>Ga0209134_10000043_pt1 | contig 33999 bp, 31 predicted proteins | sample LauGreSp1BDMLBSN_2_FD_187566 | JGI IMG/M metagenome (GOLD analysis project Ga0209134, IMG submission 187566) | Freshwater lake microbial communities from Lake Michigan, USA - Sp13.BD.MLB.SN (SPAdes) (version 2) | ecosystem: Environmental > Aquatic > Freshwater > Lake | place: Lake Michigan, USA... | reverse complement strand
GAGATGGTCACTCCAAGGAGCTAGTAGAAAAGATCCGAAAAGAAAAGGACAAGTCGCTCAGAAATATTATGAAGCAGTCACTACCAGCGATATGCTTCTCGGGTACATTTAATAAAAGACTCGACACTGCGCTAGTAGAACACAGTGGATATATATGCCTAGACTTTGATGGGTACGCTACGGCTAAAGAGATGAAGATGGAGAAGGATATACTATCCACAGACAACTATGTCTACTCTGTATTTATATCCCCATCAGGAGACGGACTAAAGGTGTTAGTTAAGATACCTAAGGATCCAGACAATCACAAGAACTACTTTAACGCACTTCAGAAGCACTTCGACTCTCCTCAGTTTGATAAAGCGTGTAAGAACATATCACGCGTTTGCTACGAGTCATACGATCCAGCAATATACATCAATGAGGACTCTGAAGAGTGGACAGAGATAGCTGAGCATGAGTACGTTGAGAAGGAGAAGTTCAACTCTCAACCAACTATACCTATCACAAACGAGAATAAGATCGTTGACATCTTAATGAAGTGGTGGACAAAGAGGTACGGACTAGTAGATGGTGAGCGTAACAACAACGTGTTTATATTGGCGTCAGCGTTCAATGAGTACGGAATATCTCAGTCACTGGCTGAGTATGTTATGAGTCAGTTTCAGGCTAAGGACTTTCCTATGTCTGAGATTAACACAGCCATTCAGTCTGCATATAGAAACACGAGCAAGCACGGTACAAAGTTCTATGAGGACGACGACAAGCTAGCTCAGGTACGTCAAAAGATCAAGAGAGGAGTGTCCAAGAAGGACATCAAGTCTGAGCTTATGACCACTGCACTGGACGAGAACACAATCGATACTGTGATTAGTACAATAGATCAGGACGAGTCGGCAAAGAAGTTCTGGACCAAGTCAGACAAGGGATCTATCAGTATAGTTCACTACCTATTCAAGGAGTTCTTAGAGGACAACGGGTTCTATAAGTTCACACCGTCTGGTAGTAAGAGTTCTATATTTGTAAGGGTAACCAATAACCTCATCAACCACACATCTGACGATGAGATTAAGGACTTTGTTTTGACATATCTAGAAGGACTTGACGACTTGTCAATCTATAACTACTTTGCTGATAAGACGCGCTTCTTTAAGGATGACTTTTTGTCGCTACTTACATCGGTTGATGTATCGTTCATGGAAGACGACAAGGACAACGCGTACCTGTACTATAGAAACTGCGCTGTAAATATCACTAAGGACAAGGTAAATATTATTGACTACCTAGACCTAGGCGGATACGTATGGAGCGATCAGGTTATCGATAGAGACTTTGACATATGTGAGGTAACAGACTGTGACTACAAGGTGTTTATCTCTAACATATCTGGAGGAGACGAGAGTAGAATCAAGTCAATGGAGAGTACGATCGGATTCTTATTACACGGGTACAAGAACTTCTCTTACTGTCCAGCTGTTATATTGAATGACGAGGTAATCACCGACAATCCAGAGGGAGGTACAGGTAAGGGATTGTTTGTTAATGCTGTATCTAAGATGAAGAACACCGCTTCGATCGATGGTAAGCGTTTTAACTTTGATAGTTCATTCCCGTACCAGACCATGTCAGTTGATACGCAGGTACTGTCGTTTGATGACGTTAAGAAGCACTTTGACTTTGAGAGATTGTTCTCTGTTATTACAGAAGGTATTACAATTGAGAAGAAGAACAAGGACGCGATCAAGATACCATTCGATAAGTCTCCAAAGATTATCATCACAACCAACTACGCGATCAAAGGTAAGGGTAACTCATTCGAGAGACGTAAATGGGAGCTAGAGTTCAAGCAGTTCTATACCAAGGAGTTTACACCACAGGTTGAGTTCGGTAGATTATTGTTTAGCGAGTGGGACGAGGATGAGTGGTGTCGATTCGATAACTACATGATCAACAACTTACAGGCCTACTTAACTACTGGACTAATCAAGAGTACGTTCGTTAACTTGAAGATCAGAAAGTTATCAGCTGAGACGTGCCATGAGTTTATTGATTGGTGTGGACTTATAGACGGTAAGGCTCACAGTGATAAGTTGAAGACCAACACTGTAATTTATAAGCAGGACCTTTACGTTGACTTTATCCAAGACAATCCAGACTTTGCCCCTAAGGCCAAGATGACTATCTCTAGAAATATGTTCTATAAGTGGCTAGATTCGTACGGGGTATTTATATCTGGGATACAGCCGATAGAAGGTAGAGACATGAACGGAAGATGGATAAAGTTTGTAGACAAACCGCAGACAGAAAAACCAAAAGATGAACCACAACTCTTATTCTGATGCGAAGTGGTGCATTGAGAACGACTATCAGGTTTACATTAAACCAATTGATAGTCAGTTCTGCATCGCTATAAGACGGGGCGGAATATCCTCGCACGGTAAGGACTGGCGTCAAGAGAAAGGTATAGAATATACCAGCTCAGAGGTGTTAGGTTCTATGAGATATAAGACGGTAGAAAAGGCTACTGAGAAGATACCAGAAGTTTATAAATACTTAAAAGAAAGACATAGATGAGATTTATTAAGTATACAATAGTATGGATAGCAAGTAACCTAGCTATACCGTTCTGGGTAGTAGGTCACGTGCACTTATCTATTAATGTGTATCAAGATATCCATGAGATCATCGCTTCATTCGGCATGAATATTTTAGTATTAATAGGATTTTTAATTCAGTATAAAGATGAAAACAGGAATTGAATTATCATTAACACTACAGTTAGCACTGGAGTTAATGGACGAGATGAGGTTGAAAGGTAAAACAAAGAACCTAGCAAACCTACTCAAGAACGATATTGAAAAGGACGTCATATACAACTACAACGTAATGTATAAGAATGATCCTCAGATGGTGACTAATTTAATGAACTCTAGACACAGACTAATAAGTCAGATAGCAGAGTTTGACGAGCCTGATCTATTACTACTGTCACACGTTATTAATCACGTAGTAGATAACATAGACGAGGCCAGAGAAAACAGAGTATTATTTTTAAACGAACTATTATGATAACATTATTTTTATTAGGATACATACTGCCAATGGCACTTGTGTTATTATACGCTATATACTTTGAAAAGGATGTAGTAACAGTAAGAGATTTATTTGAGCACTGGGGATACTACTTAATACCTTTATTGAATATACTAACAATAGTTTCATTGTTGGTTATGTTTATTAAAGAGAATACAAATATTAAGTACAAGAAGGCGTGGGATAAATTTTTAAATACCAAACTAAAGTAGTCATGCACCTTAACTACAGAGAGGTAGCGTTTGTACTTAACAAACCTTCCGCAGAAATCAAGACAAAATTTCAGGAACTACTAAAAATAGATAAGGTATCTATTAAGGACGAGGTTCACGTAGACAACTTGTCTTGGCAGTTCGGTAACATTAAGTCAGTAGATCAAAGGTACGATGGACTACCATTATTCCCTTTCTACTTACGAGAATGTAAGAAGTCATTTAGAAATTATTTAAATGAAAAATCATGCATCAAGGCTAAAAAGTTTACGGGTGGACGTACTATATTTTATAAGACATTAACACCAGAAGAGATTGAGTTTTGCAATAATAATCTAGCCTATAAATACAAAGAGGTATATGGAAAAAAAGCTTAGAGATTATCAGGTAGACATAGCAAACAAGGCTGTGAAGATTTTAAAAGTAAACAAAATTGTTTATTTAGCGGCAGAGGTTCGTTGTGGCAAGACCCTTATGGCGCTCGAAACTGCTAAGTTATTCGGGGCTAACAAGGTGTTATTCCTTACTAAGAAAAAAGCAATTAGTTCTATCGTTGGAGATTATAATGACTTCAACTATGCAAAGCACTTTTCTTTAGAGGTAATGAATGATGAGTCCATGCATAAGTTATTAGGTGATTATGACCTAGTAGTACACGACGAGAGTCATAGGTTCGGATCATTCCCTAAGCCAGGTGTTGGAGCTAAGACGTTCAAGAAGATGTTCGCTGGTCTACCAATGATATTTCTAAGTGGAACCATGAGCCCCGAGAGTTATAGTCAGTTGTACCATCAGTTCTGGGTTTCTAACGCATCACCGTTCAAGAAGTATACTAACTTCTATAAATGGGCTAATGACTTCGTTAAGATTAAGAAGAAGTACCTAGGATCTCATGAGGTTAACGACTACTCCGATGCCGACAGAGAAAAAGTGATGAGTGTGATAAAAGACTACGTCATCACCTTTACGCAGGAGCAGGCTGGATTTAGTTCTGAAATTGAGGAAGAGATACTTTATGTATTGATGAGTCCGCTAACATACAGCATGTGTAGTCGATTAAAAAAGGATTTAGTAGTCGAAGGTAAGGAGGAGGTTATTTTAGCTGATACACCAGTTAAATTACAGCAGAAACTACACCAGATGTACTCAGGTACGGTTAAGTTTGAGTCTGGTAACTCTATGGTTTTTGATACCTCTAAGGCTGGGTTTATCAAGAATAGGTTTTATGGTAACAAGATAGGTATATTCTATAAGTTTAAGGCAGAGTTAGACGCGCTAAAGGAAGTGTTCAAGGATAAATTGACAACCGACATCGACGAGTTTAACGAAACCGACAAGTCTATAGCGTTACAGATCGTATCTGGCCGTGAGGGTATTAGTCTTAGAAATGCTGAGTACTTAGTGTTCTACAATATTGACTTCTCTGCAACCAGCTACTGGCAGGCACGAGACAGGATGACTACTATGGACCGAAAGTTTAATAAAGTCTACTGGATATTTGCTCAGGGCGGTATAGAGTCGCACGTGTATAAACAAGTACTTAACAAAAAGAACTTTACATTATCGCATTTTAAGGCTGTAGCCTTAAAGTAGTTACGGTAACGTAAGGTTATAACCTTAAAAATTATGACAGAAAAAGAAAAATATATAGGTGCCTTTCTGGATGGTTACTTTTCAGATAAACTTTTAAATTATGGATTTACTTATTTTAATGAAGTCGAAAACGCTACTAAACTAGCAAAGAAGAAATGGAAACAATATAAAAAGCAAAAATTATGACGCCGAAAGAAGAAGCTAAAAAAATAATTGATTATTATTTAAAAACTAATAACCCAAAGAAGTATGCGTTAATAGAAGTTAATAAAATACTATCAAACGATCACTTATATACCGATTTGTTTATTCATTATTCACAAGTAAAAAGAGAGATAAAAAATTATGAAGCCACTACACAAATTTAATAACTGCGACGGAGCCACTCTGTGCAATAACTGTAGAGCAATAATTAATATAGGATTCACTGACGCATTATACTGTAATAAATGTAAAGGATATGGCAAGCAAGCATCAAGCAAAAGTAAAGAAGAAGTACGAGAACGAGGGTTGGATAGTGATAAACACGATAAAGCTTAGTGTTAGCGGTTATCCAGACCTATTCTGTTTTAAGGATGGAAGAGCTGTTTTTATAGAGTGCAAGGAGGGTGGAGATACATTGAAGCCACTACAGAAGTTTAGAATAGATGAATTAATTAAACAAGGTTTTGAGGCGTTCTGCCTACACGACACTAAAGGAAAGATATACCCATGAAAAATAAACTAACACAACAAGAGATTACAGACATATCTGCAAAAGTTAAGAAGTACGTGATGTTCGAATTTAATCTAGATTTAAATTCAAAGAGCAGGAAGATGGAGTATATAGACGCAAGATCAATATACTATAAGATACTATATGACTTCTACAGCATGACATATGAAGAGATAGCATCTACTGTTGATAAGACGCATGCTACAGTACTCGGATCTGTATACAACTTTAGGTACCATATAGAGCCTGATAACATTAAAAGACAGAAGTACTTAAAGATACTTCTAGCGCTTAATTTGATATCAGAAGACGAGAAGGAGTACATGAACTTATCTAATAAAAATGCGAAGCTATCTAAACTTTATAGGTTAGTAAGCAGAGTTCCAGAGGATAAGGTTGACTTTTTTTACGAAAAGATACACACATTGTTAGAATATTGCTAATAAATGTTAGTAAGTTATTTACATTTGTTTAAATATATAAGATAATTTTACAAACAAAAAACTATTATGGAAAATATTCAACAGATTATCAAGGACATAAATGATCAGACCGATGCAATTTATGAGGGAATGTGTGATTCAGAAAAACAAGAGATACTAGACGCTATAAACGAATTAAGAAAAATTTTAAAATATATTGAAAATGAAATCAATTAAAAAGGGACAACAGTACAGATGTATTAAGGACTACATAATGAATGATGGTACGTTAGCGTATAAATCTGGATGGACGTATGAGGCCACAGGTAAAAATACATTACCTTCTTTGTTTGATCCAACACATCAAATGGATAAGTCAGATGATTTTAAAGATCACTTCAAGAGAGTAAAAAACAACCCAGAGGCTTATATACAGAACATTCCTGTAATATTTGATACCGTAAAGGTAGACTCTGTTGTTGAGTCGGTTATAAAAAAATTTAAGAGTAGATCTGATGTGGGAATCAAAAAATATGGTACCACACTAGATAGAAATGACATTAACTTCGACGGATGGGCCGAGCACTTACAACAAGAGCTTATGGATGGAATACTTTATCTTGAAAGACTAAGAAATGAAAAATAGTGTTGAGTTGTTAGGTTACTACGGATCAGATGAAGTTCACGCGCAGTCAGCATGGACATCTACATCAAGAGAGTTAACAGAAGATAAGATAGGCAGGATTCCTAAGTTATTGAATATGTTAGCTTCAGAGGGACACCACACGCCTTTTGAGAAGAGCCAACTCCACTTCTTAGTTAATGTAGACCAGGCAACTCATATTCATCTCTTAAAACACCGTATTGGTGTTTCTATTAATGGAGAGAGCGCTAGATATAAAGAACTTAAGGAAAACAAAACATACCTTCCTGAGGACTGGATAGATAGTGATAAGGTAATTGGATTAAAATGGACAAAGGAGTTAATTGATTTTTCCAACGAGTCGAATTATTTATACCATAAATGTCTTGAGGAACTTACTTCTATATTAGGTCGTAAGAGAGCTAAAGAGTCGGCAAGATTCTTTAAAACAATGAATAGCCAGATCACTATGGATATATCATTTAACTTTAGAAGCTTTGCGCACTTTCAAGGACTAAGAAACTCAGAGCATGCTCAAGTTGAGGTTAGAGAGTTAGCACAAGATATGCTAGACTTAGTTAAAAATATAAACGGTAACCCGTTTAAACACACATTAAAAGCGTTTAAATTATGAAACAAAGCCCACTACAAAGAATATACAGAGTAATGAACTACTACTATAAGATGGGGCATAACTCTGAAAGAGTAAACAAGGTATATAAAAACATTTTAAAACAAAGATATGGCAAAGAACAAGTATCCTAATGAAATGATAGTCATGGTTAACGATCTAGTTACCGGAGGACTATCAGTTACTAAAGCAGTAAAGAGGGCGTGTGCATCATTTGGAATAGAGTTTACAGATGGAGTGAGACGTACGTTTCATGACGTGGTAAATAGGTCCGATACTAATCAGTACAAGAATGAGGTACAACTATCAGCGATGAAGCCTGACGGAACTATAATGAATATCGAGGAGTACTGCGTGTACTATGGTATACCATTTGAACAGGCAAGAACCTATAAGTTAGTTACCCACACAGGAACTCCTTACTATAACATTGCTAGTAATATTTTAAAGAACGATGATATCAGTAAGTTCTTTGATGATCTTCTTCAAGACCTTTCGAAACTTCCTAACAAACCTAAAACATTTGTAAGACAGCGTCCTATAGATAGAGAGAGCTACTTACTAGTAGTAGACCCAGCAGACTGTCATATTGGAAAATTATCCATGAGCTTTGAGACTGGAGAGGACTACAATAATCAGATTGCAGTTAAAAGGGTTAAGGAAGGAGTTGATGGTATAATAGAGAAGACTAAGGGATTTAATATCGACAAGGTATTATTTATTGGAGGTAATGATATTCTACATATCGATACACCTAAGAGAACAACTACATCTGGAACTCCACAGGACACTGACGGTATGTGGTATAACAACTTCTTAATCGCAAAGGAACTTTACATAGATGTACTTACTAGGCTTATAGAGGTTGCTGATGTTCACTTTGTTTTCAACCCATCAAACCACGACTTTACACATGGATTCTTTTTAGCTAATGTTATTGAGACATACTTTAAGGACTGTAATAACATTACATTTGATTGTGATATTAAGCATAGAAAGTACTTTAGGTACTACGAAAACTTAATAGGAACAAGTCATGGTGATGGAGCTAAGACTCAGGATCTACCGCTACTTATGGCTCAGGAAAGTCCAGAGTGGAGTAGCACTAAGCATAGATACGTTTATACTCATCACGTGCACCACAAGACGTCTAAAGACTTTATTGGTGTTACAGTTGAGAGTATGAGGAGCCCAAGTAGTGCAGATGGTTGGCACTCTCGTAACGGTTACCAACACGCTCCAAAGGCTATTGAAGGATTCCTACATTCTAAAACTCACGGGCAGATTGCTCGTATAGTACACGTGTTCTAACATGAGAGCTGGTCTTAATAAAAAATTGAGAAAAAGATTTATGGTAGACTACCTTGATGACAGGGTAGTACTACTAGATCTTAATACATTCAATGTGCACTATGCTACATGTACAAGGGACGCGCTTTACCTTATGTTAATTCAAACTAACGACAAGGAATCATTAAAAAAAATAATTAAAAAAAAGAACTGGACAGCCAGTCATTTAAGAAGGACATGAAACAAACATATAGATTATTAGAAACACAGATTGAGGAGTGGGCAGAAGAAAAGGGTATACTAAAAAATGGTACCACAATGAAGCAAGCAGAGAAGACGCACGAAGAAGTTCTAGAACTAATCTCTGCTATTGATGAAGATAATAGAGAAGAAATAATAGATGCTTTAGGAGATGTATTTGTCACACTCATCATTCAGGCTAAGATGCAAAACCTTGACCTACTAGAATGCTTACAATCAGCTTATGACGTGATTAGTAAAAGATCAGGAGTCATGAAGAATGGAATGTTTGTAAAAGATAAACCCGCTAATTAGCGGGTTTTCTTTCTTTAAATTTAAAATAAATTATTTCGTCTTTTTTTTATCCATATCCTTAAATTTTCCAGTAAGGATAGATCTAATTATTGCTTTAGATACATGAGCTCTTTTCATTTGCTTTTTAAGAATCTTTGCATCTGTTCCAAAGTATATAGCAGCATCATAATCTTTTTTAAACTCTTCATATAATTTTTTAGACTCTTTATTAGATTGATTATAAGCTTCTTGTAACTCTTCTTTAGATATTTCTTTTCTTTCAAATTTATTATAAGCCTTGTTGTATATATTTCTAACTTCAATTTCATTCTTTTTCATGTCTGAAATTTTAAAAGAGAACTCCTTTTGTATGTCAAGATCCTTAGCTTTGTATCCAGTAAATTGACCAGCCATCTCATTTAATACCCCGTCAGATTCTGCTATTCTTCTAACAGAAGAAACTGTACCTGGCTCGAATGTTTTGTAAACTCTAGAAAGTACAGCCTCTGATTTCTTTTCAAAACTATCAGACGGATTGTATAATGGATTTCCGTATGCATCCTTGTTTTCTGATATTTCAGTAAACATAGACTTAAGTATGTCTGGATTTGTAAACGGAGATACTACTTCTTTAACGCCTTCTATGAATCCGTCTAATAAATTCTCTCCAGCCATCATGGCATTGATAGGTTTAACTATTCCTCCAAACGGATCAGAAGCGCTAAAGTCAATATAACTAAACTTACCGTCTCCTTCGTTCTTAATTAAGATGTTAGAGTTCTTAGACCATGGAGCAACAAATCGTTTAGCCTTTTCTTTCTTTTCATCATCATCATCTCCAAGTACTGCTCCTCCTATTAAATACATCATAGCATACTTAACGGCCTGAGAAGATATAATACCAGCCATTCTTAATGCGCCAATTTTTTTAATATCAGGGTTGCTTGACTTTAATTCAGTTATAGACAAGTTAACAATGTTATACGCCGTTCTAAGAGCCTCTGTCTGGAACGAAATAAATGTTCCTACCACTGGAAAGGCTTTAACTAATTTAACAGCTCCAGGAACACGTCCATAGTTAGGAAGAACGTTCTTTGTTATCTCAGTAACATACTTTCTTACATCGTCCTGTTGGTTCTCTGTTAGCTTAGAGTATTCCTTTCCGTACATTGCCTTAGCATATCTACTCTTTTCAGTTTCATAAGAAATCACCTTGAAGTAATCATCCTCTGCCTGATAAGCATTTTCAGCTAAAGAAACACCTTTCTTTCCTAATCTTTTTACTCTGTCAATGAATTTTTTAGAAGGATTTAATTCCTCACTATTCATTCTTCTTTCAAAAGACTTATCAAAATCCGCATCCTTAAACATTGATCTTAACTCCCCAAGTACAGCGCTCTGATCAACAATACCAGCGTCAACATACTCCTGCATCTTTTCTCTTAATTCCTTATCGGTCTTATTAAAAAAGTCATTGTGTATAACCTGAGCTGATTTTCTATACTCGTCAGGTTTAAAGTATCCGTTAGCTAACATAAATGTAATGTTACCAGAAACGTTTTTAAAGTGAGTACCTACAGATCCAACAGTTTTAAGCCACTTAACAGTACTTAAAAGCTTCATATAGTATTCATATGTACTCTTAACTGTACTAGATACTTCGAATGGAAGTGCTACTTCAATACTATTTAATATTCCAGCAGACTCCTTTAATGATCCAGCTATTTCTTTAGTGGTATATAATCCATTCAAAGGATTCATAGTTTCACTTCCTTCAGCCGCTATTAAGGTATCAAATTCTTTAGGTCTATTTATGTCGTTCTTTTCGAACAAATAAACTCCTATACCATTATCTCTTACGGTATTTAAGAACTTAGCGTTATTTATTAACGAAGCTATTTTAAATATCGTTCTAGAGTAATTCTGCGCTGGATCAGTATATTCACCCATCAAGGCTCTAATTTCAAAAGGAATATCTGTCTTTTCTTTTAATATAGATACATCCTTAGATCCTGTTTTACCAGAAGAAACAAATGATTTAGCTCCTTCTCTATCTATTAAATCATTGATAGCTAAGTCAACCTTGTTTTCTAGTACAGAATTAACATCTAATCCTTTCTTTTTAGCTTCTTTAGTAGCTTCGCTAAGTAGTTGCTTCTTTAGAAAATTCTTAGCTGATTGTAGAACCTCTTTGTCTACCTTTTCAGCCCAGTTATCTTTGTCAAACACTTCATAAGATCTAGTCAAGTATGTTCCAATATTCTTACGAATATTTTCTGCTTGATACTCATCTACAATACCGGAGTTTATTAATTCATAAGATAGCTTATCAATATGATCCCTCATTGCGTTTCCTATTTCTAAGAAATTATCAGGAAGTTCTACCTCTTCACCTCTTACAAATTTATCAAAGTCTGATATTATTTTCTCTTTATCTCCGTCATAATTCTTAATAGCTACATCTAAATCGTTAACTAAGTAAGAAGCTATCTTAGACTGAGCCTTAATTCCAGCCTCTATATTTTCTTTAGCTATAAATGCATTTTTAGGCAAGAATGCTTTAGCAGACAAGAACATTCTTTTAAAGCTACTTAACGCTGTAATTACTTTGTTCCTACCTTCTCTAATGAATACTCCCTCTTGCTTTTGGAGTGTTTTTATTTTTTGTTCATTGTAACTTAAAATAGCCTTTGTAGCTTGTTCAATAGTAAGACCTTTAGATTGTAGGAATTTTGATATTTGTCTATCTGTCTTTCCTTCTTTTTTAAGTCTAGCAATAGGTAAAGCAACTTGCTTTCTATCCTTCAACATTGTATCAGAATCAGATATAACTACCTGATCTTCTTTTGGCTTATCGGCCGTTTCAGATATTGGAGTAGCTTTTCTTTCTTCAGCAGTCATGTTAGCTCTCTTCTCAACATTGAAAGCCTCTACCTCACCAGCAATAGATCTGTAAAGTTCTTCGTCACTCTTACTAACTAACTTAGAAAGCTTATCAAGATCTTCTTTTACACTTTCTGGATTTGGTTTAAACAAAGAGTTTTTAATGTTGTTAAGAACCTTTTTAACGCTAAAGTTTTTCTCGTACTTAATTCTAGCGTTATATAAATCTTTAATTGTCTGAGCAGTTCCTCCAACAGCAAAACCTTCTTCGTGCTGAATAAAATGTTGAACCTCATGCAGTAGTGTAGATTTAGCTTCACTATCTGATAGGCTATTAGATAACATTATACGATTCTTACTCGGAATGTACATACCTTCAAACTTGTCACTGTTCATAAAAACAATGTCAATATTTTTTGCTTTAGGATACGCCTTGAATAGCTCAGGATAGTTTATAACTTCTGAAGCCTTGCCATTTCTTTTATTTTTAAATTCAACAACACCTTCCTGTAAGTCGTACTTCCATTTATTATCGGCTCCTTTTTCCCATCCAGTAGCAATAAAGATATCTTCAGCTGATTTTTTAGCAGCTTCCATTTCTTTTGCTGTGCTTAAATTATCCTGAACTACTTTATCCTTAATAGCTTTCTCACCTACAATTTGCTTTCTTGCAGGTGACTTATCTTTATAGTTTATCTCAGCTGAGTATCTAGATAATCCATGAGTCCTTCCTAAATTAGTTAGTATTCTCTTTATATCCCAACCTTTTGCTGACTTATCTTTTATTTCTTGTTCAGTGGATACAGTTCTTCCTAACTCATTTGTAAACTCAGGTATAATATCTGTAAGATTGTAAGTACCATCTAAATGTAAAACCTCAACCTTTTGATCTGATTCTATATGATAACCGTAAGACTCATGATAAAACTCGTCTACTCTTTTACTTTGTACAGGAGTAAGGTTTCCTTTAGTTCTTATAATAACTGGTACCTGGTATAATTGAGCATCCTTAGCTATAGGGTCAGATAAAGAAGTTGCTAAACTTAAGAATGTACCAACAGTTGAAAATTTAGGATTACCAGATACAGGATTACCAACCATAGACTCTAGAAGTTTTTTTCTAGATTCAAAAGTCATGTTACTAGATAGCACATAGTCCCTTAAGTTATCAACCATCTTGTCAGCTGATATGTTACCAGATATAGACTTAATAGCATCATCTTTAAACTTAACAGTATCCTTATTATTGAATGCCTTAGATACTAAATTTTTAAATTCAACTCTGTTTAATTCTTTGTTGTTTATAGCTTCTTTAAATACCTCCATAGTAATAGAGGTCATATTTTTATTTGACATATGAGATACATTAGACATAACGGCAGGTATAAGGTATCTGTACCCGTCAGAACTAACTACCATATCATTTATTATCTTCTGAACACCGCTCATTGTAGATGCAGCCCATATTCTACCAGTAACCTCTGGGTATCCAATACCACCAAAGAAAGTGTATACAGACTCTAAAACTTTTTTACCGTCTACGGTTTTATATTTTTTAAGCTCTCCAGCTGTAAGTTTATCTGATAATGTAGATGCGGCAACCTGACCATTAATAGATTTTATATCAAAATTTTCTAGTACCTCAGTATTTTTGTTCGTTGGAAATCTATTAAAAACAAGCGAGTCTATAAACTTACTTTTTCTTACAGATTCAGTACTTACATTTATTTTTGCAGGACCTAGTATTTTAACATCATCTTCAGTTAGTACTTCTCCGCTGGCAACCTTTCCAGACAGAGTATTCATTAAGTCAATAACTTCGGAATCTGTAAATTCTTTTAAGCCAAATAGTTTAGCTAACTGATCTATCCACTGTTTAATTATACTTTGATTAGGTTTAGAAAGAGAAGGATATCCATCTGCTAAGAAACCAATAAGTTCTGCTAATTTCTCTTCATCCCATAATTCTTTTTGCGAATCATATCCTTCCTCTACAAATTCTTGTAATTTAGCCTTCATATCTGGAGGCAATACCTTTTCAATAGTAGTAATCATTTTAGCTGTAATCCTCTGAGCTTCAGGATCAGACTTAACCATATTTAAAAGCACAGCATGGAATACCTCGTGAGCTACTGTTCTTCCGTTGGCTCTTGAAGGGTTAATATGAATAACATTATCCACGAATGTTCCACTACTTAACGAATCTCCAACAGCCGCGTTGTACTCTGCATCTGTATTATGTAATATAATATTAACGTCAGGAAGTATTTTAGATAAGGCTGTCTTAGCTTTTTCAACTAACGAAGGTAAATTGTTAGACTTTTCACTCTCATCAATTAGTTCTTGAGTAGTGTTTACTTCTGTTTTTACTTGATCAACAAAACTATCTCTATAAGCTATAGCTTGATCGTAATCGTCAAATGTTTTTTCTTCTATATTTATCTCATTGTTAGGATCGTAAACCATAGCAACAACATCCGGAGTACCGTGTTTTTCTTTGTTCCATCCTTCAGGAGCGTACTGCTCGTTAAATGGGGTTCTTGAAACAACTCTAAATCCTGCCTTCTCGTATTGTTTAGTAAGGTATCCATCAAAATTATCTAGCTTAGTGCCTCCAGCATCTACAGCTTTACTTAAAAGATCTTGAGCCACTCCTTTAGCGTCAGACGTTGGTTTTTTAAACAAACCAGCTATGTCACCATCAGGCTTAACCAAAGCAGATCCGTCAGGTGTATCTATGATCGTTCCTTTAGCAGCATCTTCAGGAGATACCTCACTTACGGACCAGTATGTTTCAGGATCTGACTCTTTGGTTTTAGTAAGTTCTTCAACGTACGCCTGTGGTGTGGTTTCAGTAATTGACTCTTTAGGTTTATTTTCTGCAACAACTTCTTCAGTTTTAACTTCTACATTCGGTTTTACACCTAAAGATATATTAGATAGTTCATTGTTTATTTCAGATATTCTTTCCTTTTGCTTAGTAGATAAACTCTCGTCCTTTCCGTTTATTTCGTCAGTAAGTTTATCCTTTTCAACTAATAAGTCAAAAGACTTCTTCTTATCCTCTATAGACATGTCCTTAGGCATTCTATTAAATGTAGCAGTCATCTTATCGAAGGACTTAAGTTGAGACTCAGCCTCATCCTTAGTAATCTTTCCTTCGATCATTTTGTTTTTTAAGTCAGTAGCAAATAACTTTTTAAACTCTTCTGAATTCTCATTTATATTGTCTAGTATTTCAAATTCAAAATCAGTTGATTTTTTTCCTAAATCATTATTCTGCATGGCAGTATTAATAGCAGGAAGAGTAGACATAACAGTCCCTCCAATACCTTCCATTATAGCTGCATCAGATATTTGAGTTATAGCATCAGATAATGTTTCTGGAGTTTGAAACATCTTCTTTTCTTTAACAGTATTATATATATCCTTAATACCTATTTCAGCAGCCTGCTGAGAACCTCCAGTAACAGCTTCAGAAGCGAATCCTGAACCAACTTTAAATAATCCAGAAGCTATTCCGCTTTTCACTTCATTGTTCATTGCTCTTTTAAAAGTACTGGCGCTAGCATCAGCTCCTACTTTTAGTAAGGTTTTATGAACTAATTTATTTACAATAGAGTTATTCTTCATTACTCCTTGTAAACCAAATTCCTCTAGAACAGCATTAGCAATACCTATAGGAACAATTACGGCTAGCTTTTCATTTTCACTAATATTTTGAAAGTCAGGATTTGACTCCATCTCTTGCTCAACAGCATCAGAACCACTTAGAAAAAAATTAGCAGCTCTTCCATAAACACCACCCATCATAGCAGGTACAGATCCAGCAAGCCCTAGGATTCCACCTTCAATTAATCCAGAACCTTCTTTCTTTTTTATGTATTCTTCTGTAGTTCCTTTATCTCCTAATAATTCAACGTTAGCCTTTCTTATAGTAGGTATTATGTCTTTTTTAGCTGATTTCTTTATATAGTCGTCTATCTGGTCTTGGTTTAGACCTTTATCCTTTAAACCTTTTAATTCTTTAGGAGATATTAAGTATTGAGAAGGAACAACTTCTGCTACTAAATCAGTAAGTCTAGAGACAGCTCCTGAAGTTATAGAACTAGCACCCTCTAACATTTTGTTATATATAGCTCCGAACCAGTTCCCTTTTTCTGCTTTGTCTCTGAGTAAGTTTCCAGATGCAGACTCTATTACTTTTTTATTATAATTTATAACTTCAGACTTGTCCTTTAATAAATTGAACTTATCTAAGTTTTCTTGAACCTTTGCATTATGCAAAGCTATTTTTTGTTTAAACTCTGGAGTGTTATTGCCAATAGATAATTGATAATCAATTTCTGATTTCTCATCAGATAGCAACTTCTTCGCTAGATCAATTTCTTTTAAAGATTTAGCATATTCATTTTGAAGAGTACTTACTTCAGATATCTTTTGATCAATTTGTTTTTTATCTACCAAGGACTTAGATGCTTTTCTAGCTCTTTGTGTAGCATCAGAAAAGTCTTCCTTTCCCTTTTCTATAGATGTAGCCTTAGGAGTTTTTGGTATAGTGTCCTTAATAACTTCTGCCGTTTCTTTTTTAGGCTGTATAGGTTTCTTTTTAAAAGACTCAACTCCTGGCCTTGTTTTTAATCCTGCCTTTATTTTTTCAGTTATTCCATCTGAAGTATCCGATTCCTGTTGAGGTATCTGTTGATCTGTAACCAATGAAGTATACACATCCTTTGGCTGTGAATTTGATCCCCACACTTCTTCTTGAGAAGTAAGCTGAGAAGATTCTTTTTTTTTTAATATAGGCTTGTATCCACTAGGTAGCGGAGGGGTAGAAGAATTTTGTTTTTTAATAGGCTCGTACCCACTAGGTAGTGGAGGGGTTATTTTATTTAATTCTTCCATTATTGTGCTATTTTACCTGTTTTAATATTATACCATTTTCCATTTTTCAAACCAAGAGTACCTTTGTTTGTCTCTGTTAGATTTGTATACTCAGAGTTATTTTTTGAAGTATTTCCTCCACCTAATGAATTAACATATTGTTTAGCTTCATTTAAGCTTCTTACTTTTTTACCTGTAGAAGGATTTATAAGCTGACCTAATCTTCTATTAAATTCATTACTACCTTCATATACTTGTACAGATTTAGTAGTTCTTACAGGGTCTCCATCTTCATTCTTTATAGTTACAGGATAACTATAGCTTATAAATAATTTTCCATTATCAGCAATTTTACCCCAGTCAGATATATTTTCAGTACCTGTTCCTGTTTTAACATTAACACCTGACATTGGAACTATTAAATTTCCTTTTGCATCTACTGTATGCTGAATAGATTTAGGACTTGTATTTGAAGGTTTTCCAGAACCTCCAGAACCTCCAGATCTAACAGGTGCTCTATATGTATTTTCTTCTTGCTTAATCGTACTATTTACTTGTTGAAGTATATTTTCTTTAATAACATTCTTAGCTGCTTCTTCTTGCTCTTTAGTAAGCACAGGAGTGTTCATTCCAGTAGAAGAATCCTTTTGCATTAGTATTTTATCTTTACTAGCCTGCTTTGGATCATCTACTAAATTATAATCACCTACCTGACCTAAAATAGTAGTCATCTTGTAAGGATTTGAAGCAATGATAGTAGCTGTTTTTTCTAGCCAATCTCCAAAACCAGGGCGTTTACTTGCGTCTTCAACAGTCCAGATACCTCCAGCTGGCGGCTTACTTAAAATTTCTTGAAACTTACCTAGATCCTTAGTGTATGGAGCTATTTCTTTAGGAATATCAACCTTACCAACAAATGTAGATCCGTTGGTCTTTATCCATGCTGGAGGTTGTAAGCTAGATTGATCTATTTTACCATCTACAATCTTACCAATATAACCTCTACCAGTTAATGGATCAACATAAAACTCTTTGTTACTTAAGTCTAAAGCTTCACCTTTTTGTTTTTGATTATATTCATCTATAATCGAGGTTTGCCCTTTACCTAGTAAGTCCATATACTTTTCATAATCCGTCTGCATAGTTTTAACAACATCGTTGATGTCATTAAAAGACGCCTTCATATTATTTTGTATTTCGGTATATTCTTTTCCCTTTATTTTTCCAGATTTATATAATTTATACGCCTCACCAAGTAAGTTTTTAGATTGATAGCTAGCGTTTGTTATAAAACCATTTAACCCCTGATTTTGACCAGAGGAAATTTTATTTAACGAGTTGTATAGCTCGTTAGTTTCTTGCTTTGCTTTTTGTCTAGTGTTCTCCCTAGTTTCTTCCTGCTTGACTAAAGTGTCTCTAACGTCATTAATAACTGTAGACCAGTCTAACGTTGGATTTGCCTTTGTTTCTGCTGGATTTACATATCCTAAGTACTCTGCCATAATTAAAATTGCATTGAGTTAATAAATCCGTATGAGTCTAAAGATTCTTGTACTGGAGATATTGTACTTACAGCAGCAAACGGATTAAACGCTCCTTGACCGAATCCTAACGGAGCTGTCGGTGCAGGTGCTAACTGAGAAACCCCTAACTGACTAGTAGGTTGTTGGTAATTCATAAACTTATTAAATACTCCAGAACCAGTTCCTGAAAGTCCAGCGGTCTTAGTTTTAGAGTACTCAGGAATCATAGCTCCTAGTCCTTTTATTAAATCACCTCCAGCTCCTAGGGCTTTTTGTTGAGCTTGTATTTTAGCCATCTGCGCAGCCGCAGACGCTTCTTGTGCTCCTTTTAATCTTTCAGCCTCTAATGGAGCAAGTCTTAGATTTGCTCTTTCAGCAGCTCCTGCCTGAGTCATGTCTAAGTTATATAACTTTTCCGCTAAATTATCAGCAGTATCTGAATTTGCATCTACAGTCGCGGCTTGTACCTTTCCAACACCACCTAAAAGTAATCTAGGATCACCTTCTGTCAGTGCTGATAAGGCTTGTTGTTGAGCTGCTGTATTTGCTGCAAACTGCTTATCATATGCCTCCATAGGTACTTGTAAGCTAGTATAGAAGTCCTGACTTAACAATCTTTCTTGCTCTGCTGCTGATTTTTCAGCTTGTCTATCAGCTGCTCTTTGCAGTTCTTTTTGTTTACTGGCCTCAACTAAACTCATACCAATATTTAATCCGGTACTAGCTATACCGATAAATGGATTTGCTTTAGTCATAAATGCAGACGCTCCTTGTCCCATAACTATATTTTTTTTATGTATTCGTTAAGATTCTCTCCTGAAATTAAGTATCCGTTATCTTCGAATTTTTTCTTTAGTACAGGAGTTTTACTAACAGTCATTATAAATTTAAATCCAGACTGTTTTAAATATTGTTCTGTATATTTCATTAAGTAATCCAAGGATCCAGAACGTAAAGCCTTAGTACTATTTTTATTTCCTGTTATAAACCCCATCCAGCACACATCAGAATCACTTAAGTAAACAGGAACAGCGTATAAATCTATTCCTTCATTACTAACTACACATATGTTATTTGGAATGGCATCAATACTCATTAACGGAAATTTCCAGTCCGTCCACCACTCACATAATGTGTTGTAAAAATCATGCTTATTCTCTATTCTACAGGAAAACATTTTTTTTACAAAGATAACAAAATTAAGGGTAACTTTTGAAAATACTACTTCCAACAGAAAACAACTCAACTCTTGATGTATTATCATTCTCTAATTCAAACTGCATGTAGTATCCTCTAGCTCCATATGACTCTGCTGTGCTATTCTTTAAGCATAAAACATAGTTAGATACAGATGGAATATTTCCGCCCGTTACAGTAGTGTTTATAGTAATTGAATTGTTTGATATAGCTGTAATAGGCCCTAACTTCATAAGAGCTCCAGCGTTATTTTTATAAGCGATGTCTCCTACATTTATAATACTTCCAATACCGAAACCAAATGTCATCACTACCGAAGCAGGATTAACTGAGTTTACATTAGAAACTCCACCTATCCCCTGAGCTGACCTCATAGATAGATTAGTATCTGACTCGTACCTTCTTATGTATCCGAAGTAGTCCCCTTCTTTTAATGTAAAATAAGACGGACTAATGAAACCTGTATCCAAATCAGTAATAACATTACAGTTCCAAGAGTCGTCGCTATTTAATGAAATAGTTTTAAAATTTTTAACCATTCCATTTTCTAAATTAAATACACCAGTTATTTTTGAATTGTACTGAACGCCATAGAAGTTATTCCTAAGTTCGTTAGAGTTATGTCTGTATAAGTTCCCGTCCTTAAACGTATAGAAATAAGAATTCATACCAATCATTTTTTCTGGTATAAAAGAAAAGAACGACGTCCATCCCTTTGAGTCTTCGCTAAATGATAGTGTGTATTCCATTTATTATTCTGTACAAGAAGAGTTAGTAGTTAATGTAAGTTCTGATCCAAGAAGCACAACGCTACCTGTCTGAGCACAGAATGTATCTGCATCGTATCCACCAGCTCCACCTATATTTCCTCCGGAAGGAGTTCCATCACATACAGTGTATGTATAACTCTGTCCAGTTCCAGACGTAGTGCTAACTGTGTAGCTAGTACATCCAACAGGAGGTGCAGAACAACTAGCAATAGGAAGTAATAATCCACTAAGCTGTTGTCTATAATTACCTCCAAAGGAATAGTATCCGTCAGGGGCTTTAGTAGTTAGAGATGTGTTTGTCCAAACAGCTGTTGCTGTAGAGAAGTCTGCTGTGTCTATGTAATATGTTGAACTAACTGCCATATTTTATTATTTTATTATTTATTATTCAGCGCAACACTGAGTATAGTTAAAGTTAAATGTAAAGCTATCTCCAGAAGGACCGGAGTATTCAAGATCAGTAATTACACAAGGACTGCTTAATGTAGTTCCAGAAATAGAATAGTTTCTAACTCCTATCTGACCAAAGTTTCCATTACCATTATTCTGAGTATTTCTCATTTCTAAAACATTAGAAGCAAGAAGTATTGCAGGATTAAAGTGATAAGTAACCATTCCGGATAGCGGACAAACAAAGTCTGAAGATCCTAGTCCTACAGCTACGTTTTCGTCAGCTATAAATACAGATCCAACCTGAGCATTAGTCGATAAGTCTACGGCTCCGATATAAGTATCATTAAGATAGATATCAAAGTTATCATCCAGCGCAGAGTTAGAATTACATATTTGGAATACCACTCTTCTATCTGGACATTCAGGCACTGCATCACAGTCACAAGCTAAAACTTCATCTGTAGCGTCGTAGCATAAATTAATAGCATAATGAGGTGTATCACCACATAGTTCACAAGCTGCAACCCTATCTGTAGCGTCGTAACATAAATCAACACTATATGCATTTGTTAAATCCCAAACTAAGTATAGATACTCAAATCCTGAAGGATTGTTATAAACAAATGATGATTCATACTTCCCTGTAACAGGATTTAGTATTGGCGTAGCCTCTACTAGTAATGGTCTTAATGTATTTATTTGAGACTCGGTATATAGTGTATTTGAAACTAAATACTTAAATGAATTTGCTAACGGATCAAAATTAAATGTATCTGTAATATACTTTTCAGACTGCATTTTAACTATACTTCCAATTGCAGGAATAACACCTACAGAAGGTTGATTAGTATTAGAATCATATAATGAAACACCGTCGCTTTCTAGTAACACAAAGTCGATATTAGTCGGACTTGTATATCCATCAATGGTCCAGTTATAGTTATTATGAATAGTTTCTCCTTCGTTGGATGGAGAGTTTATTACCATTCTTATAACTGTTATAGGATCTGCTACAGTACAGTTAGAAATAAATACATAAGTAGCCTCTTCTGGAGTAATAGTAACAGTAGCAAATGTAGGATTTATTTTTGTTTTATCAAATGTTAATGTACCAGATCCAGATACATCCTCATTAACAACCGTAGTCCCATCATAAGAAACTGTAACGTTTGCTGATCCATTTTCAAAATTATAATCAAATGAAGCCTCACCAATTACATTTCCAAACTCTAAATTAAATAACAACTCGCCATTTGCAGTATCCTGAGATATAGTAAATCCACACTCTAATACATCCACTGGTGTAGGTAATTTATTATCAGTTAATGACAATACATACTCTTTTAAGTATGGATCGTAACCTCCAATTTTTTGATAGTTTACCTTGTCCTTAAACTCATTTCTAAACCAACCATTCATCCCTAATTGAGATATAGGAGTTAAAGCATCTGCTTGAGACGCGCCACCTTTTAAGTTTATTACAGAAGTTCTCTTGGTATCTGTAAAATAAATATCCTCTCCCCACGCAGCAAAGCTGGCAGCATCGTTACTAATTCCGTACTCCTCTATTCTAGTTATCTGTGTACCAAGTACTTCAGGAACAGATGTGATAGCTCCTCCTCCTGCTGCATCAGAAAGTAAATTCTTCTCAACAAGTACGTAAGATATCTTATCTTCCTGTAACGTTAGTACATCTTTTTTTCTTCCGTGAAGTATATTAATTGGACCAAATGATTTTTCACAGTCCTTAAAGTTTGCCAACGCTAAGTTAAATTCGTTTAACTTGTTAACGTTAGTTTCTTCATTATATATTCCACTATATGTTATTCCAGCATATCTGTGGGCTTCTTTAAAGTCCTCTTGAGATACAGCAGTAACTCTACTTCCAAGATAGAACGGAGCACCAGTTAATGAGTCTCCTATCTTATAACTCTCAACTCCATTACCAAATGTAAAGCAATCAAAGAAGTTTAAGTTTACAGTAGCAAAAGGATTAGATATAGATTGATTTACAACGTTACCTTGATGGTAACCGTCAATAATATCAAATGATTCACTTCCTTCAAAGTACGTCTCTCCATTGGCTTCAGCAGCCTCAGTTTCGAATACCATTATAGACTCAGCTCTCTGAACTTGAATATGACAGAAAACCCTTGAAACTCTTCTGTCCACTCCGCCGCAATTTGGAGTTCCGCTCTTCATTACAAAAAACAATCTACCATTGGTAGGGTCTTCTTGAAACTGATATTGATTTGTACCCGGTATAACTGGTATATCACCTGTATACGGACTCTGTATCGTGCCTGTAAAATAATTTTCATTAACAGTAGCGTCGCCTCCTGTTGAATTACCAGAAGTTAAATCAATATGATCTCCGGTTATAAATGCAAACAAACTCTCATAATCTTGAGAAGCTGTAAACGATTTATCGAAAGTGTATGTTCTTTCTCCACAATCTTTTCCTCTAGAATCTCTAGTAACTTTAAAGTTTATATTTATTAAACTTCCAGCAGGGACGTCATAAGGCATAAACTCTAACTCTCCAGGATCTCCAAATAAAGGATTATCTATGTAACATGGATAAGATAGATTAGCATAGTTTCCACCTTCACTTACCTCTCCTTCGTCTATAAAAGAATTCTCAGTATAATTAGCAGAGAAGTTTGAAGGTTTAAGTTTCATATATAAACCGGCTGGCTCTATAATATCCTTCTCAGCTGCATTCTTATTTCCTTCAATAAAGTCCTTACCTTTAGCCTCTAGCGCTAAAACTTTAGTTTTTACTAAGTTTCTAAGTACACCATTAGAGTCTGCCTTTACAATTAATGTAGAGTTTTCTTGAACCTTACTTCTATTGTCACCTTCTAATTTAAACCAAGTAAAACCGGAGTCTTCTTGAAAATAAATATTAGAGTATACTACTTGGTACTGACTCTTAGATGGTTTTACTACAAACTTATATTTAGTGGCCCAGCTTGGAGCTAAACTATTTACATTTACTCTTATATAGTTCTTTTTGTCTGAATTATACGCAGGCACAAAGACTGTATTATTAGTATCAACTAATGCCGTAGAACTACGACCGTACTCGTCCATATATACAATTGCAACCTCATAATCCCTATTACTGTGAAGGCTTTGTTTTGCTCCTAGCTGAGAGAATGTAGCAGATATTATTGCGTTTGAAAGGTACTCATATGCGTATACAAATACACCTGGGGAAGTTTCAAAACTAAATTTTAATGCAGGTATTTGAATACCTATCGTATCTGATCCTAACGCAGCTGATATAACAAAAGATCCGTCTACATTTGATATCCCACTTCCAACCTCATTCCATCCGGACTTAGTAATTATTTGACAATTAAAAAAATCTGTTAATGAAGTTCCAGCACAGGCATTAGAATAAACTTCATGAGTAGATATAGCGTCTATAAATTCTTGACTAGTGGCTAATTCATAAACACTTCCGTAATCTCTTTGTATGTTAAATACAAGATCGTACTCAAAGCTATTCTCAGGTGCGTCAGTATATGTAGCGTCACCTGAATAAGAGTCGTGCTGTAAGTTTATATTTATTGAAATATATGATCCACTAGTTAATGGAACTCCTGCTAAGTCTATATTAAACTGAGAATTATTAACTGTTTTTGTAGTTGACGAATCTATAGTGTATGCCGTACCGTTAGTTAAATCAACAGGTAACTCAACAAAACCTACGTCTTCTGATATTAAACTTAAGTCGTAATCAATATCTATTGTATTACCATTTTCATCAGATATATTATACCCATCAACATAGTTTCCGTACATCAACCTATTGCCCATTGTTGTTTGGGCTTTAGCTAATCTAGGAACATTATCAAAAAGACGAAGTAGTTCGCTTTCTGTTAAAGTAGTATATATTTTTTTATTTGTAAATGATATCTCTTGAGTAGAATTATCAAACCACCCCTCTTGTTTTTTATTATACTTCTCTATAACATTTATAATGTTAGAGTCAGAAAATTTAAAACAAAGATCGATACCTACTACATTTTTATCTCCAGTATTGAAATTAACATTAACCGAATTAAATATATTTTCCATTCCTGAATTTTCGAATGTAGAATAATCTATTCCAAAATTACCAGGTTCAAAGGCTATCTCACTAAATTGAGAAAGAGCACTATACTCTCCGTCCTTATATTTATATCTATAAGCAAAAGATATAAACTTATCAGTTATGTAATTCTCTTCGTCTGGAACGAATGCAAGTGTAATATTAGGAGCAGATGATGGAGGAGCAACTATCACAGATATATCACTCTCATCAATTTGATCTATCCCAGATATCGGTTCAGGATAATTTCTAGTTACGTTTATTTTTCTTGGAGGATTTAAGTTATCCGTCCAGAACAATAAATTATCTATTAAGTTTATACCGGTAACTAGATACTCTGAATTAAAGTTAAGCACATCCTCAGATACAACGTGATACTTTAATAGTTTCTTGTCAGTATTAAACGACACAACCATATCTACGACAGGAGATGTAACAAGCCAGTATATGGTCTCGTTAGATCCATCCTCGTACGCTCCAATACAGGTAGCGTCTACAAGAGGAGATCCGTTATACTGTAAGGTAGTTAATTTTATATTACCCTTAGTATTCTCTACAGCACCTATACTATTGTTCTCGGTAGATCCTATTCTAATATTTAACGCATCAATGTACTCCCCAGCAGGAACTACACGCTCGTCAAAATCTTTGTTCATTCTACCGGCAATGAAATTTACATCAGCGTTTGCCATATATATTACTTAATCCATTTATCACGACCTCTCATATTCATCAATAATCTACCAGGATGAATATTACTCAATCTTATTTTTGCGTTTCTTAGAAGGGCTGTTTTATCCTTCTTGGCTCTGTTAACTACGTACTCTTGTACACCAACTTTAGCATTTAATATAGCATACTTGATATACGCATATATAAATTCTTCTGCTAGTTTATTGATACTAACCTTGGTGTCGTCACCATTCTGCATTCCGTCAGAAATGTATTCTAAAATACATAACTCTCCGGCCATTCCAGAACCAAAATTAATAACTCCAGATGCTTTATCTATTCTATACGTTGGATTTATATTAGCTGTTTCGGTATTTAAACCGTAGTTGGCTCCAATAGAATAATCGAAGTACCAGTTTTGATCTATATTAACACCCTCTCTACCAGCATATAAGCCGCTACCAGGATACATAGTCTTTTGTTGATTAGTAACCCTGTCATAATCTAAAATAGAAGTACCCTCAAGTACATTTCCATCCTGATCAAATAATACTCTACAGTTATTATCCTGTAGGTAACTATTACTGTAATTTGTTTGAATGTTTTCAGTAAGCGGTCGTAATACACCATCCTTGTATAATGATATTCTAACGTAGTTTACATAGTCGTTAGGTAATATGAACTTAAGATCGTCACAGATGCTAATTTCTAGAACCTTAATCTCCTTAAGAGCGTCGTAGTTTATTTCTTGAATTCCTCTTTTTGCGTGGAATAAAACATTATATCTCTGTACATTGTTTATTAACTTATCGTTACCAACATACATTAGCATAAAGTTATTTACAATATCATCTAAAGATATATACTGGTACGATCCCCAGTTCTCGTTTTCAGGTACATTACCTGAATTCTCATAGTATTGATAACCAGTTAAATACGCCATTATTATCCTTGAGTTTGTTGATTCTTAACTTCTTCTTGTGTCCCAAAAGTAAACACGTCTCCTTCTCTAATAGATATACCAGCAAACTGAAGTATCTTAGCAGTCAGTAACGGTTCGTCAGTTAGTGGTAATTCAAAGTCTTGATAGTCAGATGCTGATTGATTAAACAAAGGCTCTCCGCCTGACAATGAAGTATACGTCCACTTAGGATCCTTAGGATATCTAATGTACTGAGTACTAACATTTGATGCTATAGACGTAGGATATACTTTAATACTATCTCCCTCTAAAACATAAGCAGGATATAATACTGAAGGAGCTGTTAGATTAGATGAAAGTAGATTTAGTATCTTATCTTGTGATACCCTATCTATCTCTTTTGATCCGTATCTTACAGTATTTAAATAGTAAAAATCATTTGGTAAATTAAATACCGGACTTGAAAATGTTAGCGAAGCTGTCGAAGACAGACTGTCAATAACCTCTTCTACGTTCTTAACTATATCTGCATATCCACTTCCAGACTGTCTAGCGTTCTGCTTTAGTATCCATGTATTGTACTGGTAGAAGTAGTCTTCAAATATATCTAACTGCGCTTGTTTAGCGTACAAGTTAAAATCATCTGGAGTAATATACCCAAAATTATTCTTGTTAGCTACAGACAATACAGTATTTCTTACTGAGTTTATCATTCTTAAAAACTTTTTACAAAGATAATAAAAAAAAGCGCCCTGTAAAAGAGCGCCTTCAAGCATAAAAAGAAAAGTAATTTACTCGATTTTATTCTCAAGTAATCTTAACACTTCAATACCTTCATCTGTCTGTAGGTAAGAAGCTAATATATAAATATGATTTTCCCCGAAAGGTACCGTCAATAATTTTTTCTTGTTTTGTGGAAGATTAAAGTAGATATCTCTACCTTTATTCTTTAACTTTAATAAGTCATACTCAAAGAATTTAGCACATGTGTTACGTAACTGTAACATTGGATCATTCAACATCTCTAAGAATGACATTGGATAATTTCTTGCATAAACAAATACGTCACGTTTTAATTCAGCAGTAGACATTTTATCAATTTTAGATCCTAATAGAACTCTAGCTACAGCCTCTAAAGAGTCAATATCTAAATCTCTAGCTGCAATTTGAGCATCTAATTCACTTGTTAATTTTTCAATGTCAGATGAAGCATCCTTTTCAGTGTTTACTTCTTCAAATACTTGGCCATTACCAGGGTGTAGTTCTAAAAAATATTGTAGTACTGGATTTGTTTTTGATACTTTTAATGCACCGTCTACAAATACAATAGGTTCTAAAATAGCGTTACCATCCTGTTCGTCTTCGAACGGGCTCTTTTGGTTAACTGCATATCTTAAAGGTCTGTTTGATTTTCCGTCGAAGTGTAGTAACGGAGATCTACGTGTGTTTCTTGATGCTAACATGTAAGATAGCGGAGTGTTTTTTTTCTTAAGTACGTACATCTTGTCTGTACTTGAAATTTGATTTGCCATTTGATAAGATTTTAAATTTAAAAAAAAATAACCAGGGCTGTTACACCCTGGTATATTGTTAACTATTTTCTAGTTCTCGAACAAGAAGAAGTTGTTAGCACCTAAAGTACATAAAGCTCTTTCTGACAAGAAGTGAACTTCCATAGCATCTAAGCTAGAAGTTTGTGCTCCACCAGCAGAACCAGTAATCCAAGTTTTGTAACGTCTGTCTTCAGTTTCAGAAGCTCTATAACGAACGTGTAAGAATGGACGTTTAGCGTTTTTACCAAGTACTTGATCGTAAACAGTAGTAGATCCAGCAGGAACTAATACACCATTGATAGCACCTCCAACAACTCCACCTCTAAGTGTAGCATCGTTTAAGTATTTCCAGTCAGTTTTGTAGAAATCGTAACCTCTACGGAATCCTGTAAATCCTAAGTTTAATGCCATTTCTTTATCGTTGTCGAACAATCCGTAAGATGTTCCACCAGCTCCGTAAGAGTTTTGAGCAGCCAACATATCGTCGATATCAAAAGAGAATTGACGGTTGATGAACAATACGTTCTCTTCGATAGCTCCTTGCTTATCCAAACGTTGGATGATAGCGTCAAAATCAGATAAAGCAGTTGGGTTACCACCTGACCATACGTTACCTCTTTGTCCTACAGCGTAGAATAAACCTTCTGATCCTTTGTTTCCAAAAGCAGTATTAGCTACAGCTCCAGAGTTAGCCTCAGCAGGAACAGCTTCGATCATAGACATTTCTAAGTAATCTTCGAAACGCAAACGAGTTTCGTGCTCAGATTTAATGTACCATAAGTATCCAGTAGCACCATTTTCAGTAGTTACTTCAACCCATCCGATTTGAGCCATGTCAGAACCAGAAACAGCGTATTTCTCTTTGATGATGATTGGGCTGTTTTCGAAGATATCGTCTTGAGCCTCTAAAGATTCAGTTTGACCTTCAGTTCCTTTTTTGAATTCAGAACCATAAACGAAAGCAGTAACAGTTGCAGTAGCAGCGAAAGACTGTCCAGCAGCTTCGTAGTAAGCTACGTCAAAAGTACCAGTAGTATAATCAACAGAAGTAATGATTGCTTTGTTTGAGTTAGCAGCAGCAGCATTATCTGATAAGAAAACTGTTTGACCTGGTTTAAAAGCGATAGAACCTGTTAAAGCATCACTTACTGTAATTGTAGCAGTATCTCCACCTACGGCTGCGTCAGAAGCACAGTCAATGTATTTAGTGTGAAGACGACCTTGTTCTGCCCATTTGATAAGGTCTGAGTTAGACGGCATTTCAGCTCCTACTGCTCTTAAGAAAGATGCAACAGAACGATTTCCGTAACGCTCGAATTCTTTCTCGTAAGTATCAGGAAGATACTGATTCAAGAAGTCGAAATTTGTAATGTAGTTAGTGCTTAAAGTTTGTCTTGTAGCACTTGGTTGTAATGCAAACCCTGGGGTTGCTTGTACTGATCCAGCCATTTTGTTTTAGTTTTTAATTGTTTCTATTACTTTTTATTTTTAGTCCTCTTCCGCTATCTCCATCAGATGCAACAACTTTAAATCCAGACTGAGCAATTGATTGTGGAGAGTTTCTCATCTCCATATCTATGTTTTTAATTTTTTTAGTGTTATCTAATAACGCCTCTGCTCTACCTTGTTCGTAAAAGAACTTAGCAACTTTTTCTGGATTCATAGCGGCAGCTAATGAACGATGGTAACCAACATGGTCTGAGATCAATCCATTTTCATCTAAATACTTAGATATAAAATTGGTAACATCAGATTGTGCTTTCTTAATCTCTGCAACATCTCCAGGTAAAAACTTAATTGTCTTATCTCCTACATTGAAATCAAAACCTTTGAATTCATCAGAGAAAAGTTCTTCAGTCTTCTTTTGGAAGTATTGAGACTTCTTAAGATTCTCTTCTTGTTGACTAGTGGAATCTTGAACATATTTCTTGTAAGCATTGTAAGTTTCCTTTTCGTCATCCGAAACCAATCCACCTTTTGACTCAAGAGGCGTCTTATAAGTTTCTTTGTACTCATCAAAAAACTTCTTAGCTTTAGCAAGCTCTTTTTTCTTAGCTATTTCCTTTTTCTTGATATCCTTAGGATCATCAAACTCTTCATCGTAAGCAAACTTATCTTCGATCATATATTGAATATCATCTCTGTCTAAGTCCTCTTCTGTTTGAGAGTAGTACTCAACTAATAAATCATCCGGATCCATATCATCAAAGTTTCTGTTTAGTTTAACAAAATCTTCAATTCCACGTCCAGTTTCTTTTTTGTATTTAAAATACGCAGCTACGTCTTCCGGTAAGTCCTCTTTCTTTTCTTCTCTTTCCGCAAAAAGATCATTGATAGAGTTTACCTCTTTTCCGTATCTATTCTTAATATATGAAAGAACGTCATTATCTTCTAGCTCTGCCTTTACTGGCTCTGCTGGTAATTCTACTGTAGGTTCGTTTTGAACCTCTACATGTTCTGGTTCAGCAATACTCTCTTCATGCTTAGCCAATAACTCCTGTTCAACTTCTTGTACTGATTTTTGTTCGGCGACACCTAAGTCCCTTACAGTGAAAGTGTTTTCCATTTGATTTAATTTTTTGCAAAGTTACTTAATTATAATTTTATACTATCTAGGCTCGAATTCAGCTAAATCAAACCCATCTAAACTGTCCTCTGTAGACTCAAAGTTCATTGGAGGAAGGTTGTTTTTTCTTTGGTCAATAAGCTTAGATTGTTGTGTATTCTGTAAGCTTATACGCTTATCTTTTGCTTCTTCTTTTAACTGCTCTTTAGTTTTGGTAGTTTCAAATTCAGCTCCTTTAAGTTGCATCTGCATTTGGAATTCCATCTGCATAAGCTCCATTTTCAATTGAGCCTCACTCTTCATCTTCTCAATTTCATAAGCAACTTCTGCTTGTTTAATCTGCATTTTAGACTGAGTCTCAGCCTGTATATTTTGCATTGCTGTTTGAGCTGCCATTTGCTGTGACTGCATTTGGATCTGCCCTTGCATTTGTTGCTTAGCTTGCTCATTCTTTTGAATTTGCTCCTCCTTTTTCTTTCTCTTAAGTTTAAGCAACTGATTAGCTAGTTTAAGATTTCTCATCTCTCTAATATCAATCGCATCCTCTAAGTAAATAGAATCACGAGATAACGCCAAACTAATATTTTGTTCTAACTGAGCCTTTTCTTCTTCGTCAGGAGATACTTCTATAAAGATTCCAAAGTCATAGATGTATAGATCCTTAATCTCGTCTAATATACCTACGTTATATTTACCAATTTGATTGATAAACTCTTCTTTAAAATCAGAGTATTCTAAAATATCAGCTACTCTGTATGATATAGCTTCAGCTAATGATTTAGTAACAAATAAACTAGACTCTAGTATGTGTCTTGTAGCTGTATTTGAATTAAGAGCTGCTAATTTCTGAACACCTACCAATGAGTTAGGGTCAGGATTTGATCCGTCTCTAGCCTCGTTTAATCCTGTTACGTCTCTAATCATACTTAGGTAATGATTATAACTAGCTACTAAACTAGATATTTTACCTTGTCCACTATTAGAGTTAAGTTCTTGAATTGGAACTCTAGCATTATTGAATTCTCCATCTCCTGTGTAGCTTCTACCAATTACACTACCCGTCTGGAAGTACAATCTCAATGCGTCTTCAGGATTGTATGCCGCTCCGTTACCTAAGTCAACCTCGTTAAGTCCGTCAGCGTCAATGAATACACCGTCAGGAACTACTTTAGCAATAACTTGTTGTAACTTCAAGTGTGTCATCTGAATTAAATCAGCAAAAGGAATCATTCTCTTAACAAGAGACTCTATATTTCCTTTATACATTCTTGGAGCAACTGCTACGTAATTAGGTATAGCGTGTTGTGAAGCTGATTTAGGTCTAACCATGTTACGAGATAACTCCCACTTCAACATGATATTAGTACCCATAACCATAACACCGTCATACCAAACATCAATAGTCTTTTCTATTTTTTCGAAACGACCTTCATCCATCATCTCTTGTGGAGGATTGAACGTGTCGTCTTTTTCTATCATTTTAAAACTTCCGTCTTCAAGTATCTTTTTCTTGTATACTATCTTCTTGGTTGTTTTATAGTTTACATATAATAAAGTAGCTGTATCATTACTGAATAAGCTATTATTGTAAAATTGAGCTGAGTTGTAATAATCATACCATGACTGACTATACTTAGAAATTTCTTCTAAATCTTCGTTGGTAAGTGTAGGATCTATTTTAACAAGCTCTGTAATTGGAACAGTCTTAATTTCTCCCCAATAAAAACAATCTTTAAAGTAAGGGTCTTCTGTGTAGCTATATACTACATTAGCAGGATCTACATACTCTATTCTTACTCCATCACCAGGAAGGAACATATGCTTAGCCATACCAACTCCAATAGTTGCTATGTCATAGTCTACTCTCTTTCTAGTTTCGTTATATTTATTTTCGTCGAATACAGTATTAATAGCTTCTTCTTCAGCTATCTCGATGGCAGGCTTATACTTAAGCTGCATATATAATGAAAGCTCTTCATTATTCTCAGGAAGTTCATCAGGATTAGTATCAAACGCGTCTACCCCGAACTGATCTTTAACTTGAAGCAACAGGTCTTTTGAAACCATGTCTGCTTGTATCATATCTTGATACTTAGATCTCTTATCCATAGACATAGCATCCTGTGCATAAGCCTTAGGTTTGAATAATCTATCGTTCATTCCGTTAACAACGATGTCAACGAACTTAGGTATAATAGGTACCGGAGTAAAGTCAAGGTTAGTATGAGACAAGTCACCATCAACGGCTATCTGGTCCTTATACTTACCTATAGACTGCTCACCCCTTGCGTATAATCTTAGCTTATGGAAGTTGCCCCACTGATCGTAGAATCTTGAGTTATTACCATCTTTTCTAAACCACTCGTACTGAATACTTTGTGATATCTGCAATCCATACTCAAAAGTTTCCTTTTCCCTGTCTGAAGCAAACTGGTTTGGAAAAGCAGTTGCAGGTATATTTATTTTTACGTCTTTCATTTATCTAATAAGTTCACTTCTAGTTCCTGAGTTATTATACTTTGCAAAATTAACACTTATTTTCGACTCTTTCTTTGCCGCTAAGTATATGTTCTTCTGATTAGCCATAATAGCTAGTCCTGAACTGATTGCGGCATCAAATTTAGTTCTATTGTTTATATCAAATTTAGCCCACTCCTCTATAGTTCTAGTGAAATACATGTCACCCATATCATCAGAATCTCTATAAGTTCCTTCAGTATCCATTCCAACATACTTTTCTATATAAGATTGAATAGCGGCCGCGTGCGATTGTTTCACATCTTCAGACGAGTTAGGTATACCTCCAAGCTCTCTTTCTGTTTTTGACAGATTCGTGAAGTGCTTATCCGGTCTGTTCATTGAAAACCCTCTGTATCCTCTATTCTTAAAGTGATATAGTAGTCTAGGTTTATTATTCTCCACTAGAATTGGCATCCCATAAAATACACAAGCCATAAGAACTTCCTCAAAGAATATCTCTGCCGTCTGAGGACGAGCTATATACTCAAGGAAGAAATGGTTACTAGGAGCATTGTCCATATTAAACTTAGTAAGTCCGTGTAGAGATCCATTTGATCCTCCTCCTCCGACAGTTCCGGATATATCGTAAGGGTCGCAACCAAAAGCACCAATGTGCTCATTACCAGGGTACTTGTTTCCATTCTTATAAACTACTTGGTTCTGCATTGCTGAATTAGGAATCCACGAAACAAGGAATCTACCCCTTGGATCAGGAGTCCAAATAACCTGAGTGTCCTTCTCTCCGTTCTTCCAGTGAAACGATCCTCTAGTTAGTATTTGATCTCTTATTAGAGAGTCATTATAGTCTATCTGTTGATAGATCTTTGTTAAGTTAAACAAAGACGCCTTACTCTCATCTCTAAACGCGTGAGACTCTGTTC
>Ga0209134_10000042_pt1 | contig 34194 bp, 25 predicted proteins | sample LauGreSp1BDMLBSN_2_FD_187566 | JGI IMG/M metagenome (GOLD analysis project Ga0209134, IMG submission 187566) | Freshwater lake microbial communities from Lake Michigan, USA - Sp13.BD.MLB.SN (SPAdes) (version 2) | ecosystem: Environmental > Aquatic > Freshwater > Lake | place: Lake Michigan, USA... | reverse complement strand
GCCAGCAACCGCTTCAATTCGAAATCGGAACCGATTTTGTCCGGCGTCCAATTGCTCATGACCGCGCCATGCGGGAAATAAAAGAAGCCGAGACGCGGCGGCGCTACCGCTGCCGTCTGCGCCAGCGCGGTATAGGCCGGAATCATCGCATCCAGCAAAGGCAGCGATATCGTCGTGGCGGCATTGCGCAAGAAGGTTCTGCGGGCCAAATGTTTTTTCGTAATGAACATGGTGCTTCTCCTCTACCAAACGGTAGTGTTAACGGCTTCCCACCTGGACGCCTTCGGTGGGGACTGTCATAAGCTGGAACTGGTCACTGGCGATGATGCCCTTGATGATTGCCGAAATCCGGAACTCATCTTTTGCCGCGTCGCGCACGATCTTGCGCACTGCCGGCATGTCATGCGCTTCGACACCGCGACCGATCGAATACATCATCAGCTTTTCGGTGAATACGATCGCAAACTGGTCGGGACGTTGTACCAGGGCCTCCCGCAGGTCATTGATGCCGTTGAGCGGCGTGCCGTCGGCAAGCTGTCCGCTGGAATCAATCAACAGGTTACCGGCATCGCTGTCACGCACACGCCATTCGCCGATGGCATTGAAGTTTTCCAGTGCGAGGCCCAGCGGATCCATGATGTCGTGACATCCAGCGCAGGCCGGATTGTCGCGATGCCTTTCTAGCCGTGAACGCACCGTCTCGGCCACGGTGACGCCTTCCGGCGTTTCCGGGAACGCTTCCACGTTCGGTGGCGGGTTGGCTGGCGGCACACCCAGGAAGTTTTCCATCAGATACGCGCCGCGAATAACCGGTGTGGTGCGATTGGCATAAGAGGTCACCATCAAGACACCGCCTTTGCCCATCAGGCCACGACGCTCCTCCTGTGCCAGTTTCACTTTGCGGAAATGATCGCCTTTTACATCGGTAATACCGTAGTGCAGCGCCAGATCTTCATTGAGCCAGGTGTATTCGGACGTCAGCAGCTCGTGCACCTTCGCATCATTCTTGATCAGGTCGGAGGCGAACAAATGGATTTCCTCCTGGAAGGCTTCCATCAGCGCGGGACGATAGTTGGCGAAAATTTCCGGATCAGGATCAATTTTTTCGAGGTCACGCAGACGCAGCCACTGGAACACAAAGTTTTCGACCAGCGTTTCGGCGCGTGGATCAACCAGCATGCGGGCTACCTGCTTGTCGAGATTGTCATCGGCGCGCAGTTCACCGCGGGCGGCCAAATCAATCAGCTCCTGATCCGGCACGGTGCCCCACAGGAAGAAGGACAGGCGTGACGCCAGTTCAAGTTCGCCGATCGGTACGATGGCTCCCGGTGTGGCATTCGCGTCAGGAATTTCTGCACGGAACAGGAATTTCGGACTGGTCAGGATCGCGAGCACGCCGTTCTTGATACCGTCATCGAAGTTGCCCTGCTCACGACCCACCGCGAAGAACTCCAGCGGGGATTCGAGATCGGCATCGGTAATCGGACGACGGAACGCTTGCTTCGCCAGGTTCGCAAAGATCTGGCGTGCACAGTCGAGTTCCTGTGCCGGTGCTGCCGGTTCACAGATCATCACCTTCTGGCGACTGGCCGTATTGATATGGCCGGTGGTCGTGATCGGACCGGTGATCTGCACACCAGGCATGCGCGCAATACGCTCCATGCCACGATTCATTTCCAGGCTGTGCAGGAATTCATCGGACTCGGCAAAGCTGCGTGCAACAAAGGCGACGCCGATTTTGTGCACGCCAGAAGTGACCGTGATGGGGATGTCCTTGAAGCGGCCATTGATCTCGGCCACGGCAGGCGCCTGGATCTGATCCAGTGCTTTCAGGTCTTCGCCGCCCCCAATGCTGCGCTGGAAAATCTTTTTGCCATCCAGAGTGACCACTACATCGTGGGTGTATTCCATGCCCAGCGTGTAACCGGCGCCGGCCATGCTCGGGATGGAAATGGTGTATTCACCATCTACCGGGAAATTGTGTTCAACCAGGGCGCCCCCTCGGGTACCCAGCGGCAGGCCGTGTATGTGCGCCCCCTGATGGGAACTGTCGGAAGGATAGAACGCGGTTTCCTTGCGCGGGTTGGGCGACCCGACCGCCTGCTCTGCCACCACACGCGCAGAGGCGATGTACTGGTCGAGGAAGGACGGGGATATTTTCAGTACGCTGGCAATATTGTCGAAGCCATCGCTGTTGTCGTCTTTGGGCAGTGCGAGTTCGGCATTGAGATCCACGCCCGTCATGTCATGCACGGCATTCACATATTCGCTGCGATTCAAGCGGTGCAATCCGACACGACCCGGATCGGGATGCAGCGCGGCCTGGGTATCCAGCGTATTTTCCATTGCAGCAACGAGCGACCAGCGCTCATCCTGGCTCGGCTGTTGCTGGCTTGGAGGCGGCATTACGCTCGCTCGCAGTTTCTTCAGCACCATCTCGAAGGTTTCAGCGTCCTTCGCAACGTCGTCTGCGGTCATGATGGTCAAATCAAGACCACCTGAGTAATCGTCGGTGTTGTGGCAGTCGGTGCAATAAGTCTCGATAGTGCCCCAGTGCTGTTTCATCGTGGCAAGAGCTGCATCCAGCTCGGCAGCGTGTGCGGCTTGCGCACCCATGAAGCCGCCCAGCAACAGACAGCCGGCCTGTATTGCTGTGCTCAACTTGCGTCTTGTGTTGTACATGTGTTTCTCCACTACTTATCCGGTTGCGGCTTATACGTTCGCGGCATATTCGATTACGGCGTTTTCACGACCTGGTACTGCTCAAGATTCCTACACTACGTTTTTGACGGCCCGGCCCGGTACCCGATACCAGGTGCTCTTGTAGAGCAGCGCCAGGAACAGCGTGGGATCGCCCCAGCGCGCACGGAAATCCTTCATCGGATCGGCAGCCTGGAATTCCTCAAGGCTTTTGCCGTTCTGGAAGGCCCAGGACACCCGGTCATACGCATGCACCAGCATATCGGCTTGTTCTTGCAGCTGGCTCTTGCCCAGCACGCCACCGTTGGCGGCAATCACCTTGGTGTTGTCAGTAGCACGCGCCAGCAGGCCAGCGGTGGTTTTCTGTGCGCCACCAATCCAGCCCCCGGTAACATAGTCGAGCAGGATATAAGAGTCGGAACCCAGCATATTGCCTGCGACCAGCACATCAGCATTCTTGAAATGCACATAGATATCACCATCGGAGTTGGCCTGGCTGATGAAGCCATAGTCGATGGTTTCACCGTCCAGTGCCAGGCTGCCGCTGGTATAAAAGGTTTCATTGGCCTGTGCCGCTTTCGGCATCGGTTCGTATTGGGTGTCCTGCCAATCGGCATAGAACCCGGCGTTCTGCCACAGGCGGGTGTTCTCGTGTGCAATGATCTTCGTACCCTGTGGGCCGAGCAGGTAGTTGAGCCCGCAGAACTCCGGGCGGAAGCTGGTATTGAACAGCGCACTGATCGGCTTGTTGCCAGTCAGCGTGTTGATCTCGGCCAGCAGCGCTTCTGCATTGGCTTGCAGGCCGCCATTCACAACCACCACGGAATCGGTGCCTTGCGCGACCACTACATTGGCGCCAGCGCCACTGATCAGTGTGAGACTCGCGCCCAGCGCAGTGCTGGTAAGGCCGCTTTGTGCCCGGCTTGCCAAAGGCAGGCCGGCGAGCAGGGAAGTCGCTGCCAGGGTCTTGAGAATGTATCTGCGTGTTGTCATGAGCTTTGTACCACCTGCCTGACGAAAAAATCCGGGGTTCGTTGAGTTGTATAACAAGCAATTGCGTAAATTTTAGGGAGCTTTCGTAACCAGCATGACAAGTTATGTGGCTAGCCACATGACCAGACAGGGTCAACAAAAGTGGTTACGAATGCGGCTACAAAAGTGACCACAAGTTATTGATATTTCGCGCGCTGCCCCAGCCTGGAAAGCCCCAGAGCGGCTTAGGACCTGGCTTCCCCCCGGCCCCCTTGCATGCGGGCTTTATACTGCCGGGAGAATACAGTGTCATTGATTGAAATCAGGTACTACCAAACCTTTTCCCTGCAGGTGCATTTCATACAGGGTTTCACTGCAGGAATATTCCATGATCGGGGTATCGGGCGACCAGCGCAGATGCCCGGTAACCTTCACCGGCTGTGTATACAGGCGCGGATCGGTAAGGGTCATCTCATTGACCAGCGTCTTGACCGGAGTCCCCTTGGCATCAGGGATCTCGACGACGCTGATACGCTCGGTGACCGTTGCTTCCTCGCTATTGGGCAAGCGGCGCATGTAGGGATAAGCGCGCAAATACGTGGTTTCCACCACCAGCGTGTCGCCCTCCCAATGCCCTACTGAATATCCCATGCCGGTAGGCAGGATCGGATCCGGACGCGGATGGCCTTCCATATAGATCTTGCGGTACTGGAAATAACCTTCCCAGAACATGGTAATAAAGGCGTCATTTTGCTGGATTTCGACCGGGAACGGCGCACCCCAGATGCTGCGCGGCAAGCCTGGCACGACACAGAAGCCGCCTGGATCATCCTCAGTCGTGAAGGAGGCGACATAGTCATCGTATATTTTCTGCGCATATTCATTGAATGGGGTTTCACGCGGTTCCTGACCCGGGCCACCGGCCGGAAACCACAAACCAGCAAGATCTACCTGCGCCTGTACCGACATGCTGCTGATAACCAGCAGTACAGCCCCCGCTACTTTTTTGAGTGTCATGGTTGTGCCTTTCAGTTTGGCTTTTTGTTATTGGGCTTTTTGTTATTGGGCTTTTGATTTTGGCCTTTTGATATTGGCCTTTTGATATTGGGTTTTGTTACTGGTCAGAACTGGCGTCCATCCGCCAACTTGAAGGACTGGATATAACCACCGTCCTCGCCATTGCGCATGGGAGCGATGAAAATGGTGACGCTGTCGCCCTCTTTCATCATGTCCGGACGCCAGCCACGACGATAGACGTTGTTGCGGCTATGTCCCTCGAACTGCACCTGCTTGGTGCCACCCTCTGCGGCAGGCAGCTCCAGCACCAGGTCGATATGGGGATTGGACACCTCCAGGTGAATAATCTTCCCGGTCAGTTCCACATTCTGGCTGAAATCGAACTGGGCTGCCGAATGATGCGCCTGCACGCCCGGCACCAGAAACAGGCCTGCTACTGCAATCAGGGCTTTTTGCAAAAATGCTGTTGTCATGCCGCGCATGGCGAATTCCCTCTTGGTTTTTACTGGAATCTGTTATGTCTGGCACCTCGCCTGCCAGGGCAAACCCCAAGGCAACCAAAAGTGCGCTCATCAGATGAAGCTGACTTTAGCACAAGAAACCAGTTGCCCGCAGCTTGCGCCATTGGTCGTGCGCCCCGCGCATGCCGTGCCCCCAAGGCGCTACGGGGAGACGAGGCGATAGCGCGATGGGGTGGTGGTTGACACTACGGGGTTCTGCTCGCATATTGCGGCGAAAATCATAGAAGATCAGGGGAAACCTCATGTCGCACCGATTTACCAGTATTCTTCGTCGTTCCGCTGTGGCCGCCTGCCTCAGCGTATTGGCCAGCGTCAGCTTGGCGGCAGATGAGGCGCGTGATTTTTCCGGGGTCTGGCAGGCCATCGCCAGCAATGCCGGTAGCGGCCGCAACACCGGCAGCTCGCCGTTGACTGAAGCCGGCCAGGCACTGGTGAAGGAAGCGCTGGCTCCCTATCCCAACATGGTGGAGCAAGGCGCCTGGTGTGTACCGCCCGGCATGCCCAGCAGCATGACGGCCATGGTGAGCTACCCGATTGAAATCACCCAGACGCCGCAACGCATTACCATGCTGGTTGAACTGGAAAGCCAGTACCGCCGCATCTTCCTGGACGGGCGCGAGCATCCGTTGGACGCCTACCTGCCCACCCGCATGGGCCACAGCATCGGGCATTGGGAAGGAGACACGCTGGTAATAGAAACCAGAATGCTGTCGGAGGATCTGTTCGGCCGCAGCCCGCGTACTGAAAACACCACGATCACCGAGCGAGTGACGAAAATGAAGCGTGCCCAGATGACGGCAACACCCAGTGCCTTCATCAACAATCCGACCATTGATGACAACTTGTTGGCGTTTGAAATAACCGTTGAAGATCCGGTGCTCTACAGTGCCCCGCAAACCACCACCGTCTACTACCAGCACATCGACGACTACTCGATGCTGGAATACGACTGCGTACAGCAAATCTGGCGTGATGCGCTCGACGCCGCCAATCCGTAAGCCTCCGGAATAAACGTAATGACAGAACCTGTTCGCTTTGCCGACATCCCGCTCTACGAAGGCTGGGGCGCTCCCTATCGTGTCGAAGCCGATGTGCTTGATCTCGAACTGATCGCTGGCACGCCACCGGCAGATCTCAATGGCCGCTTGTATCGCTGCGGCCCGGATCGCCAATATCCCCCGCTGTTCAAGGACGACATCTTCATCGACGGCGAAGGCATGGTGCATATGTGGACCATCGACAACGGCCACGTGGATTACCGCAGCCGCTGGGTGCGCAATGAACGCTTCCTGTTGCAGGAAGCGGCACGGCGTTCGCTGTTCGGCCGTTATCGCAATCGCTATACCAACGATCCCAGCGTGGCCGGCAAGGACCAGAGTCCAGCCAACACCAGCACGCTATGGCACGGCAAGCGGCTGCTGGTATTGAAGGAAGATGCGCTGCCAATGGAAATCGATCCCGATACCCTGGCAGTGAAGGGTTATCACCACTATCAAGGCAAGGTGAACGCGGTGAGCATGACCGCGCATCCGAAGATGGATTACGCAAGGAATGAGCTGCTGAGCTTTTCCTACCAGGCGCAGGGCGATGCCACCACCGACTTCCTGTTCCATGTGATAGATGCCAACGGCGACATCGTGCACCAGATCGCCTTCCACATGCCCTACCCGGCGATGGTGCACGACTTCGCGATTACCGATACGCATCTCATCGTGCCGTTTTTCCCGATGATGACCGACATGAATGTCGTCAAGCAGGGCGGTCCTTACTATCAATGGCATCCCGACAAGCAGGTGCATGTCGCCATCGTGCCCCGCCGCGGTACTGCCGACCAGATTCGCTGGTTCAAGGGCGCTGCCTGCAGCGCCGGCCACATGATGAACGCGTTCAACGAAGGCGATCTGCTGCATCTGGATTTGTGCTTGTACGAAGGCAACTGCTTCCCGTTCTTCCCTGCCGCCGATGGCAGCCCCTATATTCCGGCCCCGCCCTTCCTGACACGCATGACCTTCAACCTTGCCGGCAACGACGACAGCTATACCAAGAAGCAGCTCGGTCCAGTAGCGTGTGAAATGCCGCAAATCGACGAGCGCTACAACGGTAAACCCTATCGCTACGGTTACACCATCTGCTTCCAGCATCCACGCCGCACCAGTCGCCTGGGACGTTGGGATGTGCAGACAGGCACAGTGACATTCTGGGATCCAGGCCCGGATTCATCGGTAGGAGAAGCCAAGTTCGTGCCGCGCGGCCCCGGCGAAGGCAACGGCTACCTGTTGCTTCCGGTCAATCGCCTGAATGAAATGCGCAGCGACCTCGCGATTCTTGATGCAATGGATATCGAAGCGGGCCCCATCGCGCTGTACAAGATGCCAACGCGCGTTAAAGCATCGTTCCATGGCTGCTGGGTGCCGCAGGAAACCCTGCAAACCGGCCTCTACAACTATCCTTGAAATCAAGGGGTCGGAGTAACTTGATCAATCGCGTTCAGCCAATCTGGCACATGCGCGACTGATCAAGTTACTCCGACCCCTTGATTTCCCATGCGCGATTGATCAAGTTACTCTGACCCCTTGATTTTTTTGACGGGAGCTTTGGTAAGGAAAATCAGTTTTCCTGTAAGCAAAAAAAATCCGGAGCAAGCTCCGGATTTTTGTTTCACGATACTAAATAACGCTCAGGGCTTTTTGACAACAAAGAAGAACTGGTCAGTAGCGCGACCCAGCGACCCTTCGCGAACTTCCAGCGTGTGGTCATCCGCTGGGTTGTTGAGCAGGTCGGACTCAGACACGATTTCGAAACCAGTGGCCAGGATCAGCGCACGTGCTGTCTCAACCGGAATCCGGTGCAACTTGGCGTTATCCAGGCCCGCAGTACCTTCATGGTCAATGATGGCGGCGACGCCACCGGGTTTCAGCACATCGAAGATTTCCTTCAGGAACGCCTTGCCGCCTTCTTCACCACGGAAGTTATAGGCATCGTGGAAATTCAATGCGGTAATTGCAGCATCCGCGCTGTTAGCCGGGATGGTGGCGGTCGCGGCGAAAATGGGCTCGACGTTGCCGAGTTCGGCAGCCAGGTCGCGCTGCATCTGGCCATTGTTGGTCTGCAGCGCGCGCTCACCAAACTGCGCCACTACTTTGCCATTCGGACCCACTGCTGCGGAAATCACGCGGGTAAACCAGCCGCCACCTGCAGCGATGTCGACCACGGTCCAGCCTTCCTGCACGCCCAGGGTTTCCATGGTTTCCTTGGGTTTGCGCGCCGCATCGCGATCCTTGTCGGCCTGCGGACGGCTTTCGGACTGCAGCTTGGCATCAAAATCGGCTGGCAGTGCCAGCGCCACAGTGCTCAGGCCCAAGGCCAGCAGCGTGGCCAATCCAGCTTTCTTGATCATCGTGTTCATGTTTGTCCCCTTATGCGAAATACAGAATGTGTTTTGTCATGGTGGAGCAAGGAAATGGAAAATCCGTCGAATTCCGGCTGGCCAAAGTAAACCACCCCTTGGCCTTAATCAAGGCAGACCGGTTTGAAGCAGGCCGCTTTCACTTTTCCTGCAACCTCGCTGTTGCAGGACAGGGTGCAAGACAGGGACACACGCTCCCCCAGGAAGCCAAACCAGCCAATTTCCCGGGCGGGTGGCTTGCCAATACCCGCACCTTTCCTATACCTTCATGCGGCTTGTTCAACAGTGTCGCCGTCCAGGTTTCTGGCGCCACTCCCCACCTGAATCACAACAAGAACAACGATTCATCAGCATGGTAACCAATATGCATAACAACAAGACAATCGACGTAGTCGAAGTCATCGATTCCGCCAAGTTTTTCTGGGTGCCCTTCAGCATTTCCATCATGATGATCATCATCATGCTGACCGATGGTTTCGACCTTTTCACGATGGGCTACGTTGGCCCGCATCTGATCGAAGAATGGGGCATCTCGCGTGCCGACCTCGGCCCCGTTAACAGTATGGGCTTGATCGGCATGGCCGTTGGCTCCGTGTTGCTGGGCTGGCTCGGTGACCGCATCGGCCGCAAGCGTGCTTATATCTCCTGCCTGGCCTTGCTGTTTGCCGGCTCCCTGCTGTGCTACTACGCGAAGGACATCAACGAACTCAGCATGTGGCGTTTGGTTACCGGCTTTGGCCTTGGTGGCGTCACCCCGTTGGCCACCACCCTTATTTCCGAGTGGACCAGCAAAGCCGTACGCAGTGTCGTGGTTGCCTGTGTCATCGTATCAGTACCGCTCGGTGGCGCCCTGGCCGGCATGGTTGAACAGGTGGTCATTCCGGAATACGGCTGGCGCTCCATGTTCCTGATCGGCGCCATCGTACCGCTGATCCTGTTTGCCTTGTTCGCGTTCCTGCTGCCCGAATCGCCCAAGTACATGGCGAAGCATCCTGCCCAGCATAAAAAGCTGGCCCAGGCCCTGAACCGCCTGGTAGGTGAAAAGCGTTTCGACGGCACCGAAAATTTCCTTATCAAAGAAGAAGGCAAGCGCTCCAGCCACTGGTTCGCCACCATCTGGAACAGCGATTTCCGTCAACGCACCATGCTGATCTGGCTTGCCTTCGCCGCCAACAGCTTTGTGTTGTACATGTTTACCAACTACTTGCGCGTATTGCTGGAATCTGCCGGCCAATCCTCTGAAGTTGGTTCGCAGGGCCTGTCCCTGTTCAGCCTTGGCGCAGCATTCGGCTCTATTGGTGGTGCATTCATGATCGGCTGGTTCGGCTCCAAGTGGGTCGGTGCCGGCCTTGCGTTCATGGGAGCGGTGGCTACCATGGTGATCGGCGCACTGCTCGTGATGGACGGTGCATCCTCCTTCCAGTTGCTTGCCCTGTGCCTGTTGGCCGGCGCATCGGTGAACGGCATGCAGGCATTCATGTACGCGGTCAGCGCACATTCCTACCCAACTGAAATTCGCGGATCTGCGGTGGGCATGGCCCAGACCTTCTCGCGTCTTGGTGCCGTGTTAAGCCCCAGTGCGGCTTCCATCTATTTCGCGATGGACCCTGCACCTGCGGTAAGCACCTTCTTCATGTGCGTAGCGGCTGTGATGATGCTGACCTCAGTCAGTTTCTTCCTGATCCCTTCACACATTCAGCGCACAATAAAAGCATAAACAGCAGTGAAACCGGGATGCCGGTTTCGCGGTCTGGCACAGACAAGGGACACGGAATTCCGTGTCCCTTTTTTTTCCGGCACAGATCTTCGTAGTTGTGCCTCTATTTTTTGTACAGTCTGAAGTGACTACCAGGAACGGAGGAACCATGAAAGCCAGGCCCACCCGCTTTGCCACTCTCACCCTTGCCTGCCTCATCGTGCTCTTCACCAGCGCCTGCACCACGGAACATGGCAGTGAACAAGCCAGTGCCGCCAGGACTGAACGCGAATGCAGGAGCTCGGGAGCAACCGGCTCCAGAATGGTCAAACCGGTGTGCCATACCCCGGAGGAGTGGGCGATCATTGATGCGCAGGCGGCCGACAAGGAGGCACTGCAGGACGAGTTTTTCCGCAGGGTAGGCGAAAGCACTACGCTCGGACCGGGCCCGGAGTTTTCGCCAGCAGGCGCTGACCCTGGAGGCTACTGATGCAGTGTCACCGGGGCAGGGCGCATGGCCCTGCCCCGGTATTCATCTCTGCAGTTTAACGCGGCGTAACGCTGGCAGGAGTTTCGGATTTGCCGGCAACGACCTTGGCTTTGAGTTTGCCAAGCTTGCGGGCAAGGCTGGTCTGCATGTCGTCTACCAGTGTGTAGAACACCGGTACGATAAAGAGACTGACTACTGTCGATACGATCAAGCCACCCAGTACAGCGACACCCATCGGGGCACGGAAACTTGGATCACCCGCCCAACCCATCGCGACCGGCAACATGCCCGCACTCATCGCGATGGAGGTCATGACGATCGGACGCGCACGCTTCGCACACGAATCCATCATGGCATCGAGCATCGACAAGCCGTTGTCACGCTGCGCCATGATCGCGTACTCCACCAGCAGGATGGAGTTCTTCGTCACGATACCCATCAGCATCAACAAGCCGATCAGCGAATTGATCGCCAGGCCATAGCCGCACAGCAGCAAGGCAACGATGGCGCCCGCCGCCGACGGTGGTAGCGCCGACAGGATCGTGATCGGCTGGATGAACTTGTGGAACAGGATCACCAGCACCGCATAGATCGCGAAAATACCGATGATCATCGCGGTGGCAAAACGTCCGAAGATATCCTGGATGAATTTCGCGTCCCCGGTGCGCATGAACTCGACTCCCTGCGGCAAGTTCTGCATCGCCGGGGAAGTTTCAATCTGCGTCAGGATGTCGCCAAGCGGCAGCCCATTCAGGTTCGCACTCAAGGTAATGTCGCGACGACGATTGACGCGCGTGATCTCGGAAGGACCGGCGCCCAGGCTCACATTCGCCACGTTACTCAGCGCAACCGGCCCCTTGCTGCCCATGATGGTCAACTGGCTAATGCGTTCAAGGTCGGTGCGCGACTCATCATTCAATCGCACCCGAATCGGAATCTGGCGATTGTCGAGATTGAACTTGGCCAGACCAGTGGAAACGTCTCCCGACGTGGCGATGCGCGTAACCGCACTCAGTGCCTCGGTGGTGACCCCCAGGTCAGCCGCACGATCCGGGTCCATGCGAATGAGGATCTCCGGTTTCTGCAAGGCCGCACTGCTGGTGACAGAACCGAGGCCTTCGATACTGCGCATCTCGCGCTCAAGCGCGACGGCTGCATTGGCAAGGGCCGTTGGATCATCACCCACCAGCGTCAACTGCAGGCGGTCACCGCCAGCACCCTGGAATTCCACGCGCGCACCCGCAATAACCCGCAATGCTTCCGTCGCGTTGCGCTCAAAGGTCTGCTGCAAGCCAGTCTCACCGGAAGCCTTGTCGAGCTGGATGGTAAGCGTGGCACTGCGTACTGCGCCCACCGAGCCACCGCTGCGCAGGCCATCGCCCGAACTGCCGGCTCCGATCGTGGTGTAGATACTCATGACTTCGGGAAACCCATCAATGATCTGGCGTGCCTGTTCTGCCAGTGCCAGCGTGTCTTCGAGGCCGGAACCGGGTGGCAATTCCACGCTCAACTGCGTGAAGCCGTTGTCACCCGCCGGTGCGAAGCCGGTAGGCAAGAAGCGGAACAACGACAGCATCGCAATCATCACTACACTGGAGACCAGGACTACCATGCCGCGATGTTGCAAGCACCATTTCACCTTGAGCAGATACCAGTCGAGCATGCGGCTCTTGTGTTCAACTTCCACACTCGGCTTCAACATGAAGGCCGCCATCATTGGCGTCAACATACGGGCGACCAGCAGCGAGAACAGCACTGCGATGGCGACGGTAAAACCGAAGGGACGGAAGAATTCTCCGGCGATGCTGCCCATGAAGGCCACCGGAATAAACACGGCGCAGATGGTGAACGTGGTCGCGACTACGGCGAGACCGATCTCGATCGCAGCATCCATCGCGGCCTGGCGCGGCGACTTGCCCTGCCGCAAATGCCGCACGATATTCTCCACCTCCACAATCGCATCATCGACAAGGATGCCGACGACAAGGGTGAGTGCCACCAGAGTCAGGATGTTCAGCGTGTAGCCAAACATGTAGATAACCCAGAAGGTCGGGATGATCGAGAGTGGCAAGGCCGCTGCCGAAATCAGCGTCGCGCGCCAGTCACGCAGGAATATCCATACCACGAACACGGCAAGGAGGGCGCCCTCGACCAGCATTTCCATCGAGGCATCAAACGAGGTTTGAATGTACTCCACGGTGGAGCTGGCTTCGGCAAACGTGATCTGCGGATACTTGAGTTTCAGCTCTTCCACTTTGGCACGTGCATCCTTGGCAACACCCAGCGCACTGGCACCAAAGGCGCGTACGACCTGGAAACCGATGACCGATTTGCCGTCGAGCATCGCCATCGAGCGCTGCTCACTGGCGCGGTCACTGACATCAGCCAGCACATCCAGACGCACACTGCGTCCATCAGGCAGCAAAATCGGCAAGGCTTTCAGATCCTGCACCGAAGTGATCAGGCCGCTGGTACGCACGGTTTGTTCAAGGCCGCCCAAGCGCGCTTCACCACCGGGATATTCCGCCTGGATGCGACGCAACTGGCGCGAGACATCGGTAGCAGTGGCATTCAACGCAGCCAGCCGGTTGGGATCCAGATCCACGCGGATCTCGCGCTCCACACCACCGACGCGGGAGAAACGTCCCACCCCTTGAATCGCCGTCATTTCACGCGCCAGCTCAAGATCCACGAACCAGGACAGTTCGGTCTCGGTCATGCGATCGGAACTTACGCTCCAGGTCACCACTGGCAGCCCGGCCGTGGTGGTCTTGGTGACCATCGGCTCGTTGGCATCCTGCGGCAGGTCGGAACGGATACGCGTCATCGCATCACGCACTTCATCCATCGTGCTGTTCATGTCGGTGCCGAATACGAACTGGATGATGGTCGTGGAGGCGCCTTCGTTGACAGTGGAACGCAGTTCCTCAATACCTGCGATGGTGGCCACTGCATCTTCCACCTTGCGGGTGACTTCCGATTCCATCTGCGACGGTGCCACACCGGGATACCCTACGGTGACAACAATTGCGGGAAATTCGATATCAGGACGGTCGAGTACGCCCAACTTGGGAAAACTCACGATGCCTGCCACGGTCAACGCAATGAACAGCATGATGACCGGAACGGGATTGCGGATGGACCAGGTGACGAAATTCATTTCACTTACCCTCGATCACATTTACGCGATCGCCGTCCTTGAGGAACCCGGCGCCGCTGGTAACGATACTGGCGCCAGCTGCCAGGCCAGACACAACTTCGATGTTCTCGTCCTGGATAACACCGGTTTCGATAGCCTGCTTGCTGACGGTACGATCACCGCCCACGACATAGACATAGTGGTAACCATCGCTACTCACCAGACTGTTGAGCGGGACTACCAACGCGTCACCCTTGCTGATTTCGATCTGGCCACGCGCAAACATGCCGGGGCGCAGCGCATCGTCACTGGCTACATCGACATAGACCATGCCGTTATGGGTGGCGGGATTCACGACCGGGGACACGATGCGCACAGTGCCGATATGTTCACGCCCATCGACACTGGTGATGGTGACATTCTGGCCTACCTGCAAACCAGGCAGGCTGGATTCCGGTACTTCACCGCGCCATTCAACCCGATTGTGGCGGATCATGCGCAGCAGCTCGCTGCCAGCCTGGGCAATCTGGCCTACCGAGACCGAGCGCGACGTGATGACGCCTTCGTCCGGTGCTTTCACCGTGGCAAAACGCAGCCGCACCTGGGCGGCTTCGAGATCGGCCTTGGCCGCATCAAGACGGCCATCTGCCGCGAGGTCTTCACTGATCAAGCGATCAAGATCGGAAGGTGACAGCAGATTTTTTGCCGCAATGTCCCTGCCCCGATCCACTGCCAGCCTGGCGTTCACCGCTTCGGCTTCACGCTGTTTCAGTGCCGCCTGGCGTGCAGCAACATCGGTCTGCAGCAACGCGCTGGAAATACGCACCAGCTCCTGGCCCGCTTGCACATAGTCGCCCACATCCACCAACACTTCTTCCACGCGGTAGCCTCCGACTTCGGCGGCGATGACAACATCCTGCCACGCTTCCACCGTGCCGTTGAGACTGAGATAGCGGGTGAAATCGACGATCTCCACCTTGCCAGTATTCACTGTCAACGAAGCATCATTAGTGAGAGTGGTGGCGTCCTGGGCGTGTGCGGCAGTACCGGCCATACACGCAAACAGGAATGTTGAACGCAAGATGGAAACAAGGACCCCAGTCTTGACGCTGGAGACAGTTGTAGAAGAACACATGGAAATACACCAAAAGAATTATGACTCACCAGTCATGTTAGCAGAAAAGTTTTCTGCTGCACACCTCGACGGTTGATCTGTTGATACGTAAAGATTATGGAAAAACTGTGACTTATGCCGTTTTTTGGCATCAGCATTTGCTGCGCTGTTCCATTGCATTGTGTACCGCTCTGCACCACGGAAGCTCACGCGCTAAGGCAAGCCACCCCGCTCACTGCCGCGATTTTTATCAAATCCCCACTCCCTGCAGCCGTTTTGTGCTGTGCAACGCAGAACTGTGCACGATTCAACTACTTGGTATCAAACTTGCACTTCACCCCTTGAAAGCCGGCAATCTGGATAAAGCGATTGCTCAGTCCCCATCCGTATCAATCAACATCACGGGAGAACATCATGAACGCTACCGCTGAAAAATTTCTGGTTGTCATCAATCCGAATGAGTCCAACCACAAGGCGCTGGAGCGTGCCGTCATCAGTGCCGGCATTCGCGACCTCAAGCCCAGCATGCACCTTTATATCAATCCGCAGAACATGGCAGACGCTGAGGGCAAATGTTCCTTTGGCAATCTCGACCTGAAGGCATTGACCTCAATCCTGGAGCAGCATGCGCTCTCCTACGAATTCGAATTTTCCTGGTCGCCTGATGTGGAAAAATCCGTGGTGCACACGGCGCGCGATGAGGAAGCCAATCTCATCATCTATCCGCTCAGTGACGCGATTTACAACAAGCACAAAGGCCTGACGAATGGCACCTGGACACTGCTGCGCAACAGCACCTGCCCGGTCATGCTGGTAACACCGGAGTCCACGATGCAACGCAAGGTCTTGCTGGCGGCTGTCAACTACCAGTCCTTCCTGCCCGAATACACGAGGCTGAACAACAGTATCGTGAACCGCGCCATTTGGCTGGCGGAAAAATACGAAGCGAAGTTGTACATCGTCAATGCCTACAACAGCATGGAAGACTATCCCGACTTTGAAATGATCCGGAAAATTACCGGCTTGCCGCTCGACAACATCATTGTGGAGAGAGGCAATCCGGAAAAAGTGGTGACTGCCGCAGCACTCAACGTGAATGCCGACCTGGTAATGATCGGCACCCGCAACAGTCTCGACGACAGCAACTTCCGTCGCAACACTGCAGAAAAAGTGCTGATGAAACTCAACCGCGACATGATTGTCGTGAATTGAAAAAGGTTGAAGCCGGCAGTAATGACGCGGAGGTAATGAGTTGACAGCGATACGGGCAGACACGGACGTCAGCCCATCGCATATCAAATCGCCGAATTGCGCAGCATTTGTTCCAGCGCTTGCAGGTTGGCTTTCACACCATCCATTGCCGGATACACTTCCAGGGCAGCCGAGAACGCAGTGCGTGCACGCAGATACTCGTTCTGCGCGATGCACACCAGTCCCAGGCCGGATAACGCGCCGAAATGATACGGCTCCAGCTTCAGGGTTTCATTGATATCTGCTTCCGAGGCCTTGTAGTCGCCCAGCAGGTAATAAAGCGTCGCACGCTTGTTCCAGGCTTCGGCATACCCGGGTGCGCTTTCAATCAGTTGCGTGTAGGTGGCCAGCGCACCGCGCAAATCATCAGCGCCCATCTGGGCCATGCCCTTGGACATCAGTTGCTGGAACTTCGCATTGTCATGCTCCACCCAGATATCCCAGATGCGTGCTTCCAACGGTAGCGCCTGCGTGGAATTTTCTGCCTGCTGCAGTTGCCGGAACAAGGCATCCAGGCGCGCATCATTCTGGTCGGCGAGCAAAGCGCCCGGCATCCATACCCACATGACCAGGAGCTTCAGTACCGGTTTCATGACTTGTCGTTATTCCTTCATATGGTGTTTGTGATCCACCGGCTTCATCAGTGCATTGCTGATGAGACCCACGGCGAGCAACAGCGCCATCAGGTACATCGTGCTGTTGTAGAGACTGGGCGTGGGATCAGCCGTGCCTGCCGGCACCAGCTCCATCAGCCGCGCGATCGTCACCGTTTGCGTGGCGACCAGTTGATCCAGCTGTTCCAGTCCCGCGCCAAAGCGTTGCTGGAATGCAGCCGGCTCCACTTTCGTCGCCAGATCCGCGATCGCGTTGGTGACTGCATGCTGCCGCAGCGAGGTGATCGCAAGCGGACCCACCACTCCTGCCGTGCTCCACGCCGTCAGCAAGCGTCCGTGAATGCCGCCCACCATCTTCGTGCCGAACACATCGGCCAGATACGCGGGAATCGTCGCGAAGCCGCCACCATACATCGTGAAGATGATCATCGTCGCGGCGTAGAACAATACCAGCCAGAGGACCGCAGGATGCGCACCCACTTGAGTAGCGGCAAACGGCACCGAGCAATACAGCACGATGCCGAGTGCGAAGAAGATCCAGTATGTGTTCTTGCGCCCGATGTAATCCGAGGCACTGGCCCACAGGAAACGGCCGCTCATGTTGAATACCGAAATCATGCTGACGTAAGTCGCCGCGAAAGCACCGTCCACCAGCGTCGGCAAGGTCGTGCCGAAAATTTCACTCATCATGGTACTGGCGACGCCGAGCACGCCAATGCCGGCGGACACATTCATGCACAGCACAATCCATAATTGATAGAACTGCGGCGTCTTCAGGGCTTCATCGATATCCACGTTGTGTGTGGTGACCATCTTCTTGTCTTCGTCGGATTCGGTCGGCGGCGTCCAGCCTTCCGGTACCCAGCCCTGGCGCGGAATACGATACGAGAACGCGGCTATCATCATGATCACGAAATACAGCACGCCCAGCAGCACGAAGGTCGGCATGATGCCAACCGAGCCAGTGCCGACCACGTAAACCCCTTCAGCACCAGGTACGATCATGCCGGCCACATCGTTGACGCCGATGACGACCACTTCAAGCTTCTGCCCTGCCTGCTCGACAAAACGGCGTCCGGCATCGGTGATCAGCGTGACCTGATCCACGGTGCCAAGATAAGTGGGTGATTCATAGAAGTGCTGGATGAAGAAGCGCTTGAGCGGTGCACCAATCATCGCGCCGCCGCCAAAACCCATGATGGCCATGCCGGCAGCCATGCCGCGATGATCGGGAAACCAGCGAATCAAGGTGCTAACCGGCGACACATAACCGAGGCCCAGGCCACAGCCACCAATCACGCCATACCCCAGGTAGATCAGCCACAACTGGTGTGTGAGGATGCCAACGCTGCCGATCAGGTAACCGCCACCCCAGCAGCAGGCCGCCACGCTGCCCACCATGCGCGGGCCGACTTTTTCCAGCCAGCGTCCGGCCACGGCTGCCGAAAGTCCAAGGAAGACAATCGCAACGGAAAATATCCAGGTAACGCTTTGCAGGCTCCAGTCATCTGCGGCCGGCGCTACCACGCCCAGCGCGCGCGTCAGTGGCGGGTTGTAGATGCTCCAGGCATACACGGAGCCAATGCACAAATGAATGGCGATGGACGCGGGTGGGACTTTCCAGCGATTGAAGCCAGGTTCGGCGGTGATACGTTCCTTGGAAAACAGCCCTGCCATTTTTCTCCCCTCTCAGATGTTGCCCTTATGCCGGCGTCAGTTCGGTTCTATGCGCAGCACCGCGAAGTCGTCGCCGTCCGTGAGCACATAGAGCAAACCATCCGGCCCCTGCCGCACATCGCGGATACGCTGGTGCAGTTCCGTCAGCAGGGTCTCGCGGCGCACATCTTCAAGGTTCTCGTTGACGACTACACGCTCAAGGCCACCGGTCCGATCCACTTCACCGCGCCGCGCACTGCCAACGAACAGGTTGCCTTTCCATGCCGGAAACTTGTCGCCGGTATAGAAGGTGAGACCGCTGGGACCGATAGAGGGCACCCACAGCAACAACGGTTGATCGATGCCTTCTGCCACCGGCACTGCGGACACGCGCGGGCCGTCGTAGTTGCGGCCAAAACTGTAGTCGGGCCAGCCGTAGTTATGACCGGGCTGGATCAGGTTCACCTCATCGCCGCCATTAGGCCCATGTTCCACCGACAACACCGCGCCACTGGCGGCATGTTGCGTGAGACCGAGCTGGTCTCGATGGCCGATGGAATAGATCGCAGGATGCGCGTCCTGGCGCCCGACAAAGGGATTGTCGGCCGGAATGCTGCCATCGTCGTTCAGGCGCAGTACCTTGCCATACACGTTGTCGAGTTGCTGGGCATCGCTACCGAATGGTGCGCCGGTGGTCATGAACAGCGTGCCGTCGCCGGCAAACACGATGCGCGAACCGCTGGTACTGCCGTAGTCGCCGGCGAACAGTTCCTGCACCTGTGTCAGCTGGCCGTTCTCGTAGCGGCCACGCATCAAGGCCACTGCACTGCGGCGGCGTTCTCCTTCACTGACGTCTGCGACCGGTTCCCCTTTGTTGAAGGTGAAATACAGCCAGTGGTTTTGCGCAAAATCGGGATGCAGCGCGAGGTCGTGCAAGCCGCCGTTGCGATAGGGTTCCTCGATCTGCGGCAACCCCGCGACTGGCGCCGGATCAAGCAGGGGCGTGGCACCAGTGGCACCACGGATAATGCGCAACTGCCCGCCGCGTTCCGACACCAGCAGATCGCCCTCCGGTAGAAAAGCCATGCCGAACGAACGCGCCAGCTCACGCGCGAGCACAGTCACCTTGATGCCGTGCTGCTCCGCCGTGTCGAACACATAAGCAGGTTCGGTCAGGGCAACCGGCGCAATGCCGATGGGTTCCTCGGCTCCGATGGCGTGGGTGGCAAACAGGCTCAGCAGGCCGAGGCTGGCAAGGGTTCGGGTACGCATGACGGTGTTCCTTTGGTTGAATTCAGTGATGTGGGCCATCTGGCACTTTGCTGGATGAGGCTGTGTGGCTCAGGGCAGTCGCTTGAACGGCCAGGCGCCAGAGACATGCACTTCCGAGACTTCGGTGGCCACCCCTGCCGCGTTGACCGAGAACACAAAGCCCAGGCCGCAGGTGCAATCGAACGCGGTCTCCGACTGCGCGATCAACCTGGACTTGGCGGAGTCGGTATTGCCACCGGTATCGGAATAGCGCGGGGTCCTGGTGAGGAACAACTCGCCGTTCTCGAGAGTGATTTCCGTCGTGATCAGGTTGCCCAGCCAAGGCCCTTGATAGGTGCCCACATAGCGCTGCAATGTTGACTCCGGCAGCTCCACCACTTTCAGCTCGGCCTGGGACAGCTCCCCGCTGTAGTGGCGCTGACCGGTTTCGGATTCGTTGCAGATCACTTCGAGCATGCCGGATTCTGGCACATTGACCATGTCGACGACGGCCTCGACCGGCTCGGTGAACGTGCCGGGGTCGTCGTAGGTAATCGTCACTTGCATGTGGCCATAATCCAGCCGGCGATAACGTTCGGTGATGCGCAGTTGTTCGGTATGGGGCAGGCCTTCGCGCGTCAACCAGGTCTTGTCGTTGTAGCCATTGCTGGCGATGACGAGGATGTCGCCATCCCAATGGCCGGCGGAGTAGCCCATCCAGCTGGTAAGCACGGGTTCGTCCTCAAGTTCGCGGCCGTCCATGAAGACCTGGCGATAGGTCATGTCGGGGTTGAGGATGGCGATGAAGTCCGGGTGTTGCACCATGCGACGCATACCGCCCACGGACGCGCCCGCCGGGTAGTTGCTCGGCCCGCTGGGCAGGCAGTGGAAACGCGGATCGGTGGTATAGAAGGTATTTTCCGCCGACAACATGGCATCCAGCGCCCAGCCCTGGATTTTGCTGGTATCGAACAGGCTGCCGCGCGCGGCATCGGGCACCCACACGCCTGACATGTCAGGACGCCCGTCGGCGGTCAACGGCACCGGCGCCGCCATATCAGTTTGGCCATCGGCGGTTCGGGGTATGTTCGGCGCCGTCCAGTCAAACCACTGTGCCTGCAGTGCTGTGCTCGCACACAACAAGACCAGTGCCATGTATTGAGATCTCATACCCGTCCCCCCCATCAATTTTGCCAGTGTCGCGTAGACTCTTGTATTGGTCTGTGTCTGCGTATATATCATACTGGCTTGGGGAAAACATTCTTATGCCCACTGGAGGCATGTCATGCGTATCGTATTGTTGGTTGTAACCAGTCTGGTGGCGCTGTTGGCGTCTGTGGGCGCCTTGTCCCACCATTCCTTCTCGGCAGAATTCGATGTGGGCAGGCCGGTCAACATCGAAGGCACGGTGATAGAGATGGAATGGACCAACCCGCATGCCTGGCTGCACATGGAGACCAGGGACGAACAGGGCAACACCCAGCAATGGGCAGTAGAACTGCTCGGCATCAACTCGCTGGTGCGCAGCGGCATGTCACCCAAGACCGTCAAGCCGGGCGACCGCCTCACCGTGACAGGCTTCGGCGCACGCAACGCGACCAATACGGCCAACGCCTCCACCGTCACCAGAACGGACACCGGAGAAGCCCTCTGGACCAACGTCCGCTAACATCAATAAGCCAGGATCAAGGGGTCAGAGTAACTTGATCCTGATCAAGTTACTCTGACCCCTTGATCCTCGTCACGTCCGCCGGGCCAGATAAATAGTATGCCGGCTGCCTTTGCCCTTATGTGCCCTCACGGTTTGCACCTCAACCTCAAAGCGCGCTTTTTTCAGTTGCAGCGCAAATTTCGGATCATGCCAGGCTGACCAGATCGCCAACACGCCACCCGTGTGGAGGGTTTGGCGTATTGCCAGCAAACTCTCGATTGAGTACAAGTGGTTATTGCTGGCCTGGGTAAAGCCTTCGGGGCCGTTATCGATATCCAGCAACACCGCGTCATAGGTGGCTTGGTTGGTCTTGAACAGCTCAGCGACATCACCCAGGTACACCCTGACCCTCTGATCCGCAAGCGGCCTGCCTGCGCATTCGCCCAGGGGACCTTTATTCCATTCGATGATTTCCGGTACCAGTTCAGCGACTACCACCTCGGAGCTTGCCAGTGTTGCCTTCAGTGCTGCGGCCAGCGTGAAGCCCATTCCCAGGCCGCCGACCAGCACCCTGGCATTCGCAATGCCTTGAATGTGCGCGCAACCCAACTCCGCCAGCGCCAGTTCGGAACTGTGCACGCGACTGTTCATCAACTCGCCACGCACCCCTTTCAGGTGGATGGAAAAGTCTTGCTCGCGCTGGGTCAGCCGGAGCTCACCGCCGTTATTGGGAATGTTGGCGGTGCCTAAAAGAGTCCACGGGATCATAGTGTTTTATTTATTGATGAGGCTGTTGATGTGGAAGTGAGCGCTTTCAGTCAATGGTCGTCGCCAGCAGCGCCTGCATGGTCTGCGCACTTTTCTCTTCGCGAATGGTACGCCAGAGTGCTTCCGCCTCCGGGTGACTCTGGCGCAAATAGTTCACCCATTGCTTCACGCGCCCGACACAGTCCTTGGGCGGCAGCGTAAGGCAAATCTCCTGCCAAAAACTGGTGAGCAAGGGGCTGATGATGGGCCATTGCGAGTCCTGGGTCTGATTGGCGCGTATCTGCTTGGCCAGCGTGGGCAGTCTTACCGCGCCGCGCCCCAACATCACATCCGGCGTGCCGGAGGCCGCCACGCAGCGATGATAATCGTCCACTGAACAGATATCGCCATTGGCAATCAGCGGAATCTTGATGTGCGCCCTGATCCGCCCCAACTCATCCCAGTGCGCCGGTGGCGCATAGCCCTGCAGCCGGGTGCGCGCATGCACTGTCAGCTCGTCGGCGCCAGCCGCTTCGATAGCCGCCGCGTTATCCAGCATCAGCGCCGTATCATCAAAGCCCAGGCGCATCTTGGCGGATACCACGACCGACTTGGGGACTGCGGCACGCACCGCGCTGACCACCCGATACAGCGTGTCCGGCTCTTTCAGCAACACCGCACCGCCCATGCTGCGGTTCACCGTTTTGCTGGGGCAACCAAAATTGAGGTCAATGCCGTGCGAACCCAGCGCAACGGCACGCTGTGCATTGCTTGCCATTGCCTCGAGGTGGTTGCCGAGCAACTGCACACGCACCGGAGTACCGGTTTGAGTACGGCCGCCCTGCCGCAGTTCAGGGCAAATGGTATGGAACACGTGGTCAGGATAAAGACGATCCACCACCCGCACGAATTCGGAGACCACCCAGTCGAAGCCACCCTGCGCGGTGATCAGGCGTCGAAGATGAACGTCGGCGAGCCCCTCCATGGGAGCGAGAATGATGCGCATGATTAAGGGTATCGGGTAAAAGGTGGCGGATTATAGGCGGATTGTGGTGTTGAGGTTGGGGTTACAAACGAACAAGCCGGCATGGAGCCGGCTTGTTGCAGAGCAGATGAACGCTTAGCGCGACTTGCCGCCGTAGCTCGAGTAGAACAACGACATGTCCGTTTCCTTGCAGGTAATGAACTCCAGCAATACCGCTTCGCCACGCTCGGTCGCCGCGATGCCGCGCTTGAGGGCGGGCACGATTTCGTCGGGGTGGGTGATGCGTTCGCTGTAGCCGCCGAAGGCCTTGGCCATGTCGGAGTAGTTGCCGCTGATGTCGCAGGTGTTGTACTTGGCGTCGGAGACTTTCATGATCGGGATCTCCATCGCCATGCTGAAGTTGTTGAACAGGATGGACATGATCGGGATGCGTTCACGTACACAGGTTTCGAAATCCATGCCGGTGAAACCGATGGCGGCATCGCCCCAGACGTTGATACACAGGTGATCGGGACGCGCGAGTTTGGCGCCCATTGCCAGCGGCAGGCCGTAACCGAGCTGCGTGGTCTTGCCCCAGCCGATGTAGGTAAGCGGATGCGTGCTTTCCCAGAACGGGATCAACTGGTCGCGCGGGCTGCCGGCGTCATGCGTGATGACCACCTTGCTCTTGTCGATCAGCTTGTTCATTTCGTAGATCACGCGGTACGGCGTCATCGGGTTTTGGTTGGAGGTCAGTTTCGGCAACCACTGTGCCATCCACTCGTCACGGACTTTCTTGATCGCGACCGGCGTGCTGACTTTGCGCGCAGCGGACTTGCTCAGGTCGAGTTTCTTCAGTTCGGCGATGATGGCCTGCAAGGTGAGCTTGGCGTCTCCCGCCATGCCCAGCTCTGATTGAATGTCCTTGTTCAGGTCAACCGGATCCAGCGTCGCGTGGATATAACGCTTGTTCGGCGGCATGCGGGTGGCGAACGAGGAGATCGCGAAGCTGCAGCCGATACCGAAGATCAGGTCGGCGTCGTACAGGAAGTCGTACACCATCTTGGTGGTGGCATGGCCACCGGAACCCAGGGACAGCGGATGGGTTTCATCAAACGCGCTCTTGCCGGCGATGGAGGTGGTCACCGGCGCATTCAGCAGCTCGGCGAGTTCCTTCAGTTCGGGCCAGGCCTTGGCGTAATGGATGCCCTGGCCAGCGTAGATTACCGGTTTGTCGGCGGCAGCCAGTTCCTTGGCAGCGGCGATGACATGCGCGGGGTCGGGCGCGGTGCGGGTCTTGTACACGGGTTTGTAGTTGCTGATGTCGGCTTCTTCCTTGCAGGCATCCCACGGAATTTCCACCAGCACCGGACCGGGACGGCCATTGCGCAGCTGGGTAAAGGCGCGGCGCATGATGTTGGCCACTTCCTCACCACTGCTGATGGGCTCGGCCCACTTGGTGATGTGCTTCATGTTCAGCACGGAATTGAAGTTGGGGAAGTAGTTGGCGATCTTGCGCTCGTAACCGGCGGGCATGAACAGCACCGGCACGGATTCGCCAAAGCACTGGGCTACGCCACCAAAGGTGTTTTCGGCGCCGGGACCATGTTGCATCACGAATACGCCGATCTCGTCACCCGAGGTCATGCGGCTGAGGGCATCGGCCATGTGCGCGCCGGTACGTTCCTGGCGCACGATGATGGGGCGAATATCGACTGCAGCTGCCGCTTCAATGATGGGGTTCAAGGGATAGGCAAACAGGTATTTGACGCCCTCTGCCTTCAGGATGCGGGCGATCGCTTCTGGTACCAACATGGACTACTCCTACTGCTATATGCTTGAATTTATTGAGATTGTCAGCGTTCGTAGTGTGAGCAGGTGGCCCGTTTCAGTTGGACGCGTTGACAGCCGTTTCGAGGGTTGCGAAAGGTAGCACACCGACCCGCCCTCCGACCATCGGTTCGGCCTCCAGACCGGAGGGTCCTGACATCCTGGGGTCACGGCACGCCGTGCCCTGCCAGCGCTCAAAGGTGGCAGAAAAAAGGAACCTGCCGCGCTATCCCTGCCGCGCCTTAAAGGCCTTCCGCCGTAATGGTATTTTCGGGGTCGTCATGCTTATATTTGGGAAAGCTTTTGCTTTCCAACAGGGTCTTTTGTCGGCTGTATGATTGAGTTTCTTTTCAAATATCCGGAACAGGCATTCACCGACAGTGAGTTCATCCTCGCCAGCGGCTGGCCGCTGTGGTTGTTCTACAGCCTGATTGGCGTTTGCATCGCGCTGGTGGCTGCGGCGCTGGTCTGGAAACGCGCGAGTCTGCGCTGGTGGCAGCTGGGTATCCTGGGCAGTGTGCAGATGCTGATGCTGGCGCTGGTGCTGTTTGTCGTGTGGCAACCCGCGCTGGTGAACGAACGCCTGCTGCCGGGCGAGAACGCGATCGCCATTGTGCTCGATACGTCTTCCAGCATGGCGCTCACCGATGGTGACGCCACCCGCATGGAGCAAGCGCAGCCGCTGCTTACCCCTGACAATCTCGCAAACCTCGCCAGCACCTATACCATCCTGCCTTACAGTTTTGCGGGCAGTGCCGAGCCACTGGTGGACTTTACCCAGCTACCCGATCCTGGCAACGCCAGCAACCTCGGCGCCTCCCTGCTGCAAACCTTGCGCGAAGCCAGCTCGGCTTCATTGGGCGCCGTAATCCTGATCAGCGATGGCGCCGACAACAGCGGCACCATCGCGCAGAGTGAACTGGGCGAAATCGCCAGCTTTGGCGTCCCCGTGCACACCATCGGCATCGGCCGCGAGGCGATGCCGGAAGACCTCGAACTGGAAGCCGTGCTGCTGCCCAACAAGGCGCTTCCCGGCACCACGCTCACTGCGCGCGTGAATATCCGCCACGATGCGGGCGGGCAGGCACGCATCAAGGTCTACGATGGCGATACCTTCCTTTCCACCACCGAAGTGGAGCTGGATCCGACGCAGACCTCGACGCTCGCCTTCATCGACATCGAAGTGGAAGAACCCGGCCAACTGGATCTGCGCTTCACGCTCGACCCCATCAACGGGGAACGCAATCTCGCCAACAACACGCGCGCCAGTGTCGTCGATGTGCCCGAAGGCAAATACCGCATCCTCTATGTCGAGGGCGAGCCGCGCTGGGAATACAAGTTCCTGCAGCGAGCGCTGGCCGATGACCCGAGCATCCAGCTCTCCACCCTGCTCAAGGTCACGCCGAACAAATTCTATCGCCAGGGCATCGACGCGCCGGAACAACTCGAAAACGGTTTCCCCACCGAGCGACACGAACTGTTCGCTTACGACGCCTTGATCATCGGCAGCATGAACGTCGCCGAGTTCACGGCGGAGCAACAGGACATGATCCGCGACTTCGTGAGCGTGCGCGGGGGCTCTCTGTTGATGATTGCAGGCCTCAACGGCCTCGGCCTTGGTGGCTGGGGTGAATCCGTGGTGCATGAAGTACTGCCCTCACGCCTGTCGGTGCAAGAAGCCGACTTCGTGCGCGTACAAGTGCCGGTGGTGCTGACCGAGAGCGGCCGTAACGAACCCATGCTGAAATTCAGCGACAGTGACATCGACAACGCGCAGCTGTGGTCGGAACTGCCTGCCGTGGCCGACTATCAAAAGCTCGGCCCCTTGCGCCCTGCCGCCACCACGCTGCTGGAAGTGAATGTCGACGGCAACAACCTGCCCTTGCTGGTCAGCCAGCCGTATGGCCGTGGCCACAGCTTCATTCTCGCTACCGGTGGCACCTGGCGCTGGCAAATGAGCTTGCCGCTGGAGGACCTGCGTCATGAAACCTTCTGGCGCCAGCTTGCGCGCAACCTGGTTGCCGCCTCACCGCGTCCGTTTGACCTGAGCGCCACTGTCGAGAACGAAAATATCGTGGTGCGCGCCGACGTGCGTGATCCCGATGATGATGCCAACCAGGGCCTGGCGATCACCGCCGTGGTGTCGTCCGATTCAGGCGAACTGCTCAATCTGGATTTGTTGCCTGCGGCTGGCCAGGCCGGGGTCTATCAAGCCAGCTTCACTCCGGCCGGCAACGGGCTCTACAGCATCGAAGCCATTACGCGCAAAGGCGAGGACCTGGTCAGCGCCGTACGCACTGCCACCCGCTTTGACCAGGGCCAGGAGGCCTACAACATTCGCCAGAACCGCGCGCTGCTCGAACGCATCAGCGCCAGCACCGGCGGCAAGTACTGGACACCGGAACAGTTCGACGAACTCAGCCAGGCGATCAGCTATTCCACGGCCGGCATCACCGAACAACAAATCAACTATCTGTGGGATGCCCCGTTCTTCTTTATCTTGCTGTTGCTGCTCAAGACCGCGGAATGGTTGCTGCGGCGCTGGTGGAAGGTGATCTGATGAAACCACGGATGCGCAAACCAACGTTGCCGAACTTGTACCTGGGCTTGAGCCTGGCGCTCGCGCTGTTGCCTGCGTGCGCGCAAGCCGAACTGTACATCACGATCGTGCAGGGACTCGGCGGCGAAACCGTATACGAAGACCAGTTCGACGAACAACGCAACAAGATCGAAGCGGCCTCGCGCACACTGACCGCGACCGACAAAGTGTCCAGCTTTTCTGGTGAAGGTGCGACCCGCGCCGCAGTGCTGGAACATTTCAGGCAACTCAACAGCCGCATGACCGCCGACGATCGGGCCGTGATTTATCTGATCGGCCACGGCAGCTACGATGGCTTCGACTACAAGTTCAACATCAGCGGCCCCGATCTGGCAGCGACCGACGTCAAGCAAATTCTGGACGCGCTGCCCGGCCGCAATCACCTGCTGCTCAATACCTCCAGCACCAGTGGCGCGCTGATCGAAGCCATTACTGGCGAACCGGCGCCACGCGACGATGCCGCAGATACCGCCGCTGCCGGGGCGCCCGGCAAATACCTGCTGATCGCGGCGACTCGCAATGGCAACGAACGCAATGCCACCCATTTTGGCCAGTACTTTGCTGAAGCCCTTGGCAGCGAAGCAGCCGATCTCAACAAGAACAACAACATCAGTGTGCAGGAAGCGTTCGACTTCGCCGCCCGGGAAGTAGCGACGTATTTTGAAGAGGGCGGCAAGCTCGCCACCGAGCATCCGCAATTACGCGGCGAAGGGGCGGCCCAGTTCAGCCTCGCGCGCCTTGACGAGATCGAGCGGGAACCAACCGGTACAGATCCGCAGCTTGATGAATTGCAGCAACAACGCCTTGCAGTTGAAACCCAAATCGAGGAACTGCAATTACGTCGCAACGAAATGACCAATACCGCCTACATCGAACAGCTGCAAACGCTGATCCTGCGTTCCGCTGAATTGTCGGAGCGTATTGATGCCGAGCGTGCCGGCAGCGCCGAAACACCCACAAGCACCAACGGAAACGACCGATTTTGAACAGCCAGATGCCAGCCCTGCGCAAGGTCCTGTACCCGGCACGTTTGCTGGGCGGCCTGCTGTGTGCGACGTTGGCAGCAACCTGCGCAAGCACACTGCAAGCACGTGAGCAGCTGTACGGCATCTACGATTCCGTTGAGTTGTTGAACTGCGAAACCGGGTTCTGGAGCGGCCAGCTCAGTACTGCTGACGCCTGCTATCGTGGTTTGCTGGCCAGTACGCAGCCGGCTGCGATAAAAGCGGAAGCCTTGTGGGCGCTGGGTGATATCCAGGCTGCCAACAGCATGTTCCAGCAGGCCACGACCGCAGCTCCCGCAGATGCCGTGGCCCGTATCCGCTGGGGCGAACTCTTCATGCAAACCTACCAGTACCAGGAAGCCTTCAACCTGTTCGAAGAAGCGCTCGCGCTGGAAGGCGACAATGCCTGGGCCCATCTGGGTGCCGCGCGCGCACTGCAGCAAGGTGGCGATTCTGATGCCGTAGCCGAACACATGGCTGCCGTGGACAGTGGCCTCGCTCCGCCCGGCGTGCAACTGCGCGCCCTGATCATGCTGGTCCGTACCTCGCTGGAGCAGGATCAACACGAGCGCGCGCAGGAAACACTTGAGGAAGCCTTTGAACTCGCACGCGACAATGAACTGTCGTTACTCGAGCTGCATGCACTGCAGGCCGCACAAGCCTTCATGCGCTTGCAGCCGCATCAGGACTTTATTGACGCAGCCCTCGCACTAAATCCAGCCTACGGCGATGCCTATGCGATCCCCGGTTACTTTGCGAGCATTACGCGGCGTTATCGCGAAGCAGGCGAGTTCTATCAAAAGGCCGTGGCGGTACAACCGGATCACTGGGAAGCACATCTCGAACTCGGCCAAAACCATCTGCGCCTGAACCAGGTGACACAGGCACACGATCATGTCCGCACATCCTATGCCGGCGACGCCTTCAATCCGAAAGCCGTAAACCTGCTGCGGCTGCTCGATACCTTTATTGAAGACATGGAAGTGCTCAACTATCCCGATCCGCCGCAGGGACCATTCCCGACCCTTGAGCTGCGCCTGGACAAGGATGAAACCGGCGTGCTGCAGGACTATGCGCGTGATCTCTCCGAACGCAGCATTGCGCTGTACAGTGAACGTTATCGCTTCACGCCGAAGGCGCCCATCATCGTGGAGATCTTTCCCAACCATGAAGACTTCGTCGTGCGTTCCATCGGCATGCCGGGGGTAGGCATTCTCGGGGTGACCTTCGGCTATCTGTTCGCGATGGATTCACCCTCTGCGCATCCGCAAGGCGAGAGTTATCACTGGGGCACTACCCTGTGGCACGAGATGGCGCACGTGTTCACGCTCGAAGCAACCGATCACCTGATACCGCGCTGGTATAGCGAAGGCATCTCGGTATTCGAGGAATGGCGCACCGGCCCGATTCCCGGCCGCAAGATTCCGCTCAACGTGTTGCAGGCGATGGCCGAAGACAAATTCCTCCCCATCGCCAAACTCGACGATGGCTTCATGCGTCCAAGCTATGAAGACCAGGTGATCGTGTCGTACATGCAAGCGGGCCTGGTATTCGAGTTCATCGACCTGGAATACGGCTTCGACAAGATTGTCGACATCCTCTACCAGTTCAGGGAAGGCATCAGTGCGGTGGACGCCATCGAAAAATCGCTCGGTATCAGCGTCGACGATTTCGACAAGCACTTCAAACAGTTCATCACCATTGAATACGGCGAGATGCTTGGCCAAATGCCACTGTGGCAACAAGACCACAAGGCCAGCTTCGCAGCACTGGAAGCCGAGAACTGGCAGGAAGCAATTGCGGCGGCCGAACGCGCCAATTTCGTCTACCCGGATTATGTGGAGGTAGACAGTCCCTACATCGCGATGGCACGCGCCTATGCCCGCCTCGACGACAAGGACAACGAATTCAAGACGCTGGAAACCTTCTGGAAGAAAGGCGGCTATGCGCCGCGTGCGCTGATGGCACTGGCTGCCGATTACAGGGAGCGCGGCGACAAGGAGTCGGCATTGCAGGTGCTCAACGATGTGATCTGGGCCGACCCCTTCATGGAAGAAGTGCATGTTGAGCTGGGCGATCTTTATCTTGAACAAGGCGCTACCGCCAAGGCGCTGCGTGAATACCAGGTATTGCTGGCGCTCGACCCCATCGACAAGGCCGCCGCCAACCTGAAGCTTGCGACCGCCTACAACACGCTGGGCGACCACGACAAGACCATGGAATACCTGATGACGGCGCTCGACATCGCGCCGCAATATCGGCCCGCTCAAATGTTGCTGCTGGAATTGAACCGCGCACAGGGCAGCGCAGGGGATACGGAAGACACACCGGCAAACTGACCATCAAACCAAAATTCAAGAACCAACAGGGCAGGAAGTGATTATGACTGATGCAGCACAACAGATCGGCTCCGACGAAACCCGCGAGTTAGTAGGCCGCTTTGCCGCAGCCACCAGCAAGATTCGCGAACAGGTGCGCGGCACTATCGTTGGCCAGGATGACGTAGTGGACAATCTGCTGGTCACGCTCTTTGTTGGCGGCCACTGTCTTATCACCGGCATGCCCGGTACCGCAAAGACCTTGCTGGTGCATACGCTGGCCACTGCGCTCGGCCTCGATTTCAAGCGCATCCAGTTCACCCCCGACCTGATGCCGACCGACATCACCGGCACCGACATGGTGGAAGAAAACCAGAGTACCGGCAAACGCGAATGGCGCTTCATTCCGGGACCGGTGTTCACCAACGTACTGCTCGCCGACGAAATCAACCGTACACCCCCGAAGACGCAAGCCGCCTTGCTCGAAGCAATGCAGGAAAAAACCGTTACCGTGCGTGGCAACATGCACAAGCTCGACAAGCCCTTCTTCGTGCTGGCCACGCAGAACCCGATTGAACTTGAAGGCACCTATCCCCTGCCGGAAGCCCAGCTCGACCGCTTCCTGTTCAACGTGCTGCTCGATTACCTTTCTGCGGATGAAGAAGTCAAAGTGATCGAACGCTTCACCACGCGCGTGGACTTGCCGGCAGTGGAAGCGTGCACCTCGGCTGAAGAGATCGTGAAGTTCCAGGCCCTGGTGCGCCAGGTGCCGATCTCCAGCACACTCAACCGCTATGCAGTCGACATCGTGCGTGCCACGCGTCCTTCTGATCCGCTGGCACCCGACATCATCCGCAAGTACGTCAACTTCGGTTCGTCGATTCGTGCCACGATGAACCTGGTACTGGCGGCGAAAGCGCGCGCGTTGATGGAAGGCCGCTACCACGTGACTGCCGATGATTTGCGCAAGCTCGCCCATCCGATCCTGCGCCATCGTGTATTGCCGAATTACTACGCAGAATCCGACAGCGTAACGGTTGACCAGATCCTCAGCCAGATGCTCGACAATCTGCCGCAGCCGCAGGAGAGCGTCTGAAAAAAAATGGAGACAGACCACAATTTTCCGGACACTTTTGCAGCGGCGAGTCTTGTACTCGCCCCTCTCTGACCGAGAACTGAAGGCAACATGGCTACCACTGCAGCTAAACGCCCACCGCTGACCTTGCTCGACCCGAAGGTGCTTGCCAGCCTGTCCAATCTGGAGCTGGTGGCCAAGGCCGTGGTGGAAGGGTTTGTGATCGGTCTGCACCGTTCACCGAAATTCGGCTTCAGCCAGGAGTTCGTCGAGTATCGTGCGTACGGCGAAGGCGACGATCCGCGCTACATCGACTGGAACGTGTATGCCCGCACCGACAAGACCTATATCAAGCGCTTCCTTGGTGAAACCAACTCGCACCTGATGATCATGCTCGATGCCAGCGCCTCGATGGGCTTCTCCAGCACCGGTGTCAGCAAACTGCAGTTCGGCAAATACCTGGGCGCTTCGCTCGCCTACATGTCGTCACGCCAGCATGATGCCGTGGGCGCGATGGTCTTTGCAGAGGAAGTGCTGGACTATCGTCCACCGATGAGTCGCAGCGGTTCGTTGCAGGGCGTCATCCATACCCTCGACAAGGCGCAGCCCGAACAAGGCACGCAAATGAACAAGCCGATGACGCGCTTCCGCGAACATATCAAGCGCCGAGGACTGGTGGCGGTGATCTCGGACTTCTATTGCGACGTGCAGGAATTGATGGACAACGTGCGACCACTCGCGGTGCAAGGCCAGGACGTGATTCTGTTCCACCTGCTCGACCCGGACGAACTGAATCCGCATATCAAGGAAAGTACCTTGTATGAAGACATGGAAACCGGGCATTCCATCGAGGTGTCACCGCTGTTCATGAACCAGGAATACCGCGCACGCATCGAAGCGCACATCGCGGCAATTCGGGAAGCTTCCAGCGGCATGAATGCCGACCATGTGCTGATCAACACCGGAGAGCCGCTCGACAAAGCGCTGCACAGTTATTTGACCTTCCGGGAGAAACGCGGATGAATCCAGTGGTATGCCAATGTTGATGACACCACTTTTCTTGTTGGGTTTCCTGGGCCTCGCGCTGCCCTGGTGGCTGCATCGCCTGGAAACGCAAACGACCGAGCGCGAGAAATTCGCGACCACGCGCTTCCTTGAAGCCTCGAAGAAACGCATCCACATCCAGCGCAAACTCAAATACCTGCTGCTGATGGCGCTGCGCATGGCGTTCCTCGCGCTGTTGGCATTTGCGTTCGCACGCCCGGTGCTGTTCGACATCGACAGCTTCACTGCCAGTGAAGATACCACCCATCATGTGCTGGTGCTGGACACCTCGTTCTCGATGCACGAAGGCGACAAGCTGGCGACCGCGCAACAAATCGCCACCACCATTCTCAACAAAATGGGCAGCGACGACATTGCTTCTGTCTACAGTGCCAGCACCGGCGTCAACACGCTGGCCGAACCCAGCGCCGATACGGCGGAACTGCTTGCGCTGATCGGCAGCGTGGAAGCCGACAAGGGCAGGCTGGATCTGGGCACCATGGTCTCCAACCTCAACGGCCTGATCGAGGAGAGCCCGGGCAACATCGTGCTGCACGTGATCAGCGACTTCCAGCAAACCAGCCAGGCCCTGCGCTTTGCCGACATGATTCCGGATGTGATCAACGACCGTCCGGTTACGCTCGACATCCAGCAGGTGGTTACCGGCAACCGCGCCAACGACACGATCGAAACCGTGGTGGTCGAAAACCGCAACAGTGTCATCGCCAGCGTGCGCAGTTTCAATGTCGCGGCCGATAGCACTGAAGCCAGGCAAGTCGAGCTGAGCATCAACGGCGTGGCGCAACAACAACTGCCGCTCAGCGTGACTGCCAGCGGTGTGCAGTTGGTGGAATTCCGTGACGTGGCGTTTGCCGAAGGTGACAACAAGGTCGACATCCGCCTTACACCCAACGATGGCTTCCCCGACGATGATCTGCGCCATACCGTATTCGACAATGCGCCACCGGCACCCGTGCTGCTGTTGACCGAAGACACGGCTTCGCTGGGAGTAACCTATATCACGGCTGCCCTGGAAACAGCGCCACGCGGATATGTGGTAGAACCTGTGAACATCGCCGACTTCGATGCCCGAGTGATGCAGCGTTATCCCTGGCTGATCGTCGAAGATCTCGGC
>Ga0209134_10000040_pt1 | contig 34663 bp, 27 predicted proteins | sample LauGreSp1BDMLBSN_2_FD_187566 | JGI IMG/M metagenome (GOLD analysis project Ga0209134, IMG submission 187566) | Freshwater lake microbial communities from Lake Michigan, USA - Sp13.BD.MLB.SN (SPAdes) (version 2) | ecosystem: Environmental > Aquatic > Freshwater > Lake | place: Lake Michigan, USA... | reverse complement strand
ATTATTGCGAGCACCTTCGAAGTCACGGTAGAACATGGGTATCGTGATTAAACCAATTTTGATGGTTTTGTCTCCTTGCTTTTGGAACAAAATCTCTTTCTTCGCCGTCTGCTCTTCTAGTTTAATCTTTTCGCGAACGATACGCACCTCTGTGGTCGGCGAACCCGTCACTCCCGAGGCAGGTAAAATCTTTAAGCGAACGACGGTTCCTTTAGGACCACGGATTAATTTCACCGCATCATCCGTAAACCAACCGATGATGTCGACGAATTTTCCATCCTCTCCCTGTGCTACTCCCACGATTCGGTCTTTCGGGTTCACTTGCTTGCTGCGATATGCGGGGCCACCCGGAACTAAGTCTACAATACTTACGTAATCGCCTTCTAGACGAAGTGTAGCACCGATTCCTTCGAAACTTTGGGACATATCCTTGTTGAATTCTTCCGCCGCCTTGGGAATCATGTAGGTTGTGTGCGGATCAATGCTTTCCGTGTAGGCGTTCATAAAGACTTGGAAAACGTCTTCTGACTTCGTTTTCGCCATGTACTTTTCCGTCCGCTTGTAACGCTCTTTTAATTCGCGCACAGAAGTTGTATCCGCTTTACCACCGATTTTCCAGTCTAATAATTGACGTTTTAAATCCTTACGCCAAAAATCATCCAACTCCGACTCCGATTTCGCCCATGTCGCTTTCTCTCGGTTTGGCTGGTAGGTTTCATCAACGGTAAAATCCGTTGGCTTATCCAATTGTGCCGTAATGAAAGCGTAACGGGCTTTCATGCGACTTTGGTACACATTATATATCTGAAAGGCTGAGGTTAAATCCCCTAAGTTTAGGGCCTCATCAATCGTAAAACGATACTTTTCTAATTCATCTATATCCGATGCCAAGAAAAACACCTTATTCGGATCCAATTGCTTGATATACGAATCGAAAATCTCCGAGGACAAGGAATCATTTACCGGCACTTTGCGGTAGTGGTAATTGCTCAAAATCTCAAATACCTTACTCTCTACCTTGCGTTGCAAAGCAGAGGGTTGCAAATCACCTTCTTGGTAATTGATCTGATTTTGCAGGTCTGAACCGTGCATAAACCAAACAACCAATAAGGAAAGCGGGATGAAAATAGGAAGTATCTTCTTCATAGGTTTACTTTTCAATCTCTAATAGTTCTACTTCAAAAACTAAAGCAGAATAAGGTTTGATGGTTTGACCACCACCACGAACGCCATAGGCTAAGTTTTCAGGAATAAATAATTTAAATTTAGACCCTACTGGCATTAACTGCAATGCCTCAACCCAGCCAGGAATTACTCCATTTACCGGAAACGAAATAGGTTCACCACGTTGAACTGAAGAATCAAACACAGTACCATCAATTAATGTTCCGTGGTAATGGGTTTTTACTTTATCAGTGGCCACCGGTTTAGGACCTGTACCTAATTTGATGATTTTATATTGTAAGCCAGAAGATGTCACCATGATGGAGTCTTTCTTTTTATTTTCTGCCAAAAACTTCTCTCCAGCCTCCTTGTTAGGTAAAAACTCTTTCGATTTTTCTAAGGCAAGCGCCTCTTGATTTTTCATCATGTAAGCCGAAACCACATTTTGACATTCTTGTTCTGTCATTTTCAAAGCGCCACCTTGGGTAGCTGCCTCGAAGCCTTTGGCCACCATCGCTGGATTTAAGGTCACTTTTTGAGACTTAAAATTCTGAGCCACAAGCACGCCCACGGCATAAGAAACAGAATCTACTTGATTTGCGAATTCTTTCACGGGCACTTTCGTTACCGAAATAGTCAACTTAGGTTTAGTTGTGGGCTTCTTTTTAGTCTGTGCTACAGAACTCAACGAAACAAGACAAGCAAAAATGGCTAATAATTTAATTTTCATAAAATAGAGAATTGATTTAAAAACAAAGGTTCGAAGATAAGCAAAAATGCCTCTTTTTCAAGAATTTTAACGGCATTTAACAGCTGTATTATCTTGAGCAAAATCCTATTCTTCAAAAAGTCTTATGATTAACGTCTTTTTTTGTAATAATTATGGGAATATTGAAATTTCCTAGCTAATTTTGCACCCGAAATTTGATTCAAAATAAATAGTTTAAAAATCAGTTTAAAATTATTAAACCCCTCCATTTTATATGGCATCAGTAAGACCAGATGAAGTTTCAGCAATTTTAAGGGAACAATTATCCCAAGCTAAAACTGTCGCAGAACTAGAAGAAGTAGGTACCGTACTCCAAGTGGGTGATGGTGTGGCACGTATTTACGGCCTATCTAACGTGCAAGCAGGTGAGTTGATCGTTTTTGAAAACGGTCTAAAAGCGTTAGCCTTGAACTTAGAAGAGGATAACGTAGGTGCTGTATTATTAGGAGACTCTAGCTCAGTTAAGGAGGGTGATACTGTAAAAAGAACAAACCTAATCGCCTCAGTTAAAGTAGGTGACGGGATTTTAGGTCGCGTAGTGAACACTTTAGGTGAGCCTATCGACGGAAACGGTCCTATCACAGGTGATTTATACGAGATGCCTTTGGAGCGTAAAGCACCCGGAGTAATCTTCCGTCAACCCGTTACAGAACCATTACAATCAGGTATCAAAGCGATTGATGCAATGATCCCAGTAGGTCGCGGACAACGTGAGCTAGTAATCGGTGACCGTCAAACAGGTAAAACAGCGGTTTGTATCGATACAATCATTAATCAAAAAGAATTTTACGATAAAGGAGAACCCGTTTTCTGTATCTACGTAGCGATTGGTCAAAAAGCTTCTACTGTGAAGCAAATTGAGCAAACTTTGCGTAAAGCAGGTGCGATGGATTACACCGTTGTTGTTTCAGCTTCAGCAGGTGATCCAGCTCCGATGCAATTCTACGCTCCCTTTACAGGTGCAGCGATCGGTGAATTCTTCCGTGATACAGGTCGTCCAGCTTTAGTCGTTTATGATGACTTATCGAAGCAAGCGGTAGCTTACCGTGAAGTTTCCCTTTTATTACGTCGTCCACCAGGACGTGAGGCGTATCCAGGTGACGTTTTCTACCTACACTCTCGTTTATTAGAGCGTGCAGCGAAAATTAACAACTCGGATGAGATCGCTCGTAATATGAACGACTTACCAGAATCGATCAAACACTTAGTGAAAGGTGGCGGTAGCTTAACAGCTCTTCCGATCATCGAAACACAAGCGGGTGACGTTTCGGCTTACATTCCTACGAACGTAATTTCGATTACCGATGGTCAAATCTTCTTAGAAACAAACTTGTTCAACGCAGGTATTCGTCCAGCGATTAACGTAGGTATCTCGGTATCTCGTGTAGGTGGTAACGCGCAGATCAAGTCAATGAAGAAAGTAGCGGGTACGTTAAAATTAGATCAAGCTCAATTCCGTGAATTAGAGGCCTTCTCTAAATTCGGATCTGACTTAGATGCTTCGACTAAATTAACGATTGACCGTGGTCGCCGTAACTTAGAAATGTTAAAGCAACCTCAATTCGCACCACAACGTGTGGAGGAGCAAGTTGCGATGATTTATTTAGCCACAACTGGTAACTTAGATAATGTGCCAGTAGAAAAAGTTCGTGAATTCGAACAAGATTTCATTCAAGTATTACGTGCGACAGAAAATGATACGTTAGTAGCATTAGGTCAAGGGAAATACGATGATGCCTTAACCGCTACGTTGAAGCGTGTGGGTAATGAAGTAGCAGCTAAGTACAAAGCATAAAATTAGAATACTATGGCTTCCTTAAAAGAAGTAAGAAATAGAATTGTATCCGTTAACTCGACGCAACAAATCACGAAAGCTATGAAAATGGTTTCCGCTGCGAAGTTGCGTCGTGCTCAGGATGCAATCCACCAAATGCGCCCTTACGCTCAGAAATTAGCGGAAATGATTGCAACGGTTTCTGCTCAAACAGAGGCAGGCGCAGAGAATCCTTTCACAGAAGTGCGTGAGATTAAGCGTGCATTAATCATTGTAGTAACGTCGGATCGTGGACTTTGCGGCGCATTCAATGCGAACGTAGGAAAAGCGACGATGGCTTTAGTACAAGAGAAATATGCAGACTTGAACGCGGCTGGGAACGTAGAGGTTTTGGCACTAGGAAAAAAAGGAGGCGAATACCTTTCTCGTCGTGGATTTAAAGTGAATGAGGCTCACGCTGACATTTTCACTCGATTGAATTTTACGAATGTACGCGAAATCGGTGAAGTGGTTTTAAACGCCTTCACAGAGAAGCAATTCGATGTAGTAGAAGTTCTTTTCAACTATTCGAAAAACGTAGCGACTCAAATCATCCAAACAGAGCAATTACTTCCTTTAGTAGCCTCAGAATCAGGCGAAAAAACAAGTTCTGTTGATTACATTTTTGAACCGTCTGAGGAAGAAATCATCTCTGAATTAATTCCAAAGTCAATCAAATTATCTATCTTCCGTGCCCTATTAGAATCGAATTCTTCTGAACACGGTGCGCGTATGACAGCCATGGATAAAGCGACTGATAACGCAGGTGAATTAATTAAAGCATTGAAATTAGAGTACAACCGTTCACGTCAAGCAGCCATTACGAAAGAAATCTTAGAGATCGTAGGGGGTGCAGAGGCGCTAAACGCATAAGTATAACAGCTTACCTAACAAGAAAGCCTTTCTTTGCAGAAAGGCTTTTTTTAGCTAAAATGAAAAATAACGTAATTCACAGCACGGATGAGGAGCAAGAAACCGCTGTCTTAGTAGCCGTCACTTCTCAAAAGCAAACGGCCGAACAAACGGCAGAATACCTCGCGGAATTAGCATTTCTAGCTTCTACTTCAGGTGTTTTGACCTTAGCCACGTTTACACAGAACTTAGCCAAACCCGACAACCGCACCTACGTGGGAAAGGGAAAATTAGATGATATCATTGCCTATCTAGTTGCTAAAGATGTGGACATGCTTATTTTTGATGACGACCTAAGCCCGTCCCAGGTCCGTAATATCGAATATGAAATCTCGCTTTTAGGTAAAGAGATGAAAGTATTAGATCGGAGTTTACTCATACTCAATATTTTTGCCCAAAGAGCAAAAACACTTCAGGCCAAAACGCAAGTAGAGCTCGCGCAATACCAATACATGTTACCCCGATTAACCCGTATGTGGTCTCACCTTTCGAAACAACGGGGTGGTGTAGGTATGCGTGGTCCAGGTGAAAAAGAATTAGAAACGGATCGCCGTATTGCAAACGATCGCATTTCGTTTTTGAAAGATAAATTAGAACACATAGATAAACAATCGTATACGCAACGAAAAAATAGGGATCGAATGGTTCGCATTTCACTTGTGGGCTATACAAACGTAGGCAAGTCTACTCTGATGCAAAAATTAGCGAAAGTGGATGTTTTCGCCGAAAACAAATTATTCGCTACAGTCGACTCCACCGTCCGCAAAGTAGTTTGGGAAGGCATTCCTTTCTTATTAACGGATACCGTAGGTTTTATTCGCAAGCTCCCTACCCTCTTAATCGAATCCTTTAAATCGACCTTAGATGAGGTGCGCGAGGCGGATGTCTTATTGCACGTGGTAGATATTTCCCACCCGAATTTTGAAGAGCAAATTGAAGTCGTTCAAGGAATCCTTAACGAAATGGGCGTAGGTGACAAACCAACCATCCTAGTCTTTAACAAAATCGACCTCTTCCCTGTCGAAGATATTTTCTTTGAGGGATCCGAAGTGGGCTTAGATGGCGAACCAGAATTAAGTAAAATGGACCGAGTAACAGCCTTTTTAAAACGAACACACTGGCAAACCAATACACCTAAAACCGTTTTCATCTCCGCAGAACAACGCAGTAATTTAGCCGAACTTCGCGAGACGATTATGGATACCCTAAAAGACAAACACATGCAGATTTTCCCGAACTGGCTGGAGGGAAATCACTTGATGGGGCATAGTGATGGGTATACTCCTGAAGGAGAGTAGAGATAATAGAGTAGAGATTATAGAGTAGAGATATTGGCGCTGTAGTTCAACGGATAGAATAGGCGTTTCCTAAACGCTAGATGCGGGTTCGATTCCCGCCGGGGCCACAAATAACAGTAGCCAGTGGACAGTAGTCAGTGGACAGTCGGGAGGGAATGAGTCCGGAGGACGAAAAGAATAGAGCGCACCTTCTAAACGCTAGAGACGGCCGGGGTCGCGCTCGACTCGATTCCCGGCGGGGCCACAAATAACAGTAGCCAGTGGACAGTAGTCAGTGGACAGTCGGGAGGGAATGAGTCCGGAGGACGAACATTTCACGAGGTCATCCCCGCAGGGGATTCCAACTTTGTGCTTTGTGCTTTGCTCTTTGTTCTTTGAAGACGCGCAGCGTCAAACATTTCACGAGGTCATCCCCGCAGGGGATTCCAACTTTGAACTTTTTGCTTTGCTCTTTGCTCTTTGTTCTTTGTTCTTTTGTAAATAATAAATTACTTGATCCATCAACTTTACACAAACGTTAATGATTTACCTGAAACTTGGGATCAGGTATCGGATTCGTGCATTTTCTTGCAGCGCCGCTATTTAGGGGTTTTGGAAATATCAGCCCCTGCGAATATGCGCAATACGTTTGTAGGTGTGTTTGAAGGTGAAAAATTAATCGCCACAGCTTTATTCCAAGAAATAGATTTAGCCCTTCTGAGTAGTTTTGGTGAGAGGGATCATTATTTTTTAACTCAGGTTCGGAATTTCTTATTCCGTCAATTTGCTTCGAAATTACTAATTGTTGGAAACAATTTATTGAGTGGCCAAAATGCCTACAGCTGTTTGCCTGGAGCGAATGAAAAAAAGGTACTGGAAAAACTGAAGGAGATTTGCCTGCTTTGGCCCAATAAACCTCACTTAACTATTTTCAAAGACTTTACAGTAGCGCAATCAAAACCATTTGAAATACCTGCCTTTTCATCTGATTATCCGTTTAGCTCTCAACCCAATATGGTTTTCGAGATTAATTCTACATGGAAAACAGAGGCAGATTATGTGGCTGATTTGACAAAAAAATACCGGGATCAATTTAAGCGATGTCGTAAGAAAGGCAGCTCTATTCGGACTAAAGAATTGAGTTTAGAAGAAATCGCACAAAACGAAAAAACGATCTATTCTCTGTATCTGCATGTTGCTAAAAATGCCCCATTTAATACATTTATTCTACCAGAAACACATTTTTCTGTTTTCAAAAAACAAATGGCTGATGACTTTATCCTTCGCGGCTATTATGACAATGAGCAACTCGTGGGCTTTACCACTGTTATTCGCCACGGAAATGAATTAGAAACTTATTTTTTAGGCTATGATGACTCCATTCAACGAGAGAAAATGCTCTATTTGAACATGTTGTATGACATTATCAACTGCGGTATTTCACAGGGTTTTGAACGGATCATTTTGGGAAGAACAGCACTTGAAATTAAAAGTTCAATAGGAGCTATTCCGGTACAATTGAACGGTTTTATGCGCCATTCCTATACGTTAATACACCAAAATCTGAGCTGGATTTTTCCTTTCTTAGAACCAAAAACAAATTGGATTCAACGCCATCCCTTCAAAGATTAAATCGCAGAAGAATCGATTAAGCACTCCACATTAGGATGCATCCATAAAAATGATGCGGGACAATCAGTTCCAATTTTACGCTCCATAATCCGCTTAACCGCCTCTTGTTTACCCTTTCCCGTCACCAAAAAGATGATTTTCTTTGATTGCATGATCCCCTCCATACCTACGCAAAGCCCATAGGCAGGTTCATTTCCTTGCGATAAGGCAGGATCATGCGCTATAGTAGAGTCCGCTAAAATGGCTTTGTGAAAATCAGGATTTAAAGAAGCACCAGGCTCATTAAAGGCAATATGCCCATTTTTACCTAATCCTAAAATACAAATATCAAACGGGCCATTCTCGATCGTAAATTGACTAATCCGCTTACACTCAGCATCCACTTCTTCGGGTGCCGTATCAAAAGTCGTATATCGGTCATCTGAGATCTCCAAAGGGCCCAATAGGTGTTTTTTTAGATACGTTTCACACGAATCAGAATGACTTAAGGGAATAATTCCCCATTCATCCATTTTCATCACCCGCATTTTAGCATAAATCGACTTCTGTTTTGACATTTCTGCATACATCCCCGTAGGACTCCCACCGGTTGCAGCACAAAAGAGTAATTCAGGATTATTTTTAACTTCTGATGCAATCAATTGTGCAGCCTTTTCACTTAAAGTAGCATAATTTTCTAGGTAGGTAATTTTCATTGAGCTTGGTTTTAAGGGCAATATACCAAAAAATGAAGGGATCATTTTTAGCTTATTGCAAATAAATTAATTGGTATCCTAATTGATAAATAAAATTATCAGTTTACTGATAATTTGCTGTTTTGAAACATAAATAAACACCCTCAAATAACTCTAAACATGCATTTTACGGAAATATCAATTTCTATATAATTTATGTTATAACGCATTTAAAACCTTTTATGTAGCTTGCTTTAGCCTTTTAATAAATGCCTAACCACGAAAATAATGAGTCCCAGAAAATACCTAACCCTACTTTATACCTTTCTATTTATCTGCATAATTCCCATCTTAAGGCTTTCTGCCCAAGATTGGAATTATCAGATGGGTTTAAATGCAGCGCATCTTCGCTTCCAAAGTCCTACAGGGATAACCCAGAATTCCATTCGACCAGATGCTGGTTTGCACCTTTCCATTTATCGTACTCATCAACTACTGGATTCCTCTAAAACACCGTCTGCTTTTCTGCGTAAACTTGATTACCAAGTGGGTCTCGCTATCGACCAGTTTAATGCGGTAGGAGAGACACAAAATATTCCCTTCTCCTATACTTCAACTTATGTTGGACTCAACACAGGCTTAGGCATAAAATCGCATTTGGGTAGAGGAATTAGCGTTTCTTATGGCGGAACGTTGCAAGTTAAGCAACTCATTTTAGGCGCTCAAAAAATGGGAAATCAAGTCTATGATTTACAAGGCAACCCTCAATTTGACCGAATTTTATGGCATGTGGGGGCGCAAGTGAAGCTAGCCAAACAGTTGAATGATCAAGTAGCAATTTATGCCTTCTTTTCGAACAACTGGCAACTCAATACTAACCAGAAAGACGGAAGCCAATTCGCTATCAATCCTGTTTCATTCGGTTTTGGAATTCAATATTCTCTTCTAAAATAGCTATGTATAAAATTCTCTACACCATCCTATTTATAGGGATTTCCCTGTTTTCTTTTGGCCAAAAAACGGGTATTAATTACCAAGCGGTAATTTTAGACCCTAACCCGATCTCCATGCCTGGCAATAATTATACCGGGCAGCCGCTAGCTAACAAGGCGATTGAATTAAAATTTAGTCTGTTCTCTTCTACCCGCCTTGATTACCAAGAGACAATTCTCACCCAGACAGATGAATATGGCCTAATCAATGTTATTATAGGCAAGGGAATTAAAACAGGTAACACCTCATTTGATGATATCCTTTGGACTGATACCCTAAAAACACTACAAGTAGAGGTTAAATTTCCATCGACCTCCACTTACACGGAGATTAGTCGCTCTATCCTCCAATATAGCCCTTATGCACTATATGCGAAGTCTGTAGATTACCTCAATGTAAAGGGGACTCCTACTAAACTTTCTGCGTTTCAGAATGATGCAGGCTTACTAAACCAAACCGATTTAACAGCTTTAAGACTAGAAATCAAACAGCAAATTGATCAAATTATCCTGAATGATGTCCCATTAGCATCCGCCATTTTACCAGGTAAAATTAAACTTTCAGGTGATTTAAGTGGCCTTGCTACCGCACCATTGATTAAGGAAAATGCCATTACTCCTGAAAAAATTATCAATGGAGCCGTTCATAGTTCAAAGTTACGCGATTCGAGTGTAGTGGATCAAAAGATTGCCTTTGGCATTAATCCAGCTAAAGTAGGCTTAGAATTAGTGGACAACACAGCAGATCAAGACAAACCTATCAGTACAGCCACTCAAATAGCACTTAATTTAAAAGGTACAGTCAAAAAAGTAAATGGTATTTCTCCCGACGCAAATGGAAATGTAGTCATTTCATTGGGAAGAAATTATACCGGATTGTATAATGGAGGTGTATTTATCACGAGTGCGCCTCCCGTAGATGGGGATGTGTTCATTGTCTCTACGGATCCCATAGGCGCCAATAATGGACGAACATTCATTTACCTTCATCCAGATTGGAATGAAATTACGAATAACATTGGGTCGACTGATGCAAGGTATGTGCAATTAGCAGGAAGTACCATGCAAGGTGATTTACTTTTCCCCTCTGGAAAAAAAATAAGCCTGACTGATTTACCTACCATTTCGACAGATGCAGCGAATAAAGAATATGTCGATGCATCGAAAACACTCGACGCCACGTCCTTACTAAATGGAAAAATCAGACTAGCCGGAGATTTAACGGGTACGGCAGCTAGTCCCGAAATTGCGGTGGGTGTCATCACAAATGCGAAAATCGCATCAGGTATTAGTGCCACTAAGGTGGGTTTAGGGAATGTGGATAATACCGCCGATTTAGCAAAACCGATCAGCACAGCGACTCAAACAGCACTTGATTTAAAGGCAAGTATTACCTCCGTCAATTTAAAGGCGAATACAACAGACCTCGCCTTAAAAGCAGACCTATCAGATCTAAACTTAAAAGCGCCTATCGCTTCACCTACCTTTACTGGCTCTGTTTCAGGTATTACATCCGCTATGGTAGGCCTTTCGAATGTAAATAACACCTCTGACCTAGATAAAGCCATCAGCACCGCCACACAAAGTGCCTTAGATTTAAAAGCAACGAATACGGATTTAGCTTTAAAGGCTAACGCGACTGACTTAGCACTAAAGGCAGATATCATTAATCTGAACCTGAAAGCACCCATCGCTTCACCTACCTTTACAGGTAATGTTTCAGGAATTAGCTCATCTATGGTGGGCCTCGGAAACGTAAATAATACGACTGATTTAGCTAAACCAATTAGTTCCGCTACCCAAACTGCCCTAGATTTAAAAGCTAATACAACAGACTTAGAAGCTGGTTTAGCGACGAAGGCGGGCACAGCTTCTCCCACATTTACCGGAATCGTTTCCGGAATTACAGCCAGCATGGTGGGCTTAGGCAATGTGAATAATACGTCTGATGCGAACAAGCCGATTAGTAGCGCTACGCAGGCGGCTTTAGATTTAAAAGGTACCGTTAAAAAAGTAAATGGGGTGTCTCCTAACGCTGCAGGAGAAATTGCCATCTCACTTGGTCGTAATTATACTGGTGTATACAACAATGGAACATTTACTACAAGTGGCACTCCCGTGGAAGGTGATATCTTTATCGTCTCTGGCGATCCTACAGGATCGAACAATGGTCGAACCTTTATTTATGTGAGTACGATTTGGAATGAAATAACCAATAATATTGGAACGACAGATGCCCGCTATGTTCAATTAGCGGGAAGCACTATGCAAGGGAATTTGCTTTTCCCAACTGATAAAAAAATCACGCTCACTGACCTGCCTTCACTTAATACAGATGCTGCCAACAAGGCCTATGTAGACGCTTCAATTACGTTGGATGCAACATCACTCTTGAATGGTAAAATTAGGTTAGCCGGGGATTTATCGGGTACGGCATCTAGTCCAACGATAGCAGCAGGCGCTATTACAGATGTAAAAATAGCCACAGGAATCAACCCCACTAAAGTAGGCTTAGGTAATGTAAACAATACAAGTGATTTGCTCAAACCAATTAGCTCGGCCACACAAACCGCTTTGGATGCGAAAGCAAGTAGTGCATCACTAGCTTTAAAAGCCCCAATCGATGCCCCCACTTTTACAGGAACGGTCTCTGGAATCACGAAAACAATGGTAGGCCTAGGAAATGCAGATAATACCACTGACGCCTTAAAACCTATCAGCACGGCGACTCAATCTGCATTAGACCTAAAGGCAAGTATATCCGCCCTCAATCTAAAAGCTAATACCAGTGATCTTTCACTAAAAGCTGATATCACGGATCTAAACTTAAAAGCACCTATCGCTTCTCCTACGTTTACAGGTCTCGTTTCAGGCATCACAAAAGCGATGGTGGGCCTAGCTGCTGTAGATAACACTACAGATTTATTAAAACCTATCAGCACAGCTACACAAACTGCCTTAAATCTAAAAGCTAGCTTGACTGGGATTGAGACGTTGACTAATAAAACATTGACCGCCCCTACCCTGACTTCTCCTGTGCTTGGAACTCCTGCCTCAGGTTTAGCCACGAACTTAACAGGCTTACCATTGACTTCCGGTGTCACTGGAATTTTAGCTGTAGGAAATGGAGGTTCAGGTGCTACTTCAATTACTGGAATCGTGAAAGGAAATGGGACTTCTGCCATGACGGCTGCCGTACAAGGAACTGATTTCAGTTTAGTTCGCGAAGTTTCAGATGAATATACGGCGACTGTGGGACAAACAACTTTTAGCTTGACCCAGACTAAATCTAGCAATGCCTTATTGCGACTTTACATTAATGGAGTTCGCATTTCGAAAACCGCATTTAGTCTCACCGGAACTACATTCACCTATATCCCGGCCAATAACGACACATATACTTTAGTTGCGGGTGATCGAGTTCAAATTGACTATTTCTATTAATGTAATGAAAAGAACCCTATTATTACTTGTCATACCATTTTTGAGTTTTGCGCAATTAACTAAAACAGGATTTCGCCATTCGAATCCCAATTTATACGTAGACTTTAGTGGAAAAATTGGGAGCGGGAAAGGTTTAGAGCGTTTTGGTAAAAAAACAATCACATTTGTGTGCGGAAATAGCATCACGATTGTCCACACAACGGTAAATGGAGTAGCACCTGTAAACAAAACAGTCACCTACGGCACTGTTAGCTCGTCATTAAGTGGTTCTACAAAATGCTGGATTACTCAAAATTTAGGATCAACTAATCAAGCCATTTCTGAAACAGATGCAACGGAGGCCGCTGCAGGTTGGTATTGGCAATTCAACAAGAAAAAAGGGTATAAAAACAATGGAACATCGACCACCCCTAGCTTCCCTACCACCAACACGAATACGGAAACGACAAATTGGGAAGCTGCAAAAGACCCTTGCACACTTGAATTAGGAGCTGGGTGGCGCATTCCCACCGTTACAGAATGGACAAATGTCAATAATGCAAACTTGAGAGCTCAAGCATATGCCGGCCCTTTAAAAATGCATGCCGCAGGTTTTATCAGTACAGGAAGTACGACTTCCTTAACAGATAGAGGATCGAAATTTTTTTATTGGAGCTCCACTTCTTCTGATGTTACTTACGCAAAAGGCTTAGTCATTTATACCACGCAGACCTACAATCAAATATCCAATAATGATAAGGATGCGGGGCTTTCAGTACGCTGCATTCGGGATTAACTGCCTATGAAACTCGTCTTTTTATTATTTTCGTTGTCGCTTTTTGGACAAAGTACAGCGAAAATATTTCCTGTATTTGACCAACCACTCGCAAAGTATATTTCGATCGAACAAGTGATCCTTCACATTCGAACAGTAAAAGCGAAATCCGCTAGTAAATATGGGGAGGCTGTCGATTTCTATTATAGAAAAATCGCTTCAACAGGCAGAAAAAAGTGGATTGAAAAGCTAGAAGAATTCAGCTTGGATCCAGCTTGCCCAGCTCTGAGTCGTTCAAAAATCAATGCACAAATAGAACGAATTAGAACACTTCAAATCGGAGAAAAAGCGCCTGAGATTCACATAAACAACTTTCAGCTTTCTCAGTATATAGCTGACAAACCCACCGTTTTATTACTATTTTATAGTCCCTCTTGCTTTCATTGTACCGAACTGTTAGTTGATTTGATTCCCTATTCAGAAAAGTCGAAATTACCTGTCATAGCCATACAGATCGATGAGGAAATGAATCCCTGGACCTTTCCTTCTCATTGGAAAATGATAAAAGCTGACGAAAAGGTGCGAAAAGAATACGGCGTATTTTCTACCCCTAGCCTATTTCTAATTCAGAGGAAAAGTAGGCAAATTAGTGCCATTCCAGAAAATTTGACTGAATTAAAAGAATTCGAACATCTATTTTAGAATAAAATGATTCGCATCATTCTAATGTGTTCCTTTTTTGGGTAATTTACAATATGAAACACATAGTCCTTTTTGCCATAGGGATCCTTCTTTTATCTTGTGGAAAGAAACAAGAAACTAGCCACCCCACAGAAGGTCCCATTACCGAATCCATTTACGCTTCTGGAGTTTTAAAGGCGGCAGACCAATACCAGGCATTTGTAACAGTAAACGGAATCATCAATGAAATTTTAGTACAAGAGGGTGATTCTGTTCACGTGGGAAGCCCGCTATTGACTATCACAAACGAAACTCAACAATATAATGCAGAAAATGCTGCTTTAGCAGCCAGTTTCAATGACTTCTCTGCGAATCAGGGAAAATTAGACGACGCTCAATTGCTAATTGAGACCGCGAAAAACAAATTCAAAGTTGACTCTTCCCTCTATTTCCGACAAAAAAATCTTTGGAACCAACAAATCGGAACTAAAGTGGATTTTGAACTGAAAGAATTAGCCTTCCAGACCTCTAAGTCGAATTATTTATCCGCTATTCAGAAATACAAAGAGTTAAAACGCGCTTTAGCATTTACCTCTTCACAAGCGAAGAAGAATTTACAGATTTCCACCAATCAAGCTCAAGATTTCACTTTACGATCTAAAACAAACGGGATTATCTACAGCTTATTAAAATCAAAAGGCGAGATTGTTAGTCCACAAACACCTATCGCAATAATAGGTAATTTCAAGGATTTCGTGTTAGAATTGCAAGTCGATGAAAATGATATCTTACGGGTTCAAAAAGGGCAGCAAGTATTAGTTACCCTTGACAGCTATAAAAAACAAGTGTTCGAAGCGAAGGTGACCAAAATCTCCGAAATAATGAACGAACGGAGTAAAACGTTTTTAGTCGAGGCTGCATTCACTAAGGCGCCCCCTAAATTATTCCCTAACATCACATTTGAGGCTAACATCTTACTAAATCAAAAAGAAAAGGTCATTTTAATACCAAGGAATTACTTGAAGAATGATTCCATCGTGACGTTAGCTTCTGGCGAAGAAAGAGTGGTAAAAATTGGTTTAAAGGATTTTCAAAAAGCAGAGATTCTCTCAGGCCTGAAAGCTACGGATGAAATCGTAAAGCCTAAATAATGGAATTCAAACTCGTCTATCAAGTTGCTTTTTCTTTGTTAATTGCCCGCTGGAAACAAACGTTGATCGCTGCCATTGGGGTAACCATTAGTATCACGATGTTTGTTACCGTGCTTAGCTTTATGTCAGGGCTAAATGACATGCTAGATGGGTTAATCACGAATCGGACGGCTCATGTTCGCATTTATAAAGAGATTCAAATTTCAGAAAGACAACCTGCTGACTTCATCAATCCGAAAGGGCACAACTTTGTTTCTTCGATCAAACCCAAAAACGAGTTATTGGGAATTAATAACAGCAAAACCATCCTAGAGGCAATTAGAAAAGATGACCGGGTCCTGGGAGTTGCCCCTAAAATTAATGCCCAAGTATTTTACAATGTGGGAGCAGTGGATTTGACTGGGGCGATTTTTGGAATCGATCCGGTAGAGGAAAATCGTTTATTCAAGTTTAGTGATTATGTGACATCTGGCAATTACATTGACTTAAAAAACATACCTAATAGCATTATTTTAGGCAAAGGCGTCGCCTCAAAAATGATGGCGAATGTGGGAGATGTCATTCAGGTGACCACTAGCAAAGGGGATCAAGTGGCACTACGGGTGGTAGGCATTTTTCAATCCGGCATTCAAGACTTAGATAATGTCCAAAGCTATTGCTCCATTGGAACTACCCAAAAATTACTAGGACAGCCTAGCAATTACATAACGGATATTCAGGTTAAGTTAAAAGACATCCTTTGGGCGCCCGAAGTAGCAAAGGAATACCAGCGAATTTACGAATTAAATGCGGTAGATATTCAAACGGCAAACTCGCAATTCGAGACGGGAAGTTCAGTCAGAACACTCATATCCTATGCCGTGGGCATCACCCTCTTATTAGTGGCAGGATTCGGGATTTACAATATCTTGAATATGATGATTTACGAGAAAATGGATTCCATCGCTATTTTAAAGGCCGTAGGATTCTCTGGCAAGGATGTCAATCAGATCTTTATCTCGATTGCGTTGAGCATTGGTATTTTTGGTGGACTGATGGGACTTTTGATGGGATTTGGATTATCCTCGCTTATCGATCAAATCCCTTTCAATACCGAATCATTACCGACCATCAAAACCTACCCTATCAATTACAATCCGAGGTTCTATTTAATCGGGGGTACATTTGCCATTGTCACCACCTATTTTGCCGGTTTCTTCCCTTCTAGAAAAGCGAGTGGAATAGATCCTGTCATCATCATCAGAGGGAAATAATATGAACAAGGTTGTACTAGAGGCTAAAGAAATTACGAAATACTTTCACGATCCAGTGACCGTGAAAATATTAGATAAGGTTAGCTTTCAACTGAAGCAAAGTGAGTTTGTCTCTGTGATAGGAAGATCTGGCTGCGGTAAGTCTACCTTGTTGTATATCTTATCCACGATGGATACGGACTACGAAGGTGATCTAATCATAGATGGTGTTTCGATGCGGGACAAAAAAGAGGGCGAACTGGCTATCGTTCGAAATGAAAAAATCGGTTTCGTTTTTCAATTTCATTACCTTTTGAACGAATTCTCCGTCTTACGCAATGTAATGCTTCCTGGTCTAAAACTAGGACAGTTTTCAGAGAAAGAAATCGAACATCGAGCCTACGAAAAACTAAAAATACTGGGCATTGAGAAGGAAGCATTAAAAGACCCCAACCAATTATCAGGTGGTCAAAAACAACGCGTGGCCATTGCTCGTGCACTCATTAACGATCCGCTATTAATTATGGGTGATGAGCCTACTGGAAACCTAGATAAAAAGAATTCAGAAATCGTATTCAACATCTTTCAAGAGTTAGCGGAAGAATACAAGCAGACCCTATTAATTGTTACCCACGATAATGAATTTGCTGCCAGGACGACCCGAATCATTGAGATGGAGGACGGGCATATCAAATAAAAAAGGAGCAAAGGGTCATTAACCCTCGCTCCCCGCATTCATCTGTTCTATTATTATTTCTTAGTGGTTAGGCGCTATCAATTCGCTTAAACAATAATACCACTAAAGCTGGAGAGAAAAGAAAATTTAGCTAAGTGCATGTTCCATTTTCGAAAATCCGAACAAATCACCTAAAGAAACACCAAAAAAAGGCCTTACATACGGTTTTTTCTTTCTGAGTAAGCAGAGGGAGATTCGCCGACTAATTCCTTGAAGTTCACAAAAAAAGTCGTTCTAGATTGAAAACCAGACTCTAGACCGATGGCTTCTAACGTAATTACTTTATCCTTCCCTGCATCAATTAATTCCTTCGCATGCCGAATGCGCCAGCGCATTCGTTGCTCAAGAAAATTAGATTGTTGTGTCTTCCTGAAGTAATAATTAAAATGATGCACCGGAATATCTAAAGAGGCTGATAATTGAGCTAAAGAAAAAGTTGCCTTTAAAAAGGGTTTATACTCTTCTAAATACAAATCCAATTTCGTCTCTATTTCAATCAATTTTTCTGCGGACAATTCGTAATTGGGTATTTTTAATTTAGCCTCTCGCTCTTCATTAATGTAAGGAGCATACAAAAATTCCGGAAAATAAAAGACACTTAAAGAAAGCACTAAATACGAACCCAGCCCTAAGTAATTCCAAGGAGAATTTCCTTGATAGGTTATTTTGAATTGGTTCGAACTAGGTAGAATCAAGAAAAAATAGGTTAAAAAGAGAATTAAGAGAATCTGAACGAGTAAAAATCCAGGAATCCAATAATGCAAAATGAAATTTTTCGCGGTTCGAGGACGAAAGCGAACATAGAGTTGGCAGCTATAAAAGATATAGAAACTACTGAGTAGCAACTTGACATAGAAATGGAAACGAGCAGAAAAGAAGAAGCCTACTTGCTGTTTCACTACTTCATGAATATCGAATTTAATTAATTCTGCGATGAGTATCTTGTGCGCAAAAGAAGTAAGCGAATAAGGCAACATGTCCAGGACCTGGATGAAAAATGGAACTAGATGAAGCAAATCCTTTGGCTTTAAAACCTCCTTTTCCTTCAGCATACCTCGCACATAGAAATACGCTAAAGGGTACAGCAAATAAAAAAAAGCGTCAAAATTACCGAAAAGAACTGCTACAATTTCCACGTGCCATTCAACAAATAGGCAGTAGTGAAGAAGCGTGAATAAACCAAAAATAAGGAAATAGAAGAAAAGAAATCGCTTCGGACTCTTAAAGAAAGGTCCAGAGGATTTTAACAGTAAAAGCAGGATAATGAAAAAGCTCATGAACACAGCGAGGCTGTGGCCAAACTTATAAATTTCGTGCATTAAATGGTTAGGTATGAGTGGTTAAAGGTATTCTAACGAATGTACAAAAATACCCCCACAATCAATCAACCCGCCACGTATTTAATCAGGGGTATTTTACGCAAAATCCACACAATTCCTCCCGAAATCAACAGACAAGCAAGCGCAGTCAATGGCACCGCGATACTTGGGTGAAGCATTTCGCCGTAAACACCCGCTTTGGCTAAATAAAACAACACGATAATATGCACTAAATAGATGCCATAGCTATGTGAACTCACCCAATCGCGAAAAGGAGTCAAAATGCGAATATCAAGGTTTTGGTACCTAAAAAATAAAAACAAACCAATCGTTGCTAATACAACACTGGGCGAAAAATTAGCATATAATAATCCGTAAAACTTTCCATTCTCCGCGGTAAAATAATAAGACCCTAGCATCGTCCATAACGTACCCAGCACAAAAACAGCAAAAGCCTTCCCCTTAATTCTGGAAGAAAATTCCTTTGTACTCAGGTAATAACCTAGCACTAAATAACCCACATAACCAGTGAAATCCGTTAACGCAATAGGCAATTTAAGGTAGGGAAAATGCGGGTTATTGAACAAAATCGTCAAGCCCCAAATACCTAAAAAATACTGAATATGCGATTCAGGAGCTGATCTAATCCAACGACCAATGATGGGGATAAACAGATAGATCCCAATGATCATGTAGATGTACCAAAAATGGTAGGAAGCGCCATTGAAATATTGTTGCCCTACCCAGTTCAATCCTTCCGCTAGACCAAACGATTTTCCTCGCAATCGTACTTGCCAATTAAAGATTGAAAAGAGCATATTATAGAAGAGAAATGGCAAAACGATGCGCATAAAACTCTTCTTCAAAAAAGGTCCAATCGCTTCCTCGCGTGGCAATAACAAAGCGCCAGATAACATCACAAAAATAGGTACCACGTAGCGATAACCTCCATTATATAAATTTGCAAACCACCAATGATCAGCCGGAACCTTCGTGAATCGAAATAATATAGTTGCCGAGGCGTGAATTAATATCACCCCTATGGTTGCATTTACACGAAGATTGTCCAGCCAGGTTATCTTCATTTAGCTAAACGGCTGCTTGTAATGGCGTTTCTTAGTCGCTGCATAAATGGCATTGGCAATGGAACCGCCAGTGGGTGGTAAAGCAGGTTCGCCTAATCCGGTAGGAGCAATTCCGTTATTCACAAAATGCGCATCGATCACTGGAATTTCATTTCCGCGGATCATCCGGTAGGCATTGAAATTTTGAGGACTGGCAACGCCGGCTTGAAAATTTAATTTCGCAAACATTGCATGGCCCATTCCATCAATAATAGCCCCTTTCACTTGGTTTTCAGCGCCACTCAGATTGATAACCTCCCCACAATCAGTCACCGCTGTTACTTTCGTTACTCTGGGTTTGCCTTTTTCGACTTTGACTTCTGCGATTTGGGCCACATAAGATAAGTGAGAATAATAAACGCTAAATCCTTGGTGAACACCTGGTTTTTTCTTCCATTGCGCCTTTTCAGCTACTTGCTTGATCACTTCTTCAAAGCGAGCAGGTTCATAGGTAATTTTACCGACAGGTTTTGTTTTTACTTTTTCCAAAAGGGCTAAACGCATCTGCACCGGATCCTTTCCGGCAGCCTCTGCCACCTCATCTAAAAAAGCTTGCTCCGCAAATCCCAAGAAATTCGTAATAGGCGCGCGCCACGGACCTGTTGTAACGGTAGATTTTTGGTCAATCGATTCAATCAACACATTTTCAATGGCTCCTACGGGGAAATTATCTTGACGTGTGGAGTTACCGGCATTTAATCCCACTCCACGCAAAGAAAAGGCAATTATTTCGCCATTTGAATCTAATCCAGCCTTAAAACGATAGCGAACCGCTGGACGGTAGGTTCCACCCATCATATCATCCTCTCTCGTCCACATCACTAAAACAGGTTTCTTGATCAAACTGGATAATTCAGCCGCTTCTAGCACAAAATCATTACTTAAACGACGGCCAAAACCTCCACCCATTTTGGACAATTCCACTTGAATCTTATCCACTGGTATTTTCAATAAATCTGAAACTGCTTTCTGGGCCGGTTGCGGAACTTGCGTGGGGCCAGCCAGCAGAACCGAGTCTGCCTTCACATCTGCAAAGAAATTCATCGGCTCCATCGGAGAATGAGAAATGAAGGGGCACTCATAGGTGGCTTCGATTACTTTAGCAGCAGAAGCAATGGCAGTGGCGAAATCTCCATCTTTACGCATCACTTGAGCCTTCTCTGATTTCATTCCTTCGTCAAACCAGTTAGCATGGGTTTCATTGTTTTCCAAAGGAAGTTCTGAACCATAATCACAAGTCAAACTTGCGCGAGCCTGCAAGATGGCGTAGGTATTCTCTCCCACGATGGCCACTTTATTTTTGAAGGAAACCACGTCTAAGATCCCCGGCATTTTCTTTACATCCTCCGCCGAAAACGATTTCAACGTTGCCCCAAAGGGTGGACGCACGATTTGTGCAAAAACCATCCCTGGTTTACGGATGTCAATCCCAAATAAAGGCTTACCAGTTACTACATTTTTATTATCAACTCCCTTTACACGCGTTCCAATAAGTTTATAATCCTTGCGATCCTTAAACGTAACTTCAGACGGAACGGGTAATTTAGCAGCAGCTTCGGCAAGAGATCCGTAGGAAGCCTTTTGGCCTGCTGGTCCTAGCACAAATCCTTTCGAGGTTTTGCATTGCTCCACATCTACTTTCCATTGATCTGCTGCCGCTTGCATCATCATCTTACGGACCGTGGCTCCCGCCTTTCTTAATCGTTCCCACGAGTGTTTTAAGGCGCCACTACCACCCGTCAATTGACGTTCAAACTGTTTGGTATCTAAATTCGCCTGTTCCACTTGAACTTGCGCCCAATCCACATCTAATTCCTCTGCCACCACCACGGGGAAAGCCGTTTTAATCCCTTGTCCAATTTCTGGATTGGGAGAAAATAAGGTGACTTTGCCCAAGCTATCGATCGACAAAAAGGCATTAAATCGACCCGCTCCTGTGACCACTTCCATCGCGGAAGTCTCTGCGGAAGCTTCCGCTGAAAACCAATCAAAACCTAAGGTAAATACACCCGTAAATAGGGAGGCTTTTTGAATAAAATCTCTTCTTGACGTTTTCATTTCTTGATTTTTTTAGAGGCTAATTTGACTGCTTCTTGAATGCGGTGATAAGTTCCACAACGGCAAATATTCCCGGACATACCATCCACAATTTCTTGATCTGTTGGATGCGGATTCTTCTTTAAAAGGCCAGCAGCGGTCATAATTTGACCTGCTTGGCAATAGCCACATTGGGGAACATCTAGTTCATCCCAAGCCACTTGAACGGGGTGTTTACCAGCTGGATCTAATCCTTCAATTGTGGTAATTTGCGCATTAGAAACGGCAGAAATAGGCAGAACGCAAGAACGCATCGGCTCTCCGTTTACCCATACCGTACAAGCACCGCATTGTGCGATACCACAACCATACTTTGTTCCTAAAAGGGACAGATGATCTCTGAGTGCCCATAATAAGGGAGTATTTGGATCGATATCCAAAGAGACCTTTTTCTTGTTAACTGTGCAATTGATGGCCATAGGTTTATAATTCAAGCAGGATGAAATGAGTACGAAATATAGGAATTATTTAGGAATTCCAATGCTGAACGTGTGCTGAGTGACCTGATTTTGCAACGTTTCGAATGAGGATTGATCACCCCAGGATTTAAATAGGGCCAAAACGAATAATTTAGCCTGCAATTGGTACCCTTCTTTCGTTAAATGAAGTTGATCCTTCAAAAAACAACCATTTTTCACCCACTCCTGATTGGAACCAAAACCGCCCATCACCTGGTTTAAATCATAATAGGACGCTGGTAGTTCAGCTAAGACACGAATAACTTCTTGCTGAAATTTCGGGGTGCGTTTTTGAGCTCGGGTGTCAGGCGGACTAGTAAAAAGAAAGAGGGTTTCAGGTGATTTGGCTTTTACGTCTTGCATAAATTCGATCAGCGCTTGTCGGTATATTGCCGGATTCCAAGTGACATTATAGGCTTCATTGGTTCCAAAGGAGCAGATAATCAGATCTGGTTTCAAGATCTCTATTTGGTCCAAAACCAAGTTCCCTCGAAACTTCAGATGCGTAAACTGCGCTCCAGCGACACCTAAATCCAGGTAATCAGTACGAGCTTCTGTAGACAAAATTTCCACCCCGTGCAGGGTAAATACATCTTGATTGGAAGCGCTTTTATGAAGACCTAGGGTAAATTGACTTACATTGGTGTAGCTTTTAAAATCCCAATAGGCCACTTTTCCTTGGTAACCACGTTTCTCTAAAATAAATTCCGGTCCCACATCCGGAACCATTGAACAAGAATCAGCACTCGTCCAAACCCGAATCTGATTCAGTGTGGCCAAGGAATCGCGTAAGGTAAAGGTGATTTGTGCAGCACTATCCCGCGTAGAAACAACATAACCTGCTAAACCGATATTCCAACCAGTAGAAGGTTTTAGAATAGAAGTTCCTTCCCAAAAACCCCTCGCTTTGGACTTCAAGACACGGCCATCCACACTTTTCGCTAGACTGTAGGGGAATTGAATTCCTTCCGTTTTCACTCCCAAAAGTCGTTTAATCTCACCTGAGAAATGACCAATTTGTACGTGTGAATCCCCCAGATGCAGGACTTTCAAAGTTCCAGACTTCCATTTAGACGCTAATGCGGCTAGGTCTGCATCCCGCTGGATGACATTGCAGGAATGGCAGACTTGGGTGGAATCCACTTTGGCCAAAAGAGGAAAAGAAAACACCCAGAAGAGCAGAAATACATACCTCAAAATTGAAAGTAGATAAAGGGTTGCACCAAGGTGTCGCGGAATTGAATGATCAGTTGCAGGGCCGCTAATAAGAAGAAAAACCAAAAAAAGGAGGGTACATAAAAAGTTGTTTCAAATGCTTTTCGCTTCCAATTTCCTGGAATTATTGTCCAAGATAATAGGGCCACGAGTAAAATAGCCAGTTCATTTCGAGAAAACCAAAAACCAATAAAATCAGTCTCCGAAGTCGCTATAGCCATTTGATTTAGCATCAACAAAGCCGTATCGAAATCACGTGCCCGGAAGAAAATCCAACAGAAAGTAACAAAGCTAAACGTACAAATACCCCCTAAAAAGTCCATCCACTTACCCTCAGGAAGGTGTTTATGAATCGCTTTGTGAAGTGCTAGCGCTAATCCGTGTGCTGCTCCCCAGCAAACAAATTGCCAACTCGCCCCGTGCCAAAAACCACCCACTAACATCGTAATCAACAAAAAAAGATAGGTATTCAATGCCCCTTTTCGATTTCCACCTAACGGGATGTAAACGTAATCGCGCAACCAGGTAGAGAGGGAAATATGCCACTTGCGCCAAAATTCCGTCACATTAGAGGATCCATACGGATTTTCAAAATTCTCCTTCAACCGATAACCTAACAACAAGGCTAATCCAATGGCGATATCAGAGTACCCAGAAAAGTCGAAATAGATCTGAAAACTATAGGCTAAAGCACCCACGAGATTCTCCCCACCCGTATACAAAGCCGGATTGTCAAACACCATATCCACGTATTTCCCGAGGTAATCCGCGATCAATAATTTTTTGATTAGTCCGGTCACAATCCGAAACAAACTTTCTTTATACCGGCGTGCATCCAGGTTTTCTGGGGAATTTATTTGGCCTAAAAAATCCTTCGCCCGGACGATGGGTCCCGCCACCAAGTGTGGGAAAAAAGTCATATAAAAAGCATAATCGAGGAAACTTTTAGAAGACCGAATCTCGCCGCGATACACATCCACGATATAGGAAATCGACTGAAAGGTATAAAAAGAAATCCCGATGGGCAGAAACAAATCCACCGGCTCGAAATGAGTCAATAAAAGCCAATTCGTGTTCTCTAAAATGAAATTAGGGTACTTAAAATAAAGCAAAAAGGAAAGGCTAAATAGAACGGCGACGCTCATCCAAATTTGCTTTGAGGTGCCTTCTTTATTTTCTATTTTCCGCGCAAAAAGAAAATCTACCACGATTTGGAAGACAAAAAGGGCTAAAAAAGGACCGCTCGATTTATAGTAAAAGAATAAACTAAAGGCGATTAAATAAATTTTTCTGAACGAATTCTGCGTAAAAAGGAGCGCATAGAAAAAGAGAAAAATACCGAACGTAAACAGGAATGAAAACTCCGTAAAAAACCAAGGCTCTTTCGTGGAATACAGTATGAATTCACGAAGGAGCTGCTCAAATGGGATCGACCCAAACGCCTGCTTAATAACCTCTATAATCTGCTGCATTTAACACAATTGCTTTGTATTTTTTAGGATAGCCAAACCGCGTTGGAGGCATCATCCGAATCTTCCAACGACTCGATTCCTGCAACCAATTAGCTACATTTCCCATCCAAATGCGGTAACCTGGCAACGAAGGATGTCTGCCATCTGTCGCTTTCGGTAAAACAAGGTGTTTAGAAGAGAAAAAAGCAGCGGAATCAGCTACTGCTTGAAAGGCATCTGAAACTACGTAATCATAACCCCAATTCGTAGGTCCAATCCAAGCATAGGGGATTCCGCTCAGGCGTTTATGAAAACCTTTAGCGAGGGTTTTTCGAGTCACATAATCCTTTGCTAAGACTTCATTTAGGCCAAATAAAACAAATACGAAGCTGGGACGGTAGCGTCTGATAATCTTGGAAATCGTATCGGATTTCGCAAAGTTCAAGGAAGTGGCAGACGCCCATTCGACGGTGGCGACGAGTTTGTGGCCGTTGCTTTGGCAGTAATCATTCAACACATTCTTCATCCCACCAGCTTCTGAATCCCCAATTAACAAAATCCGATGCTGCGTGGAATCATCCACACTCGAGTCCGGTAAAATGGGCTCAGGAATGGCAGAATACACCATTTGGGCTGTATCTGCAGGAATTACATAGGTGGGAATCGTGTCAATTTCAGCCACCTCGATGATTTCAGAAACCTGTTCCACGGGTTTTTCTATCTCAAATAACTTCTTGATTTCTTGATCAGCCAGCAAATAGGTACTAGGTATATAACTGTACAAATACAGCGCAGAACACGCTAAAATGAAACATATTGACGCCCAAACCAAATAAAGCCTATTCATTTAATTAATCAACGTAAATGATTTTTTCATTAACCGAATCCAGCGTTTCGCGTTCGCCGCATAACGCGCCTTTGCCATCGCACGGGTCCACTTCATCGCATCCGGATTTCCTTTTAGCATAATGTAGTATTTTTTACTTGCCAAAACCTCGCAAAAATCCACCATACTATCCTCTGGGCGCGCATAATGTTTGAAACTAGACTTCTTTTTACGCGAATATTTACCGCGCAAACCAAAGTAATTATGCTGCTTTATGGATTGCTTAGACTGACCAAAACCGGATTCACAAATCCCCACTCCAATAATTAATTTCGAAGGAATCCCATAGACTGAAGACAAGGAATCGATGAAGGGTTTGTAGCGTTGGATTTTATCCTGCGTGCCTTGAAAGGCTTGCGCTGAAAGCTGGAAAAACAGGACAATAAAGAAGAAAATGGGCTTCATACGAAGCAAAAATACAAAATTAAGCGCGGATTACCACGGTCAAACTCCGGGCACCATGTGCCCCAATCACGAGTGATTGCTCAATATCTGCAGTCTTGGATGGACCAGCTAAAAACAAACCGAAGCTCGAGCTCGGTTTTTTTAATTCCTCATAAGCAGCGTGCATATTCGGAACAATTTTAGAAACGTTGATCACTAAATGTTGGCAAATAAACGGCGCCACTCGATGCGGCATCGCCTCTTCTGTTAACCAAATCGCCCCATTTTCTGCGACTCCAAATTCGCCATCGATTTCCAATACTTCCACTTCGGCTAAACTCAAACCATCCATGGTTTTTTCATAGCGTCGTCTTCCGGGAAATTCGATTTCCAAAGCTTCGGCGGTCAAAACACGCGCTCCTACCGCCTCCAAAGCAGCTTTGAAATCAAAGTCCTCCGACGCCCCTTTAAAGTCGCCTGGATGATTCACTTGTTCGAGTGCCTCCATTTTTCCTAAAATCTGTTCTCTTGCGCTCATCGTTTTTTATACCACTCTTGAAAACTCTCCTTGGGCGCCACCGGCATTTCCCGCTGTTTATACCAAGGATTTAATCGGGAATTTAATAAGGGTGCAAATCTTCTTAGAAGCAACCCTCCTATTCGATAAATCGCCGGATGGGCTAAGGTGAACGCCATCAGCTTCATGCCTATCGTTTTGCCAACCGGTGCTAATCCAGCCGTCATCAAGTCTTGACGCCAAAACCACAATTGCTCATGAATATTGATCTTCACCGGACACACATTCGAACAAGAACCACACAGGGTACTCGCAAAAGGTAAATCCGCATTCGCTTTTTTGTCAATATTCGGAGCCAAAATAGATCCAATTGGCCCTGCGACCGGTTGATGGTAGCTATGTCCCCCACTTCTTCTGTATACTGGACAGGTGTTAAAGCACGCCGCACAGCGGATGCATTTCAACGAATTCTTGTATTTCGGGTCAGCGAGTTGACGTGTTCGGCCGTTGTCCAAGAGAACAATATGCATTTCTTGTCCTTCGCGAGGCTTATGAAAATGCGAGGAATAGGTCGTGATTAATTGTCCTGTGGCACTTCTGGCAAGCAATCTTAGAAACACAGCTAAATCTTCCCGTTTAGGAATAATCTTTTCAATACCCATGCAAGCAATATGGACTTTAGCCAAATGTGCTCCCATATCCGCGTTACCCTCATTTGTGCAAACGACGAATTCGCCCGTTTCCGCAATAGCGAAGTTCACTCCGGTGATAGCAACTTCAGAAGCAAGAAAATGACCACGTAAATGTTGGCGGGCTGCCTCCGTTAGAAATTGTGGATCTTTATTACCCTTAGGCGTTCCTAAATGCTGATGGAACGTCTCGCCCACATCCTCTTTCTTCAAGTGAATAGCCGGCAACACAATGTGACTTGGCGCTTCCTTTCTGAATTGAACAATGCGTTCACCTAAATCGGTATCTACGACCTCGATACCTTTTTTTGCCAAATAATCATTGAGATGGCATTCCTCCGTCAGCATCGATTTACTCTTCACTAGGACTTTAGAACCTTGTTCGGCAATTATTTGGTGTACAATCGCATTATGTTCCGCTGCATCTGCCGCCCAATGCACATGTATTCCATTCGCTTGCGCTTTAGCTTCGAAAGCAATTAAGTATTGATGTAAATTTGCTAAGGTATGATCTTTGATTTGAGAGGCGTGTTCACGCAGGGCTTCCCATTCGCGCAATACCATCGCGGCCTTATCGCGCTTTTCACGCACAAACCACAAGGTTTCATCATGCCAGTCGGTCCGTTCAGCATCCGCAATAAATTTCTCCGAAGCCTCCGCGTGGCTACTCATGATTCAATAGTTCTACGATGTGTTTCACTTGGATATTAGAACCTTGCCGACGCAAAATCCCTTCCATATGCATCAGGCACGAGGTATCCGCTCCCACAATATATTCCACCGCATTCGCATCGTGTTCTTTGATCCGATCTTGGCCCATTTTCACAGAAACGGCTTCTTCAGTAACACAGAAGGTTCCACCGAAACCACAGCATTCATCTACCCGTTCAGGTTTTAAAATTTCAACACCCTCCACGAGTCCCAGTAGATCTTCTAACTTAGAGAAGGGCTTTTCATTGCGCTCTGTCATGGAACTCAAACGTAAACCACGTTGTCCATGGCAGCTTTGGTGCAAACCAACCCGATGCGGAAATTTTGCAGACAAGGAAGTTACCTTTAAAACATCCGTCAAAAACTCACAAATCTCGTAAACCGAATTCCTGATTTTCTCCGATGGATGATGCTCTTTTAGATGCAATACGCAAGAACCGGATGGCCCCACGATGTAATCAAAAGCGGCAAAATTGTTAGTAAAATTAGTATCACAACCCTCAGTAGACGAGGCAAAACCGGAATTGGCCATCGGTTGGCCACAACAGGTTTGGTCTGTAGGAACGATGACTTCGCAACCCAGCTTCTCCAACAATTCCAAACTCGCCACCGCTACTTGCGGATAGAATTGGTCAATGTAACATGGAACAAACAGGGCAACGCGCATCCTAATACCGTTTCAATTGAATTAAATTTTGGGGTAATTCCCCTTCGTAAACCAGTAAAGCAGCCCCTAAAGCACTCGCTTGGGCAACTTCTGCGGCATACACTTCTACATCTGGAAAGGCACGCGCTAATAAGCGCATGTACCATTCGTTTTTACTAAAACCGCCATCGACAAGCAATTGTTTGACCGGTGCCTCTTTCAGCAACAGGTTCAAACTACTGATTTGCTGGCCTACCAAATCTACCATGAATTGGTCATATGCCGAAGCCAAATCCGGAAAATCATTCAAATCACGAGACGCGAATGCTGATTCAAAAACGGAAGAGGCTTTCGGTTTTAAGTCATACACTTCGTTTGAGAATTTCAAATCGGTAAATGATCCGCCAAAATGCGCCTCCATCCGAGCCACCTGCTCCTCATGAAAATGACCTCCAAATAAGCGAGAGGCTTTCACGGGTTTTCCGTTTGGCTGTAAATAACACAAGACATCTTGTTCTAATTCCGCAGCGCTTAACGGAGATTCATTGAAAGGATGCATGGCAATGCACCAAGTACCGGTCGACAAGAGAACAAATTCCTCGGGAATACTACGTAAATACGGAACAAGAGCCGCAGAGGAATCATGCAGTCCCAAACCGTAATTAATTCCATCCATTTCTATACTAGACTCGCTGGCTATTGGAGCTAACTTATCTTCAATTGCAGAGACCCAAGGATGGTATTGACCCTTGTCGAAATCCCATAGAGCTGTATGGCAACCGATGGATGTAATCTCTGATAAAAACTTACCCGTAAAAAGGGATGCGAGGTAATTAGGAAAATGAAAGGCTTTGAACACCTCCGACCAAAAAGGCTTTGATCGTGCTTCATAAACCTGCAATCCCGAATTCAGATTCCCTAAAATGGGCGATGCCGTTTTGCGCGCAAATTCTGCCTCCCCTCCAAAATTGGAATAGGGAAAAGGCTCTGAAGCTGGTTTCAAATAATTATACAATGGCGCCACCGGCTCCCCCGTTCGATCCACATAGACAAACGAAGCGCCATAGGCAGAAAAATTCAGGCCGATCAGCTCAAATTCAGGTATTTGGCAAAGTTCTGTAAACGTGGAAACAATCCATTGTTGAAGTGTCGGCAAATCCTCGCAAGGAAATCCATCTTCATCCACCATCTCCGCAAAATGCTGTTGTTTCTCGAACACAATCTGAAACGAAGTATCCCACAGAAAGACCTTTTTATTCGTCTTTCCTATGTCAAATACCGCGATGACAGGTGTTTTAACACTCATATTACAATCCCGTCGCTACCGTTTTCGCACCACGTGCCTTGATTAATTGATCGCGCATTTTCTCCTGACGGAATAGGGCGATCGGATCTAATGCTCCGCCTAATTCCAAACGAGCCTGTGCCACTAATGCCCGCACATCCGTACGAAACACAGCTTGTAAAATCTCCTGACAACGTACCACATCATTGGCTTCGCGCGCTGCTTCTAAGGCTGCACGATCTACTAATAAGGCCTGAGCATAAGCAATCTGAATCGCTTCCACAGATTGCAATAAATCCTCTAATGGATCTTTGACATTGTGCGAGGCGTCGATCATCCAGCCTAGGTCATTCGCATGATTCATTCCCTTCGCATCCATTCCGTCCACTAATTCATTGAAGATTAAGAACAATTGGTATGGTTTGATCGAACCTGCCGTCAAATCATCATCGCCATATTTTGAATCATTGAAGTGGAAACCACCTAATTTACCTTCCATCAACAAGATTGATACGATTTGCTCGATGTTCGCATTCGGTAAATGGTGACCTAAATCGACCAAGGTTTTTGCCTGTGGCCCTAATTTATTTACCATCGAATACGACGCACCCCAGTCACCGACGGTCGTCGAATAAAAGTTCGGCTCGTATGCCTTGTATTCCAAATACAAAGACCAGTCGGCAGGTAATGCCGCATATATCTCCCGTAAACTATCCACCGTGCGCTCATAAGCATGACGGAAGTTCAATTGACCTGGAAAACAAGATCCATCCGATAACCAAACGGTTAATGCCTTTGAACCGAGTTCCACTCCGTGCTTAATCACCTCAATATTGTGATCAATCGCCTGTTTCCGAGTCGCCGCAGAAACGTGTTGCAAGGAGCCGAACTTATAGGAATGCGCTTGATCCGCTTGATCTTGAAAGGTATTCGAGTTCACCGCATCGAATGCTAAACCGTGTTGAGCAGCTAACGTGCGAATCGCCGCGGGATCCGTAGGAATATCCCAAGGAATATGCAAAGAAATCGCGCCCGATGACTGATTCAAGGCATGCAATAAACCCACATCAGCGATTTTCTCTTCCAAATTTCGCGGTTCGCCTCCGCCAGAGAACCTACCGAAACGCGTTCCTCCCGTGCCTAAGGCCCAAGAGGGAATCGCAATTTGAAAATCCTTTAATTTCTGCAAAATGCCAGCAGGCAAGTTCACCTCGGATTTCAAGAAATCCAATCGTCGGGTATGTTGCGCCAATAAGGCTTCGTTATGGTTCGAAATATTCATAGTCATCATTATCTTAAAAATCCTGCGGCTACACCACCATCCACGTTTAACGCATTTCCGGTGGACTTATTCAATAAGCCTCCCACGAATGCAAAACATGCATTGGCTATATCATCCGGCAAAATAGATTCATTTAATAGGGTACGTTTCGCGTAATAAGCTGGTAATTCAGCCACGGTGATGCCATAGGCTTTCGCGCGACCTTCGGCCCATCCGCCTGCCCAGATATTCGAATCCGCGATGACCGCGTCTGGATTCACCGTATTCACCCGGATATGATCCGGTCCTAATTCAGCGGCTAATAAGCGTGTCATGTGTGCCTGAGCTGCTTTCGCACTGCCGTAACCTACGTTATTAGGTCCCGCGACAAAAGCATTTTTCGACACAATATTCACGATGTCTCCACCTAATCCCTGCTTGCGCATCACGGCAATCGCTGCCTGCGAAACCAAGTATTGTCCCTTCACTAAGATGTCATATAATTTGTCCCAGTCGGCCTGCGTATGCTCCAAAATCCCTTTCGAAATGGATATCCCGGCATTATTCACGATCAAATCCACCCCACCAAAATCCAGACAAGCCTGCTTCATCGCCGCCTCAATCGATTCCTGATTAGTCACATCGGCAATGACTGTCGAAACAACGTCTTTCCCGAATAAGCCAATAAACTCCGCTTTCGCCTCCGCTAAACGATCTGCGTTCACATCATTCAACATCACGCAGGCGCCTTCTTGCGCCATCTTTTTGGCAATTGCCTTTCCGATTCCCCCTCCGGATCCTGTGACAAAAGCCACCCGACCCGATAAAGCTTTAGGTTTTGGCATGCGTTGGAGTTTTGCTTCTTCCAACAACCAGTATTCAATATCAAAAGCCTCCTGCCGAGGCAAAGATGTATAAGACGAAATCGCCTCCGCACCACGCATCACGTTGATGGCATTGGTATAAAACTCAGCAGCAACGCGAGCTGTTTGCTTGTCTTTGGCAAAGGTAAACATCCCCACACCCGGATATAAAATCACCACCGGATTTGGATCACGCATCGCGGGGGAATTCGCATGTTTGCAAGAATGGTAATAGGATCCGTACATAATGCGGTAATCTTCGAACAAGGGCGTCAAGGCCTCCACAGAAACATCCGATCCCAAAACTAAAGGCGAAATTTTCGTCCGCAAGAAGTGATCCGGACAAGAAGTTCCTAAAGGTGCCAAACGATCTAAATCATTCGAATTAATGAATTGCAACACGCGTTCATCATCAGAAAAGTGTCCCACCATTTGAACGTGCGACGAACAGAATCCGCGAAGAACAGGTGCTAAGGCAGCTGCCTTTGCAGCTCTTTCTTCTGCAGAAAACGAAGACATCCGAGCACCGCCAAAAACGGTTGCCGTTTTCGATTCAATGTAATCCGCACATTTTTCAATGACTTCTAACGTATTCACATAGCATTCGTACGAGGTATCTCCCCAAGTAAACAAACCGTGTGAACCCAACATGATGCCACGCAATTGTACACCACGTGAAGCAGCTTCATCTAAACATGCTTTTAATTGTAAGCCTAAATCGAAGCCTGGGCGTTGCCAACCTACCCAGCCAATTAATCCGCCGAAAAGCTCTTTCGTAATTTGCTCCCCATCTTTCGACGCAGCAATTGCAATGGCGGCATCGGGATGCAAATGATCAATGTGTTTGAAAGGCAAGAAGCCGTGCAAAGGCGTGTCGATGGACGGTGCTTTGGACGACAAATCAAAGATGCAATGGTTGAACAATTCCACCATCTCATCTTCGTGTTCTAAACCGCGGTAGACATTCGTTAACGAACGTAAGCGATCCACATACAAGGCTGCGCAGCCTGACTTTTTCAAGGTGCCAATGTCGCCACCGGAACCTTTGATCCACATCACTTCGGTTTCTGAACCTGTTAAAGGGTCTTTATCCTGCAATTTCACCGAGGTATTTCCCCCGCCATAATTCGTGATGCGTAAATCCGCCCCTAAAATATTCGAGCGGTAGATGAATAAGTCGACTTCATTCCCTGCGAGTGCCGCTGCTTTAGCGTCGTCCCAGAGATCAGATACGTGTTTGTACATGGTTCTATTTTTTTCTTAAAACTACAGAGGCAAAAGCAATCAACCGTCCTATCCTACCTAGGGATAGTGACTAAATTTTTTCCGGCTTTCAATGGGTATTTTTTTCCTTGCCAAACAAAACTTCCAGTTACTGTTCCCGGTAACGTAATCGAAGCACTCCCCGGCTTGTATTGCACGTGAATTTCACCCTGCGGATGCGGCACAATACCCTCTGCTTGCGAAAGTTCACCTAAATGTGGTTCGATCTTCACCTTCGCAAAAGCCGGTGCATCTGAATCCACCCCTAAGACGATGCGAAAGAATTCAATGTTCGGACTAGAGCCCCAGGCATGGCAATCAGAACGCGAGGTAGAAATGTCGGAAGTCTCCGCCCATGTCGTCAAGCCCATATCGATGTTTTCTTTCCAAATAGAAAGCCAATTCAAATAGTCGTTGCCTTTCCCAGCTTTGGCCAAAGCCAAATGCAGATAATACTTGAAATAAATCGTCGCCTGCGCCATATTTTTATCAGCTAGCAATTTATCTGCCACACCTGCAGCCGGCATTCCAGCTAAAATCGCTAACGAATTAGCATGCTGCGAATACTTATCATGTACCTCGGTATCGGCATATAATCCGCGGCCTGCATCCCAGTATAGTTTTTGCAACACAGGTTTTAACGCTTTCACTTTCGCCTCGTATTTAGCCGCCATTTCTGGATAGCCAAAATAGCGTTCTACTTCAGCCGCATTCTGCAACACCCACCTATACTGAAAATCAATCACCGCCGAACGACCCGACGGCCCCACTGGTGCAATCCCTCTTGGCCACGCATTCACCCAGTCCGAAAATGTCCAATAGGGTATGTTTTGCAAGGTCCCATCTGTCCCTTCAAACCGCGCAAAATAATCCAAAATACCGCGCATACCAGCTAACTTATTTTTCAAAAATTGAGGGTCTTTTCCGTAACGCAAATAGTCATGCAACATCCCTATGTACCACAAAGAGAACGTTGGAATTTGTTGGTGCAAATCTGTCGGATAGCGACTCAATGTAATGCCCTCCGCGATGCGCGAATGATCCATGTGATCTAAAGCCTGGCGCACTAAACGCTCGTCTCCTGCATAATACAGACTCACAAGCGCCTGAATTCGGGCATCACCGATGTATTGTAACTGTTCGTAATAGGGACAATCCATGTAGGTTTCCATCGCACACAAACGCGCGGTACGGAAACCCACGTCAAGCATTTGGGGAATCAAGGGATTATCCGTTTTCAGCGATGCTTTTGCCTGAAACGGG
>Ga0209134_10000039_pt1 | contig 34984 bp, 48 predicted proteins | sample LauGreSp1BDMLBSN_2_FD_187566 | JGI IMG/M metagenome (GOLD analysis project Ga0209134, IMG submission 187566) | Freshwater lake microbial communities from Lake Michigan, USA - Sp13.BD.MLB.SN (SPAdes) (version 2) | ecosystem: Environmental > Aquatic > Freshwater > Lake | place: Lake Michigan, USA... | reverse complement strand
GTCATTTTATGCCTAATGACAAATGTAAATATTGCAATCAAACTAAAGGAGTGCATAAAATGGGGTGCGAAACACGTAAAATAACTATAATACTATCTATTGCTTTATTATTACTTACTTCTTGTGGCTCACGAAACGTAAACAAAGAAGTTACAAAAACGGATAGCATTGCTAAAACTATTGCAGTAGTAAGAACTGATAGTGTTTCTAAAGACAGCACATCCATTAAATTTGATGTTGAAACAGAAGAAATTGTAATTGAAGCTGTCGATAGTACGCAACCTATTGAAATAATAAACAACGAGGGAAAAGTTACAAAGTATAAAAACGCCCGTATAAGCAAGAAAAAAAGAAAAGACAATACTATTGTTGTAAATGAGAAAACTGTGTCTAAAATCGTTGTAGATTCGCTTACAAACGAGATTGAAGTACAAAAGGTTCAAAGCGCAAAGATAGTTTACAAAGAGCAGTTTAATTATAGCACTTTAATTTTATCGTTTTGGTGGTTGTGGTTAATACTTATAGTAGTTGGATATTTAATTTACAGATTTAGAAAGCTATGAGAATTTCACACGTAAACTTAAAAGAAAATACCAACTTTATAGAGTTGCGCCAGTACGAAAATAGTATTGTAAATGTTGCAAAAGTTGAAAAACCTACTAATTCAGAGTTTTGCAATGGTGTTTGGAGAGTTAAGCAAATACTTAAAATCCCAAATGAGTATAAAAATGATTATGTTTTTATCAAAAAGTAACAATTAAAAAATAAAAAAATGAATTACAATTTTTCAGTAGGTAACGGTACTTATGTACCACTAACAAACAAAACGGTATTCCAAAGCGGAACACAAATCAGCACCGATGCTATTTCAAGTGAGATAACATTACCATTTAATTTTACTCTTTACGGTGGTATTCCACAAAGTAAAGTATTTTTATCTAACAATGGATTTATTGCTTTCGGTTCAGCCCCAGCTAAAGCAACAATCTTTAGTCCAATATCTTCAAGTGAAATGCCATCTGACTATGTGTTTAGTGGTTTAGGAAATCAAATCATTGCATCGAGTGTTGGAACTCCCGAAATTAGTTACGGTCAAAATGATAATGGCGATATGGTTTTTGAGTTTACGGATGTAGCTTTTGTAACAGCTCCGCTTGTTAGGTTTACATTTCAAATGATATTAAAAGCTAACGGTACAACGCTTCAAATTATGTTTGGCGATAATTGCACAGGTCAAGCGATTAATTCCACTAGAGGTTCTCAAATAGGCTTGAGAGGGTTGCAAACTACTCGACCTAATGCAAGTCCATACACAACGGTATTTAATAACTTATCTTTAGGTAACGGAAATTGGAATTTATATTCGCCTTACGGTTTACGTTTAGGTACAAGTAGCAGTTCAAGTGTAACCACTAGATTAGCTACGGGATTAAATATGGTAATGCCTAAAAGTGGTTTAACCTATCAATGGTTAGCAAATTAAAAAGAAAAAGCCTCTGCGTAATGTAGAGGCTTTTTTTATTAAAGATTTTCTATTTCTTGTTTAACTTCTAAATAAAAATCATAATCTTTTCCAGCATAACTTAATGATACTTTTAATATCTCATCAACTGCTATTAATGCACATTGTTTGGCTACATAAATATTTATTTTGGTATTTGCACCTGTGCTTAGTTTAAACTTATCAACTAACTCTATTGCTTTTTCTTTTGGTGTCATAGTTTCTTTGTTTTTAAATGTTTCTTTGTAATATTCTACTCCAGTTAAAGTATATGTACTATTTGATATACCACCTGATTTTTTAGTTTTATTTCCATGAGCATCAATTATCTGTTGCTTTTCTAATTCTTTTGCATCTCTAAATAATAAAATAGATGTTGGAGTTAAACCATACCTTGTTTTTAATTCTTCTTCTAACCATTCTACTGCAGTCATATTATTTGTTTTTAGTTATTACTTTTAATGTCAATTAAAACCCTATTTTTTAGGGTTTATGTTTAAATGATTGGTAACTTATAAGTTACTTAATTCAGTTTTTTAACAATCAATATCCAATTTGTATTGTGATTTGATTTTTTGAGGTCTTAAATACTCTCCTGTTGGTTGATTATATTGAAAAAATCTATCTGAAAACTTTTTAAAATAAGTTTCTTGATTTATCATTTTAATTGATCCGCCACAAAACTCACATCGTTTTACTTCAAATGGGCAATTATGATATAAACTTTCGCATCCAGGTTCAACACAAACTTTTATCAACCCCAATTTAATGTTATCATTAACATTTGAAATTCCAAATTCATCTGTTAGAGAAGAAGTCGAATAATTTTTTTTCATTTTACTAATTGTATTTTATCAAATCTGTCTTTCGTTACTGCGTATCCAAGTGCTTCGTAAAGTTTAAGGTATCGGTAAACTGTTCTATTGCTTACGTTTAAATACCTTCCGATTGTATGCATATTTCTCGGCTTGTCCTGGAGGAACTCCATAAGCCTAATGCAACGATACATTTTGTGTTGGTTCATAGTTAATAAAGGCTAAAGGTTGAGTTGTCTAATTCAACGGTAATGTCGTTGTCTAAAAAATCTAAAACAATTCCTTTAAACTCGTAAACCTTACCGAACTCATCCAGCATCAAAAACTTAATATCGTTTTTAATGTTTCGCTTAATCTTTGGTAATAATTGTAAACCAAAAAGTTTGTTTAGTTTGTCAGCTAATTTTTTACCATTTATAGAAGTCTTAAATTCATCCGTAAAAAGTTGCTGCTTATCATTAGCAGTTTTTATACATTCATCCCAAAAGGAAATTATATCCTGGTCGTTGTAATTGTATTGTAATAAAGTGCTATTAATTTCTTTTATTCTCTCTTGTATATTCATAATAAATAAGGTTCTATTTTATCAAATGGTAGTTTCTCAAATTTTAAGGTGTCAAGCCAAAAGATTGTAACCTCGTAATCATTTTCCTTTTTCTCGCATCCCGAAAGCCTAAAATCCCGATTGCTTTTACTCTTGAAAGTCTTGACCGTATCCGTCCCAAACTTTGACTTCAAATCCTTGCTTTTTAATTTCATCATGTCTGTATTTTTGTAACGTTGATAATTTGCCTTTTTCCTGCTTTACTTCTATAAACATCGTTTCGCCATTCCGGAAACAAACGAGATCGGGAATACCGTTTAAATTTGTCTTAATAAGTTTTACACAAAGCCATCCCTCTTTTTGTAACTGCGCTATTATTTTGGCTTGTATTTTGCTTTCTAACATATCTGTTTATGTAATTTTCTTAATCTTACAGAATGAGCTATATTCTCTAAATGAGTACACCACTCTAAATTATACGATTTATTATTTAACTTATTTTCATCAATGTGATTAACGTGAGTTTTATTTTTAGTGTTTTTTATCATTGACTCAGCGATTAATCTATGAACATAAATATGCTTACTATTAAAAGAAATACAGAAATATCCATTTTTCATTTTTGTTTGTTTTAAAAAATGCTTCTGTCTTGAATTTCCATTGTAAAAAATTCTTCCATAATTTGAACAAAGAAGACCTGTATTGAAATGTTCAATAAAAAACTCTCCTTTTAAAAAAATTAATTTTTCATCTCTTGACCTTAATTTTTCTTTTTGAAAAATAGTCGCTTTTTCTTTATGGCATTTTTTGCAGTATTTAAAATATCCATCTTTAAAAAGAATGTTTTTATAAAATAATGACATCTCTTTTTCTAAACTACATATTGAACAAACTTTCATAAAAGTAAAAACCAACGCTTCAAAAGGTGGTAGTCTTTATCTGCGTTGGAATTTATATAAATTCTTAATTAGGCTACCACTCCTATAACACAAATATACAAATAAGTAGTGATATAAACTACTTTTATTTATTAAAAATTAATTTTCTTTTATTAGTTTCCTTTTGTTTTTTTAACCCGAAATCTCTACGGAACAAATCGTTTGTGTAATCTTTTTTCTTTTGCACCGATGCGTAAATTTTGCTCTCTATTCCTCCCTCTGAAAATATCCAGTACACATCGTTTGACTTACGGTCCATTGTAGTAAGCCTATCTCTGCTTTGCCAATAACTAATAGCTGAAAAATCAATATTGTAGTAAATCAAATACTTCGCTTTGCTTAAACTTATACCTTCCCTACCCGATACAATTTGTAATGCGATGCTTTTATCGGTGGTGTTAAACTCGTTTAAGTCGTTAGTAACACTACTTTTTAAAATCAATTTTAAAGCGTTGTATTCCTCAACAAACTTGTAAAATATTGCAATCTTTTGACCTTTGAACTTATCCGCTATAAACATCGCTTTACTCAAATCAATTACCTTACTGCTCCCATCCTCAAACTTGCATGTTCCGGAATATAACTGGTGCAACTTCTGTTGTAACTTTACCGATGTATCCGCTAAAATCGTTTGACCTTCTTTGTTGGTTACTACTAAATCGCTTTGCAGTCTTTCAATGACCTTATGCGTGTTGGGGTGCAAATCGCAATAAAGTATATTCTCAAATACTTGTGTTTCAAATCCAGCTTCAACTTGTGTTAAAGTCAAAATGTAATATCTTATGTGGTGCCAAAAGTCTTTTTTACGTGCCTTGCTATAATCATTCACTTTAGCATAACCTAGATTTCTTATTTCAACATCAACGTAATCATTCGCCCATTTGTAAAAGTTAGCCTGTTTAAAAGGCGAATGATTACTCACCCAAAATTGATGATACCATTGTGAATGACCTTCCGCAGTTGGAGTGCCACTTAAAAAAATCATAGGCAAATCGCCAAACATCTTTTTAAATAACTTTGCTGTTGTGTTTGGCTTTGGGTACGCTCCGAAGCGATGGTGTTCATCGTGAATGACTAAATCAAAATCGCCTGTTATCTTATGCAAACTCTCATCATTAGCGATGGTTATTTTAAAGCTGTAATTCATAGCATCGTAATCACTTTGAATGGAAGAAAACGCTCTAATTTTAGTTAGGAATAATACATTTTTAGCACCGTAGTTTTCAGCAGTTTGCAAAGCGGTTAATGTTTTGCCACAACGTACCTCCATTGCGATATAAACTAAATGTTTTCTTTGTAAGATTTCAGTAGCTTCATTAGATAACCTAACTTGATATTTACGTAACTCCATAATATTTTTTATTTAATACGTTTAAAACTGTTTTTTTATCTACTTTATACTTTACCATAAAATCTAAAACATTTCCTCTGTTATTATGATTTACACCTTTGATACAGTTTTTTCTAATATCTAAAACTTCACTTTCGTTTAGTTTTCTTATTGGATTTACTTTACCTAAAATATCATAAGAATGTCTTTCGTTTTCTGAATAAGTACACCATTCTAAATTAGAAACATTATTATTAAATTTGTTTCCATCTATATGATTAACACAAGGTTTATCTTCATTATTAAAAATAAAATGTAAAGTAACCAATCTATGAACTTGAAATCTGTAAACTGTATTGCCTTTAGATAAAGAAACTCTTAAATAACCTTTTGCATTTTCTTGTTTTAAAATTCTAACTTTAGAATAATGATTACTTCTTACGTTTCCATAATTAGAAACTTCATAATTTTCAAAATCCTTAACTGTTTTCCAAACTTTCATATAAGTAAAAACCAACACTTCAAAAGGTGGTCGTCTTTATCGGTGTTGGAATTTTATAAATTCTTAATTAGGCGACCACTCCTATAACACAAATATACAAATAAGTAGTGATATAAACTACTTATTATTAAAATAATCTCACTTCCATCGCCAGGTAAACAATGTGTTTGGTTTGCAATATTTGAGCAGCATCTTTAGCTAATCTTATTTGATATTTTCTTAATTCCATAATCTAAAAATCTATATCGTTAACTTCTACTAATTCCCCAGTCTTAATCGTAAACCATTGCATTCCGTTGCTGTTTCCGTTTAAGTATTCAACATCGATAAACTTGCAATACTTTTGTACCCAAATATTAAACTTCTTACGAGTTAAGAATTTTTGGAAATCTTTGTACTCATTCGTGAAATTGTTGAACGCTGCTTGTTTGTCAACTCTTTCATTTCTTAAACAGTTATCAGGTTCGTGGATCCATTCGTAAAACTCCATACAAGTTTCTGCAATGAATTTTCGCATTTTGATATTTTTAGCGTTTTGCTTAACCAATCCGTTCTTTAAGAATTTCTGTAAACAGTCAACCATATAATTATCGAACTTTTGAAAATCAATCAAATCCCAATCGTCAAACAACTGCCTTCCGAACTCATCCTCTGGAGTTAGTTTACTTCCGTAGTATTGCGCTATTTCAACTTCAAATCTTCGTCTGTCGTGGCTGTTCCCTTCGCCTTTAATTGCGTAGTTAGTTGAGATTATAAGTTTTGGACTATCGTGTACGTTTAGTTTAATCGCATCTTTATTTTTACGCTCCAGGGTTAACCCCTCCGTAACTAAACTAAACTTTTCCTCAAATGAAAAACCTTTGGCTACATCGTCAAATACTAAAATCTTTGTGTCGAGTGAAACAGTTTGATAAGCGAATGACTTTTTACCATCGAATAACTTACCATCGATAATGCTTGTTTTTCTAATTTGAGCAACACCTTGAACAAACACACCTTTTCCGGTACCTCCTTCCGGGTTATCACTTATAACCTCGTCGTTGAGTATTACAGCTTTGTTATTTGAACGATTTTTGTAAGTTGATAACAAGTAACCAAGTACACATTCAACTGCAAATGGCTCGTTATTGGATATGTTGTTTACAAATCTTTGGTAATCGTTTTCAAATTCCTCAATCTCTATAAAGTCACGTTCTAAAATGTGGTCGTTCCAAATATAGTATCCTATATCAATGAAGTCTATTAACTTAAATTCGTCTTTGGTAACTTCTAACACCCCGTTTTGATATGGTATGTATGATTTATCTTTTGTATCTGCTAAAATTGCTAAATCAATACTTTCTAACATTAAAAGATATTTTTCACTAAAAAGATTTTCATAACCAGCGCAATAGTTCCAAACTGTAAACTCTTTTTTTGCCATTAAGTAATCGAGTACAAAATCTTTGATTACTTCTACCGATGTTGTTTTTACTTTATTTGAGTTTATAAGCACCCACGTAGGTTTTTGAGTATCGTTAGGATAGTGTTTTTTAAATCCGTTACGCTCCAGGAACAACTTGTATTTCAAAGGCTCAATCTTTACACTTCCTTTCTTATCAATATTCCAAAAATCTTCGTGGGTTTCTTCTTCCTTTAATTCATTGTAAACATCCTCCTGAATGCCGTATTTTTTGATTACTTCATCTTTGCCATTTTTTAAATCAATCTTAATAGCTTTGATTTTATTATAATCTTCAAAGAACTTGCTATTAAACTGTCGCAATCTGTATGCGCTTTTAATAGTGGTTTTAGCCTCTCTTTCTGTAAAGTCACCTATGACTACATTATTTAAAATATAACCCTCTGCATTGCCTTCATTAATTCCATACTCGCAGAACGCACCTGCTAAATCAAATATATAAGCGTTGCGCTCTCCATCTTTAAAATCTTTGCCCCAATTAAAAGCCATTATCTTTTCGATAATCTTATCTTCATCGTTTATTGGGACCAATGGAGCCTTTTCTTTTATCTCAAATCCTTCATCAATTATTTTAGTGTCAAATACCGTAGCATTATAATTCACATAAATATTTGGATCGTAGCTTTCAAAACAAACGCGGTCAACATTACAGTTGGAAATATCGAAGTAATCGAAATTAAATTCCTTTTGAAATGCTTTGAATATTTTAGGGTGCGTTTCCTTTGTGGCTTGTGGTATCTTAACAACACCTTTAATTCCATTACCGGAAGGCGAAATGAAAAGAAGTAAGAAATGCGGGTTTTGTTTTAACAGCTTCATGTGGTCCAACATTACATCGTCATTCTCGTACTTATCAAAATCAACAACCATTAAACCTGAATGTTTAACAAGTGATTTGGAATTACGTTCCGAAAACTCTCCAGCAAACAAAATAGAGGGAAGCTGCGTTTTAATGGCGTTTCTTAACTCCTTTGTTTCTGCTGTACGTATTCTATTTATTAAATCTTTAGAAGTGCCCTGCTGTATCCTTTTGATAATTTTTTCAATAGGTACAATAAAGGGTACATCCTGGGACTTAAATAAATCTTTAAATACTGATACATTCATAATTTTTTTTATTGTTTAAGTTAACATAGCAAACATTTAATCGTTTCCCTATACCCCTTTAGAAACAAGTATTTTAATTTTAGGGGGAGGGGGTCTATTTCTCTAAAAAATGTTTGCTATGTTGACTTTATTAGTATTAATAGGGGTTTAAAGGGTGAACATTAGAAGTCTAAATCTTCACTGTCGTCTGAAACGTTGACTGTTTCTTCAACTAATACCTGTTCAACTTTGGTTAAATAGGTTTTTAAGTAGTTTTCCAAAACGTTAAAGCATTCATCCGCTTGGATTGCTTCATCGGTTGAAAGTGATTTTTCAAAACCAAAGTCAGGAGTAAAGAATTTAACTGATCCCTTTTTACCTTCGATAGCTTTGGATACTGAAACCCATTCATCTGATAAACGGTTTCTAGTTTTTTGAGTAAAGTCACCCCATTTTTGAACAGCACTACCTTTTAGTTGTAGGTTAGCTAATTCGCCATTCTCAAGCATTATATAAATACTTTTAGTATAATGACCTCCAGCAGCAACAACTTTGTCTTTAATGTCTTTATATAGACCTTTAGCAATCTCATTACCTTTGAATGGTTTTACAGTCATTGGTTCTTTAGAAATGTATTTCACTTCGTTAGAAAAGATATTTGAACTACTTGCATCATTCCATCCTTTGATGGTATGTAATTCATCCAGGACTAGAAATTTAAAAGGGAGTGATACTTGCACTTTCTTTTGTTCTTCTTTGTCGTAGTACTCAAAAGATTTGTCGTTTGATTTCCACTCTAGGAATTTAGAGGCTGGGTTACTTTGTGGTGTGGCGAAAGCCTGTCTGCGGTTTGATGTTGATTCCATCTTAAAAATATTTATTTATGGTTTAAAATTAAAATGCTTAAACCTTGCATTTGTTGTAAAAAAAAGCCTCATCAATTCAGCGGTAATGTGGAACACGCTTCGTTGATAAGACCTTGTAATGTCGTTTCAAATTTGTAACGTGTTCCACTTCGTTACTAAAGCAAATGTACTTCTTTTATTTCAATTAGTAGTGTTATCCACTACTTTATTTTGTATTAATTTTACTTTCAACTAACACATAATGATTATTGTCATTCCACTCGTCAACAATTCTGTTTAAAAAGGACTTCTTAATTCCTAATTTATAAGCGATTGTTTCTATTTGCATCGTGGACCCGAAGATTAAATAAAAGTTGAGGATCATTAACTTTTTTGGCGAGTAGCAATATCTTCTGTCGTAAATCATAATTGTTTAAAATTTAATTGTAACGCTGCTTTTTCTTGGTGTTGTTGATACTTTTGGCACATCGTTACCATAAGCATCAATTATCGTTTGTGATTGAGCCAACTTTAATAAATCGGCTCTCGCATCCAAATCAGATTTTAACTGTTGGTAAATTTCATCGTCTGCATAGTTGATAGTATTACCACCGTTTACAGGTGTAAATTCAACACCCCAAACATTTGATTTTTCTTGTGGTAAATGTTTTCTCATTTCAGCATCAGCAGAATTAACAACTTCTTTCAATCGGCATAGGTTAGCCATAAATTGCATTTTGTCTACTGTTCCGCTTTCTAGTAAATTGTTTACTAATTCAACTCCTGTTTGTATTGCCTCTTTTTTAGTAAAAGTTGGCTCGTACATTGTTGCCATTTCTTCGGCTCTTAATGCTATGTGCATTTCGCTTGTTGCTCCCATTGTTATTTAGTTTTAGTTGTTTTCTTCTTCTTCGTCATTCCAATCTGCATGTTCCATACATTCGGAACAAATACCTGTATCTTCTAGCCATTCACTGGCACCACAACAATCACTCTCCATTAGAATAATTTATTAAGTTGCATAATTGGATTGTCAAACATGTTGTCTAATACGTTTGGCTTTACTTCTTCTTCTTGGAATACTTCCCAGTCTTTTACAATATCTTCAAGAATGTTTTTAGCCTGGTGTAATTCATTTTCTAAATAAATATTACGAGTTTGCAATTCTTTAATTATTAAATTTGAATCAAGGTTTTCTAAATAAGAAACACGATTTTGTAATGCTTGAATTTGTAATGCTTGTAATTGAATTAATTCGTTCATAGTTTTAAAAGTTTAAGAGTTATGTAAATTATTGTTGTTGTTATTGCCATTGCTATTGCAATTTCTATGGCTGTTTTTAAAATGAAATTCAGTTCTTTTTTATCTTGTGGTGTCATATTAATCTCCGCTATCTATTTTATAAATTACTTTTACTCTTTCGTTTTCCTGGATCGTTTCGAAGCTGTATAAGTTTAAGCAGTTGCCTATGTTTTCAGAAGAAGCCGAACCAGCAATTTTATTTTTTTGTAATTCTGCATATAGTTCATTATCTTTAAAACCCCATCCATTTGCGTAACCTAGATTTATTGTTTTCATATTAAATTGTTTTTATAGTTTATAATTTCGTTTTGAACTTCACTCCAATATTTTACATCCTTAACTTCATTGAGATTTATTATTTCGCCAATTACTTTTAATGCGGATAAAATACCTTCTCTTTCTGCTTGACTTGTGTTCCAATATGTAAACTTGTCAATCAACTGTATTGCTTTTTCTTGTGCTGGTATCATAGTTCAATTAGATTTTTATATTCGTAAGAGTTAGTTAAACCATTTGCCCACATTACCAATACAGGTAAAGAGTTCATTTTGTGATTTCCTATTTTGCAAATCGTTCCAACCATACCAATAGGATTATCATTTAGTTTCCAATTCTCATCCGATAGTTTAGAGAATATTAAATCCCCAATGCAGGAATTTATGTTGAGCATTACTTGTGTTCCTTTTTTCATTATTTCAAAGTGTTTTTTAAGTTTATAAGTTTGTTTGCTAAAAAATCATTGTGACCAACTCTAGCATAGTCAATCAAATATTGTATCTCGTCAAGTGCTTTTGATATTTTAGTATCAGTTTCATAAATTGCGTTTTCTAAATATTCGCAATCATCAAAATCTTTGTAGTAATCTAAACAAGAACTTAAACCTGTTGGAATAAAATCGCCTTGTAAATCGTGTTCGTCTGTGGGATCATTTTTGAATTTTGTCATAGTGTTTAGTTTTAATTAGTTAAACAAATTTAAAGGTATTAAATGTAATAAAAAAATTTATTTTACTTTTAAGCGTTGTTTATATTGATTATAAATTATTGTTTTTTAAATTGTTGAAGATAATCTTTGACTATTCTTTTAACATTATCTATTTGCGATATAGGGATGCGAAAAGTAGTTGTTTTTGTTAGTTCTGCAAATGGCGATTTACGACCTTGATTTCTGTTTGCTCCTCCGTGAGATTTTTTCATATTTGTTTTATTCCAAAAGTTACGTTGTAATATTCTAGTCCTGTTAAAATATATGTGCTATTTGAAATACCACCTGATTTTTTAGTTTTATTTCCGTGAGCATCAATTATCTGTTGCTTTTCTAATTCAAAAAATTTATAATAATCGTTTATAAACTTTCTACCCTCTAAAGTATTTGTATTAAATAAATTAGGATGTTCTAATTCTAATTGGCTAAATAGTTCTTGCATTGCTGTTTTCATATTCTTGCTATTTGTGTTATAAAATAAATTAAAATAATAAATGCAAATGTTAATTGCGGTTTCTTGTGTTGTAGAAAGTGTTTCATAGTTTTAGTTTTAAAAATTATCCCATTCCATTACATTGCCATTACTTTCTTGTTGTAGTTGTACGTTTCTAATTCCTGAACGTCTAACTATTCTAATAGCTTGTTCAAAATCAAAAACAAGACCATCATTATTAGTAAATGGTTGCCAATCACAAAAAAATCCTATTTTAATTTGTACTGCGTTTTTCATAATTTTTATTTGTTTATTAGTTGTTATAATAACTAAAATTTTAAAAGTTATCCCACTCCATTGTTCCACCATTGATTTTGTCGTCTTGACGTAATTGTATATTTTTAATTTTTGAAAGTCTAACAATTCTTATTGCATTGTCTAAATCATCAATTACTAAATCAGGAATATCTGATTTTATAAAGTCACCCATTGTAAAATCTTTCCAATCATCATCAACTCCAAAATCTTTAATAAATTGTACTGCATTTTTCATAGTTTTAAACTGTGCTAAGTTTTTCATAATGTTAGTTTTTAATGTTTAGCTTTATTGCTGGTACAAATATACAACCATATTTTGATTATGCAAACTTTTTCAAGTTTATTTTCAATTTATTTTTACTTTGCCTTATTTTATTGGGTTTACAAGACAAAAAATCCCCAACAAATCAATGAGGGGATTTAATGAACTAAACAAATGCAAACTATGAAGTTGTAAATATAAAAAATTATTTTATTAAAATACACATTATAAATTTTTTTTTTATACCTTTGATATATGAAACAGCCTAGAGTATTAATTCAAACAGAAGACGATCAAGAGTACAGAAACTTCGATTTTGTTATTAGTGATGCTAATGGTAGATATATAATAGATAGTGAAACAATGTGCTTAATTATAGGAGGTACTGATTACATTCTTGAATACAATTCAGAATTATATGAAGAAGTAGGAAAAAATATAGCTATTAAAAATTTAATGAATAAGAATTAAAACGGTCGCAATTTAAATTGATCGGTAACCTACTGCTGCGGTGGTAGGTTTTTAAAATTATAAATGTATGGCAAGACCAATAGGAACAAAAAATATTTCAACCCCCGAAAAAATGTGGCAATACTTTGAAGAGTATAAAAAACTAATAAAAGATAACCCTATTCTAGTAAAGGATTGGGTAGGTAAAGATGCTGATATGGTACATAAACCAAAAGAAAGACCTTTGACTTTTGTAGGGTTTCAAAACTACCTTGACGATATAGGAATTATAAACTGTGTTGAACAGTATTTTGAAAATAGAGATGATAGATACAAAGATTATATTGGTATCTGTTCACGCATTAAGCGAAATATTCAGCAAGATCAGATCGAAGGCGGTATGGTTAATATTTACAACCCAAGCATAACACAACGCTTAAACGGACTTCAAGAACGTACTGATATAACTAGCGACAACAAACCTATGCAAACAAATTCTATTCAAGTTGAAATAGTCCGTAATGAAGGCAACTAAAGTATTTGAAAAGAATTGGGACGCTTTACATTCTAAAAAATATAAATACATAATTAATTCCGGAAGTAGTAGGAGTTCAAAAACCTTTTCTATTTTACAAATTTTTTGGCTTTTGGCTTGGAAAGAACCTAGAATTAAATTAGCAGTATTCCGTAATACTAAAAAGGATTGCAAAGACACTATTTTACAAGATATGTTAAAGTATTACCCAACGCTAGAGAATTGGGATGCTGTTAAGTATAATAAAACTGAAAGCACTTTAACTTTTCCTAATGGATCAACGATTTACATTGAAGGTACTGATGATGAGTTAAAAGTTCACGGTTACCATTCAGATTACCTTTGGTTTAATGAAATTTATAAAGTCCCGTTAGAAGTTTTTAATCAATTAGATATGCGTTGTAGTGGTGTTGTTTTTTTAGATTACAACCCTATTGGTAAAATGTGGAGTGACGATTTAATAAAGCAAGATAACGCAATAGTATTACATAGTACGTTTAAAGATAACCCTTTTTGCCCTACTGAACAGAAAAAGAAAATATTATCTTACGAACCCACTGAATATAATATACAACAAAATACAGCAAGTGATTACCTTTGGACTGTTTACGGTTTAGGCTTAAAAGCCGAAAAGCCTAATAGAATATTTAAGAATTGGAATGTAATGAGCGATAAAGAGTTTGATGATTTACCATACCCTAATTATTACGGAATGGATTTTGGACTTTCAGCACCTACTACTTTAATAGAAATGAAGTTTGACGGAGATCAATGTTTTTTCTTTAAAGAATTATTATATAAGCCTATGAATATAATGCAAGGCACATTATCTGACGAATTGCATAATTTAGGAATAGACAAGCGCAAAGAATTAATTGTGGATAGTAGTAATGAAATAAATAAAACAGAAGGGCAGAAGTTAAGAAATAGCGGTTTTAATGTTATTTATGCACTTAAAGGCAAAGGTAGTGTTGTTAGTGGTATTGAATTGCTACAAAAAAAGCAAGTATTTTATACTAGAAATAGCGAAAACTTACAACAAGAATATGAAAACCATAGTTGGAGAATAATACAAGGCGTGCAATTAGATGAGCCGGAACAAGGTAACGATCACGCAATTGACGCTTGTAAATACGTTGCAAGTTGGTATGCTAGGACAAGATATTTAACGTAACAAAAATATTGTTTAAAATAATTATAAATAATTAGTAGTTGTAACTAGTTTTTTTATACATTTGTAAAATTGTAATTATTGTCGTGAGACAAAGATATATTTATGGTAACAAAATCAGTTAGTTTATTTGGTCGTGAATTATTTCGTGTAGAACGTGATAGAACCGGTCAATTCTCTTATACCTTCCTAGACGGGGGTAGCTTTACAGATAACGGTAGATATTTAGAACTATACTTTACAAACCCTGTATTAAATACTATTGTTAATTTAAGATCTGAATTGTATTCTCAAATGAAAATACAACATTTAGATAAAAATAATAAACTAATTGAAAACAGTCCTTATGTAAATTTACTTTACAATCCTAATTACTTTCAATCAAAAGAAGATTTCTTTTACCAACAAATGGTGTTTTTATCAACATCAGGCAATAACTACATTTATCAGAAGAAAGCGTTTGCTAACGAATTACCTAAAGCAATATACAATCTTATTCCTTCTGAAATTGATTTAAACAATTCGCAAAAGTTAAATAAGTTTTTAGTTACTAAACAAGACATTAAGTCTTTTAATGAGCGTAAGATTAAATACAATTTAGATGGGCAAACTTATGATTTATATTTAAACGATATTTTGCCGTTATATGATTTAGCTAACGGTTTAGAAGATAATACTTTTATGATCTCACCAAGCAGAGTTCGTGCAATACATAAAGTGTTAAGAAACATAGATGAAAATTTAGCGTCAAAGAATATTAATCTTAAAATGAGCCAAAAGTATCTTTCAAAAAATGAAAGCACAGGCAACGAGGCTCAAATACAAACATCAGATAGGGCTTCAATAGAAAATGTTTTAAGTAGTAAGTCATTAATAGTTACTAATGCAAATGTAAACGTTCAGCATTTAGTTAGTAATATGAAACAACTTTATTTAGACGAGCAATTTGCTGACGATGCTAATAAATGTTTACTAGCTTTTGGACTTAACAAAGATGTGTTAAACTACTTCTCTAAAGATAGTACGTTTGAAAACCAAGAAAAAGGAACTATTAAGTATATTCAAAACTCAATACAATCTACTGCTGATAATACAATGAACTCTTTATCTTCTCAATGGGGTTTATTAGAAAAAGGTGAAAGACTTAAAGCAAGTTACGATCATTTAGCAGTAATGCAATCAGTAGTTGTAGATAGAATTAATAGTTTTAAAGTAATGCAAGACGCAATAAAGATAGCTATTGAAAACGGAACTATGACAACGCCGGAAGCAGTTAAAATGAGTAATGAATTTAAATTAAAACTAGGTTTATGAGTACTAAATTAAATTTACAGCAAATTAATAAGCAAATAGATTTAGAAAAGATTAAAAAAGAAAATCCTAGTCTTTACGCTTCTATTCAAGCAAAGAATAAAGCAGTTTCAAATAACAAAATAGTTAGAAAATGATAACAGTTAAAGAGTTTCCAAATAAAGAATTTAATAGCAAAGAAGAATTGTTTAAAGAACTTATTGCTAATAAAAAGGAATTAATATCTATTAAGAAGTCAGTAACTAAAAATGCAGATGCTATTTCTTATGGTTATGTTGAAACTGTATCTAAAAACTCAATTGATAAAGCTATTGCAAGTGCTGATTTGCCTGATACACTTGATGTAAAGGTAGTAATTAATACAACTAACTTTTTAGATAGTCACGGAGACGTACACGTTAACGGTATATGGAATAAATCGGTAGCAGATAATAAAACTTTTTTGCATTTACAAGAACATCAAAGAGATTTTGACAAAGTTATTTCAGATAGTGCTAAAGGTTCAGTTATGCAAATGAATTGGAAACAATTAGGTTTGCCTTATAATGGAACTACAGAAGCGTTAATATTTGAAAGTACTATTGACCGTTTAAGAAATGGTTTTATGTTAAAGCAATACGCTAACGGTTGGGTTAAAAATCATAGCGTAGGAATGAGATATGTGCAAATGGAGTTAGCAATTAACACAGAAGCAGAATACGATAGAGAATATAAAGATTTATGGGATCAAGTTTATCCAACAATAGCTAATAAAGAAGTAGCAGATGAAATGGGTTACTTTTGGGTAGTTAAAGAAGCTAAAATAGTTGAAGGTAGCGCAGTTGTAATGGGAAGTAATTCAGCAACGCCAACACTTGAAACTAAAGAAGAATTAGAGCCGTCGCAAGACACTTTAAATATTGAAGCCGAGCAATCACTTCAAAAAGACAAAGAAGAACAATTATTAAAACAATTATTAAAAAAACTTTAAATGGAAGATTTAATTAAAGAATTAGGCGTAAAAATTGACGCTTACAAAACAGAAAGTTGTACTAAAGTAGAACTTATTGAGTTAATGTCAAAAGTACAAGATTTAGAAACTAAAGGTAACAATGTAGCTACATTGAAAGCTAACATTGAAGAAGTTGCTTTAAAAGTATTAGAACTTGAAACTAAAAGTGTTCCAAACGGAACTCCGGAAAGTTTAGGTACTTTATTAGCTGCAAAAGCAGAAGAATTGAAAGCAATGAAAGAAAAATCAGGTGCTTCTGTTCAAATTACTTTGAAAGCTGCAGGTACAATGGCAGAAAGCACAAACATTACAGGTCAAATACCACAAGCAGAAAGAGAAGCCGGTATTACTAGAATTGTAAGACGTAACCCTTTTATATTAGAATTAGTAAACGTTGGAACTATTATGTCAAACGTTTGGGAATGGGTTGAACAAAAGAACGCTGACGGTGGTGCTGCAATGACTGCTGAAGGTGCTGCAAAATCTCAAGCCGACTTTGATTTAGTTGTTGCTTCTGCAAACGTTAAAAAAGTAACTGCTTACATCAAAATTACAAAAGAGATGTTAGACGATGTTGCTTTAATGCGTTCAGAAATTGACCAAGAATTAACTGAATTAATCAACTTAAAAATTGATGATCAATTATTAAACGGTACGGGTTTAACTGTTAACTTAACGGGTATTGTTACTAACGCTACTGCTTGGGCTGCGGGTGCTTTTGCATTATCTATTCCAACGCCAACAAAATGGGATGTATTAAGAACTGCAATTAACCAAGTTAGAGTTAATTTATTTGAGCCAACTTATATCGTTGTACATCCAACTGATGTTACTGCAATGGAATTATCTAAAGACACTACCGGTCAATACATAATGCCTCCTTTTATCGGTTCTGATGGAACTCTTATTAGTGGAATTAGAGTTGTAGCTAACACAGGTGTTACTATTGATAAATTTTTAGTTGGTGATTTCCAAAAAGCGGGAGTTCGTTTCAAAGAAGGATTGACTATCAATGTAGGTTACGAAAATGATGACTTTACTAAAAACTTGGTTACAATCTTGGCTGAAGCTAGATTAGTACAAAGAGTAAAATCAAATCATTACGGTGCATTTGTATACGGAGATTTCTCTGATGCAATTACAGCATTAACTAAAGCGTAATGAGTCATTTATTTGATACAACAGTAGAAGTTACTTATAACGGTAAAACTACTAGAGTAGCTAAACAAGATGCTCATTTATACGTAGATAAAAAGGTAAAAAAAGAAGTTAAAACCGAAAAATAATGCCACAGATAATTGATTTAACATACTTTCAAAAAGCAAATGATTTAAACATTCCGTTAAGCGTGGAAGTTGTAGTTGCCAATCCGGCATTACAAACTCCGAATAATGCAACGGCATTAACTTTATTATGTGCAAGAATAGAAAAATCAATTTTATTAAACGCATTAGGTTTAGCAACTTATAATGAACTACAATTAGCGTTAGCGGATATTGATAATCCGCTATACGCTTCTTATAAAAAGTTAGTGCAAGGCGAAGAATACGACGGTAAAATATGGGCGGGTTTAGATAATGATTATTCATTAATAGCCTATAGAATTTATGAAGTATTTTTAACTCAAACTAACGAAAGGTTAACCGGTGTTGGTAACACGCAAGGGAATCCGGAAAAATCAACTTTAGTAAGTCCTAGATACAAAATAGCAAGCGCAAATAATAATTTCATTACTCAATATCAAAACGCATATTTAAACGAGCCTATTATTTACAATGACGGTCAGTTTATTGATTGGTTTGGAATTAACAGTGATATTAATGTTTCTTTGTATACCTATCTACTTGATAAAGCAGAAGATTTCCCTAACTTAAACATAGATACATTTAGGGTTTATGATAATCAAAATTCATTCGGAATATGATAGTTTTTGAAGATCAAATTGCTAGAATTGTAGAAATACTACCAAGTGTTACAGTTGGAGATATAACTTCTTCTATAAATTTTGGATGGGGAACAGAAACCGTTTTAGCAAATTATCTTACTATGAACGGTAAATTAAGTTTTCCTTTAATATGGTTAGTTGAAGGAACTGATACAAATGATTTAAGAGAGCCTAACGTAACAAGAAACGCAAGGTTAGTTATTTTAAATGAAAGCCAATTACCAAGCGAATTTAACCCATACCAACACGAATACGATTACAAATTAATATTGCAACCAATATGTGATAATCTATTAATAGCATTAAATAATAGTGGAATTAGTAGGTATAAAGATAATGAGTTTAAAACGCAAAGAGTAAAGAATTATTCAATGCGTGAAGTAGATCAAAGTTTAGTTTATGTATGTAATGCTATTGTTTTAGATACTGAAATTACATTTAGTGGCATATCAAGTTGTATTAATCAAAATATATTTAATAATTAAAAAACATAAAAAATGAGTGTTTTAATAAATCAAAAAAATTGTAGTACATCTACAAAGAACTTGGGAGTTCCTGATTGTATTGTTCAAAACGGACGTATAACAGGAATGTTAGCAGTTGATCCGGCTTGGAGCATTGATACAACTACTGATACTTTAGATTTAGCAACTGTTAATGATTTAATTCAAGTAGGTACGTTTGTGCCAATTTTAGGTGCGGTTGAAGTAGTAAACGGAACTCCGGAAGCAACTACAGAAGAATATCAAGGTGGTATTATGTCTGTTGTTCGTAATGGATTACCAATGTTTACTTTTAAATTCCTTAAAGGATGGGCGTTTGCTAGAGCATTATTCTCTATGAATAGCTTTCAATCTTATAAACTATTATTAGTTTTTGAAGATGGTAGTATTTCAGGGGTTATCGATGGAAATACTTTTAGTGGTTATTCTTTAGGAATGTTAAATACTAATACTTATTTCCATACTGATGGAAGTGTAAGTGGTTATGTAAATACAGTAGTTCAACTTACAAGCACAACAGAATACAACCTAGATACTGCGGTAATTGATAGAACAAATTTAGGCTTTAACGCTAATAACTTGTTCCCAATTACTGATATTGTTATGACCGGTCGTGCTGATGTTTCAGAAGCTAAAGTTTACTTCAAAGCTAAATTTGCAATGAACCAAGCTAGTAATTTATCAGGTATTGCTATTGCAAACTTAAGATTTACTATTAACGGAACTGTAGACGTAATTACAGCATTATCTTTAAGTTACAACGGAACTACAGAAGAATGGAGTTTTACACCAACTACAACGCTTACAACGGCACAAAGTTTAGTTGTACAACTTTACGATGCTACAAATGTAGTTGACGTAGCAGTTATTGCTTCTAAATATTACAAAGGGGTTACTGCAGCTATCACACCGGTAGCATAAAACAAAATAGGTTAAACAGAATGAGAGCAATTAATTAATTTTAGTTGCTCTTTTTTTATAAAATAATTATGGAAATATTCGACAAACAAATATTTGGGAATGATGCACAGCAATGGTTAAAGTTATGCAAAGATCAAAAGAAAGAATGGATTTTAACTCACACAAGCCAAACAAACGAAAGTTTAATTAAGGATTTTATAGAAAACCCTAAAATAAGCAAAGAATGTAAATGTTTAGATTGTGGTAAAAATAAAAAAAATGAGTCCAACGGAATACCAAATGAGATTACAACCGTTACTAAATCAATCGACGATAGAACAATTAGTAAGCGAAATAGTGTTAAGCGACCAAAAGACGCTTAAAGAAGAAAAGGTTTATGAATGGGAAAAAGGTTTAAGACCAAATAATACTTTAATAGGTAATTATAGAGATGCAGAATATGCTATTTTTAAAGAAAGATTAAACCCTTTAGCAAACGGACACGTAGATTTACTTTATACTAGACAAACAGCAAGAAGTTTATTTGTTCAAAAAGGAACTAAAGAAAGGGGTTTTATATTCGGAATGAATGATGTTCATAATTTAGTTGGAAGATACGGTTTAGATATTTTAGGTTTAAATGAAGAAACGTTTTTAAAACGTCAAAATGATATTTACAAGTTTACATTAGTTTATAAAATTAAAAAAGATTATAAAATTGCCTAAATACAATTCAATAGATACGATACCGGCTAAAGTTTTCTTTGAGATATTACACACAAAGAATTATCAACTATTAAAGCCTAAACCTAGAGAAAAAGGTTTAGAAGATATTTTTATAGTTATTTATGATGATTTTTTTATTAAATCAGATAACGCAGAGGCTAATGCATATTTAAAAATAACAAAGGAAATAGCGTTTTTAGAGCATAAAATTGCATATTTAAAGCAAGCCTTACATTTTTATTTATATAACCGTACAACAGAGCAAATGAGGTCAGATTTTATTGACGCTTTAAATAAAGGTTATGATATTTTAATTGATAAAAATATTACCTTTATAGAAGAAGTTCAAAGAATTTTAAGTATTGATTTAGGTGGTATTCAAAATGATTTAACAATGGCTAAAATGACTTATGAATCAATGAGTAAAAAAAGCCAACAAAAAGCATTTGATTACGAAGATAATATTGTAAATATGGAACAAGTTATAGGAAGGAATATTAACGACGGTATTATGTTAGATAAATATATTTCATACGAAAAACAAGCTAAAAGAGTAGTTGAAAATAATAATAAGAAAAAATAATGAGTGAATTTTTAGAAGTAGTTTCACCTAGTGCTTTAAAGCAACTACAAGAAGTAAACGCAGAATTATTAAAAACTATTGCTTCTGTTAAAGATGTCAATAATAATATGATAAGCGTTAAAACACCTAGCGGATCAGATAGTGCTATTAAAAAATTAACTGCTGATTATGATGCGCAAAGAGCAACTATTCAAAAGTTACAACAACAATTAAATGCTTTAGCAACTACGCAACAAAAAGTTACTTCAAGTAGTGTAGGGCAAAGAAATGCTACTAGAGAAAATTCAGTAGCACAACAAATTTTAAGAGCAGAAACAGACCGTCAAGTAAGGGCAAATACTTTACTTGGTGGTGCTTACGCAAAGGCTTCAGCACAATTACTAATACTTAAAAAACAAGCTAAAGATTACGCTATTGCTTTAGGAGAAGCACACCCTAAAACATTACAAGCAGTAAAAGACGCTAACGATTTAGGCGGTCGTATTAAGTCTGCTGATAATGTAGTTGGAGATTTTCAAAGAAACGTAGGTAACTATTCAAACGGTTTAGTTAATGGCTTTCAAAAAGTATTTTCTAGTGTTAGACAATTAGCATACATATTGCCCGGAATTGGTATAGCCGGTATATTTGGTTTAGCACTTGACCCGTTGTTTAGTTACATATCGGGATTAAAAATAGTTCAAGACACTTTTGGTTTAGAAACAGAAGCTATAACAAAGGCAAAAGAAGCATTAGTAGAAAAGTCAAAAATAGAAGATGAAGCAAGAAACAAATTAGCTAGTTACCAAAGTGACGAATTAAGTAAATCAAAGTTACTTTTAGAAGATGCTCAAAATTTAAGTCTTTCTATGGCTCAAAGAACAAAAGCAGTTACAGAATTACAAGCACGTTATCCTGACTATTTAGGTAATTTAAGTAAAGAACAAATATTAGCCGGAGATACTGCAGTTGCAGAAGAAAAATTAAACGAGGCTTTAATTAAAAGAGGAATTGCTTTATCTTCTCAACAATTAATACAAGAAGAAATTAATAATAGTTTAAAAAATGAAAAGTGGATAACGGATCAACTTAATGATATTCAAAAAAAGAGAGTTGATTTAGGTAAACAAATTTCTGCTATTGATCCTTTTACTAAAAACGAAGATTTAAAAGTTAAGTACGAAGAATTAAGTTTACAATTAAGTAGATTATTTTATTTAGAAGGAACTTTAAAAGAACAATACAAAGACAAAAACAATACTATTCAAGAAAGTATTAAATTTTATATTGCCCAATATAATGCTAATTCTAAATATCTAGGTGCTGTTGTTGAAGAAACAGGTAAAACTAAAAAAGCAACTAAAGCTAAAGAAGAAAAAAGAGATGCGGATATTAGTTCCTTAAAAGCGTTGCAAGACACTATTTCTGCTTTAAAAACAGAACAACAAATGATTGATAGAAGTAGTACAACTTATGAAGTTTTAGGTGGGCAAATTAAGTTACTTGAAACTATTTATAAAGGTCTTACAGAAACAATGAAAGAAGTTCAAGAAGGCATTGCCTTAACAGACGAAGAAGTTTTTGCTGATGTTTATGCTTGGTATAAATTAAGAGACGCTACAAATGAATATGTAAAAACATTATCTAGTGGTTATATTGAAAAATCATTAGATAGTATTGGGTTGGCTTCTTTAAAAATGTTTACTGATTTTGATATTCACGGAAAAAGCACTTTTGATAATTTATTAGAAGGTGCTGATACTTTACAAGAAAAGTTTGCTATTACTTTTCAAGCAATAGGAGACGTTGCTCAAAATGTATTTAACTCAATAGCGGAAACACAACAGCAAAATTATGATGCTCAATACGCAAGACTAGAACAAGAAAGAGATGTAGCTATTTTGTTTGCCGGAGAAAGTGCAAGTGCTAGGAATGAAATACAAGAACAATATGAGCAAAAAAGAAAGCAAATAGCAAGACGAGAAGCTAAAGCAAAACAACAACAAGCTATATTTAATATTGCTATTGATACAGCACAAGCGTTAGTTGCTCAATTAGCTGCAACTCCTTTACCATTTGGAACAGGATTTCTAGCAATTATTGCAGCATTAGGTGCTGCACAGATAGCAATGGTAGCATCACAACAAATACCACAATATTACAAAGGTACTGATAACGCAGAAGGTGGTTTAGCTTGGACGCAAGAAAAAGGTGCTGAAATTATAACAGATAAATACGGTAAAATTAAATCAACAGGAAGTGATAAAGGTGCTCAATTAACAATGTTATCTAAAGGCGATAAAGTATTTACTGCAGAAAAGTCAGCAATGATGTTTGATCAAGGTCTTAATTCTATTTTAACAAATAACGGTATTTCAATGCCTAAAATAGAAATTAATACAGATACTAAAATAATAGCAGATAAATTAGATAATTTAGCTTCTACAATAGCTAATAAAGAAAGTTTTAAAGCAGTTAAAGATGCTAGGGGTTATAGAATTTATCAAAGAAAACAAGCAGAAGAAAAACAATTATTAAATAACGTTTTAACTTATAAAGGATTTAATGTTTAAACACTATCTAAATTTCATAACATTACCAAACGTTGGTACAATAGAGATTTCAGAACCAATAGGTTTTGATGGCGCTTCTTATAAAGTAAAGCAAGATGATAAAAGATTTGGCAGAGATATTATAATTGCTAACGAAGATACTGAATTAACTTTTACTAGACAATTTTTTGAAGATCTAGTGACTGAACAAGTATTACCTGACGGAAAAATAATAAATAACGCTTCTTTAGGTTTTGATTATTTAATCGACATTTTTAATAATGAAGGTTGGGAAGGCAAAGTTGAATATATTTTAGAACAAGACGGAATACTTTTTAGTATTGGTATTTTTAGCTATTCTACTTCAGTTATAGAGTTTGACAATATAAAAGTTAAAATAATTCAAAACACTAATAGAGAAATAATTAAACGATTAGAAGATACAGATATAAACGCATTTAATGATACTGCTTTAGACGGCAGAACTATTACGCCTTGCGCAACTACTAATATACTTTTAAGAGCAAAGCCAATAGTGCAGTCTAGTGAATGGGTAAATGCCGGAATTGGTTATTTTTCAGATAGCAACGAACCATCAAAAGCTCTTACAGGATTTAATTTTGCTCAACAAATAACTAAATCAGAAATAGATGCAACTTTAACTTTTTTTAGCAATATAGAATATTCTCCAGGCGGTTTAACTCCTGAATTTGCTAATTTTAGAATAATAAGAGCTCAAACAAATTTATCTCAAATCAATGTCAAACATAAAATAGATATGACATATAATGTTACACAAGGCGCTATTGAAGGTCCGGGTGTTGTAGCTTTATATCTTATTTTTGGAGATACTTTTGATGCAACCCCTAATCCAAAAAGAATTGTACTTTATAATGATACTTTTGTAAGCGGAACTGAAAAAACAGTTGTTTTAAGTCAAGAGTTTGAACATAATATTGATTTTATTGGAGTAGGGGATAGTATTTGGCTTTATTGGCTTGTTTTTGGTGGAGTTGATTGCGATATTCAAGGGGAAGTTAGAGTAAGTACGACAAATATTATATCTACTTCGACAGCAATTGATACAGTTGTTAAAGGAATAAGATTATTTGATTTAGCAAAACATAATACTGAATCTTTAGCTGATGTTAATTTTATTGCACCTGAATACAATGTAAACGGGGAACACTATAATAACTTTGCTTTTAACGGTTTGTTATTAGGCCAAATTACAGATAAACCATTTAATAATAAGTTTAAAGACTTAATGAACTTTGCTGATGAAACTTGTTCAGATATTCAAATAAACCCTACTTCTGTAGAATTATTACCTTACAAAGACTATTATCAAGATATTGAAATGAATGTTTTTGAAGAAATACCAAGTTTTAATTTACAAGAAAGATTTAATAAAAGGTATAGTTTAAAAACTGCAGATTTTAAATATAAAAGATCAAGTGATGAACGTGCTACAAATAGGCAAAATACTATTGACGATGTACATACTGAAACACAAAAATACATTACAGATACTGTAGATAGTAATTTAAAAGTCGAGATTAATCATATCAGAAGTGCTTTCTTAATTGAAGAAGCAAGAAGAAGGGCGTTTGATAATGAGCAAAGTAAAGCATTAGAGAATGACGACAATTTATTTCTATTAAAGTGCGTTAATTTAGCGCCTAATACAGAAGGCGGGTTTAGTGCTATTTTATTAATGCGAGTTTTAGATAACGGTAACGTAGAAATTTTAAATAACAATACTGATGGTGATGGTGTTAATTTTAATTGGAATCTATTAGGTTTTGGGGTTGGAAGTCAGTTTTTTATTGATAGTGGAGAAAATATAGGAACTTATACTGTTTTTGCCATAACTAATTCTGTATTAACTTTAGACCAAGTTAGTGGAGTTACAGCATCATTTAATGGAGATGCTTTAATTAAAATGCGTTGGTATTTTACTAATACTGCTTTTGTAAACCAAACAAACGAAACTTTTACTTTAATTGAAGGGGTTTCTAACCCTGAAAACTATTCTAATTTAGATTACCATTGGGCAAGAAATATTGAAAAATGGTATCCTTATTTAGCTACAACTACTAAATTTAAGTTAGACGGCATTATTAAAACAGCTTCTTTTAAAACTAACGGACTTTTAAAAACTCAAAAAGTAGGAGAAACAGAACCTTTAGTAGATAGCGATGATATTATAAATAGCATTATAGCAACTCAAAAAATACTAACACCGGTAGTTCATTCCGTAAAAGTTTATGCTGATTTTGCTACTACAACTCAATTAATTGATGATGTTCAAAACGTTAAAGGTTATGTTAGTGTTAGGCTTGATAACCAAAGGCAAGTAAAAGGTTATATAAAAGAAATGGACTATACTTGGATCAACAATGAATTAGATTTAGTTTTAGAAGAAAAGTTTGAAGGCGATTTTATGGAAATAAATTTAGTAGTTAATGAAGATGATACATTTACCAATATAATAACCTATCCACAATATCCGGAAAAAAATAATTTAAAATCGTTTCAAATCACAAATAATTTTGTAGTTTTGTTTACAGAATTTGATGTTCAAATGTATCCGCCTGTAAGATTTACAAAAATAAAAATAAACGGATCTCAATATACAGATATAATAGATTTTTCCGATGCATTACAAACATTAATAGGCTAATATAAAAAAAACAATTACTGCTGTGAAGCAGAGATTTATTTATGCAAGATTTAAGTTTTATTAGGCTTGAGCCAAATTTCCCAAGTGCGAAGTACACAAGAACAAGTCCAACGGCTTCAATATTCTTTTTCGGTCAAATTAGTTTAAGTCCTAATGAAACTTATTTACAAACTACCAACTGTAAAAATAATATAGCATTTGACGGTAACTATAAAGTTACTATTGTTGATTGTAACGATAATGAATTACAAAATATTACTGATAATGTAGCTATTAACGAAAGAACTATTAATGGTATTGAGCAAATAGATTTTGAAATAGTAAATATAGGAACAGATTATTATGCTAAAACAGTATATTTAAAATTTAAACATACAGTTTCTAACTACGTTTGGTATTCAAACCCTTTAAATATTACAGATTTTTTTTCTTATTTAACTTCAAGATTTGATTATAAAAACGCAACCGATGCTTATTTTCAATCAATACGGTTAAAAACTTATTTTACCGTTAATGACGCAGAAAGTCAATCAAGTCAATATGTTACTTACGAAGGAAAAAAAATTACTTCTAGATTAATAAATACTGAATTTGAAAAATATATTTTCCAAAAAATAGACAACTTTACATATAGAAGATTAAATAATTTATTAAGTAGAAACGTAGTTTATATCAATGGTAATCGTATTACAGATAAACAAACACTTCAATCTAAAGAGCCTTCCGGAGATAGTAATGTTTTTAATTTAGATTTTCAAGTAGCTATTGATTATAACGAAACTTACGATTATAATTTTCAAATATTTCAACCATTTGATTTAATTAACGTTATACCTACCGGAGCAAATACTTTAGATACTATTGGAAATGAATTAATAGGTTCATTTAATAGAGATCTAATACTTCAAACGGGAACGCTAACTTTATTTAAAGATGGTTCGTTATTTGAAACATTTACACAAGCCGATATTATTTTAGCAGATAATGTATTTACGATTGATATTACAGGATTGATTATTGCAAATGGAGAATATTATGTAAATTTTACTAATGGATTATTTATAAGTACATTTGGAGAAGTTTATGAAGGAATAAGTAACACAACTGATTGGAGTTTTACAATAGCAGATGGCGAATATACAAATACAGAATATAATAACGAATACTTATTAAATTAATATGGCAACAAAAACGGGAATAATAGCATCAATTAATGGTTATCTTACATCGATAATAACGATAGTAAAACATAGAAACTCTATGTTAGATATTATCAATGAAATGTATAGAGAAACAACTACAGAAAGTTATACTAATTTAGTTGATAGTACACCTTTAACAACTCCAAATGGAACAACACACTTTTATAATTTTAAAGTTGATAAAATAGGCAATAAGGTGTTTTTTAATGGAACATTAACTAATAAAACGGGTGCGGTTACAAATAATTCTGAATATTTTACAGTAAACAATGCGGAGTTTTTACAAAATGCTGATTTAGTTGCTTTTTATGGTGTTAATACTACATCAGGTTTATCAGTAAGATGTATATTTTCATCAAGCACTTTAATTGTTGTTGGTCCTTTAAATAATAATGAATCAGTGTTGTTTAATTTAAAATACACTACTAATAATTAAAATATATGAGTATAGCGGTTATAAGAACAAATCAAGAAAGTCCAAAGTATAGCGAAAACTTACTTACTAAAAAATCAACTTTTAAAACGGGAAATTGGATTAGCGTTGTAACAGGCGGTGGTGGTGTAATTAATGCAGAAAATGAAAGTATTTTATTTAATAATTATCAAGAAGATACAGGACTTACTATAATATTAACTGATGCTGATGGTATAATTACAAGTGCTGATGAATCAATGTTAGTTACAGTACCAAGAACCGGTGTTTATATTTTATCAATAGCTGTTTATATGGAATCAACATATAATAATAGAGTTGGTATGTTTGGTATTTATTCAACTAATAGTGCAACCGGATTAAATATATTTGAGTTTGAAATAAATAATACTAGCGATTTTGTTTATGACGAGTATAATACTTACTTTCAAACTATTGAATTAACAGAAGGAGATACTATTGACTTTCAATTTAAAGTTGGTTTTCAAGGTGAAGGTAATACTAGATTTAAACTAGGAAGAATGAAACTTGAATTAGACGATAGGGGTTTAAGTTTACCAAGTCGTTATACTTTACCTTTAGATACTGTTTTACAAACTACTCAAACTATCGATGTTCCAAGTATAGGCAGTAACAGTTATTATGCAGTAGTTGTTACTTTAGAAGGTGCAGAAATTGGAGATTATGTTTCAATGACTTATCCAAGCCAAATTATAACTTTAGGTTTAATTGTAGGTTATCCAATAGTAACAGATACAGACGAAGTTAGCGTATTAATTCACAATCATAGTGGTGGTTCAATAAATCCAGCAAGTGGAGATTATTCTTTTAAAATAGTAAAATGAATACATTAATAATAAGAAAAAAGAGTTTAAAAACTTGGTTACATACCGATAGTATATTAGGTGATTTTATCATATCTAAATTTTACTTTAATTCTACTAATTTAACTTTTCAAATAGTAGAGCAAGGGCAAAGTAAAAGAATTATGTATAATATTTCAGATATTACTTTATACAATACTATTGATGGTGGTGGTGCTGAAACATTTGCTACAATAAGTGAATTAAGTTTACGATTAGAACAATTAAATTATCCCGCATTTCAATATGATGGTCAAATAGTTTCTATTGCTAATTTAATTACAGAAGGTACTAATATAACTATTGTTGGCGATGGAACTGAATCAAGTCCTTATGTTATATCTGCATCAGGTAGTGCTGGTGGTACTCCAACACTACAAGAAGTAACAACGGAGGGGAATGAAACAACTGACGATATTATAGTAAGGGATGGAGATTGGACTTTAAATCTAAAAAAAGACATTGGTTTATCTCCTTTAGTAACAATGGAACACGATGTTTATGGTGCTAGAGGCATTTATACTGCTCAAGGAATTCAGCTTAATTCAGTTTCGGAGTTAGAAACAAATTGTCAAATGGAAATTCTCGCAGAAAGAACTAATTATATTGGTATTAAAGTTCAAAATGAAGATTTAGTAAATGCAGGAAATAACCTTTTAACTACTCTAACATTTCCATTAACTTCTAGCATAGACCAACTTATTGTGCAAAGGGATTTTGTTTTTCCTGATAAAGCAGAAGGCACTTATACTTTAGCAACTACTGACGATGTTGGTGGTTCTCAAACACTTGCACAAACTTTAGTATTAGGAAATATAACCGATGGTACAGATATTAGTATTTCAGATGGCGATGCTGTTATTTTAGATAATACTTCTAAATTAAAAAAAGGAACAACAAACGCTGGACTAGGTGGTAATAATGGTATTGCTTTTAAATGTTCATTAGATTATGAATTGAAATGGGAAGCTGGTACGCTTTACATTATGGAGCAAGATGGTTTTACAATTCGTGAAACAAAATATAATTTTAATTTACCAACTGTAACTGATGATGATACTAAAGGTTTTATAATAGGCAGTAGATGGTTAATTGAGAATAAAGTTTATAAGTGTACAGATGCAACAACAGGAAGTGCGGTTTGGCTACGAGTTTATGACTCTGCAACTGATTTAGGAAATACACCCGCACCAACAAAAGTAACCGTTAATAGTTCAACAGGAACAGGAACAGATTTACCTTTAGCCGATGCAACAAACGCTGGGTTATTAAAACCCGCAGACTTTACACAGCTATCAACTTTAGCAACGGATTTAGCAAATATTAATACCGATGCAGTTGATAAAGTTACAGTTAAGTTGGCATTAGGAATTTCAAAAGGTCAAGCGGTTTACATTTCTAGTGCAACAGGAACAAATATAATCGTTTCTAAAGCATCAAATTCAAGTGAAGCTACGTCAAGTAAAACGCTTGGTTTACTTGCCACTACGGGAGTAACAAATGATATTGTAACCGTTGTTACAAGTGGTTTATTAGATGGTTTGGATACTTCAACTGCAACTGTTGGCGACCCTGTTTGGTTAGGAGTTAGTGGCAACTTAATATTTGGTTTAGCAAGTAAACCCGTAGCACCAGCGCATTTAGTTTATATCGGTGTTGTTAGTAGAGTTCACGCAACGGTTGGAGAAATATTTGTGAGAGTTCAAAACGGTTTTGAATTAAAGGAAATTCACGATGTATTAATTACAAGTGTAGCTGATAATGATATTTTAGCTTATGAAAGTTCAACTTCTCTTTGGGAAAATAAGACATCAAGTGCTTTAGGATTGGCAACGCAAGCACAAGTAGATTTACGAACTAGAGAAATATTACAAGATTTTACAGACTATACAAGCACAGGAGTATTAACTGAACAAATCATATCTAATCAAGCAATAACTGCTAATGATATGAAAATAAATAGTTGGTTAAACTTTATTAGTACATTTTCAAGAACAGGAACAACCAACGCAACTGTTTCAATTTATTTAAATACTACTTCAAATTCTTTAAGTGGTGCGGTTAAAATAGCTACTGCAACAATTACTTCAACTCAAAGTTTACCTTGCTTTAAACGTGATTTTTCAATCAATGCATCAAGTGTTTTAAGAGGGATGTTATTTAGTGCAAACGCTGTTACAGATGAAATTTTAACGCAAGTACAATCAACTACAACTTTAACTTTATCTAGTGGTTACTATTTAATTTCAACGGTTACATTGAATAACGTAGCCGATACAGTTACACAAAGAGCTATTAATTTAAAATCTAGCAAATAATGTTTTATACAATTTTAGACGAAAACAATTTTGAGTTATTCGGTGTTAATTTAGAACAAGCACCAATAGAAAATCACACAACGGTTTTAAGAACTGAATTTTTTATTAAACCTAAATTCGATACAGTTTGGATTGAGGGCGCAACGCAAGAAGAAATTAATCAATACAACCTACAAAATGAACTTTAATCAAATAGGAAACATTGCTCACGTTTTTATTGGAATTATTTTAGGCTATTGCATCCTTAATCTAACCGATGTTTATACTGTTAATCAATACGGTTGGTTTTTGGGTTTTATGTTTAGCACTTTAGCTTTAGTTTTTATCGGTGGTGCTTGGGAGTTATTTCAAAATCGGATATTTAAAATTCAAGGAAATATAAACGATATTGTTTACACTGCTATCGGTGGTGCAATAGGCGGTGTTTTAGCGAGTTTCTACAAAGACTTAACACTTATTACCACTTACGGAATTATCGTGTCTATTTTAGCAGTTATTGGATATGTGTACTTAATGAACAAAAACAAAGAAGTTGCTACTAAAGTTATTTATATACCTGTTGGATATGAGTATGTAAATCAAAACGAATTTGAGTTAGTTCGATTAATTAACGAATACCGTAAATCTATTCGTGTTTGCGAATTAAAAGTAGAACGGTTGGCTTGTGTTATTGCAGAACAGCACGTCGATTATATGACGGAAACAAACCACGCTAGTCATTACAATTATAATAAAAGATTTGAGCAAAGCAAAGCCGATTTCTGTGGCGAGATAATACAACAATGTCCTAAAAACTCTGCGCAATATGTATTCCAAGCGTATATGGAAAGTCCAACGCATAAAAAAAGTATGAGTAATCCTGTTTACGAATGGATTGGAGTTAGTTACAAAGAGAATTTTACAATGTGTTTTTTCACAAAATATAATAAATAAATATGAATTTTTTAGCAGATAATTGGTTGACATTAATGGGGTTTTTATCAGCTCCAATAATGTATTTTTTAGGAGGTAGACAAGAAAAAAATCAACAACTACAAAAAGGTAATGTAGAGATTGAAACAGCCGAAGTTGATTACGCTGTTAAAGTTCGTGAGTTATACGAAAGTTTATTAGACCAAGCGAACAAAGATAAAGAGGCTTTAAAAGTTGATAAAGATGCTATCATATTAGAATTTAAAAGCGAAAGAGAATATTTAAGAACACAAATTGACGAGTTAAGAAAACAAGCAACAAGTATGCAGGATCAGTTTAATTCTATTCAACTTGCTTATGCTCGTGAAGTTGAGCAATCTCAAAATTGGGAAAAGTTACACCGAGAATTATTAGAGAAATACAATAGTTTGGAGGCTCTTTACGAAAAGTTAAAAGAGGATTTTGATAAACATAAAAAAGCAGCAAAATGAAACTAAATTCACGAGGCTATGAGCTGATAAAATCATTTGAGGGGTTGAGTTTGAAACCGTATAAGTGTTCTGCTGGAGTTCCAACAATAGGGTTTGGTAATACTTACTACGAAAATAACGTAAAAGTTCAAATGTCAGATGCTCCAATAACTAAAAAACGTGCAGAAGATTTACTAAAAGTAAGTGCTGACCGTTACGCTTCAAAAGTTGATAATTTAGTTCATAAACCACTTACACAAAATCAATTCAACGCATTGGTTTCATTTGCTTACAATGTTGGAAGTGGCGCATTAGCTTCAAGTACTCTATTAAAAAAAGTAAATGTAAACCCTAACGATGCTATGATAGCAAAGGAATTTTTGAAATGGAATAAAGCTAAAGGAGTTACATTGGCTGGTTTAACAACTAGAAGAATTAAAGAAAGTGCGTTGTATTTTACTACTTTATAATTCATAATAATTATAAATAGTAAATTAAAGTATTATATTACATTAGTAATTGCATACATTTGATAAACTAAATCAAACACTTATGGCTTCACAATGGCGAATTTACGACAATGACATTAAGTATTTTTTAAATAATAGCAACGAAAAAAACAATACAAAAATTGCAAAATTAGTTCTTGAAAAAAACAACATTAGTATTAATGCTTTTAATGCCGAAGAACTTTCAAGATATGTTTTAAGAAACAGAAATAGAATACAATTACAGGACGATAATCAAGGTGTTATTGATGCTTGTGAAAATTTAGGAGTAGACCCATCAACAACCCCGATGTTATGGTTAAAGTCTAAAAACGAAAGTATAAGAGTTACCAATCCATTATTTGTAAAACAAGACGAAGTTTTACTTTCAACTTTAAGAGATAATTTAATTCAAGATTTACAAGATTATATTCCGAAGTTCCCAAAATTGGAACGCATTGTAAATACAGATAGTTACTTATTAGTTATTGACCCAGCGGACATTCATATTGGTAAATTATGTTCTGCTTTTGAAAGTGGCGAAAGTTATAATAACCAAATTGCAGTTCAACGTGTTTTAAGTGGTGTTAGAGGTATTTTAAATAAAGTTTCATCATTCAATATTGATAAGATACTTTTCATAGGTGGTAACGATATTTTGCACATTGATAATCCACAAAGAACAACTACAAGTGGAACTCCGCAAGATACTGATGGGATGTGGCATAGTAATTTTTTAATAGCTAAACAACTTTATGTTGATGTTTTAGAATTGCTTTTAACGGTTGCTGATGTTCATTTTACTTTTAATCCTAGTAACCACGATTATACTAACGGTTTCTTTTTAGCACAAGTTATTGAAACGTATTTTAAAAATTGCGAAAATATAACCTTTGATTGTAGCATAGCACACCGAAAGGCTTTTCAATATCATAATAATTTAATAGGTACTACTCATGGCGATGGTGCAAAACAAATTGATTTACCTTTGCTAATGGCAGTTGAATATCCTAACGAATGGAGTAAAACAAAACATAGGTATATTTATACTCACCACGTTCATCATAAAACAAGTAAAGATTATATTGGAATAACAGTTGAAAGTTTAAGAAGTCCAAGCGGTACGGACAGTTGGCATCATCGTAATGGTTACCAGCATAGTCCTAAAGCAGTTGAGGGTTTTTTACATTGTAAAGATAACGGACAAATCGCCCGAATTACTCATATTTTTAGCCTATTAATTTTTTTAACTTTTATACTATGATAAAACATACACCCGAATATAGAATTAAAAAGATAATGAACTTTTATTACAACAGAGGTCAAAACCGAGAAAGTGTAAATGAAGTTTATAGAAATTTATTAAAACTAAAATTTAAACAAAATGCCTGATATATCAATGTGCGCTAATGCACTATGCCCATCAAAAGATTGCTGTTATAGGTTTACTGCAAAACCAACTCCAAAAAGACAAAGTTACCAACCTTTTTGTCCCGAAGATGATGAAACAAGTTGCAGTCATTTTATGCCTAATGACAAATGTAAATATTGCAATCAAACTAAAGGAGTGCATAAAATGGGGTGCGAAACACGTAAAATAACTATAATACTATCTATTGCTTTATTATTACTTACTTCTTGTGG
>Ga0209134_10000038_pt1 | contig 35518 bp, 32 predicted proteins | sample LauGreSp1BDMLBSN_2_FD_187566 | JGI IMG/M metagenome (GOLD analysis project Ga0209134, IMG submission 187566) | Freshwater lake microbial communities from Lake Michigan, USA - Sp13.BD.MLB.SN (SPAdes) (version 2) | ecosystem: Environmental > Aquatic > Freshwater > Lake | place: Lake Michigan, USA... | reverse complement strand
ATTGCGGAAGCATACCAGTGAGGTATCCAATACCTAATTCATTTGGGCTATGTGCCTTCATTATCAATCTGGAGGTGGCTATTATTCCGGTAAGGAAAAATAAAGAAGCAATAATGAAAATGCTGTTCATTTCGTAATGAATACTCAATCCAATCACAAAAAAACACAAAGCACTAATTGCAATCATATGTATGCTTGCTTTTATATTGGCAAACAACAATATGTAGGCAACAATAGTGCTACAGATTCCTCCCAGAAAAAAGAAAAATAATTCAGGAAATCGATCCAATGTAACGCTTTTATTAATCAAAATGATTGTCAATGCTATTTGCATTAACAGGGGTTTTTTTCGTTGTGAAATTTCCGAAAGCATTATGGTGTCTACCTTTCCAAAAGTTCGAAGCAAATAGAAAAAAGACATTGGCAAGAAAAAAGTGATGATAATTACTTGCAAAAACAATAACAAATACTGCTCCTTACTGTAATAATTACTACTATATAAAATATAAAAAAGTGTTCCAACAATAGGAATAAAAATAGGGTGGAACAAATAGGAAAAAAAAGGCAGTATTTTTTTCAAAAGGATTGTTTGGATAGTAATTAAAGTTCAAAAATAACTAATTTCAGATGGAAATAGTATTATTTCATTTAGAAGTTATCCCGTATTAATTAATTAACTGCGGCAACCTACCCAAAACTGTATTCTTTGAAATTTTGTTTAAAAGAAACTCCTTAAAAATTTCCTTTTTCGGCGGATACTTATACCTTTGTAAGTCAGAATATAAATAGATCACCATGAATAAATCTAGTAAACGTAGAGAGGCATTATTATACCATGCCAAACCTACTCCAGGAAAAATACAAGTTGTTCCAACTAAAAAATATGCTACTCAACGAGATTTATCTTTAGCCTATTCTCCAGGAGTTGCAGAGCCTTGTTTAGAAATTGCTAAAGATGTAGATAACGTTTATAAATATACTTCCAAAGGAAATTTAGTTGCTGTAATTACCAATGGAACCGCGGTTTTAGGTCTTGGAGATATTGGTCCAGAAGCATCTAAACCTGTAATGGAAGGAAAAGCTTTATTGTTTAAAATATTTGCAGATATTGATGTTTTTGATATTGAAGTTGGGACAAAAGATATAGAAGAGTTCATTGCTACGGTTAAAAATATTGCTCCAACTTTTGGAGGAATTAACCTAGAAGATATTAAAGCACCAGAATCTTTTGAAATAGAAAGACGTTTGGTAGAGGAATTAAATATTCCGGTAATGCACGATGATCAGCATGGTACTGCAATTATTTCTTCGGCGGCTTTGTTAAACGCATTAGAATTAGCAGAGAAGGAAATAGCGGAAGTAAAATTAGTAGTTTCAGGCGCCGGTTCTGCAGCTTTGGCTTGTGCAAATCTTTATGTTTTGCTAGGGGTGAAATTAGAAAATATAATAATGTTCGATAGCCACGGAGTTATTTGTAGTGATCGAACAGATTTATCCGATTTACAAAGAAGATATAGCAAAGATTCTACTGGCATCACTTTACAACAAGCATTAGTGAATGCTGATGTGTTTTTAGGACTTTCTGCTGGGAATATTCTAACTTCTGAAATGTTATTAGGAATGGCCAAAGACCCTATCGTTTTTGCAATGGCCAATCCAACTCCAGAGATAGATTATGATGTAGCAATGGCTACTCGTGAAGATATTATTATGGCTACTGGTAGATCCGACCATCCTAATCAAGTGAATAATGTATTGGGCTTTCCATATATTTTCCGTGGTGCTTTAGATGTTAGAGCTACTAAAATAAACGAAGCTATGAAGATGGCAGCCGTTCGTGCTTTGGCAGCTTTGGCTAAAGAACACGTGCCAGAACAAGTGAATATTGCTTATGGCGAAACCAAGTTAAATTTTGGTAGGGAGTATATTATTCCAAAACCATTTGATCCAAGATTAATAACTATGGTGGCTCCAGCGGTTGCAAAAGCAGCTATGGAAAGTGGTGTAGCGTTAAATCCAATTACGGATTGGGTAAAATATGAAGAGGAACTTTTAGAACGAATGGGTTCGGATAATAAAATGGTTCGTTTGCTTACCAACCGTGCTAAAACCGATCCGAAACGAATCGTTTTTGCCGAGGCCGACCAATTGGATGTTTTGAAAGCAGCTCAAATTGTATATGAAGAAGGTATTGGACATCCTATTTTATTGGGAAGAAAGGAAGATATATTAGAATTAAAAGAAGAGATTGGTTTCGATGCCGATGTGCCAATTTTTGACCCTAAAACCAAAGAAGAAGACGGTCGTAGATTACGTTATGCCGAAATTTATTGGAAAGAACGCAACCGTAGAGGAATCTCCTTATTGGATGCTCAAAAATGGATGCGCGAACGAAATTATTTTGCTGCCATGATGGTTAACCAAGGGGATGCCGATGCTATGGTGTCTGGTTATTCTAGAAGTTATCCAACAGTAGTAAAACCATTAATGCAATTGATTGGTAAAGCACCTGGAATTTCCTTAATTGCTACTACCAACATGATGATGACCAATCGTGGGCCGATGTTTTTATCGGATACTGCAATTAATCCAAATCCATCTGCTGATGACTTGGCGAAAATTGCTTTAATGACCGAAAAAACCGTGCGTATGTTTGGCATGGAACCAGTAATTGCAATGGTTTCCTTTTCTAATTTTGGGTCTTCACCAGTTGAAAGTGCCAATAAAGTTAGAGAAGCTGTGGCTTATCTACATAAATACTATCCGGATTTAATTGTAGATGGTGAAATCCAAGCTGATTTTGCATTAAATCCTGAAATGCTTAAAGCAAAATTCCCTTTTTCTAAATTAGCAGGTAAAAAAGTAAATACTTTAATTTTCCCTAATTTGGAAGCAGCCAATATCACTTACAAATTATTAAAAGAATTATATAAAGTGGATTCGGTTGGGCCAATTATGTTGGGTATGGACAAGCCAGTGCATATTTTTCAATTGGGAGCTAGTGTTGAAGAAATGGTAAATATGGCTGCAGTTGCAGTTGTTGATGCGCAAGAAAAAGGTAAAAGAGTGAAAAATATGGATGTTTTGATGGAGTAAAACATCCCTATTTATAACTTAATTATTTTTATTATATTTGAAGTAATATTGAATAAATTATGATAGCACACATTCAAGGAAAATTAGTGGAAAAAACACCAACAGAAGTTGTAATAGACTGTAATGGTGTTGGTTATCATGTTAATATTTCATTGCACACCTACTCATTACTTCCGAAAACCGATTTTATAAAATTGTTTACTCACTTGATTATCAAGGAAGATTCTCATTCATTATACGGTTTTGTAGAAAAATCGGAGAAAGAAATTTTCAAAATGTTGTTGACCGTTTCCGGAATTGGAGCCGGGATAGCTAGAACAATGCTTTCTTCTTTAGAACCAAAACAAATTATTCAGGCATTGGCAAGTGGTGATGTTGGAACAATCCAGTCTATTAAAGGGATTGGAGGTAAAACTGCCCAACGAGCTATCCTAGATTTAAAGGATAAAGTGTTAAAAATTTATGATTTAGATGAAGTTTCTATGTTTCAAAACAATACAAATCGAGATGAAGCGTTATCTGCTTTGGAAGTTTTAGGTTTTGTTAGAAAAGCTTCCGAAAAAATAGTAGATAAAGTGATTAGCCAAAATCCGGATGCTACTGTAGAAACGATTATTAAGCAAGCATTAAAAAATTTATAATTTTTGAAAACAAAGCAACAAAAATATATATCCATTGCCCAAAAACTAGCTTTCGTTATTGCGATGCTACTCGTTAATCAGTATTCTTTTGCACAAGTAAGAGTCAATGATACTACCTACAATAAAGGGCATTTGGAAATTGACAATCCGAAAAGTATTGTGGAAGCCTATTCCTATGATCCAAAAACAGATAGGTACATTTTAAACAAAACTTTTGATGGAATAGATATCAATTATCCAATTATTCTAACTCCTAAAGAATACGAACAGCTTGTCCTTAGGCAGTCGATGCATGATTATTTCAAACAGAAATCTGATGCAATTGCAGATCAAAAAGAGAGTAGTAAAGCTGCTAAAAAAGATTTATTACCTAAATACTATGTAAATTCTAGCTTCTTTGAAGCTATTTTTGGAAGTAACACTATTGATGTAAAGCCTACTGGATCTGTAGAAATTGATCTAGGATTTAGACATACCAAGCAAGACAACCCGTCTTTTTCTCCGAGAAATAGGTCCAGCACAACTTTCGATTTTAATCAACGAATAAGCATGAGTTTGATGGGGAAAGTGGGTACTAGATTAAATGTTAATGCCAATTACGACACCCAATCTACATTTGCATTTCAAAATTTAATTAAACTATCCTTTGATCCAACTGCATCTGGTGGCGAAGATTCCATCATTAAAAAAATAGAAGTAGGTAATGTGAGTATGCCACTTAACAGTACATTAATTCGTGGAGCTCAAAGTTTGTTTGGGGTTAAAGCCCAATTACAATTTGGAGGAACTTCTGTAAATGCTGTGTTTGCTGAACAAAAATCGCAAACCAAAACCGTTACTGCTCAAGGTGGTGGAACGGTACAGAATTTCGAAATGTTTGCACAAGAATATGATGCCGATAGACACTTTTTCTTATCGCAGTACTTTAAGAATCGTTACGACAAAGCACTTTTAAACTATCCGTTAATTGATAGTAGAGTTCAAATTACCCGTATTGAAGTTTGGATAACCAATAAACAAAACCGAGTTAATACTACCAATAACAATTTAAGAAACATCATTGCACTTCAAGATTTAGGTGAAGCTCGGTTGACCGATACTTCTTCTTCGGCTGCAATTAATGATAGTCAAGTAGTGGCGATTGATCCTGCCGATATTCATCCGTTTTTGCCAAATGATTTCTTTTTGAAACCAATTAACACTCCCCCAAATAATAACAATAACCGTTACGATCCGGCTTTAATAATTCCGTCAAGTCCGCCAAACCCTAATTATCCAGGTTTGTTGAATACGAATATTAGAGAAATTGTAACTTCCAATCAAGGCTTTAATAATTCAGTTGCGGTTAGTGAAGGTACCGATTATACTAAATTAGAAAATGCAAGAAAATTATTACCAAATGAGTTCACTTTTCATGCCCAATTGGGATATGTTTCCTTGCAACAGCGTTTGGCAAATGATGAGGTGCTCGCAGTGGCTTATCAATATACCATTGGTTCGGAAGTATTTCAGGTTGGAGAATTTGGAACCGATGGCGTAGAGGCAACACAGGTAGATCCAAGCGGAATTCCATCTTCACAATCGTTGGTGTTAAAAATGCTTAAGAGTAGTTTGACCAATGTTCAAAAACCAATTTGGGGCTTGATGATGAAAAACATTTATCAAATTCAAAATGGTTTTCAACTGCAAAAAGAAGATTTCAGATTCAATATATTATACACCGATCCATCCCCGTTAAATTATATAACGGAAGCAAATTCTGCATCGCCATTGCCAACCGGAATTAAAGAAACACCACTTTTAAAAGTTTTTGGTTTGGATAGTTTAAATTTTAGTAATGACCCTCAAAATGGTGGAGACGGTTTCTTTGATTTTCTGCCTGGACTTACTGTAGACCAACAAAATGGACGATTGATATTCACTTCAGTAGAGCCTTTTGGTAAATATTTATTTAATAAATTAAAGTCGGGTAGTTTAAGCGAAAACTACGATTTACCAGAGACTACACCGGGAGCTTATAATGATAACCAATTGAAATATGTTTATACTAGTTTGTATAAATCTACTCAAGCAGCAGCATTACAAAACAGTTCTAAAAATAAATTCCAATTAAAAGGAAAGTTCAAATCTTCTGGCGGGGATGGTATTCCTATTGGCGCATTTAACGTTCCAAAAGGGTCGGTTGTTGTTACCGCAGGAGGAAGAAAATTGGTAGAAGGTGTCGACTATACAGTAAATTACCAAGCGGGTAGAGTACAAATTTTAGACCCTGCACTATCTGCCTCTAATACTCCAATCGAAGTTTCAGTTGAAAATAATTCTACTTTTGGAAGACAAACAAGACGTTTCTATGGAATAAATGTAGAACATAAATTTTCAGATAAATTTTTATTGGGAGCAACGATGTTAAAAATGTCGGAACGTCCATTTACACAAAAAACGAATTATGGTCAAGAATCCGTAAACAATACCATATACGGATTGAACACTAGTTTTTCAACAGAAGTTCCTTTTTTAACTCGTTTGGTTAATAAATTACCAAATATCGATACCGATGTTCCATCCAATGTTTCCTTTAGAGGAGAAATCGCCTACTTAAAACCGGGTTCTCCTAAAGCAGATAAATTTAATGGAGAAACTACTGTTTATGTAGAAGATTTTGAAGGATCTCAAACCAATATCGATTTAAAATCGCCTTACTCTTGGTTTTTATCTTCCACTCCAATTCGACCAACTACAGGTGCCGTTCCCGACTATTTAGATTTTGGAGGAAATTCTCCTGCCTTAGATTATGGTTTTAAAAGAGCAAAATTAGCTTGGTACACTATTGATCCAATTTTTTATGCACAAAGACCTTCTGGAATTTCAGATGAAGATTTATCCTACAATACTACAAGAAGAATTTATAGTCAAGAGTTGTATCCCGCAACAACCATTGCAGCAGGCCAAACGCAAGTAGTTAATACATTAGATTTAACCTTTTTTCCTAGCGAACGTGGGCCATATAATTTTAATACTGCTACTACTTCCAACAATACATTACCAAATCCAGAAAATAATTACGGAGGAATTTTCAGAGCTTTAAATTCTACCAATTTTGAACAATCTAATATTGAATATATTCAGTTTTGGATGTTAGATCCCTATACGGACACTCGAGTTTCACCAGCTCCAATTAATCCAGGAAATACTGGAAGAATCTATTTTAACTTAGGAGAAATATCCGAAGATATCCTTCAAGATGGAAGAAAATTTTATGAAAATGGAGTAGGAAATAATCAAACCTTGGCAGCACCAACAATTTGGGGAGAAACACCAGCCTCCCAATCTTTAATTTATGCTTTTGATTCTAATGAGGGTAATAGAGCCTCACAAGATGTTGGATATAATGGACTAAATGATGCCCAAGAAGCGTCAAAATTCCCAACATTTGCATCCTTTCCTGACCCTGCAGAAGACGATTATAAGTATTTCTTGAACACCACAGGAACTATTTTTGATAGGTATAAAAATTATAATGGTACCGAAGGGAACTCTCCAATAACTGTTACAGATACCGATAGAGGCTCTTCTACAGTGCCCGACGTGGAAGATATTAACCGCGACAACACCATGAATACCATCAATGCCTATTATGAATATAGCATTAAAGTGAGCCCTACTGATTTATCACAGGTAGGAAGTAATTATATAACTAATATTTTACCAACCACAGTATCTCTTCCAAACGGAGAGACTACTACTGCACGTTGGATTCAATTTAAAATTCCAATTAATCAACCAAGTAATACTATTGGAAGTATTTCCGATTTTCGTTCCATTCGATTCATGAGAATGTTCCTGACTAAATTTGCTAGTCAAATGACTATTCGATTTGGTTCGTTGGATTTAGTTCGTGGCGATTGGAGAAAATACGATTACACTCTGGACCCTTTAGATACAGATACTACCGATGACAATACGGATTACGATTCTTCTGCAGTAAATGTGCAAGAAAATGGCACTAGAGATCCTATTCATTATGTAGTTCCTCCAGGGGTTGAGTTAGAACAATTGTACAACAACAATACTTTAATTCCTCAAAACGAACAATCTTTATCCATTAAAATTGGAAGTACTTCCGATTATGGTTTAGAGCCAGGAGATTCGCGCGCCGTTTTCAAAAATGTAAGTGTGGACATGAGACAATATAAGACAATGAAAATGTTCGTGCACGCAGAAGCTATTGCTTCCGACTCCAACTCTATCGAGGAAGATGAAATAATGGGTTTCATTCGATTTGGAAATGATTTTACAGACAATTTTTACCAAGTAGAAAAGCCACTAAAGAAAACCCAATTTGGCGATAATAGTTCCAATGGAGTTTGGCCAGATGCCAATAATATCGACATCTCAATGGAGCTAATTACTAGAATGAAAATTCTGGCTATGAGCCATGTATATACAATTGGAGAAATTTATTATCCAGATGATGATGTAAATATTCCAGATGGAGATGGAGATCCAAATTTACGTTTGGGAATTCGAGGTAATCCAAATTTTGGAATGGTACGCACCTTAATGTTAGGGGTAAAAAATCAAACCAACAAATTAAATACTCCGCAGCACCCGCTAAATCCAAAACGTCTTAAAGGAGAGGTTTGGTTTAACGAACTTCGTTTGGCTGGAATGGACAACAAAGGTGGAATGGCCGCAGTTGCCAATATGGATGCCAATCTTGCTGATTTTGCGAATGTTTCGGCAACGGGTAAAATGAGCACTATAGGATTTGGTACTCTAGAACAAGGCCCAAATGAGCGAAGTAGAGAAGATGTTCTGCAATATAACATAGTTACCAACATGAGTTTGGGTAAACTACTTCCAAAAAAATGGGGTGTTAATCTACCATTTAATTATGGTATTGGCGAAGAATTTATTACGCCTAAATACGACCCTTTTAATCAGGATATTGAATTAAAACAGTTGATTAATGAAACTGGGGATGCTGCAGAAAAAAGAAATCTAAAAAACAGAGCAACGGATTATACGAAAAGAAAAAGTATCAATTTTATAGGTGTAAAAAAAGAAAGAGGCGAGAAAGCTAAACCCCATTTTTACGATCCGGAAAATGTTACACTATCGTATTCTTATAATCAGGTGGATCGACATAGTTATGAGTTAGAAAATTATACGGATCAAAAGGTAAGCACCACGGCCGATTATACTTTTGCATTCCAACCAAAACCATTAGAACCTTTTAAAGCGGTGAAAACCTTTAAAAAGAGTAGCTATTGGAAACTGTTGAGTGATTTTAATTTTAATTACATGCCAACTAATGTCTCTTTTAGTTCTAATATTACGAGACAATTTAACAGACAACAATTTAGGTTAGTGGATGTAGAAGGAATTGGTTTAGATGCTTTATACCAAAGAAACTTCTTGTTCAATTACCAATACGGTTTTAATTATAATCTGACAAAAGCCTTAAAAATTAACTTTAATGCAACTTCTAATAATATTGTTAGAAATTACATGAATGAGAATAATGAACCCGATAATTCCTACACCCTTTGGACCGACTATTGGAATATTGGAACTTCTAATTTACACAACCAACAAGTAACGGTTAATTACGAATTACCTATTAGTAAAATTCCATTTTTGAGTTTTGTGAAATCCAATTATACCTATGCGGGAACCTATAGTTGGCAACGCTCCTCACTTGCAATGTCTTCGGTATTGGATACCGATTCGGGAGTGGAATATAATTTAGGAAATTCTATTCAAAATTCAGGCTCTCACAAGCTGAATACAACCCTTAATATGGATGCTTTCTATAAATATATAGGTTTGTCTAAACAAAAATCTCCTGTAAAAAAAGCACCAGCTCTTGCGCCAAAACCAGGAGAGAAAGTTACAAGTGTAAAAGCTGCTCCTGCCAAAGATGCCAATGTGTTTTTAGATGGTTTAATTGGAGTTGTAACTAGCGTAAAAAACATTCAGATAAATTATACAGAAAATCAAGGGACAGCCTTACCTGGATTTTTGCCCGGAGTTGGTTTCTTTGGTTCATCCAAACCATCCTTAGGGTTTGCTTTTGGAGGTCAAGACGATGTTCGTTTTGAAGCGGCTAAAAATGGGTGGTTGACTAATTATCCTAATTTTAACCAAAATTATACTCACGTGCTAACTAGAGTATTGGATTTTAGTGCTAAAATGGATTTATTCCCAGATTTCACGATTGATTTATCGGCTAATAGATCGTATGCCGATAATTATTCGGAACAATATGATGTAACTGATGGTTTTTACAATTCTAGATCTCCTTATAATACAGGTAATTTTGCAATATCTACTGTAATGTTAAAATCATCATTTAGACAAAGTGATGAATTTTTCTCATTGCCATTTGAAGAGTTTAGAAATAATCGAATTACCATTGCCAATCGTTTGGCTACCGATTATTATGGAGGTCCTAATTTCCCTGTTACCGCGGATGGTTTTCCAACAGGATTCGGCAAAAATAGTCCAGAGGTATTACTGCCTTCTTTCCTAGCGGCATATACTGGGTTTGATATACCAGCGTTAAAAGTGGTAGGAATTAGTTTAGCACAAAGCCCTGAAGATAGAGCTGGTAAAATTTCATTGAATGCTTTTAAAAATATCCCTATTCCAAACTGGAATATAAAGTACAATGGATTAATGCGTTATAAATTCTTTAAAGATAAGTTCAAACGCTTTTCGGTTCAGCATGCTTATAAAGCGTCCTATACCATTAATTCGTTCCGATCTAATTTAGATTATACACAACATGCTAACGAGCTTAATCCACTCAACGGAAATTACTATAGCCAAACTATTATTGGAAATGTCAATTTAGTAGAGCAATTCAATCCATTAATTCGGTTGGATTTTGAAACCAAAAGTTCGTTTAAAATTCTAGCGGAATTGAAAAAAGACCGTGCTTTGTCTCTAAGTTTTGATAATAATTTGCTTACCGAAGTAAAAGGAATCGAGTACGTTATTGGAACGGGCTACCGATTTAAAGATGTTATTTTTTCTACAAAATTAGCCGATAGCCCATCCGGGGTTATTAAAAGTGACATTAACTTAAAGGTAGATTTTTCGTATCGAAATAATAAAACTATCGTTCGTTATTTGGATTATAATAACAACCAATTGGGTGGCGGACAAAATATTTGGTCACTCAAGTTAACCGCCGATTATTCCTTTAGTAAAAACTTAACTGCTATTTTTTATTACGATCATTCGTTTTCTAAAGCGGTTATTTCAACCTCTTTCCCATTAACAAATATAAGAGGTGGTTTTACAATACGATATAACTTTGGAAATTAATAAAAATTGAATGCAAATCTTTTCCAAGATTTAATAATAAACAATACATTTGACCTGAATTTAAACAAACTAATTATAATGAATATACCTACCAATTTAAAGTACACTAAAGACCACGAATGGATTTCTATGGAAGGCGATGTAGCTACTATCGGAATTACTGATTTTGCACAAAGCGAACTAGGAGATATTGTTTATGTAGAAGTGGAAACTTTAGACCAAACCTTAGATAAAGATGAGGTTTTTGGAACTGTAGAAGCTGTTAAAACAGTATCTGATTTATTTTTGCCAATGTCTGGTGAAATTATTGAATTCAATGAAGATTTAGAACGTAATCCAGAAACGGTAAACTCCGATCCTTATGGAAAAGGATGGATGGTGAAAGTGAAAGTTTCAGATGCTTCCCAATGGGATGCGTTGTTGGATAGCGAAGCATATGGAAAACTAATAGGTGCATAATAAAAACACATACCTTTGGTTAGCCTTGCTATGGACCTGTATTGTTACAGTCTTGAGTTTAGCTACTATAGGAAATATTGGAAGTTCTATACCTATCCCAAATAAAGATAAATACGTTCATTTTACTTTTTATTTTGTCTTTGTGGTTGTTTGGTTTTTATTTGCTAAACGAACTAATATGACCAAGAAAATTAAATGGATCGTTTTGTTTTCGGCTATAGGTTACGGAATATTAATGGAGATTTGCCAAGGAATTATTTCTACAAATCGATCTCCAGATGTAATGGATGTACTTGCTAATAGCATAGGCGCCATTACGGGTTTAATTTTTATTACTATTATTTTAAAAAAATACAAAACCACTCCTTGAGTGGTTTTTTTGTACATTTATACTTTGAAAAAGCAATATTATGAACGTTCAATACTATTTAGATTCTACTTATCTTAAAACACCGGAACAAGCGGGTCTTTCGGTTACAGAAAACACCAAGGTAGTGGCAAGTTTTGTTCAAGAAGCCATTGATGAAGGTTTTAAGTTAATCATGATACGCCCCGATATGGTAAAATTGGCAGATAAAATGATTAAAGAGGCCAATTCTAAAGTGACTATCGGAACTGTAATTGGTTTTCCAGAAGGAATATTTTCATTAGAAGAAAAACTTAAAGAAGCCCAACAAGCTATTGAAGATGGTGCCGATGATTTGGATTTTGTATGCAACTACGAAGCCTTTAAAAGAGGAGAAATTGATTTGGTAAAAAAAGAAATTCTTGAAGGAACTAAATTAGGACTTGCACACCATAAAATTGTGAAATGGATTATAGAAGTTGCCGCATTAAGTGGGGATCAAATAATTCAACTTTCAGCTTTGATAAAAAATGTAGTCATGGCCAATTTTAAAGAAGAGTATTATTCTTCGGTTTTTGTAAAATCGTCTACGGGTTTTTATAAAACAAAGGACGGTTTACCAAATGGCGCTACAATTCCTACCATTATTATGATGCTTGAAAATGCATCGCCACTTTCTGTAAAAGCAGCTGGAGGAGTTCGAACTTATGAAGAAGCCCTAGAAATGATTCGTTTGGGAGTTAAAAGAATAGGTACTTCATCTGCTAAAGCAATTGCTAACGGACAGATTGCTAATGGGGATTATTAATTAGTATTATTATTGTTTATAAAAAGAGTTTCATTACGTAAATTTATGGTTTGTTTTTTGCCAAATCCTTTTCGATAAACTACTTTTGCGGTAGTTTTAATTATAAAACACTTTTGAAAACACTCGAGTCTAATTTTTCGCCCATAAAAATCTACCATGATTTTAAACAAATCACCAAAGCAGGATTAGCAATTAGCGTTGTCTTTTCTTCTATTGCTGGTTATTTATTAGGCTTTGATTCGGATCACCCTTTTAGTTGGACTACCTTGTTAATGCTGGCTGTTGGAGGGTATTGTATGGTTGGCGCTTCCAATGCTTACAATCAAGTCATTGAGAAAGACCTAGATGCCTTAATGGAGAGAACTAAAAATCGTCCTGTTCCTTCGGGTAGAATGTCTCCAAATGTGGCATTGTTTGTAGCCAGTTTGCTAACCATTATCGGTTTAATTCTACTGTATTTAATCAACCCAAAAACAGCAATGTTCGGAGCGATTTCTATATTTTTATATACTAGTGTTTACACGCCATTAAAAACTATTACGCCGCTTTCCGTTTTTGTAGGTGCCTTTCCAGGTGCAATTCCTTTTATGTTAGGATGGGTTGCTGCTACCAATCATTTTGGTATTGAAGCCGGAACCTTATTTTTAATACAATTTTTTTGGCAGTTTCCCCATTTTTGGGCAATCGGTTGGTTCCTTTTTGAAGATTACGAAAAAGCAGGATTCTTTATGCTTCCAACTGGAAAGAAAGACACTAAAACCGCTACTCAAATAATTTTGTACACACTTTGGTTAATTTTAGCTTCTCTTTTACCTTATTTAGGATATACAGGCAACTTACACATAAGCCATATTTCAGCAATTTTGGTATTTATCATTGGATTGTGGATGTTGCTATACGCCGTAAAATTATACCAATCTCGAACTCCTAAAGCAGCAAGAACACTAATGTTAGTGAGTGTTTCCTATATTACTTTATTGCAAATAATATATATAACCGATAAATTTTTAAGATAGTTATGATGACAAATGAAGAATATAAATCGCGTTCTGCAAGGTCTTATAAGCTCTTGTTGATTTTCGCAATGATAAGCATGACCATGATGTTTGCTGGATTGACCAGTGCTTTGGTGGTAAGTAAGTCAAGACCCGATTGGATGAAAGATTTCCAATTACCATCTTCTTTTTTCTTTAGTTTAGTAGTTATACTACTTTGTAGTGTTACAATGCATTTGGCTAAAAATGCTATTCAAAAAGATGATAGAAAAACCACCTCTTATTTATTAGGTGCGACTTTAGCTTTAGGATTAGCTTTTGTTTACTTTCAATTTCAAGGATTTTCACAATTATTTGAAAATCATTTATTTCCTGTCGGAGGATCGGGGTCAATCACAATTTCTTTCTTGTATGTTTTGGTCTATGTTCATCTTGCACACTTGTCTGGAGGTATAATTTCACTACTAATTATAATTTATAATCATTTTAAACAAAAGTACAATTCGTCCCAATTTCTTGGTATTGAGCTAGGTGCAATGTACTGGCACTTTCTGGATTTCTTGTGGGTTTATTTATTTTTGTTTTTATATTTCTTTAAATAAGAAAAAAATGTAAATTTGGGAACTTTTTAACAACAACTTTTTATGGGATCGAAAGGTACTACTACAGACACTGTAGGCAAAACTTGGGATGGCGGAAATGAGCCATTAGAAGCAAGTTACGGAAAATTAATGATGTGGTTTTTCATCGTTTCAGATGCATTAACCTTCTCGGGTTTTTTGGCTGCTTATGGGTTTTCAAGATTTAAATTTATCGAAACATGGCCATTAGCCGATGAAGTGTTTACTCACTTTCCGTTTGCACATGGGGTTTCTATGCCAATGTATTATGTGGCATTAATGACTTTTATCTTAATTGGTTCTTCTGTAACTATGGTATTAGCTGTAGATGCAGGTCACCATATGAATAAAGCTAAAGTGGCATTTTATATGTTCTTAACCATCATTGGAGGTTTAATATTCGTTGGTTCACAAGCATGGGAATGGAAAAACTTTATCCAAGGTGAATATGGTGCTATTGAAACTAAAGGTGGAAGTATTCTACAATTTGTAGATGCTAAAGGAAAACATATAGCTTTAGCAGAGGTTGCTGATACTAGCATTCCAATGGATAGAGAACAACTTACTCGCGGTAAAGGAAGATGGTTTATGGAAGAAAGTTCTTTGCCTACTTATTCGGTAGAGCAAGTTCAAGCAGGTTTTAAAAATCATCCAGATTATTTAATTCGTACCGAAGTTATTTTTGATGCAGAAACAGCTAAAACTTCAGTAGGAGTTAATCCAACTCTAAACGACTTTCAGTTCCATTCCAAACAAAAAACAATTTTAACAAGAGCAGAATCTGAAAAAAGATTAGCCGATGCTAAATTAGTTGTGGAAGGAGCTAACTTACAACATAACGAATACGGAAGTAAATTGTTTGCTGATTTCTTCTTCTTTATTACTGGTTTTCACGGATTCCACGTATTCTCAGGAGTAATAATCAACATCATTATTTTCTTCAACGTCTTATTAGGAACTTACGAGAAAAGAAGATCTTATGAAATGGTTGAAAAAGTTGGACTTTATTGGCACTTCGTCGATTTAGTTTGGGTATTTGTATTCACATTCTTCTATTTAGTTTAATTTTTTTTAGAAATTATATATTATGTCACACGAACACGTTTCTAATACCAAAAGAATTTGGTTGGTTTTCGGAATACTATCTGTAGTAACTACAGTTGAAGTATTTTTAGGAATTATTAAACCAGAATTTCTACACATGACTAATTTATTAGGCATGAACCTATTAAATTGGATATTCATTATCTTAACTATTTTTAAAGCATACTATATTGTTTGGGCTTTCATGCACATGGAAGGCGAAACTACTGGATTGAGAAGATCTGTAGTATGGACCGTAATTTTCTTAATTTTATATTTATCGTTTATTTTGTTAACCGAAGGCAACTATGTCTTTGGGGTTTTTAAAAATGCCACAATTAAATGGAATTTTTAACACGATATTAATTCAAAAAAAAGGTACGCATTGCGTACCTTTTTTTTATTTTTGTACCAACCAAATTTATAATTCTAATGAAAAAGAATTTAGTGCTCTTTGTTCTGTTTATACTTCCTATAGTTGCATATCTTTTTTTTGCTTCAGGGGTTAACAGTTTTGCCAAACTTCCCACCATTACCAATAACATTCCCGAAATAACTTCTTGGAAAACTTTAGATAACAAACCAGTCGCTTTAAACGGAAAAATTACGGTGCTTGGATTTATTGGGCAAGACGTGCTACAGCATAAAGGCAATGTTTTTAATTTATATGAGAAAATATTCGATAGAAATAAAAATTTCAAAGATTTTCAAATGGTTATGATTATGCCAGATGGAACACAAGACCAAGTAAAAGAATTACAAAAAGTATTAGTCACTTTAGGAACTCAAGCTGGGTGGAATTTTGTTTTTGGGAATCCAGTTGAAATTAATAATTTTTATAACAAGTTAAGTTTAGTAGGAAAACTAGATGCTACTTTAGCAACTCCCAATGTTTTTATTATTGATAAAAAAAGAAACCTCCGTGGCAGAAAAGGGCAGGATAAAAAAGGCAAACCCGAATACAAAGAGGGGTATAATACCAAATTCGTATCGGAACTTTATAATGAAATGACCGATGATGTTAAAATCATTCTTGCTGAATACCGACTAGCATTAAAGAAAAATCATAATGCAACTAAAGAAATATAATTTACTATGAAAAATAAATCCTATATAGGAATTTCTCTTATCATACTAATTTTCGGAATTATCTTTATTCCAAGAATTATAGAAAGAATAAAAAATGGTTCGGTAGTTAATAATGACCGTATGAGTCTTTCCAATGAAATTGTTAAGTCAGATGCGTTGGTAAAGATTGGGCCTGCTCCAAAATTCGAATTGATCGATCAAAATAATATCAAAATATCTAATAAAGATTATGCTGGAAAAGTATATGTAATGGAATTTTTCTTTTCTACCTGCCCGTCTATTTGTCCAATTATGAACAAGAATATGGTAGAGATAGAAAAAGTATTTGCAACAGAGAAAAACTTTGGCATTGCTTCGGTTACCATCAATCCGGATAACGATACGCCAGAAGTTTTAAAAGAACATGCCGAAAAATTAGGAATAACTGCACAAAACTGGCATTTTCTTACTGGAGATAAAGATTATATCTTTAATTTAGCCAACAAAGGTTTTAATCTTTATGTTGGCGAAAACAATAAAGCATTAGTAAATTTTGAACATTCTGGACTTTTTGCCCTTATTGATAAAAATGGAAACATCCGTTGTAGAAAAGATAAACAAGGAAATCCAATTTTATATTACGACGGATTAGAAAAATCAGGAGTTGACGCAATAAAAGAAGATATTAATCTACTATTAAAAGAATAATCATGGAAAATACTACAATAGAAAAAAAATTTAAAAGCTTAATTATTATTGTTTCCGTTGTAATTCCGCTAGCTGTGGTGTTACTTTTTAGCATCCGATTAAAAGATTTTGGAATAAATGTAGAACCACTTTCGTTCTTGCCTCCAATCTATGCTGCTATAAACGGAATTACCGCACTATTATTGATTTTAGGGGTAATTGCAATTAAAAATGGCAATCGTGCCTTACACCAAAAACTAATGACTTCTGCAATTGCTTGTTCTTTGGTTTTTTTAGTAATGTATGTGGCCTATCACATGACCGCTGAATCAACAAAATTTGGTGGTGAAGGAGTGATAAAAGGAATTTATTATTTCTTGTTAATTACCCATATTATATTATCCGTAACAATCATACCCCTTGTTTTGTTTACATATGTTCGCGCTTTGTCGGGAGAATTTGATAGACATAAAAAATTGGCTAGAATTACATTTCCACTTTGGCTTTATGTAGCAGTAACTGGCGTTATAGTTTACCTTATGATTGCACCCTATTATGTTTAAAATAAATTTAGAAAATAGAATTGAGAAAATAGAAAACAGATTGTACTCCCTAATAAGCAAGCGCGTCTTTATTCTATTTTCTATATTCTATTCTCTTAACATCCAAGCCCAATGCGCCATGTGTCGTGCGTCTTTAGAAAGTGAAGGCAACACCGTCAAAGCGGAAGCCGTAAACGATGGCATTGTGTATCTTATGGTCATCCCCTATGTTTTAGTGGGAGTGGTAGGGGTTGTGGTGTATAGAATGTATTCTAAGAAAAAACAATAGTTTCCCCAATCACTTATTCCAATCCATCAATTTTTACATTCATTTTTCCGGTGGTGGTAATGAATGCGATGATGGCTTCATTAGTAAGTTCTACTTTTTCAAATTCAAAATCATTCAAGATGCCGTTTACAAATACTCCTTTCATAGGCGAGTAATTGTTTAAATAAGGTGCTAATCTTTTCTTTCCTTCCTCCAGATTTTCTTTAATAGAATACCTGCAATTTTCTTGGATTTTCTTCAAAATTACTCCTTGTAAAAGCCAGTTGGCGGTTTTGGTTAAGATGCCTTTGGTGTTCAATACATAATCCATTTGTTCAAAATAAATTTCCTTAGTAATGGTATTGTAATTTGGAATTCCGCTTAAATAAATCGTTCCGTTAAGGCTTCCAGTCATGTCTAACGCAATAATCATACGGCCATCTTTTGCCCATAAATCCACTTTTTGCACTACAATTTTCCGGCTACCAGAAGCAAATTCCTTTCCTTGAAAATTTTTAGTTATGATTCGCGAAGCACTTTCATAGGATGATATTGCCGCAATAGAAGCAGTCGTTTTTTCGGGGACTTTGGTAACGGGTTTAAAAGTTACCGCATCTTTATTGAAGCTGGTGCTCGGTTGTTGTCCTACCATAGTTTGCATGGTACATTTTAAACCCAAATCCATAGAAATTTTACTTTTTTGCACTGCTGCATCCGTTACATATACTTCTATTGGATTCAATTTAAACCAAGTTTCAAATTCGACACTAGTTTGAAAGGGGGTGCTCATCGTTTGTAATACATTCAACACATAAGGTTTGAAATCACACGATTTTTCGATGGCATCATCAATTTTTTTTGCCATTTTCGATTTAAAGATAGACAGTGTAGGATTGATGATATAGGTAATAGGTACTTTTCTTCCGGCAACTAATATCGTTGGGCTTTCACTCCAATCAAAACTTACAATGCTGGATGTGGTATTCATTTTCCAATTGGATAATTTAACATTGCTAAGTAAGGTAATGGTTCCGTTTAATTCTATTTCTCGGGTATCGTTAAGGCCCATGAAATCGGTACCATATTTAAATTTTGCCCAAATTTTCAAGGGTAAGACGGATTCTATTTTGCCGTCTTTTTCTATTAATTTTATCGGAGCCGTTTTCCAGATCTGCATTTCGGTTTTGTCGTCTTCCAATACCATGTCTTCATATATCAATCCGCTAAGTGATTTATTTAGTTGATTTTCTATTTCTTTTAACGAAATTTCTAATGGCATACTCACGAAGGAGGTAGTTGTATTATATGCCATAGCAACATTTTTGGATGGTTCTGGTTTTATTGTGGCTAATTTATTGGCAGGGGCACAACTAGAAACTAGTAAGATTAAAATAAAGGCAGTTAAAAAGGGGAAAATCTTTCTCATTTTAGTGTTCAAAATTATTTTTGCGGTGAATGTAACAAAATTACATAATTAACGTCAGATAGGGAAGCAATTATTTAGTGGTATTAATTATAAAACGATTAAATTTGCATTAGGTTTTCACTTTTGAAAATAGGACTATGAAAAAAATAATGTTTAAACTGATTTTGGTGTCTTTGTTGTTTGTGGGAATTTCCGCTTCGGCACAGAACAAAAAATGGACTTTGCAAGAGTGTGTGGATTATGCTATAAAAAATAATATTTCCATTCAACAAACACAATTAGATTTGGAAACTACCGCTATTGGTAAGAAGGCTGCCATAGGAAGTTTTTTGCCAAGTATCAATGCTAATGCTTCCCATTCTTGGAACATTGGTTTGAATCAAAATATTACTACGGGATTGTTGCAAAACCAAACCACTCAATTTACTTCTGCAGGATTAAATTCCAATATTACTATCTATAATGGGTTACAAAATCAGAATAGATTTCGAAAAGCTAATCTGTCTATAATAGCTGCGCAATACCAGGTTTCTAAGATGAAAGACGATGTGTCGTTGAATGTTGCTAATGCTTATTTACAAATTTTATTTAATAAAGAAAATTTGAAAGTGCAAAAAGAGCAATTAATTTATGATGAAAAGCAACAAAAAAGAAGCGAAGAATTAGTGCAATCGGGAGTTGTTGCTCGAGGGGATTTACTTGATGTTAAAGCCACTGTTGCTGCAGATAGACAAAAGGTAATTGCAGCAGAAAACAATTTGTTTTTATCTAATTTGAGTTTGGCGCAATTACTTCAAATAGAAGATTTTCAAACTTTTGATATCGCCGATGTTGACTATCAGGCTTCCACTAGCGCTACCATGTTAGAGAAACCTGAAACCATTGTAGAAAAAGCGAAACAAGATAGAGTAGAACTTAAAATTGCCAAAGCCAATTTAGAACTTGCCGAAAAAGACGTGAAAATTGCAAAAGGTGCTTTTCAGCCAAGCATAACTGGTTTTTATAGTTTTAGTTCAAGGGTAAGTTATTCGGATCGAATTCTTGGAATGGATGGAAATGGAGCTCCTATATATTCTGGTCCACTTCCGTTTTTTGATCAATTCAGTAATAATAAAGGACATAATTTTGGGGTGCAATTAAACATTCCAATATTGAATGGGTTTTCTGCAAAAAACAATGTTGATCGTTTTAAAATTGCTTTAGACCGTTCTAAAATTAGTGAAAAACAAGCAGTTCTCGATTTAGAAAGAAATGTGTATACCGCCATAACCAATGCCAAAGGCGCTATGAATGCTTATGAAGCTGCCGTTGCCGCATTGGATGCAAGAAGTGAAGCATTTAATTATGCTAAAGAAAAATACGCCGTTGGAATGATGAATAGTTTTGATTTTGCACAATCACAAACCTTATTCACCACTGCCCAATCGGAAGTTTTAAGAACTAAATACGATTACATCTTTAAAGTTAAAATAGTAGAATTTTATTTCGGAATCCCTATCACAGAAAAATTATAACACCATGTCAAAAAAGAAAGTTTATATTATTATCGGAATTATTGTAGCATTAATTATTGTTTTAATTGCGCTGTCTAAAGCGGGAGTTTTAGGTGATAATGACAAATCTATTGAAGTTGAAACAGCTAAAGCCAACGAAATTACTATTGTAGAAACAGTTTCTGCTACAGGTAAAATTCAACCAGAAATTGAAGTTAAAATATCTTCTCAGGTTTCCGGGGAAATTATTGATTTGCCCGTAAAAGAAGGGCAAGTGGTTAAGAAAGGCGATTTGTTGGTTAAAATAAATCCCGATTTATATACATCTGGATTGAACCGTTCGGTTTCTAATTATTCTGGAACAAAATCCGGATTGAACCAAGCCGATGCTTCTTTTAAAGAAGCGCAGGCAAGTTACCAAAGAAACAAAACTTTATTTGATAAAGGAATTATCTCTAAGTCGGATTGGGATAAAGCAACAGCTGCATTTGAAGTTGCTAAAGCCAATAAACAAACAGCTTATTTCAATGTGCAAAGTGCTTCGGCATCCGTAAAAGAAGCCAAAGATAACTTAGGTAGAACGACTATTTATTCTCCAAATGACGGAACTATTTCTAAATTAAGTGTAGAATTAGGAGAGAGAATTTTAGGTACCCAACAAATGGCTGGAACTGAATTATTACGTGTTGCGAATCTAAACAACATGGAAGTTGAAGTAGATGTAAACGAAAATGACATTGTTAAAATCAACATAGGCGATGAAACTAATATTCAAGTGGATGCCTATTTAAAAAAAGAATTTAAAGGTGTTGTAACTAGTATTTCCAACTCGGCTAGTTCTACAACCACTGCCGATCAAGTTACTAATTTTAAAGTTAAAGTTAGAATACTTAAAGAATCCTATATGGATTTGATTGAAGGAAAGCCGGCTACTTATTCTCCGTTTCGACCAGGAATGACTGCAACGGTAGACATCATCACAACTAGAAAAGAAAATGTAATTGGAATACCAATTAGCTCGGTGGTTATTAAATCGGATACTTCTGCAACGCCAAAAATTGAGGTTGTTGACGAAAAAGAAGGAGACAAAGTAAAAACCAAAAGTGATAAAAAACTAGAATGTGTTTTTGTTAAAGTTGGTGGTAAAGCTAAAATTAGAATTGTGAAAACTGGAATTCAAGACGATACCAATATTGAAATTTTATCCGGGTTGAAAAAAGGCGATGAAGTTATTACTGGACCTTATGTTACGGTTTCAAAAGATTTAAATTCTGGTGATAAAGTAAAAATCTCTTCTCTAAAAGATAAAGATAAGTCTAAAAAACAATAGCGGTTTTTACTATTAAACGATGAATTATATTCTGAATATTGAAACGGCTACCAAAAATTGTTCGGTATCTTTAGCTTCCAATGGGATTACCATTGTATGTAAAGAAATTGCCGAAATAGGTTATTCCCATGCCGAGAAATTGCATCTTTTTATTGAAGAAGTAATTAGTGAAGCAGGTATTTCTTTATCCGATTTAAAAGCAATTGCTGTAAGTCAAGGTCCTGGTTCTTATACCGGATTGCGAATAGGAGTTTCGGCAGCCAAAGGATTGAGTTACGCGCTTCAAATTCCGTTAATAGCTGTCGATACTTTAGAGTCTTTAGCGCAGCAAGTTACTGCCAAGGATGGTTTAATCGTTCCAATGATTGATGCTCGAAGAATGGAAGTGTATAGTGCTATTTTTAATTCTGATAAAGAAAAGATTCGCGAAGTACAAGCACAAATTATTACCGAAGAAAGTTTTGCTGATATTTCAGAAACAGTCTATTTTATTGGTGATAGCAATGAAAAAGTGAAATCGGTTGTAACGAAATCCAACTTTGTTTTTCTAGACAACCATATCTATCCATCGGCTAATGAAATGAGTAGCCTATCCTATAAAAAATTCCAAGAAACGGATTTTGTAGATGTAGCTTATTTTGAACCTTATTATTTAAAGGATTTTATGTTTGCCAAATAAATTTATTTGGAAATACCTCTTACAGAAGGCTGGATAGAAATCCCTTTTTCTTCAAAAGCAGCTTTGCAATTTTCTAAAATATCCGAAGAAACAATTCCGAAATCTTCAATTTTCGTCCATGGTCTTATGGCTAAATGAATCGCGGTATCGGTTAAATCTTTAACTACTACTAATGGTTCTGGAGATTTAAGAATTTTAGAATGGCTTTGCATTACTTGCAAAACAATTTCTTTTGCCAATTTAATATCGGTTTCATAAGAAAGTGAAAAAACCAAATCCAATCTTCGTATTCCTGCAACAGAAAAGTTAGTGATAATTCCGTTGGATAAAATCCCATTCGGAATAAAAATGGTTTGATTGTTGGCGGAAAGTAATTTGGTTACAAATATTTGAATTTCGGAAACCGTTCCTATTACGCCTTGTGCTTCAATTGTATCTCCAACACGAAACGGTTTGAATAAGATGATTAACATTCCTCCGGCAAAGTTAGAAAGCGAACCTTGTAAAGATAAACCAACAGCTAATCCTGCAGCTCCAAGTATAGCGACGAAAGAAGAAGTTTCAATTCCTAATTTAGAAATAAAAGAAACAAAAAGTAAAACACGCAATACCCAAATTAATATATCGGCTAAGAATTTGGATAGGGTAGGATCTAGATTCCGTTTTACCATTATTTTTTTCACCATTCTATTGATGAATCGAATAGCGTAAATTCCTACAATTAATATTACAAAAGCAGAAATTAATTTAGGTGAATAATCCAAAAGGACTTTTATAAATCCTTCCGAATAATTTTTAATAGTATTAATGTACAGTAGTTTTCCCATAATAAAAAATCACACCTAAAGTGTGATTTATTTTTTTACAAAGATAGTTATTTTCTACTACTAATCCGCATCTTCTTCTACTCTGTTTGGTTCTGTTGCTGATGGAGTTGATGGCGCTTCTTCATTTGCATCCTCAGTAAAAGAACTTACTTTTTCTTTTACAGTTTCCACAGCCTTTTCTGTCAATTCTGAAGCTTTTTCTTTTACAGATTCTACTGCATTTTCAATTGCTTCACCAGCAGCAGGAACATATTCCGTCACTTTTTCTTTGGCGACATCTATGTATTCTTCTGCTTTTTCTACTAGTGGTGCTGCAGCATCTTTAGCTTTTTCAATAATATTTTCAGTTAAATCCTCTGCCTTATCGGCAAACGAACCTACATTTTCTTTGGCGGAACCAAATAGATCTTTAAAAAATTTTCCTAATCCCATAATTTTCTTTAATTAATTGTTGTTACTCAATTTCAAAACTCAATTTTAAATTTACTCTATACTCCACAATTTTGCCCTCTTTAACGATGGCGCTTTGCTCTTGTACATAAACAGAGCGAATGTGTTTCAAGGATTTTGCAGCTTGATCTACTGCTTTTTGTGTTGCATCTTCCCAGTTTTTATCTGAGCTTGCAAGTACTTCAATAACTTTTAATACTGCCATAATATTTGTATAAATTAAACTAAAGTTACAAAAATATTTTAGTACAACAAGAAGTTATTTAGAGATTTTTTTAAAATTAACTATGATATACACGAGAAGCAACAATTACCCCTTCTTTAATTTCCAATACTTCTGCCACCATCATTGAATCTTCGTTGTCTACTAATCGAAGGTATTCCATAAATACACGATCGGAATTGGCGGTTAAAGAGGTTACTTTATACTTTAGGGATGGTAATCTGTTAAAGGAATCGTTCCACCATTCGCGTAAAGCATTTTTTCCGGTAACTAATCCATTTGTTTCTGGATGTCTTAGTTTTAATTTTGGACTAAAATGTTCGGCATCGTCATCGTAAAGCGACAAAAGTTTTTCAAGATTGTGCAAATTAAATGCTTCAAACCAAGCATGGGCAATAGATAGATTTTTTTGGGTAACCATATTGAAAAAAAACCACGCGGTGCGTGGTTATATGTTTTTAATGTTAATGATTTCTTGTTCGGTAAGGGCTCTCCAATTTCCTCTTGGGAGGTTTTTCTTGGTTAATCCTGCAAAGGCAACTCGGTCTACTTTGATGACAGTATATTTGAAATTTTCAAAAATTGCTCGAACTACTTTTACATTAGGAGTTCTCAATTTGATGCCAATTTCATTTTTTGGTTCGTTTTCAATGTAACTGATGTCGTCTACAAATAAACGATGTCCATCTAAAGTAACACCAGTATTTATTTTTTCTAAATCTTCAAATTTTAGATTTTTATCTAAAGTTACTTGATAGATTTTAGGGGATTTTTGATTTGGCAAACCAAATTTTCTAATAATATCGGTATCATTAGTAAACATTAATAAACCCGTTGTGTTTTTATCCATTCTTCCTACTGGAAATAAATTAGAAGTGGATGCGCCTTTTATAAGCTCTGACACATTTCTGTGTTCTAATTCTTCTAACGAAGTAGTGAAGTTTTTAGGTTTGTTTAATACAAAGTATTCTTTTCTTTCAGGCATTAAGGTAGCGCCATCAAAGTTCACAACATCTCCAGGTTTAATTTTGTAGCCCATTTCGGTAACTGGAATGCCATTTACCTTAACATTTCCCGATTGGATATAAATATCGGCATCTCTTCGAGAACAAGCGCCAGAATTTGCAATGTATTTGTTCAATCGAATTTCATCCGATTTTATTGGTTTTGGAATATTAGGGGAATCTTTTTTAACGACAGGCTTTCTGTTTTGAGAACGTTTAGCCATAGCCGGTTTAGATGCAGAAGGAGATTTTTTTCTATCTGCTGCTGGTTTGCTTGGTCCCGGTCGTTTTTTATTGGAATTATTCATGCTTTTTAATTTTTGCAAAGATACTCTTTTTGGACGTAACTATGGTTAATAATATGAAGCAAGGGTTTTTAGAAATCTTTTACAATTATTGGATATTTATTTTCTAGAATTTCCGATAACACAATAGGGTTTGTATTGGTGTAAAAAACACTATTGCTAGCATTAGAACTTTCTCTTAATCCAACCGATTCTTGCAATATCTTCTTGGTTTGTTTAGCGACTGCTTGCCCCGAATCTATTATCGTAATATTTGGAGGGAGTATTTTTTTTATTTGAGGAATCAAATAGGGGTAATGACTACATCCAAGAACAAGATAATCTATGTTGGATTGAACCATTGGACTAAGGTATTTATGTAATAATTCCTCCATTTCTGCCGAATTAATTTGCCCGTTTTCTATTAGTTCGACTAAGCTATAACCAATTTGTTCTAGGATTTGAATGTCCTGAAATTGTTCTACATTTTTGTAAAACAATTCACTATTTAATGTTCCTTTAGTTGCTAGAATTCCTATTTTTTGGGTTTTAGAATGCAACGCAGCAGGTTTTATGGCAGGTTCAATACCTATAAAAGGAACTTTGTATTTAGCCCGCAATTCCTTGATAGCATTGGTTGTTGCGGTATTGCAGGCAACTACTATTAATTTGCAATTTTGTTCTAAAAGAAATTCGGTATTCTTATAACTAAGATGAATTATTTCTTCTTTAGTTTTTTGTCCATAGGGTGCATTTTTACTATCTGCTAGATAAATAGTATTTTCATTTGGAAGCAATTGGTGAATTTCTTTCCATATAGAAGTACCGCCAATTCCAGAATCAAAAAGTCCTATGGGATTGTTGTTTGTCATAAAACAAATGTAAAAAAAAACTGCCCAAATAAATTGAACAGTTTTAGTTTTTTTAAAAATAGATTAGATTAAAATCCTAAATCTTTTTTAATGTCAGCAGTTAAGTCTGGACCATCAGCAAGCAATAGATCTGCAGCATTAATTACATATTGGTATCCTTTAGCTTTTCCAACTTTTTGGATAGAAGCTTTTACTTTATCTGTAATAGGTTTCATCAAGTCTGCTTCTTTCTTTTGTAAATCTTTTTGAGCAGTTTCTTGGTAATCACCAATTCTTTTAGCCATATCCTGAACCTCTTGTTGACGAGTTTGATTTACAGCATCTGTTACGGTACTTGCTTCAGTGTCGTATTTTTTTAATTTTCCTTGGTATTCGTCTACCATAGTTTTGTATTCTACAGTATAAGTATCACTTAATTTTTTTAATTGAGTTTGTGCATCTAAAACTGCAGGCATTTTAGTCATTATTTCATTTACATCAACATGTGCTGTTTTAGCTTGAGCGTTAATAGTTTGAAATCCAAGTAAAGCTATAGCAGCTATTAAAAAGGTTTTAATTTGTTTCATCATTCTTAGTTTAATTATTGTTTTAATTTATTAGGGTTTTTTGTTTTTAGCGTCTTCTTTTGCTTTTTTAGCAGCTTCTCTGTCGGCAATAATTTTTAATCTTTTTTCCTCTGCAGCTTTTTTTCTATCGTCAATTATTTTCTGTCTGTCTTCTAGAGTTTTCTTTTTTGCTTCTTCAGCTGCAGCTTTCTTTTCTGCTACATCATTATTGGTTGCAGGTTTGTCTTTCACTGGGCTTACATTAGTCTTATCAGAAACTGTGCCATTTCTTTTGGCTAAATTATCCTCTACTAATTGTTTTCTTTTAGCATCGGCTGCCGCTCTTTTTTCTTCTGCTGCAAGTTTTTTGTCTTCTACTATTTTTAGTCGAGCTGCTTTTCTCTCTTCTGCAATTTTCATTTTTTCAGACATTTCTGGATTGTCATCCAACATATCTTGTTTCTTTTCCCTTTCTTCTTCGAGTTTTTGTTGTTTTTTAGACATCTGTTCTCTTTTTTCAGAACGGGTAAGCGATTGAATAACACGTTCGCTTATATCGTGTTTTTTTGCTGCAAAAAGCATGGTTAAATCGGACGATTTGTCAAATATATAATCGTATTTTTTTGCTTCTGCAATATCTTGTACAGCATTAAAGACTTGATCTTGGATAGGTTTTACCAAAACCGCCTTTTGAACTATTAATTCTCCGTTTGGACCAAACTTTTTTTGTTGGTATTCACTTAATTCATTTTCTTGAAAACTAATCTCGGCTTCTCTTTCTTCAATTAGTTCTTTGGTTAACAATACTTTTTCGGTTTTTAGAGCTTCTTTCAATTTAGAAATTTCACTTTTTTTAACCTCCATTTCTTGTTTCCACTTTTCTGCCTTCTGCTCTAATTGGTTTTTTGCTTCTGCATAATTTGGAACTTTTTCCAAAATATACTCCATATCAATGTAACCAATTTTTATGCCACGTGCTTGCCCAGTAACATTATTAGTAATAAATAATGTAGACAACAAAACTAATAAAAAATATTTCTTCATAACGTAATATTTTATAAATGTTAAGCAAATATACTAAAATTGTTGGCCAATAATAAAATGCGTTTGCCATCCACTTTTTACTGTAGAACCTGGAACTGGATCAAAGCCATGTGCAAAGTCAATTCCTAACAATCCAAAGGCAGGCATGAAAATTCGAATACCAAATCCAGCAGACCTTTGTAATAAGAACGGATTATATTGCTGAAAATTGTCATAAGATGCTCCAGCTTCAAGAAAAGTTAGTCCATATATAGATGCTGCAGACTTTAAAGTTAATGGGTATCTTAATTCTAATGAAAATTTATTATAAATAATTCCTCCATTTGTAGAAGATAATGACTGGTTAGGATAGCCTCTTAACTGAATAACTTCTCTACCATCTAATGCATAATTAGCTAGTCCATCACCTCCAAGGAAATAACGTTCAAATGGCACAACACCTCTTGCTGAATTATATGCTCCAAGGTAACCAAATTCTCCTAAAGTTCTCAATACTAATGCATGTTGGTCGTCTCCAAATAATTTGCTGTACCAATCTGCTTTTAATTTAACTTTATAATATTCTAACCAGTTGAACCTTTTTTGGTCTACTTTGCCTTGATTTACATCCGCCTCTGTAAAATCGTCAGTTCTAACAATTCCTGTAACGGTTTGCCCTTGAGGATTGACAACGGTTGCTGTTTTTACATAATCGCCTTCTTTAATGAAAACACCATCGGCACCAAAATTTTGATCCACTATAGAGGAAGATTCATATGTTTTCTTATATTCAGCTTGATTTTTTAAATCACCATAATCCACTTTGTTGAAGGAAGAATACGGAAGTGTGAATTTGGTAGAAATACTAAATTCAGATCCTTTTGTTGGGAATATTGGGTTAATTCCTTTGCTGTTTCTTGTTAAACCAATGTTGAATGCAAAGTTTTTAGAGGATCCATTTCCAAAGGTAAATAATCCTGTATTGTAATTGTGTAAATCATAATGTTGGAAACTTAACGCGGTAGATAATACAAAATAATCATCTGGAACGGTAAGTCTTTTAGCTATCCCAATGGAAAGTGAGGTTATATTAAAACTTTTGCTTTTGTCAATACTACTGCTTGATCCTGAATATAAGAATTGTTTACTTTGTGATAACGAAGTAGAGAAACTTACTGGTTTTTTTCCGCCAAACCATGGTTCGGAAAAGGATAAACTATAGGTTCTAAAGAAAGTACTTGCTTGTAAACGCAATGCAACTTTTTGTCCATCACCCATTGGTAGCGGATGGTAAGCCTCTTTTTTAAAGATATTTCTCATAGAAAAGTTATTAAAAGACAGACCTAAGGTTCCGATGAACCCTCCACCGCCATAACCTCCTTGAAGTTCTATTTGACTGGAGCCTTTTTCTACTAAATTGTATTCAATATCTACTGTTCCAGCTGTTGGATCCACATTTTTAAATTTTGGATCAATTGCTTCTGGATCAAAGAATCCAAGTTGTCCAATTTCACGAATGGTTCGTACTAAATCGTCTTTACTATATTTCTCTCCTGGTTTAGTTCTTAGTTCTCTATAGATAACTTTGTCATTTGTCTTATCATTACCAACAACAGTGATTTTGTTGAAATATGCAATTGGACCTTCGTTTACACGAATTTCAAAATCAATAGAATCGTTTGCTGTTTTAACTTCAACTGGGTTGATAGTTGAAAATAAGTATCCGTTATTTTGATATAAATTGGTGATATCTTCTCCATCCGGTTTAGATTTATCGGCAACTCTTTTTTCTAATAAAACGCCATTATAAGTATCTCCTTTTTTTATGCTAAGTATATTATTTAATAATTGATCCGAATAAACAGAATTACCTAAAAATTTAATATTTCCAAAATAATATTTATGCCCTTCCTCTACTTTAATAGTTATAGCCAACTTTTTCTTTTTTGAATCAAGCCAAACAGAGTCGCTCACCACTCGGGCATCTCTGTATCCTTTTTCTTTGTAATTGTCTACCAATTTTACTAGATCTTCGTCGTATTTCTTTTGGATAAACTTTGAAGCTTTCAGTATGCGGATAGGATTTATTTGTTTGGTATTTTTCATCGCTTTTCGAAGTTTTTTGTCCGAAAACTTTTCATTTCCTTCAAAAGCTATATGATGTATTTTTATTTTATCTCCTTTATCAATATTTACTAATAAATCAACACCATTTTTAGTAGTGTCGGTAATGGTTCTGATATTGACTTTGGTATTGAAATAACCGTCTTTTTTGTATTTATTTTCTAGGTAAATTTTTGTAGTGGTTAGTAAATTTTCATTTACAATTTTTCCTTTAGTTAATGAATTTTCTTTTATTAATTCTTCCACTTTATTTTTCTTAACACCTACGAATTTCACCTCATTTAATTTAGGCAATTCTGTGATTTCCAAGTCTAAAAAGATACTGTCTCCTTTTACTTCATTTACATAAAAATCGATGTCGCTAAAAAGCCCTAGTTTTCCTAATTTTTTGATAGCATTACTAATTTCTTCTCCAGGAACAGTAATGTTTTGCCCTTTTTCAAGACCAGAAAAAGTAACTACTGTTTGTTCATTATAGCTTATTTTACCAATTACATTAACGTTGGCTAAAATGTATTTTTTTCCTTGGTCAAAAGGAACTTTATCTTGTGCAAAAGAGGAAAAAACAACTCCTAAAAATAAAAGTGTTATAAATGTTTGGGTGTAATTTTTTGGCACTTTATGTTTGTTTAATTTGTTCGCTTGTTTTTCCAAATCTTCGTTCTCTTTTTTGATAGCTAATAATGGCTTCATATAAATGTTCTTCTGTAAAATCGGGCCACAGAACGTCGGTAAAAAATAATTCTGCATAGGCTATTTGCCATAGCAAAAAATTACTTATTCGGTGTTCGCCACTTGTTCTAATTAATAAATCTACGTCCGGTAGATTGTGCGTGTAAAGATGCTGATTTATAATTGATTCATCAATAGTGTCTATCGAAATTATATTATTTTTAACTTTATCACTAATGTTTTTAACAACATTTAATAATTCTTCACGGGAACCATAGCTTAAAGCTAACGTTAACGTCATTTTGTTGTTATTTTTTGTTTTTTCAATAACATCTTGAAGTTCTTTTAAGATGGTATTAGGTAGTTTCGAGAGATTTCCAATTGAATTTAATCGGATATTATTGTCTTGAAGTGTTTTTAATTCTTTTTTTAGAGAACTAACCAGCAATTTCATCAAAGTGTCCACCTCTAACTTAGGTCTGTTCCAGTTTTCTGTAGAAAAGGCGTACAGGGTTAAATTTTCAATTCCAATTTTAGCACAAGTTTCCACTATAACTTTAACTGATTTGGTGCCGCTTTTGTGTCCAAGAGCTCTTAATAAACCCTTCTGTTTAGCCCAACGACCATTGCCATCCATTATGATAGCTAGATGTTTAGGTAAATTATCGGTATTAATATTTTCAAGTAAGCTCATAATTTATTGTGCGCAATAGCAGGCTCTTTCTCCAAAGGTATAGGTTAATGTAAATCCACTAAACACATACCAATCCTTGCTAGTAATATTCCCAAACTTTAAGGGTTCTAAATTTTTATTTTTTGGTAGACTTCCGTCTAAATTATCAGTCATTGTATATCTGGCACCCGCTTCAAATCCTAAAATTATTGATGGTGTAATATTAGATTTTACTCCAATGGTCATCGGTATTGCAAAAGTACCATGATTAATGTCCATTTTGGTAACCCCATTAAGTACATACAATTCATCATAATTGGTGTAACATAACCCAGTGTAAATATAGGGAGTTACTTTAAGTCCAAATTCATGCAGGTTAAAATCTAAAAAATTAAATTCCAATCCTGCGGAAATTTCTTTTATGTTATTTTCAAAATTATAGCCTCTTTTATAACGTCCAGGCACTTCAGAATCTAAATCATTAGCCGTAATTTTAGATTGCATATAAGAAATTCTCCAGGCGTGTCTTGGGCTTCTGTTCCATTTGTATACAATTCCAAATGCCATTTCGTTCGGGTCAACATAATTTGTTTTTCCTACATCACCAATATAATTGCTTCCGCCAAGAAAAACACCAACTTCATGAATTTGAGCTGTTAATTTTGATAAACCTAAAATAAAAACAAATAAAAAAATTTTTTTCATCAATCGAAAAATAGCGTGCAAATATAACAATTATAGCAACTAATATTACATGACATTAGTATTTATAACAAATTAAATTTAACCGGATTAAACTTTTCTATACAATTCATTTGTATAGGAATAGTTATCTAACGAAAAATTGGAGAAAGTAGTATAGTGAAGGGTATTAATTTCTTTTATCTTCGCCCCAAAGTAGTTTGTTTCGGAGTGTTTTTAAGAACGTTTCTTCCGGAATTTCAACCATGTTAATTTGGAATGGCGTTTTGGTAATGGTTAAAACTGAATTATTGTCTAAAGTTGCAATTCTAGAATCTAATGATACTAAATATTGGTCTTCTCTTCCAGAAACATGAAGTGTTATTTTAGTGTCATCCGAAATTACTAATGGTCTCGCATTTAAATTGTGTGGAGCGATTGGAGTAATAACAAGTACTTTTACTTCGGGTGTCAAAACGGGGCCACCACAACTCAACGAATATCCTGTAGAGCCAGTTGGGGTAGAAATAATTAATCCGTCTGCCCAATAGGAATTCAAATGTTCGTCGTTTAGAGCTGTATCAATTGTAATCATGGAAGTAGTATCTTTTCTGCTCACGGTTATTTCGTTCATGGCAAAATTGAGTTCTTCTATTTGTTCGTTTTTTGGGAAACATTCCAAATTTAGTAGTGTTCTTTTAGAAATGGAATAATTTTTTTCTAGTACCAATTGCAAGAAAGGTTCAATATTTTCTTTTTGTACTTTTGCTAAAAATCCTAATCTCCCAGCGTTTATTCCGATAATTGGAACTCCCGAATTTCTAACGTAGGTTGCTGCTCTCAATATGGTTCCGTCACCACCAATACTAACCATTATGTCAAAACTACCGTCTATACATTCATGACTATTGAAGGTTTTATACTCTCTTTTTAGGATTTCTTCTTTGTATAAAATATTTAAAAAGTTCTCTTCAATAACCAATTCTACATCATTTGCATTAAAAAAAACAAAGATGTCCCTAATAATAGGTCGGGTGTCGTTTTGATAATATTGACCAAAAATGGCTATTTTCATTTTCTGTAATTTTGTGCTTCTTAAATATTCAAATATTTGTCTAAATATTCCGAACGTTCTCTTAAGTTATTGATGTAATTGTCTTCATGATGTTCGGAAACTATTTCGTAATTGTAGCGTCTAAAGGTTTGAATTATTTCATTCATAGAGCCTAAGGCAATTTTAATGGTAACTTGTATTTTTTCTGCTGTAGCATCCGAAATAAACAAACCAAGAAGTTTGCCATTATTACTTTCTACAATTTGGGTAATTTGTGCCATAGAATAATCTATAGCATTTTTTTCTACCACAATTATGGCTCCTTGTTCTTTTAAAAATGGCGTTTCATGAAAAAATTTCACTATATCTTCCAGTTCATAGTAGCCTAAATAGGCATTATCGTCTCCTAAAACTGGAACTACATTAGAATGATTTTTGGCAAAAACTTCTAGTACATCCAACCAAATCATATTTTTTCTTGCAAAAAAACCTTCTAAAGTGTATTTATAATCGTCTACTTTTTTGTCATCATCAAATGTTTCCACATCATCAGAAGCAATGCATCCCATGTAGATACCTTCGTTTAAAACTGAAAAATGGGAGAAGGTAACTTCCTCAAAAAAACTCTGAACCTCGGCAATAGTTTCTTGACTATCAATGGCTTTGTAGTCGTTGGTGATATAATCGGAAATTTCAGTCATAACAAGTATTCTATATTCGTTGCAAAATAATCAAATTTTTGAACATAAAACCTTATTTTAACTTTGTATTTTTGCAATCAGAATTTCAAAATAGAAATTAGTTAATAATACTATGACAAAATTAAGTGTAAATATTAATAAAATAGCCACTTTGCGAAATGCTCGTGGCGGTAATGTTCCCGATTTACTGCAAGTAGCCAAAGACATTCAAAAATTTGGTGCACAAGGAATTACCATCCATCCACGACCTGACGAACGACATGTGCGCTATCAAGATGCTAGAGATTTAAAATCTATTGTGTACACCGAATTCAATATTGAAGGAAATCCGCAACATAATTTCATCGATTTGGTTTTAGAATGTAAGCCAACGCAAGTGACATTAGTTCCCGATGCCATTGGTGCAATTACTTCTTCTGCGGGTTGGGACACCATAAAACACCAAGCCTATTTGACGGAAGTTATCCAAGAATTTCAACGCAACGGTATCAGGACTTCCATATTTGTGGATCCAATTCTGGAAATGGTTGAAGGTGCAAAAGCAACCGGAACGGATAGAATTGAATTGTATACCGAAGAATTTGCAAACCAATACGGTTTAGGAAATCGTAAAGGAATTGAACCTTATACCAAAGCAGCAATTTTAGCAAATGATTTGAATTTAGGAATCAACGCTGGACACGATTTGAGTTTGGATAATATTAAATTTTTCAAAGAAAATATCCCAGGTTTATTAGAAGTTTCTATTGGTCATGCACTAATTTCTGAGGCATTGTATCTTGGTTTAGATAATGTGGTGAATATGTATTTGCAAAAACTGAAATAAAAATAGACACGAATTTCACGAATTAGCACAAATTCTAAGAAAAGTATATTTTCACAAATTAGTGAAATTCACCCACCAATTCGATTAGTGAAAATTAGTGATATTCGTGTAAGAAAAAAATAATTATAATGTTACACTCCAGAATAGAAGGCCATGGCAAACCCCTATTAATACTTCACGGATTTTTAGGAATGTCCGATAATTGGAAAACTTTCGGAGCCCTTTATGCTGCCGAAGGTTTTCAAGTGCACCTACTCGATTTAAGAAACCACGGAAAAAGTTTCCATTCGGAGGATTTTTCTTATGAAATCATGGCGCAAGATATTTTAGACTATTGTCAAGCAAATAATTTAGAAAAAGTTTCCATTATTGGCCATTCTATGGGCGGAAAAGTAGCCATGCTTTTCGCAACTAAATATTCGGAATTGGTAGATAAATTAATTGTTGCCGATATCGGTCCTAAATATTACGCACCACACCACCAAGATATTTTGGCGGGATTGAATGCCGTAGATTTTTCTGCAAAACCAGATCGAACTACCGTAGAAGAAACTTTATATCCTTATATTCCTGATTTTGGTACCCGTCAATTTTTAATGAAAAGTTTATTTTGGAAAGAGCCAGGGCAACTTGCATTCCGATTTAATTTACCTGTTTTTAATGCTAAAATCGAAATTATCGGA
>Ga0209134_10000037_pt1 | contig 35691 bp, 54 predicted proteins | sample LauGreSp1BDMLBSN_2_FD_187566 | JGI IMG/M metagenome (GOLD analysis project Ga0209134, IMG submission 187566) | Freshwater lake microbial communities from Lake Michigan, USA - Sp13.BD.MLB.SN (SPAdes) (version 2) | ecosystem: Environmental > Aquatic > Freshwater > Lake | place: Lake Michigan, USA... | reverse complement strand
TCAGTAAGACTTAAAATGCTCCTATTTGAATTATTTGAACCATCTCTAATTTGAGCAGTTTGAACCCAAGCAGTACCATTATAGTATTCCATCAAACCAAGAGATGAATTATATCTTGTTTGACCATTAGCCACAGTAGGTCTTTGTGCAGTAGTACCAACAGGCAAAGTTAAATACCCTGTATCATTAATAGTTGTATTTTTTAAATTAGCCATATCAATTATTTATAACCATCTTCCCCAAATTGACCAAGTACCCGAACGATTATCATATACTGCATTTGAACCATTGCCAGTTCCCCACAATAAACCATTAGGGAAACTTCCGCAACTACCACCATCATAACCAGCACCAATAGCACCAGAAGCAGTTGCCCAAAAACATGGAGTTTGACCTGTATTATATATTCCCATTCCTCCACCAAAACCAAAAAATACTCTGTAACCAATTCTTGTACCAGTTGTACTTAAATCACCATTTTCACTTCTTGTGTTGAATGCTCTACCATAATTAGTGTCATTCCACCCAGCAGTTGCCCAAATACTACCATCACTACGACCAACCAAATATTCTTTCATAATATAATTTTGGTTAATTAAATTAGTTGTAGCAGTTCCATTGTAAGGTGATTCAAATAGTTTTACCCATCCATATCCAGAACCATTATAGTTGTGTCCCGAATAATAAAGGCTAACAATTGTAGGTGTAATAGCTGGGTCGCCAGGTTTAATAAAAAAATAATTACCAGCAGGCTTCTTTAAAACATCAAAATCAGTCATACTCAATATTGCTGATGTTGCATTATTAGCACTACCATCTCTAACTTGGGCACAAGGTGTCCAACCTGATGCACCATAGTATTCCATTACACCAAGAGTAGAATTAAACCTTGTTTGTCCTACTATTGGTGTTGGTCTTTGAGCCGTAGAGCCAACTGGCAATGTTAAATTACCTGTATCGTTTACTGTTGTATTTTTTAAGGATGCCATATATTTATAGAATTATCCATCCACTCCCATTGTAATACTCTAAAGTACCAAGAGAAGAATTGTATCTAATCATTCCTGCTGAAGGAGTTGGTCGCTGGGCAGTAGTACCACTTGGTAGTGTGATATGCCCAGTATCATTAATTACAGTATTTTTTAATATAGCCATCTAATTCATCTATTTTAGTTTGTTGCTCTTTAATAGCTTCAATTAACAAGCCTACTGTTCTCGAATAAGCAACTGAGTTTATTTCTTTATTCTCAAAAGTAATCAATTCGGGTACATATTCATAAACCTCCTCTGCAATTACACCTATTTCCTTGTTTGTATAACCTATTTTATTGTAAGTAACACCTCTAAGATTTAATACTTTGTCAAGAGCATTATTAATAGTTTTAACATTCTCTTTATACTTCAAAGCAGATGTTTCCGTAATTGTACCTGTGATAGTTATAACACTACCAGATTCAGTAATAATAGAATTACCTAATGCAGTTGAACTTGTCCATTTTGCAATAGTATTAGTCGTACCACTACCACTAATACTTCCTCCACCACTTGCTGAAATTGTACCACCACTAATTGTGATGTTAGTTCCAGCGGTAAGAACTGAACCATCAGCCATTAATATTTGAGCAGAAGTTCCACCTGATTTAATTAAAGAACTTCCTGTTATTGTGCTTGAAGCTAAAATTGTTCCTGTAACATGAAGCTTTGCACTTGGTAAAGCATTACCAATACCAATGTTAGTTCCATCATCGTAAATTAATGAACCATTAATTGAAGAAGAACCTGACCATTTAGCTAAATAACCCGATGTACCACTTCCACTAACCCCACTTGTTGCAGAGGCAGTATAAGCTACTAAATCAACAATATCATTAGTTACAACCCCAATACCTAAAACAACTGAAGTTCCATTTGTTGCAGTATAATCAGATGTACTTAATCTTGCACCATTGACATAAACATCAACCAATCCTACTGTATATCCACCTGTAACGGTAAAAGTAGTTTGACCCGAAGTTGCAGTAAATGTTTGAACATTACGCATACCTGAACCAGGTGTAATTGTCCATGACCTATCAGCAGTTAAATCGTAAGATGTACCATTAATTGTTAATAATCTCGATGCTGGGGTATAAGAAGTATTATCATAACTTATCGTAGTACCACTAACCTTAACAAATCCAGTACCACTTAAAGCAGTTTGTTTCGCATTAAAAGCAGACCAATCAGTAGAACTTAAATATCCATTAACCGAAGCAGATGCTTGAGTAATGCTAATTACACCACTTGTAATTGACAATGGAGCATTTGCAGTTAAAGTAGCACCAACTGTCCAAGTTCTGTCTGCTGATAAATCATAAGTAGTACCATTAATTGTAATAGTTCTTGATGTAGGTACATAAGTTGAGTTATCATAACTAATTGTAGTCCCACTTGCTTTAACAAAACCAGTACCATTTAATGTACTTTGTTTTGAATTAAATGTATTCCAATCCGTACTTGACAAATAACCATTTGAAGTAGGAGAAGATTGGTATATATTAATATTGTTAGAATCAATCTCCAATGGCATTGAAGCAGTCATGATTCTTTTATTGTAAGCTACATCCCATTGTGCTTGCCTTGCATCAGTTGGTAATGAATATCCAGAAGCAAAAGTTATCGCTAATGTACCCGAAGAAGTTATTGGGCTACCCGATATAGCAAACCCATTAGGAACTGAAGCACTAACTGAAGTCACAGTACCAACATTCCAAACTCTATCTGCACTTAGGTCAAATAGTGTCCCATTAATAGATAATGTTCTTGTTGTTGGAACTCCACCCAACCCTACCAAAGTATAAGTTGGAATGTTTAAAGCATTACTTGCAAATGTAGAAGCACCACTTGAACCTGTTGTAGTTAAAGTGATTGGTAATTGGATAGCAGCATTCTTCCAAAGAGCAGATGTGAAATCATAAACTATTCCTTGGTTATTAGCAGGAGAAATAATTTGTACATCATGTATTTCCTTTAATTCAAAACCATTTTGAACCTTAACAAATATCTCACCATTATTATTATTAACACGAGTAACAATACCTATAAATACTAAGTGTGCAGGTGCATAAGGCTTATTAGCTAACCCATAAATAAGATTGCCATCAGTACCTAACCAAACTGCATCACCAATAGTAGCAGAAGAAGTATTTAATCCTGTAAGCAATCCTTCTGTTATAACGAATCCTTTGCCATTTAAGGCAAGATTTTGTGCTATAAGACCCAATGTCTTAGATGAAGTAGATTCACTAACATTAGAAGCCTTAGAAACAACCATGTTAGTTCCATCAGCAGATGAAACATATACTGCTTGACCTTTTGTTAAAGCAACTCCTGCTTTTACTTCATGTTTTAATTGACTTGTATATTGTGCAATATTATCAATCCATTCAGCATTATAATCTGTTGCATTAATCTTTGATAAAATTTGACCAGCAGTTCCACCAACAGGTAATCCATTTTCTGAATTAGCAATAATAATACCCATTACCACATTGTTAATCAATGGGCTATCAGGGTAAACACGAACATTACGAGTATAATTAATATTCCACTCAGCACCATGAGAACGAATCCAAACATAGTAGTCAGTCATCACAGTTAGTGTAACATCTATATCAGGGTCATCAGTTTGGAAGGTGGCAGGAGTTGTGCCAGGGAATGTACCTGCAACGGTATATCCATAGTCAATGTTGCCAGCAGGAGGCATTGGAACATACCCCTCTGAAGTAAACTCTTGAAATACTCTTAATGTCTTTATTGCCATTTCTAATCTTCTTTTTGACCTATTGGGCTAATCCAACAGTCTTCAGTATAAACCTTTGTATAATAAGCCAAATTTACATTATCTGAACCACTACTACAACTCAAATGCTTTTCCAAAGTAGGATAAGATTCAGTTTCATCGTAGATAGTATCTAAGTTAGTCCAAGTTATTGAAGCAGGTAAAGTATTTTCTGGATTTAAAGAGTAGTTAAATTCGATTTCCCCATCTATTTTCTTCATCTCTAACCAAACACCTTGCGTAACTCCAATCGTGGCTGAGATGCCAAAAGAAACACTACCATCGGTCTTTGTTCTTCTGTAAATCTTCAACTTCCCAGAACCATCAACAAACATTCCAACAAAAGGAACATTATCCTTTGCCTCTTGTCTAAATTGTAAACCAGCTTTTGCTTTAATTGTGTCAAATGTAAATGTTTTTAAATATACCCTTAATGTAAAGTCTGTTAATGTTTCACTCCAACCGTAGATGTATCCTGTGTCATTAGCGTTTTTAAAATCACCGCTTCCGTACATCTTTATTGAAGAACGATTTACATAATAAAAGTATCCTATTTCTCTTTCAGTTGGCATTGTTATTATGGTTTAAAATCATCCATGAAGAAGGCAACAAATCTATCAAATATAGTACCTGAGCCACCTGCTTCTCCAAGGTCAGTACCTACCCCATTACGTTTTTTTTTTTACTCTCAGTTGCTGCTGAGGAAATTAAGTTGCCATTAACATCGTACCTTGAGGTTATCATTGAGGCATCAATTTCGTTTGATGTTAATTCCATAAGCACAACTTCAGCAGTACAATCTCTTTCGTTTATTTTCATTGATAAAGGAAAGAATTTCTTGTCAGCTAAAGCACCTTGAACAGGGAACTCATAAATTGCTCCAAATTGTAAGTCTTTGCCAATAAGTGTACCTGTAAATATATTTCTATAATCAGAATATTGGTTAAGAATATTACGAGCATTTAATTCGTTTATCCCATAAATACCACCTTCTACTGGAGGATTCGCTGGGTCATATTCATCTCTTTCATACCAAGACTTATCGTATGTTGTAACATAATTAGTACCATCAAAAGTATGAAGGTTTGAATAGTTATAGTCTGATATTAAAAAACTATCTGATTCTAAAGCATCTCCATTATAAACAATCTTTTTAGGTGGTTTTAAAGAAGTGTTTTTAGGATTTATTAATTTAAAATTATCAATATAAGATAGACTTTTACTTTCGTAAAATATAGGGTATTCTCCTGTTGGTTGGGCAGCATAATTACCTACACCATTAAGTAAAACTTGCTCATAAATTGTTTGATAACCTGAATAACCTGTTCTTGCTTGTGCATATAATACTATTCCAACAGTATATTCCTTATACTTATACAAATCGTAAGCATCAATTACATCAGGAAATGGGAAATTAAAACTAAATACATTTAAGTCTTCAGATGGGTAATTAACAGACTTAGTAAAAACATAAGGAGATGTTTGCCAATTACCTGTTCCGAAATTAAAATAAAATGATGGAGAACCAGGTGCATCTTTTAATCCTACTATAATTGAAAAAGAAGGATTATTAGTGGGGCACTTAATGTTTAAATCAAAACCATTTCCCCAATTTATACTAACAGCAGGACCACAAGAAAGTGAACCTTGAGATGGAGAAGTGGAAGTAAGACCAAGCAAATAAGTATTAGCTATTGAATCATACAAGCAATAAGTTTTAGTATTACCAAGAAAACTCTTTCCAAAAAACTTAAAATTAGTTTCAGTTAATGTTCCATTATTTAAGTCTAAAGTAGTGGTATAAGGAATTTCATTTTTTGTACCAGTCCATAAATTAAAATTTCCATTAATTAATTTACTATCACCTCTTTGATATTCAACCTCAACTTCCTTATAGAATCTACGAATCTTTCTTTTAGGTTTAGCAACAATAAGAAAATCAGTACCATGTCTAAGTGTAGGAATAGTTTGCTTAGATGATGTGTTAAGATTACCATTAACATCAAACTTACTTGCTTGATTTACACCAAATGCCAAATCTTTAACTTTAACAAAATACCAAGCACCATAGTTTTGATAAACTAATGAGTTAAATAATGTACAAGTATCAAATACTAAATCAGAATTTTCTTTAAACTCAAAGTTTTTATCCTGAAGACCAGCAGTATAAATATATGTTTGCTCTAATGGAGTTGAGTAACTTGTTTTAGTTTGGTTTAAGTTAAATAACTTACATAAAACATTTAATCCGTAACCATATCCAATAGAATTTAATGCTCCTTGTACAACTTTTAACAAACTCATTATACCATCTGGATATTTAGAGTTATCATTTAATTTTTTACTTTTTAATGCACCAAGTCCATCAATAGTTTGGAATTGTATTGAAGGATACTTTAAGAATATATCTTCTTCGCATAACTCAGGAGAAACAAAACCACTCCAGAATAATACATTATTTCTGTAATATTCAAGAAAATATTCCGTTTCATCTTCAGAAATAATTGAATCCATATTAATGACACCACCAAGCACATTAAATGATAATGAACTACCTCTTAATGGGTAGAAAATATCATCATCAGATGTTGGGTAGTCAATTTCAACAGGACTAACATCTCCATAAGGAATATCAGTAATAGCCCCACTATAAGCCTTTTTTAATATTAAAACTTTACATTTTGTAACCTTTAATTCTTCTGCTGCAAATGGTTTGCAAGTAGCATCAAATTCAAATCTATATCTTGTTCCGTATCCTACCATTATCTTCCTGTTACTCTAAGTGTTGTTTCTAATGATTTATTAATTTGATAACCTGTCTGAGTTGCAGTAATTGCACCAGTAAGGTCAATAGATAATTTAATTGACTGAGATGCGTAAGATGAGCCACCATACTGATAAGATGAACCACTTGTCATTCCAGATGAACTACCTGACTTTGCAGAATTACTTACTTGTGCTTTATTTTTACTCATTGAATTATCAATCTTACCACTATAAGATTTTAATGCACTACCAGCAGCGATAGCTGCAAGTCCTAATGCAACCATTCCTGCACCACCACCAAGTGATTTTAGTGCAGTTTCAATACCTTCTTTAAATAAACCTAATTGGATTGCAGATGTTCCAACCTTTATTAATAAATCACCAATAGCACTTGTAAACATTGAACCAAGTGCTTTAAAAGCATCTTCAACACTAAATGCCCCAGTTAAAGCTGCACCTGCAATTTCTGCAAATCCAACTGAAATATTCATTGCAAAATCTCTTTGTGCAGAATAAATGGATTGAGCAAAATTACCCAAAGAGGCTTCTGCATCTTGTGATTTCAAAGATGTAAATAAACCATTTAATGTTTGAGATTCTCTCTTTAAAGCATCTGCAACATCTCTGCTTGATTGCTCAATAGCTTTTTGTCTTGCAGCATCCCTTGCTTTAACTTTAGCAATTGAAAATCCTTGTACAATTAAATTTCTTTCCGCATTGTACTTCGCTTCAATATTATTTAATTCTAAGCCATATTTTTTAGCAAACTCAATATCATTATCGTAATTCTTCTTTAACTCTGTTAATCTTTTTGTATCAGATGTACTCCACCAATTAGATATTGTTGTTGCTGCATCTTTATTTTCTTCTATAAATGCCTTTATCTTAGTTCCAACATCCTTTGTAATAAAGTCTGGAAATATAACTGTTTCGTATTTTTCTGTTTTTTTCTCTTTGTTAGGATTTCTACTTGGCTTAGAACTAAATCCTAAATTAGATGCCCCACCACGACCAGAACCCTTTTTTAATAAATCAATTTGGGATGTTAAATTCTTTAATTTTTCCCAAGATTCTAAATAACCTTTAGGGTCAATTGAAATTTGCCATTCCATTTTTTGCTTCAATTCTTTTGATTGCTTTTCCATAAATGGAATTGCTTTATCAAAACCTGATGGCATAACATTATTTTTCATGTTAAGCATCTCAGCATCAAAACTGTGCAAATAACCAATAAAATCCCTAACATTTTTCTGAGCCTCTGGACCAAAAAGACCTGCAACTTTTATTGTAGAATCATCAAGCCATTTTGAAAATGTATTTAATCCAGATATATTAACTAACTCCTCAATTGCATTGGCAAACAATTTAACTGCTTTAATAACTATATCAAGTGCTAATGCTAATGCTGATAATACCTCTTTTAAAGCATTACCCCAAAAAGTTGATTTACTGCCACTTGATTCAAAATTTTCTCCAATCTTTGCAACTAAGTCAGATATATGAGTTGCTGCACTTGATAAATCAAAAGCTTCATTTAAGTTATTTCCAATTTCTGCTAAAGTAAATGAAATACTTTCAGACATTTTATTGTATGCACCTGCTAATGTTTTTGATTGCTCATCAGCCATTCCGAAGAATCTGCCACCCTCACTTGTAGCAAAAATAAAAGCATCTGCTACATCTTTAACAGATATTTGACCATCGTGCATTTTCTGAGTAAGAACTGCCATAGATTGACCTGTCTTATCAGAAATTGCTTGTAATGGGTTAAACCCTGCGTTAATCATTTGGCGAGCCTCTTGACCCATTAAACGACCTGCTGCGGTAACTTGACCAAAAGCTAAAGAAAGTCTTTGGAACTTATCAGCATTACCACCCGAAATATCACCCAACATTCGGGTAATCTCCGTAGTTTGTTTTGCAGTTAATCCATATTGTAATAATGTTTGAGCACCTTTAGTAATGTCTTGAAACTGCATTGGTGAGTTAAGTGCTTGTGCTTTCAACTCAGAAAGCATAGCATTAGCAGTTTCAGCACTACCAGTAAACACCTTAAATGCAACTGCGGTTTGCTCTAAATCAGCAGCAGTTTTTAATGCGGATTTTCCAACTCCGATAATAGAAGCAATACTTAGTGAAACTCCGATAGCAGCAAATGCAGATGATATTGCCCTTGAAGCACCACCCATACTGCTACCTATTTTAGTAGAAGTTGTTTGTGTAACTGTACCTAATTTAGATAACTCGGCTGATAAACTATTTAGCTTATCTTGAGCATCTTTAACATCAGCACCAATCTTAATATAAAACTCATTAGTTTCTGCCATTACTGAATAGAATTAACCCACTTTTTAACTATTTCATCCGAAAGATACTCTTTTTCTTTTGATTTTTCTAAATCTTGCCCTATATTGTCTGTCCATAATGGCACAATGTCTTTAGGTTGTTTAACATCCTTACCTCCCATTGCTGCCAAAGAAGACCACATTAAATTTCTTGCAATATCCCATTGCTCTGCCTTTCTAAATTCAAAGCCATGTTCATAGTCAAGAAATTCCCCTAAAGTCATCCTTTTCCATTCCCATGGCTTCAAACCAGTCCTATAAATTCTTGTGAGCATATTGCCCCAAGTTATTACTACTTTTTTTTTGCTTGCGTACTCTTTGGTGCATCTAAATCACTTGGCATTAAATCAGCAGTAATCCATTCTACTACTGAAATTACTGTGGTTTGCATCAACCATTTAGTAGCAACCATTTTAGAAGTCTTAATTTTAGAAACTAAAGATTCAGCATCCTCATCATGACCATTAACATAAAGCCAATAAATATGACCACTAAGCATCATATCACGAGTTACTTCAATAAGCCTTGATGTGTCATTTTCGAAATCTTGCATATTAATTAAGTCATTGAAGTTACCTCCTAATTCCTTAACATATACATCATTAATGCTTCCTAAAGAAAAGTCAAAATTGATTTTTTTACCTTCAAATGTAATCGTTCTCATGTTTTTGTGTTTGTGGGTTTAAAACAAAAAGGGTGAAGAACTAAATCCTCACCCCAAATGTAATCAATTATTTTTGATTATTAAACTGCTGGAACTGTACCTTTTGTTAGTACACCTGTTCCTTGTAAAGTAATCTCTACTGTTGCAATCTCTTGGTCGCCACCTGTTACTGGCTTAGAAGCTACGAAAGCCTTACCTGTAAGAGTAGTTTCTGATACCGCAGCAGTTTTAAATGAAACTGTTAATTCAGTTTGGTCTAACCAAGCAGTCAATAACTCATCATAAGTATATTGAACTGTTCCATCTGCATAATCTAATAAAATTGTTGATGTCAATGACCAAGACTTACGACCTGGAATTTGAGTCATCCATGCTCCACTATCCTTGCTTGAAGTTTCAATCATTGAAGTGGATAAATCGATACTACAAGTAGTTTCGTTTGCTATTGTTTTAGTTCCTACAAATATGCGTAGGTCTGTTCCTTTTACTAATCCCATTTTATTTTTAATTTAATTGATTTAACAATTGACTGAAAATTATACTTTGTTCAACTTGCCATCCTGTTGGCAATTGTAATATTACGGAATTTGTTTCATATTCACAATTCATAACTTGCCAAGAAGTTAAGTATTGACTAAAGCCATAAGTATTATTAGATGTAACAATTCTTGCAATAATTAAGTTTGAAATATCATTTACTTGCTTCTTACCACCCTCACTTGAATCATACCTTTGAATTACATTAACCTCAATGGTCGAATCTCTTTGAAATCCATCTTTACTTCTTTCTCCTCTTGAAATTTGATTTCCTAAAACAATAACAGGATATACTGCACCTTCTGGAACAATCTCATCATAAATACCAACTGCTTGGCTATTATAAGTTATTCCACTTAATGCTTGAAAGTAAGCCTTCCGTAAATCAAATGCACTATCCTTATTTATCATTTTAGTAAATTTTTCATTATTGTACTTGTTGTTCTATTTAACTTCCTTCTTGCAACAATATAGTGGTGTAAAAAGTATCTTCTTGGTCTTACTGACAATCTCGGAGTACCTCTTTTAAATTTTAATGCCAAATCAGAAAATTCTCCATATTCAGCATTTAATCTAAATTGCTTACCTGTACCAAATTCTTGGAAAGGAGCATATTCAGCTCTAAAACCAATCTTAATAATTAAATGTCTATTTTTAAGTCTTTCTTCACGATATTGGCTTCTTCTTAGTTCACCTGTATCAACTGGAGCATTTGACCTTGACCTCATCTCTATGTAATCTGCTTCTTTTTGCACATTATCATAAATTTTACTATCAATCTTAGTTTGTGCCCTATTAATTTTATTTTGTAAAACTTTAAGACCAGAAAATGTTAGTTTAATCACTTCTTTTTGTTGCTTTAAAAGTAAGTTTTGTTTTTGTAAAATCAGGGTCAATAATACTACTTAAAGTATATTCAACACCATTTACTTCCAGAATATCAGTTGTCTTAGGTATAAAAGAATCTCTGTATCTCATCTCACCTTCAAAAGATAAATTGACACCAAATTTAGAACTTTCAATGTTTCTAATTCCTCCGTAGTTACCATAAAAAGAACTTGTTTCAGCAAAGTATATACTTGTGGTATAGCTTGAATAAGTTACCCCTGATAAACCACCTGCACCATCTGGAGTTCCCGATAGCTTTCTTTTAAATGTTCCTTTTATTCTATTTAGTCTATTATACATAAACAGGGCGATAATGTCTAATTCTGTCCTTAACTGCTTTTAATGCCAATCTTTTATCTTCAACCTTATTATCAAAATCTATTGCAACAATATCAAGAATTGCATTTTCTAAATCTTTAGGTAAAGATGTATATCCACAAACATAAGTTACTTTAATACCTGCTGCACTATAAGCACTAAGCTTATTCTTTTCTCCACTTAACTCATAATCAGTATCTAATACAAGTGCTTTCCCATCTAAATCAAACACCGAAGTGATAGATTGAACTGGATTATAAGGTAATAAAACAGTACCGTTAATTTGCGTGTAAGAAAGTCTAACTGTTTTAGTCTTTAGTCCACACTCAGTAAACAATTCCACCTCACGAAAAGCACTTGCTAATAAAGCAGTAATCTTTGTGTCTTGGTCGTTAAAATCCACATTTAAGTGTTCTTTTACAATAGACAAACTAATAGGAATAGGTAATGAATCTGATGTTACCACCAAATCCATTCCTTGTGTCTTAACTCCTTCTAAGTCGTAAGCCATTATTTCTTCTTATATAAAGGTTTCTCTGATTTATCCTCTTTAGGTTTAATCTCAGAATCTTTCTCAATAATTTCTGCAAGATTCTTTTCATTAAAAACATCTGCACGAGCATTTGTACATTCAACGATGTCACCAGGCATTCTTAGCATATTTGTATCCAAATCATGGAAAATGCTTAATACTTTTACTTTTGCCATTATAATTTAATTTAGTTTTTTAAAAAATAAGCCTACTGTTCTCATGGGAAGTAGGCTTACATAATTAACACAAAACAAACAAAAAAGATAAATTATGCTACTACAAAAGTACCTTTTCTCATTGCTGAACCGTAATAGATTGGTAAAGCAACAGACTCCTCAACACGAACTGTAACCAAGTTCTTAGTAAAGTTGTCAGCATCTTCGTAAGAGAACTCAGTATTGATGTTATCTTCGAACAATAATTCAGCACCTTTTGCTAAGTCAGCTACCATGAATGAATTAACAGGCATGATGTCAGTTGCAATTACAGGTACACCAGCTACTGATAAGTTACCACTTGCAATTAATGCAGGGAATGAATAACCAGCACCAGACTCCTTGTTAATCAACAATTCCATTTGGTCAATTGGATTAACCAAGATTGCATTTGGAGTAAAACGAGCAGCACGAAGTTGAGCAACTGCGTTAGCCAACTTATCCCAACGGTTAGAACCTGCTACTACTGAACCTGAAGGTACATAAGTAGTTGCATTTTCCCACAAACCTGAGAAATCAGAAGTTCCAGCGATGTCCATCAATTGGTCATCTTCGAAGTTCTGCAAATCAGTTACCATTTGAGTAGATACAAAGTTTTGTAACCAGCTTAAACGAGATAACATCTGCTTAGAGATACGAGAAAATACTGCGATAGTCTTTGGAGTTACTTCGCTGATAGTAAAGTCGTAATCAATTTGTGACTTAGATGAACCTTCAGTTTGGATACCTACTGCACCTTCTCCACCACTTTTCTTAGCAAACTTAAATACACCATTCTGCTCAATTACAGAAGTACGCATCAAATCTCTCAAGTGAATTGTACGCAAAGGGTCAGTTAAGATTGTGTTTGACAAACCTGCAATCTTAGAAGCCCAATCAGAACCAATGTTTACAGGCAAAGTCATTGTACCAACTGCCTTAGTGTTCAAAGAAAAACCACCTTTAGAAACGCGTTCTAATGATTTAAATTGTCCTACATTCTCAGAGAATACTTTATGCAAATCAGATTCGCTTACAGTTTCTACATTTTTAGCACGAACATCCAAGATTGCATCAGACAATCCTTTTTCTACTAAACCTAATTTTTCTTCTAATGAGGCATATTTCTCACCTGCATTCTTTACTTGGTTAGTCAAATCATCGATGTTTAAACCTTCGATTTCACGACTAACACCTTTTTGAATCATCTCGTTAAGGTCGCCTTTTACTTCCTCAACTAATTTTTTAATATCCTCCATTATTTAAACGAGTTTTTTAATTGTTGTAAAAATTCTAATTGTTGTTTTTGGATTAATTCTTCTGGATTAACATCTTCAAGAGTGGTGATAATTTCCGACTTCTCTCTGCTATCAATTAGCTTGAACATTTCCGACTTGATAAAGTTATACTCAATTTCTAACAATTCATAGGTTTCATCTTTTAAATTTCCTTTTCTCAGCATTTTGTATAGCTTATCAAATCTTTCTCTTAAACCATTTGAATCTAAATTCTTTAGACCCATAAATGGTGTATCAGGATTTGCAGCCCATAAAACTGAAGAAAATTCAAATAACTTAACCTCTTGAATTTCGTAATAAGGAGCAGAACCTTTCGGCTCAACTTTATTTTCTTTAATTGTAGAAAACCCAATTGAGTGCTGATTAATTAAACCTTCTTCATAAAGTTTAAGAATATCCTCACCAACTTCGGTATCAACAATTTTAGCTTCAAAGTAAAGACCAAAAGAATCTTCCTTTAATACTTGTGGCTTTCCAAGAGGTTTAGATGAATCATGGTCATGTAAGAACCAAATTTCATTCTTGCCATCTACACCTCTTTCTTTAATGGTTTTTGTAAATGCACCAGGCATTATCATATCACCATGTAAATCAATGTTACCGAACTTAGCAGCATAACCTGTAACGATTCGCTTTTCAAAATCTACCTCAGTAACTTCTCCTAATGACTTTATTTTATAATCTCTCATATCTAATTCAATATTTGCAAATATAACAAAAATTAATAATTACCAAACTATATGAACATTACTCCACATCTACAATTTACTAACTCGGATACTGGAGCAGATGAATCTCCTGGGGCATCCATAGGAAAACCACCAACAATAAACTTATCAGAAAAATTTATAGCAGGGTAATCTGCCATTGCACCATGACTTGCTCTTTCCCTTCCATCCATTGTTACTATCCACTTTTTCTTTAATTCTTTTTTCTCAAGTTTTGCCCACTCCAAACTTGCAAGATTCATAATCTTTGTAATTTCAGTCCTTGCAATTGTTTGAGCCCTAATAACATTTTTTTGAGTTAGGTATAATGCAAGTAAAGTAATTATTGCACTTGTTGGTATTCCACGACTAACTTTATCTTCTACAAATAGCTTTATATCGTTCTTAATTGTTCTAATGATACCAAGTATCACAATAAACTCTACTATGTTGTTAAAAAGCAAAAGAACAAGCAAAGACCATGCGTTACTAAACTCATCATCTTCAGCTTTTTTATTTGTGCCATTAAGGAACTCATTTTGCTTTCTTCCAAACTTTAAATAAGCATCTTTTAATATTTCCATCATCCACTTGTCACTAAAGTGTGATGTTATATAAAAAGTATTTGGATTTCTCCCATCAAGACTTTTAATGTACTCCTTTGTTTCAATGTTTAACTTTGTTTGAAGAAAAGCATAAAAACCTCTTTCATTCATATCTTGTCTTCTTGACCAAGCACGAATATATTGTTTTTCGTTCATTTTTTTGTTCGAAATATGCGTTCAACTTTTTTGCGTTCAATTCTTTTATGCTCAGGCTCATAAGTAATCATGAACCCAAGCAAGAAAGAACCTACTACACTAACTATTAATATAATTGAATTTATATAATCCATATTAATCTTCATCTATAATTGGAGAACCAATAATGGTAGGGTCAATATTTAAACTACCGATTGGCACTTGATTTGATTTAATATAAACACTTTGCATAATTGGGTCGTTAGTTGGCTCAAAGTCCATAAACACTCTTTTCTCATCTTGAGTAAGAACACCATCAAGTTTCTCAAGAATAGAAGCTGCATCTAAAAAGTTTTGCTTCATCTCAGGGTAAGCATCAACATCAAAACGCAAAATGTATTGAGCAGGGTTAATGTTCATTGTTGGCGACAACCAAGCAAGCATTTTCTCTAACACCTTAGATTGCAAAGGAATAACACAGTTAATAATCATTCTGCGAATAAAGTGTGCTAAGTTGCTTTCAGTTAAGTTATCTGAGTTTAAAAGCACATAAGGGTAATGCCATAAACGACACAACTGCTCAGTAGACAACTTGCTCATTTGGCGAAGGTCTAAATCAATGTTGCTTGTAGATAATTTCAAATAACCCATTTTAGTATTTGAGAAAGCAATACGACCTTGGTTAGCAGAGTTATAAACTTTATCATAAACTCGGTCTTGTAAATCTTGGTATCCTGAACCACTAATATCTTGAACATTAGGGTCATCAGTATAAAGCATACCTACTGCACCACGAGTTTCGTAATTCTCAATTGCAACTTCTTCTCCAGAGTTTGCTTTTTGCAAAACATTTGAGCCTGCCTGTAATGGAGAGAATCCACGAGGTATCGAAGTAAAGTTGGTTTCGTTTGGATTAAATGAACGGAAAGATAAGAAATACTTAGGGTCTACATTCTTAGCATTTAAAGAAAAAATATTATACCCAACAATAGTACGAAATCCATCAGTTACGATTTGGTAATCATTTGCTGCAATAACATGAAGTCTTGCAATCTTACCTTTTCTTAATGGGTCTTCTTCAGCATAAATACCAACATCACCCAAAAGTAAGTAATAAGAGAAAATTGATTCAAAAAACTCCTTTGTAGTTTGATAACTGTTAGGTTGTCTTAACAATTGCAAAATAGGATGTTCTTCTAATTCTTTTAAGTTGTTTTTCTTAATTAAGTTAGCTTCCATGATACTTCTATCATTTGGTCGCATTAACAAAGATTTGTATCTCTCTGCCTTCTTAATATCAACTTTGCTTGATTGATATAGTTCAATCGGTACTTCTACTGCACGAGAGGCAATATCACTAATAATGGCATAAACATCCACATTCTTCTCATAGCCATTCATTATCGCATTACGATAATCAGCATTATACAAAGAATAGGTTTGACCACCTAAAAAAAATTGTTGTTGCTTGCCAGGTTGGGCAGACACATTTACGGCTTTCTTGCCAGTTAAAAAATCAAATAATCCCATTGTTTAAAAAATTAAGAGTTTCTTTTTAGAATACTTCGTATAAATCGCATATCTAATAGCATCAAGTGCGTGGTTAAAATCATCTATCGGTTTATTGATTGGTTTACCACCAACTGTTAGCCATTGATAATTGTCCACTTCTTTTTTGATATTCTTTGACCTGCGAGTATAATACACTTCATACTCCCGCAATTTACTAATACCAGCATTAACGGAATCGTTCCCTTTTACTGCTTTAAGAACTTTGACACCCGCCCTGCGTAATTCCTCAATAGATTTAGGGTCTGCACTATCGGCATAAATCTCTCCCATTTTATCGGGATACATTTCTAACCTTTTAACCAAATCGGAATTAGTTAATCCTTTATCGTAAATTACTTCGTCAAGGTACAACTTATTACCAATTTTCGCAATTCTTATCAAAGCAGTTGGGTCATTAGAGAATCCAAAGTCAAGACCACTAAATATAACTTCTGCATCTTTTGGAAAGAACTCACATACTTGCCAATCATGATAAATCAAGGATTCACTACTTGGCTTAGGGTTTTGCTGATAAAGTGATTCAAAAGTAAAAGGTTCGTTCTTTTTAACCCTTAATAACTTCTCAGCACTATGTTTAGCCTCCCATAGAGCCTCACCCTCAACACGATGGTCATAATCATTCTCGGCTCTTTCACGAATAGCGGGGAACTCAATAATTGTCCAATCATCATCTCTTTCAAGCAAGCGACCCGCTAAGTCATCATCATACCACCGAGTTTGAATAATGATTTGTGCAGAATCGTTATGTAAGCGAGTTTCGAACACATCGGTGTACCAATTCCACAACTGCTCCTTAATAATGTTAGATTGAGCCTCTTGTCGGTCTTTTAAGGGGTCATCTATAATACCTAAGTCTACGGCAGTTCCAGTAAGTGAACCACCACGACCAACGGCTTTTAAATAACCACCTGTACCAACAATTTGAAAAAACTCAGCAGTTCTAATAGCCTCACCCTTCTTTTCGCTAACACGAGTATCAGGGAACAATATTTTATACTCATCGCTTGTAATCCTTCTTTGAATCTCAGCACTAAATTGTTCAGCTAAGGTTGCGTTATAAGATGCAAGAGCAATTTTTAAATTAGGCTTCTTACCTAAGGCATAAGTTGGAAAGCTACGAGTAGATAATTCAGACTTCCCATGTTGAGGAGGCACAAATATCATTAACTTCTTTATCTCTCCATTAAGCACCTTATCTAAATGGTCTGCAATAACTTTGTGAAACCATTGCATATCATAATCGGGCTTGATATACTTTACAAAGTTATCAAATGACCTCCTCGAAATCTCTCTCCTCAATATCTCTTTCTCGAAGTTCCGATAGTCGTTGTCTAATTTCTTCATCGCTTAATTGTCTTGGGTCTATAATATCTTCTCTAACTACCTTTTCCATTTGAATGGCTTGTAATGCCTTACCATGCTGAAATTCTAACATGAACTGAGTATTCTTCATCTCACCATTCTTAATGTCACCTAAGATGGCATTGGCTACTACTGCAATAAAACCTGGGGTTTGTGAATCAGATGCAACTCTTTTAATCTCACTAACAGTCATTGATTGCACCAAAGCAGTAACACTCATTACATCGTGTCTACTTAACTTAACATCAAGTATATCTCCTGCTTCCTCAATCACTTTGCGAATCATACTCTTTGGTCTACCATGAGGATTACGAACCTCACCCTTTTGAACAGGCTTTAAGTTCTTAATACTATTTGGATGAACCTCTCTTTTCTTTTCTTCACTCATAAGTGTAGTTATTAAAGGGTTTCAAATTGGGTTTGTATTTTTTTAAAACGAAATCAGAAATCAAAACATTTTCTAAAATTGGCTAACCGAAAACATATTACACTATATCATTACACTAAGTAGTACACTAAAGAGTATAATAATATAATATATATCTTTTCTTATTTGTAATGAATCTAAATAAGACCTAACTACTTAATAACCAACCTCTTATCTAATAGTTAAACCCGATTTTTGCCTTATTTAGACTCAGTCTTAATAATGTTTACACCACAAACATAACACTTCTTATTTAGATTCAATCTAATTTCTTTGTTTTTACCTAATTTTTATCTGCGGTGTTTACAGGTATTACCCAAATTTTCTTAGGTTTTTTTTGTTGGATACCCCGACCAATCACCCCCTACCCCTTTTGCTCCACACCTTTTGGGGTACACCCCCTCAAATGCTCCCATACACCACAGAAACACCCAATAACATACCTATTAAGGTGGTATAGTGTAGGTATCAATAGGGTACACCAATAAGAAAGGTGGTAGTCGGGGGGTAGCCACCCTACCTTTTCAGGGTTTCCTATCCTTTACACCACTTTAATAAATTGGTTTTACACTTGTTAATCTATCTGGTTACATTTGGTCAATCAGTCACACCAAAGCATAACAAAAAAGCAAAGCAAAGGATAGCAAAGGGACTACAAATAGAATACTAATTACATGGGGTATATGTTGTATAGACTCAACCTAAATAGCTACAAAATGTATTTATTTAGACTCAATCCACATAACAAAGGGGTTACTTATTTAGACTGAATCTAAATAGAATAAGGATTGAATTTAAAGCCCCATACTTTGAGTTTAAAGGACTTTAATAGCTTGGATAGGGAAACATAAGCGAAGCACTAAGATAGTGCAACAGAAACAAAATAGGGGGTTTATAAGGGTTAATAGGTTTATAAGTTTATACGGTCAAATAACCTGGATAAACGACAAAGAGAAATAAAAGAAAGTAAGCAAAGAAAACAAAGAGAAAGGATAGAATACTCTTTAAGTACACTATATAGTATACTTATTAGTGTAATGATATAGTATACTTAATAGTGTAATAAAGGGGTATAAATTGTAATTAGAAAAAAGGTAAAACTTTTATTAATATGCAAGCATTTAAGATAAGTTTTTTTAAAGGTGTGCTTATTTAGAATGATTATAAATTACAGTCTTTTGTAAAAATAATTTACTTTTCTTTTGTATTGTTGTTTACAATTATTAGTATTGCATATCATTTAACATAAACAATAACAAAATGAAAAACACAACAAAACGCGAACTTATCGAATTATTTTTAGGTGAAGACCTTACAAAATCGGATTTAATCCTATTGTTAAAACAGGTGGTAGGCTTGTTAGCAATGCTTACTGTTATTACTTTATTATCTTAATTTTTTAACCTTTTAAATACAATCTATATGAGCACATTTAACAAATACGGTTTTTTGGAAGACCTTAAAAATGATTTATTAAACGATATTAAAAATGGGTATTTAACAGATACCAGTGAAATTTGGGATTATATTCATTCCTATATTGATAATTCAGTAATTTATTATTCAGACTGTTTCGATATTTGTAAAGCCCTTAATTTTACTGATTTTACAGGTCATGAATTTGGAGAAATAAACGGAATTTGTCAGGCTGCATATTGTGCCCTTTACGACTGGGTTAATGAAGAATTTGACCAAAATGAAATAGAAGAAGCAATAGAGGCAAAGCAATTAGAAGAAAACTAAATTTTTAACCTTAAAAAAAAACATTATGAAAACCCAAAATTTAGAATTAAAAGAAGAAGCAAAAAATTATATTTTAGCTCAAATTAAAGAAATGCAAGAAGCAATATTAAAAAATGATTTTTTTGAGGTCTATCAAATTTGTGATTATATTGGTAGGGAGTGCGAAGAAATTTTAGAATATTAATAATTTTTAACCTTAAATAATTAATCCAATGAAAACGCAAATAATCGAAACATACCTACCAATTTTTCCAGGTTTTTATAATTCCTTAATAGATGGAGATTTTGAAATTAATGATTTTTTAAATGAAGAAAATTTAATCTATGAGCAAATAAATTTTGACTTTGAATCATGGCAAAAAGAATGCAGTTTTTATGCTTGCAATTTTATAGAAAAAGAATTAAAAAATTTTGGGGTTTTATCTGTTGAGTTCCAAGAATTAATAAGCCCCAAATATTATAATTTTTCAACTGATTCAATTAATTGTAAAATTGAAATAGATTCTAAAAAAATTTGCTGGTATATACATAATAACTTTGAAAATTTTAGGGAATATATATACGATAACTATTCTAACAAATCAGGTTTTTTTTCAAGCTATTCAAATCAGGTATGTGATTGGATAACATATACTAATAATTTTCAAGATTTTTCTAATAATGGACATTATTTAGGTTCAATTTTGGCTTTTATTTGTCAAAACGAGGCAATAAGTGGAATTGACTCAAATAATATGAGTTATTTTATTTTAGACAATATTTGGATAGGTAATTTTATTGAAATTTTAGAAACAGAAAACAAATAACACCATGAAAAGATATAGAATAAACACCAGCGACCAAATAGTAATTTTAGCCAGGTATAAAGGTGAAGTAATAGAAAAGCAAAGGTATTTTGGCTATTCAAGTATAAAAGAAATTAAGAGTAAATTTTTAGACTGTTTAGACTACCAATTTAGAAACAAAGGCAAAAGGATAGAATTAACTATCTGGAATACAAATACCAATGAATATAAATATTTAGACTGCTTTTCTTGATAATTAAAATTAGGGCTTTTTAGCCCTTTTTTTATAGACTTTAATTTAATTAAGCCCTTTTGGGGCTTTTGTTGTTTATAGGGCTTTTTAGCCCTTTGTTTATTTAATAGCCTACCAATGTATTAACCAAAGCAATTTGATTGAATACAGGGCAAAAGAAAGGCTAATTAACCAGGTATTTAATTAGGCTTATTAATAGCCTGTAAAACCTTATTGCCTTAATACTTTAATACTTTGATTTTAAGCTACTTTTATAGCTTATAAGGTGATTGTATTAATTACCTATTAAAAGTGCCTTAGAATTAAGATATAGTACCTTAAAACAAATTTAAACATTAATACCAATGAGAAACAAAATGAATACCCACAAAAGCAATTTTAAAAGTAGTTTATTTAGATTAATTCTAAATAAGGGTGCGCGATGCCAAGGAAATGCGGAAAAAGTGCCCCAAGCCTATATGAGCAAAAAAGCTGATAGTCCCAGGAAATTTTCCGAAAAAATTCTAAAATTGGTTGGAATACTTTTGTGGATTATAGTTGGACTAAATATTTTAATCACTTTTTTAATTTATAAAATTTTATTTTAATTAATGTTTGCAATTATTAATAATAAATGTTTACATTTGTACAAGAAATCACAACAAGAAAAAAATGAATATTAAAACAGTAGAAAATCCAAAGAAAGCTGGTCGCCCACAAGGTGAACCAACATCAGTAATTTCAGTTAGAATCCCAACCGCATTAAAGAAGGAAGTAGATGAGAGATTTGGCATAGGTTGGCAAGGAATGTTCAAGGACTTTATTAAGGTCTATTTAATGGACAAAAATTCCACAATTTAATTAGTAGTAGATTGTTTTTCATATAGATAGGTTAAAGGTGATTATTTAAAGGGGTGGAATTATTTTTCACCTCTTTTTTCTAAAATTATTTTTTCCTATTTAAAAAATGAGGCACTTTTTTGAAAATTATAAATCTGAAATAATGAAAAAAGAATTAGATGAAATAAACCACAAATGTGTGGCTATTGCATATTGGATAATATCAATTTGTTCAATTATCATATTACTTAAATGTTGCGACTTATGACACCCAAAGAACACGCAATGCAAATTACCCATAACATAATGTTTAAGACTTCTATAATACATTTAGATGAAGTTAAAGAAATAGCTGATTTGATAGTAAATGAAATAAAATTAAACACATTAGATTCAGCATTACCATATTGGAATCAAGTTAAAAAAGAAATACAAAAGCTATGACACCACAAAGAATGACAAAAGAACTACTGGAGGATTTGATTAACAATTATGATATAACTCCAAAGTTAGCAGTTCAAATGGCGATGTTTGCAGTAGATAAAGTAATTAATTACGAAGATATTCATACCTCAGATTTCTGGATGGAAGTAATGGATGAATTAGACAATTTATAATATGAAAATAAGACTATTTGTATCTCACAACAGGCTTGAAGTTTTGCCTTGTTTTACTTTGTTTAAATACAGAAAGAGTGCTTCAATGCACTTATCATGGGTTATATTCTCACTAAGCTTTGGCATTAGATGGAAGTAATCTACGGAACAGTCCCAAGCAAATCTAACTCATATCGTTTTAGTGGTAGGTTTGTTTATAAGACTAAGGCACTCAAAGATTATGAATCTTCATTCATTGAGCAATGCCAAGTGTATAAAGGGGCTAAGATAGAAGGAAACCTCAAAATTATTTTAAAGGTTTATTATCCAAATCGAAAATCTGATTTAGATGGAGTTACTAAAGCAGTATTAGACTTGCTACAAAAAGTTGAGGCTTTTGAGAATGATAACAAGGTTGCAGAATTATTTTTGTTTAAAGGATTAGACAAAGAAAATCCCAGAATTGAATTTACGATTGAAGTAGTAGATTATATTATTTAACACTAAACCAAACACACAATGAAAACTAAATTAAAAGAAATGTATTGGCTATTGGTAGATGTATTTATCTCAATAGTTTTTATTCCAGTTGAGTATTTTAAACAACTTTTTAACCTAAAATCAAAATGACACAAAAAGAATCACACAAATTTCTTACCTATTACTCACTTTGCAATTTCATGACTGACTTTATCGAAGATAGGTGGTCAAATTCCTCTCACAATGTTAAGAAAGTTAAATACCTAACTAACCAATTAAAAGGTGAATTAGAGAAGTCTATTAACCACATCTTTGAATCAAAGCAAAATGGTGGAGTAGATATGAATAATGTTCTTGACCAATTTATTAACGCATCTTTTGTAATGGAGTTCTTTTTCAATGTTGGTCTGGAGATGGACTTAATGGAAGAAGATAAGAAAGTAGAGTTAAATGATAGAATGAATAAGTTGCTACAAGAGTATAACATAGACTTAAATAATTATAATGGAAGATAGCATAGTAGAATCAGTAAGAGAAGATTTGCATAATCGTTCTCAGGTTGGCATTAAGAAGTATAATAATACTCTTGATAGAGAAGACTTAGATGAAGTTGATTGGATTCAACACGCATACGAAGAAATGCTTGATGGGGCTTTGTACCTTAAAAGATTAAAGGGTGATGTTGAAAGTTTATACAACTCTTGGGATGACCTAATAGCAGAGCATTTTAAGCTAAAAGAAGAACTTGATGTAAAAGTTAGAATCATTGAGAATCTTAACAAGGTAATTTTATCCCAAGAAGAAGAAATTAAAGAGTTGAAAAAAGGAAATTATTTGCAACAAAAAAGAAGGGCTTGGCATATTTAGAGCCCTTTTTTATTTTTTTTCACTAATTTTTAAATATTTTTTAATATTTATTTTGTTACTAAGTAATTGTTTACTAATATTGTTCAACAAATAACAACAACAAAAAAAATATGAAAAAGCAAATTAACACTATCGAATCAGATTTAGCCAATTTAGGCTTGGAATTAGATGATTTCTACATTGTATCATTTTGGAAAACAACTCAATCAGTTGCAATCCAAGGGCATTATTCAGACAAACTTTTTGATAAGTTATCAGCCCTTGAAAATAAAGGTTTTATATCTAAGTATCATCAAGATTTTAACCAATGGGATTTTAACAATCAAGAATTAAAAATCAATATTACAATTTCTTAAATTTTAAACTTAAACAATTAACACAATGGCAATTTTCGCTAAATCAAATGGAGGTGGAAACCTTGAACGCAAAGTAGTACCAGCAGGGAATCATGTAGCAAGATGCTACGGTATGATTCAAATCGGTACAGTAGAGCAAGAGTACATGGGAGAAAAGAAGAAACTACACAAAGTAATGGTAGACTTCGAATTACCTTTAGAAACTGCGGTATTTAAAGAAGGAGAAGAAGCTAAACCTTTTGTTATCTCTAAGGACTTTACCTTATCATTTAACGAGAAGTCTACACTTCGTAAGATGTTAGAATCATGGAGAGGTAAAGCATTTACTGACCAAGAGGCAGCAAACTTTGACATCTCTAAATTAGTTGGTGCACCTTGTATGTTAAACATTGTACATAAAGCTTCCGCTGATGGCACAAAGACTTACGCAAACATTACAGGTATCACTCCTATCCCAAAGGGATTGCAATGCCCTGAGCAAATTAATCCTACAAGAGTATTAGCTTACGATTCATGGAATCAAGACTTGTTTATGACACTACCTGAGTGGTTGGCTGATAAGATTAGTTCAACTCCTGAATACAAATCCAAATTCTCAATGGATTCACCAAAGCAAGAAGTATTTAAGTTAGACAAAGTAGAAGAAAACGACCCATTACCTTTTTAATTCACATTTTAAATAATAAAGACAATGAGAAAATTTGTAAAGATTACAACAAGAAAAGATGATGCTATTATAAGAACATGGATTGATGTTGAAGAAATTGATTATTTAAGTCAAAATTCAATTACTCAAGAAGGATTAAATGAAGGTACTTGCGTACTTAAAACCTCTGAGGTTATTCAATTAATTGCATTTAATCAAACGATTGATTCTTTAAACTAAGTTTAATCACAACACACAATGACACGCAACGCAAATAAATTAGTCAAAACTATTGAACGCAGTATTGGCTATAAAGCAAGATTCATTTTCAAATTTGGAAACTTAGAAGAAGATTTAGAATCTGAAATTTTAGGAGTTAGTGATTCGGGGAACATGGTTATAGTAAACCACCCCGAACCTTTCCTAAACTTCTCAATCATGGAGGAACACATTAGTAAAGGTAAAAGAGAAATGTTACCAAAACTTGTAAAGCAAATGTGTATTCCAATCAATAACATTTTAGCATTTAAAGTATTATGAATAAATCAAAAGAAAAACTACCAATTCCAAGAGGAAGAAGTTATTCTGAATTGTTCCAGGAAACTGCAAGACAATTAAATGAAGATAAAAAACTTCCTTACAGGGGTAGAGAATACACGATAGGAATCGTTCAATCTCATGCCTACAATAACATTAATGACCCACAAGTAGAAGAATATTTAAAACGCATCGCTAATGAATGGTATAATCCCAAATGACCCAAAGTGGTTAGAACAACAAGAGATTCTTTCTAATGCTCATTGGGAGCAAATATTTCAACTTCTTGAGTTTATGGTCAATGATATTTACCCAGATGACTTTGATTATGTAAGCCCAAGTGGAGATGTTAGAGATTACTTTAAAGCCAAATATCAAGTAACTTTTAAAAGATAAACCAAATGAACGCACCAGAAATAATTGAAACACTTAAAGATGACAACGAATACTACAATGGAGTAGGTCGTAACTATTTATCTAATTCAGACATTGGAGTTTTATTAAGAAATCCTAAAATGTTTGGAGTGCCAACTGAAAAGACATTGGCAATGTTACAAGGGAATTACTTTCATACTGCTTGCTTAGAGCCTCATAAATTAAAAGATTTCCCTTTAGTTGATGCTTCTACAAGAACTACCAACTTATACAAGGATGCTTGCAAAGAAAGAAGTTTAGACTTTATGCTTTTGACTAAGGAGGCTGAAGAAGTAGATTGGATGGTTAAAGCTTTGAGAAACAATCGTGAGTTATCTAAATTAGTTTGGGATAATGGTTGTAAATATGAAGTTCCTACTACTGGAGTAATAATGGACTTACCATTCAAAGGTAAAGCAGATGTAATTAATGGAGATGTTATTTATGACTTAAAGACAACAACTTCGTTGGATGATTTTAAGTATTCAGCTAAGAAGTATAATTACGATTCTCAAGCTTCAATTTATCAGCAATTATTTGGTAAAAAGATGGCATTTATTGTTATCGAAAAAGGAACAAATCGTTTAGGATTCTTTCAATGCTCAGATGAGTTTTTAGAGAATGGTTGGACTAAGGTTGCTAAAGGAGTTGAGGTTTATAACAACTTTTTCGGGGTAAACTCTTACATGGACATTAATCAATATTACATTAACTCTTATCTATTTTAAAATGAACGCACAACACAAATTCAAAACAAATCAACTTGGTTTAACTTATACCGAATGGGGTATAAATTTAGATTATCAACTTAAATTAAACTACAAAAAACTTTATGGCAAAGAACCTAAATCAACACGAACAAGCATTAAAAGACAATCGGGAAGTAGTTATCAAAATGCTGGAAGAATATGAAGAAGCTAAGAAAATTCCTAATTGCAATCCCATTAGTGTTATTGCTCACAATTATTTTGTCATGGAGTTCAAAATCTCAGATGATGAACACGCAAACACCCTTGGTATATGAACGAGATGAATTTCAAGAAACTTTTCATGATGATTTTGATTCTTCTTATGTCTTTTATGGTTGCAAGCACTTTACATTTAAAATAAAACATAAATGCAAATGAGAATTAGAGGAAAGACACTAACCCAAGATGAACTTAATTGCCCAGTTTGCAATTATGATTATTCAAAAACAAACCTTGCGGAAAGATTCTTTAAGGTTGGCAATAGTGCATCAATTAGTTTTAATTGTGAGTGTAATAGCAAATTATTACTTAGGTCAATGTCGAACTACATGAAAATTTATGATGCAACAGAAATGCGTAAAAGGCAATACTTAAAAGCTAAAATGGATAGAATTAAACTCAAAGAAAATGGAGGAATCTAAGCAAGATGAATACTACCAAATGGCAGTTGATTGGGCTACTGATTTTATTAAAACAAAAGAGCCAATGATTGACTTTAAATGTTATGATAATATTATAATTCACAATTCTCATGAATCATTATTAGTTTCAATTAATAGATTGGAATTTTCGAAAAACAGAGAACAATTTGCTGCATTTATGCGAATTAAGAAATTTAAAGATTGGTATAACGAACAACACAATGAAAACAAAACAATTAGCACTCGGTGATTTCTTACAAGAACTTTTAAGCAAGTTTCACTACGCAATTAAAGACCAAGAATTACTTGATTCACTAAATGAAACTAAGTTAAGTGGAACAGAAGGGTTAGAATTAATTTACCACATTGATAAATCAATTGCATTACCACAAATTCCAAAAGTTAGTGCCCAAGAGATTCTTCAAGAGGTCAATCAAAAGGAGGAGCATTTCAATAAGTTCTGGGAGATGTATGATAAAAAGATTGGTACTAAGGATGCAAAGACAAAGTTTTTAAAGCTACCTATAAAGGATATTGAGAAAATATTTGAAACTTTGCCACACTATTTAAAATCAACACCTGATATTAAGTTTAGAAAGCATCCTGTAACATATCTTAATCAACGAACTTGGGAAGATGAAGGATATATCCAAAAGATGATTATCAAACCACAAACTTCGAACCCTTTTAAGTTTTAATTATGAAAATTTTAATAGCTTGTGAGGAAAGTCAGGCAGTTACAAAGGCTTTTAGAAAATTAGGTTTTGAAGCATATTCTTGTGATTTGTTACCATGTTCTGGAGGAGAACCTCAATGGCATTATCAAGGAGATGTATTTGAAATAATTGATAAAGGTTGGGATATGATGATTGCTCATCCACCTTGCACTTATTTAGCAGTTAGTGGTGCAAGGCATCTATATAATAAAGATGGCTCAATTAATATGGAAAGGTTAAAAAATCAAAATGATGGTTTAGCTTTTGTTCAAAAATTAATGGATTCAAATATTAAACATATAGCAATTGAAAATCCAATTTCTGTAATTTCAAGTAAAATTAGAAAGCCTGACCAAATTGTACATCCATATCATTTTGGAGATAAAGCATCAAAGTCTACTTGTTTATGGTTAAAAAATCTTCCAAAGCTAATTCATACTAATATTGTTGAAAAAGGAGAATTTATGGAATGGAAAGATAAAAAGACAGGTAAAACAAAAAGGCAAGCATTATGGTATTATGAAGCACTTCAAAAAGCAAAATCACCAGCAGAAAGAAGGACTTTAAGAAGCAAGACTTTTAAAGGAATTGCTGATGCGATGGCAAAACAATGGGGAGATGTTTTATTAGGAAAAGATTATCCAACAAAACAATTAGATTTATTTTAGTAAAACACAACACACTATGAAACAAGATAAAGTAGCATTTACCGATTTAGATGCTGAAAGAGAAATTTTAGCACTTCTAATGAACCACCCAAATTACACAAAGGACATTCAAAAGATAATCAATCCTGATGTGTTTCACTTTAGTACAACTAAGGCAGTATATTTGACTTGTGTTGAATTGTTTTCTGAAAAAGGTACATTCACTCAGTCTGATATTATTATTCGCTTAAAATCAAAAGGAAGCAATGATTGGGTAGATGTTATGATGGCATCTACAACAAGAACTCCAATGAATGCTCAAGAAGTAATTTACTACTTAGCAGAACTTAAAGGCAAAAGAGATATTCTTGCAATGAGCAGAGAAGTTAATAATTCATTAGTTAATGGTGAAGATTATTTCTCAATTATTGACAAGATTAATAAAGTTACATCTACCGATATTATTCAAAATGACACAAATGAAGTTATGGACATGAAGTCTGCTTTAAGTTGTGCAGTTGAAAATATCGGGGATGTGATGACTAATGGTAGCTTATCGGGAGTTCCAACAGGATACAATATCTTAGACAATGTTACAGGTGGTTGGCTAAAGGGTAATGTTATCTTGTTTGCAGCACGACCTGGGCAAGGAAAGACCATTTGCTTACTTGAGCATTCAAGATGTGCAGGAGAGATGAACAAGAAGGTACTATTCTTATCTTTAGAGATGCCTGTTGTATCCTTAATTTACCGAATGATTAGTGGTCAATTAGATGACTCAACTCCTTACTCTAAAATTAAAACAGGTCGAATAGATATTAATCAATTTAGCAACATTCAAAAGAAAGCAGTAACTAACCTTGAGAAGTTACCTATTACTTGGTATGATGGAGCAAACCGAGATATAAATTACCTATCCACTTTAATACAAAAGATTGTTCGAGAAAAGAATATTGATATGGTTGTAGTAGATTACTTACAACTTATAACAGATAGTTCTATTAGAAGCAATGATGAAACGGCAGTAGTTGGCTCAGTTTCCAAAAAGATTCAACAATTAGCCAAGAAGTTAAACATTCCTTTCTTATGTGCAGCACAATTAAATCGCCAATCAGAAGGTAGAACATCTCACAGACCAAAGCTATCTGACTTGCGTTCTTCGGGACAAATAGAACAAGATGCTTCAGTAGTTATTGGTTTATACCGAGATGATTATTATAAGTATGAGAAAGCTAAAGAGGAAGGCAATAACAATGTAGTTTTTGATAATGTAATTGAGTACATCTTTATGAAGAATAGAGATGGGGATACAAGAACTGCTGATTTATTTATAGATGTAGCAACAAGCAAGATTAGGGAATTAAACCCATCTTATACATCAAAAGGATTTTAATTTGATTTCATAGTGTTTATTAGAATACCCATTGACTTTGTTGATGGGTATTTTTGTTTAAAAAAAAGACCTGTTAGCAGTTCTTATGGTATGCTAACAAGTACATTATAAAAGCAAAAGTCGGAGATATTCCCCGACCTTGCTAACCAAACCACAACACCCAATGAAACACGATGAACGCGTAACAAAGGTATTAAAAAATATGTGTTATCCTACATATCTGACCATGCTCTTTTGAGTGTAAGAAACCTTCAATAGCCTTAACTCCTCCTACACCATAACCGTTACGGTGATGCCATGAATCTGAACCACTTGGGCTTCTTAAAGATTCAATTGTTATCCCGATTAAATCTTTTGATGTCTTATGGTGAACATGGTGGGTGTAAAAATATCTATGCTTAGTAGTTCCCCAATCCTTCTTAGCCTCCTCAGCCATTAACAATCCTAAGTCAGACTGTTTAGCACCATCGCCATGCGTAGTGCCAATAAGATTTTCAAAGTATCTATAATATTTACGATGTGCGATTGAGCAATCAAATGTGATATTGTTAGAATGTCTAAACCAAGACTTGATTGCATCAGCCAAAAAGAAACCATTAGTATAATCATGATTAGAAGGATTGAATACAACATGAACATCTGCTACACCTGTAAGTTTTTCAATAACCTCAACATAAAGTTGTTTAGCCATTAAAAAGTTATCATACCACATTTGGCAGACATCTTGGTTAGTACCAGAAGTAGTTGTGTTACGAGGTGAATCTACATGGAGAATATCATTACCAATAACCAACATTATTTGGTCAATGTTAAATCCTTTTACCTTTTGTAAAATACCTTCTACACCTTCGTGAACTCTTTTAACTGCAATATGTGAATTATAGTCTTCACCTGTTTCAAATGCAGTAGCTAATTTACCAATATGAATATCTGCTGGGTCTACCACAAGTAAATGTCCATCAACTAAGAAATCTCTTTCAATGTTGGGGTATTTAGGAGAGTGAGCATCCATTGACTCAATAATTTCATCTCTTAAATTCTCATAAGTCTTTTGGTTTCTGTCAAGGTTTACTTTTACTGAATATTCCTTAGTCTTATCCCAATAAAGTGAAACATCATTAACATCAATTCCACGACTTTCACAATGAGAAACTAAGCCAGCATGGGCTTCTTCTCTTGACTTCTTTGCTTGGTGTTTTACAATACCCTTCCTAATGTTTTCAGGATTGTAATGAGTTCCCTCAGATGCTTGTCTTGAAGCCTCAGCCTTAGTTACATTATTGTTACTAAAAATTGCAATAGCATCTAATACTATTTGCGAATAGCTTTTCTTTTCCATTAAGTTTATTTAGGGAACATTAATCGAAAGTATAAATACAATCCGATAATAAGTGTTTCAATAAAGATTGTCATTAATGCCCATTGTGGGATAATATTTGTGCGTACAAACTTTATAGTTCTATCCGTACTACTTAATAGTGCTGACTTATACTTAGATTCATACACATTTACAATTGAATCAATGTTGATAGTAGCTTGAATATTGCCATTTAAGGAACGAATTATCACCTTCCCTTGTGGTAGGTTAGTTTTGTAATAAAAGTCCTTTAAACCTAAAGAATCACATGGATTTTGGATTGTTAGAGTATCGTGTACAGAACGATAAATGAATCTATCTACATTACGAGTAAAAGTATCAACCTTAATGGTTTCTTTTATCTCGGTAATTTGCTTAGTTGGCTTACATGAGCAAACCGTTACAATTAGTAACGCAATGAATATTAAGTGTTTCATATCTTTGCAAGTTGGAAGTGCATTTTTTTGCATGGTCTGTTAAATTTAATTGCTCTGTGAATTGTAGAAACATTTATACCTGTTAATCTACTTGCTTCCGAATATCCATTATAAACAATTCCATTGCACTCTATTTTTATGCTACGATTATGTTCTGAACCAAACTTTCCTTTATAAACCTGATTATTAAATTTTTTATATAATCCAGATTCAAAAGCATGCTTCATATTTTCTTTAGGAGTAACCCATTCTAAATTAGCAAAATTATTATTTAGCTTATTGCCATCTATGTGATTTACTTGCTCTTTATTAAATGGGTTATCTATAAAATATTTGGCAATTAATCTATGAACCAAATAATTCTTTCTTTTGCCATTTATTAAATAAATCTGAACCATTAAATATGCAGATGTTCCACCAGGGTGCAATTTTTTAATTTGCTTAGTATTAATGTTTCTAACCTCTCCCAAGTTTGAAACTTCGTAATTAGATTCTTCTATTTTATGCCACATATTTATTTTGTTTGGTTAAATATACAAACTTAAATTGAATATGCAACACTATATTGTTGCTAATTGCATGTGCATAAAATCAGGACGAGATTTCCAATCAGCCCCGCAATCAAAACCACTTGAACGAAAACAATCTAAAAATTGCTCAGAAAATGGTGTCATTCCTTTTTTTACAATTTCTTGCCTTGATAATCCAAGTGGATTACAAAATGCGTTCATATCAATAGCTATACCCCAAGAGTGTAAACTCATTGAAGTTAAACCACGCATCTTGCGTATGTTAAAGCATCCATCCCAGGTTTTAAGTTCTTTGACACAACCTGTTGAGATTAGCTTTTTAAAAGCATTGCCTAATGGCACAATCATATCCTTATTGCAATAGATGCGTTTAGGAATGATTCCAATTTCTAACTCTGTTGGGACATCCCAAAGAACTAAGTGCGGATTGCTTGCACTCGGTTCACCATACTTCTTTAATGCTTGTTTTGATGTTACCATTGGGTTTGGGTTTAAACAAAATAAGCTACACGAAGTAGCCTATTTAGTTGTTGGTTGTTTTACTCTTACTGTTTTTACTTTACGATTTTCATCAAATTTGTCTAACTTATCCTCTAAACGAGATATAGTTGAACGCAACTCTTGATTTTCTTTTGTAAGCAATTCGACTTGCTCAGTTAGTTTCTCAACTTTTAAAGTCATTGTTTCTGCTAAGTCTTGCCAAATTTTCACCGCCTTATCTACATTATCAAGTTCACTACCTTTAACCTCAATCTTTTCTTTTTTTCTTCCAGTAAGAAAAGCCCCTATACCAACTATTATAGTCCATATAGCATTTAGTGGATTGATTATGTTATCTAAATTATTCTCCATTACTAATTAAATACATTCTATTTTAAAGTTCTTCTTCTTTAATCCCAGTTTTAATAAACTCTACACCACTAACCCAACCATTCAAGAATCCGTATTGCTCTAATCCTTCTGGATTAATAACAGGAATTGGCTCAAAGCTAATTTCACTTAGTAATAAATCTTTTAACTGAGAGTTTAACTTTTTAACTCCTTCTTTATTAAAATTATACTCATTCTTTTCGTTCAATAATAAGTTACCATCTTTATCAACAGAAGCATTATCTAAACGAAGTTCTTCTTTCTTTTCGTTAAAATCATCAAGTTGCTTTTGGATTCTTTCTCCAATCTTAATTAATTTCTTTTGACCTTTAGTTTTTCCTTCGCCTACATTGGCATTCAAGAATTGTACAAGTGTCAATAACTCTGCGTTAGTTTTCATTTTGTTTTGGATGTTTATGTATTTGAATGAGCAAATATAATAATAATTATGAATTAAGTTGCACTTGTAGACCTTTTAACAAATCCATTAGCATCTACAAATAAATCTCCAACAATTAAACCACTTGTACTTGTATCTCCAATATTAAGCTTACCAGTTGTTCTAATTCTGCTAACTTCTAATCTTAATCCTGTATTTGAAGGCAAGTTATTTGAAGAAATAGCTATCCTTGCGTATCCCGACTCGCTATCTCCTAAGAATTGTATTTGACAACCATTACCTCCAAGCCAATTAACATTAGCTCCACTATAAGCTCCCGAATCTCCCGATGGAGAAGCAAATAAAGATGAATTACCAATTGTCTGAGATGCAGTAAATATAGGCACAGTAGCATAATTACCACTACCACTAATGTTACCTGTACCACCACCTGTACCAATCGCAGTACCATTTACTTTAAATGTACCAGTAATATTAACATCTCCATTAACTTGAAGAATACCTCCTCCACTAACTCCGCTTGTAGTATTTACCAAAACAATCTTAGAAGATGTAATTCTCATAGCCTCAGAGAATCCAATATAGAAGCCTAAGTGAGAAGCATTTAATAATAATGGAATTGCACCATAAGAATTATTAACCGCATTGACAAAAATAGAATCATCAGTAGAATTTAATGAAGCAAAACCAACACCAAAGTTTAAGTTAGTATTAGGTTGTACAGTAAATTTATATAATGGGTTAGATGAACCAACTGACACACCTGTTCCATTGTCAAAAATTAAACTATTAGTTAATGAAGTTGAACCACTCCATTTTGTAATGTAGTTAGTTGTTCCACTACCTGATACTCCTCCGCCTCCACCTGTACCTATAGAAGTCCCATTGATACGGAAAGCACCTGTAATATTAATATCACCAACCACATCAAGTTTATAAGCTGGAGAAGCATTGTTAATTCCAACATTTCCTGTGTTATAATAAATATTAGCACCACTTGTTGTCCATTGCGTAGCAGGAGAAGTAGTAGTTAAAATATTACCACTTGAATCAAAAGCAAGATAACCTGCAACTGTTCCAGTAAAAGAAGTAGTTGCAGTATAAAAGGGGAATGTCAATCTTCCTGATGAAATCCCTTTCACATAATTAATTAGTTCCGATAAATCAGTATTTTTTGACATTCTTTTTATTTATTAACAATCAACAATATTTTCTTTACCATAAATAGAGATTAAGTATGTCTTTAATTTGTCATACCCAAACTCAAATATGGTTTTATTTTCTAATTCAGATAAATCAACCACTTTAACTAAAGTTTCAGTAGTAATTTCTTTTACTTCAATCTCATTAACACCTTCTGGCATTACAGTTAATCCTTCCTGATTAATTGGTGGAATAGGAGAAAACTCACCTTTAGTAGCTGATATAATTTTAGTTTCAGTTACAATTTCGCTATGAGATAAATCTAATACTAATGAATCACCAATAGATTTGTTTTTAACAGGGTTCTTTAAATCTTCAGAAAGATATATTTCTAACTGCAAATTTATTGCTCCTGATTTAGAAATATTGTATTCATGGATTCGAACATAAGCTTCTGAAGTTATGCCCGAATCTGTACCAATTTGAGTTAATATTTTAATAGCCATTTTATATTTATTTAATTAATATCTTATCCATGCCTGCCAAGTCCCAGACATATTAGCATAAACTGCCGTACCAGTTTGTCCAGTTCCCCATTTTAATCCATTAGGAAATGTACCACAACTTCCTCCATCATATCCTGCTCCAACTGCTCCAGTTCCATCAAACCAATTGCAAGGACTTTGATTTGTATTATATATCCCCATACCTCCGCCATATCCTAAAAAAACTCGATACCCTATTCTTGTCCCAGTTGTAGCAACAGCATTGTCATTTCTTGTGTTAAATGAAGCATATAATGGAAAACCCGCAGTTTGCCAAAATGCACCATCATTTCTTTGGAATCCAATTTGACTAAATGACAAACTTAAATCTAAAAAATTAGTCGTGGCAGTTCCTCCGTATGGAGATTCAAATACTTTAACCCATCCGAATCCTGTACCTTGAAAATTAGCCCCTGAATAATAAAGATTATAAGTAATATAATTTGCTAATACTGCCCCATTTGGATAACCAAAATGGTAAAATCCTGCTGGTTTATTAAGTTTGTCAAAATCAGTAAGACTTAAAATGCTCCTATTTGTATTATTTGACCCATCTCTAATTTGAGCAGTTTGCACCCATGTAGTTCCATTGTAGTA
>Ga0209134_10000036_pt1 | contig 35978 bp, 33 predicted proteins | sample LauGreSp1BDMLBSN_2_FD_187566 | JGI IMG/M metagenome (GOLD analysis project Ga0209134, IMG submission 187566) | Freshwater lake microbial communities from Lake Michigan, USA - Sp13.BD.MLB.SN (SPAdes) (version 2) | ecosystem: Environmental > Aquatic > Freshwater > Lake | place: Lake Michigan, USA... | reverse complement strand
ACTGGACAGCAGCTTTAAGACCGACTCGGGCGTGCCCGTAGGGGCCATCAAAGGCAAACCACCTTCCAGCGCCACCAAGGGGTCTTTCATGCCCTGCTCAACCAAGGTCGGGACATTGGGCAATTTGGGCGAGCGGTAAGCCCCGGTGACGCCAATGGCACGAACGCCCCGACCGGCCACGGTATTGAAGGCCTGGAAACTGCCAATGGCCACTTGCAATTGGCCAGAGGCGACATCCACCCACATGGGGGATTCCCCTTTGTAATGGATGGACAAAATACGACTGCCATGGTTGCGGTTGATTTGATCCGCCACCATGTGTGGGTAGGAGCCCGGTGCGTAAGTGCCCATGGCGCTCGGGTTGGTTTTGGCAAATTCAATGAACTCTTGCATGTTCTTGGCGGGAACTTTTTCTGAAACACCGACCACCAAGGGGCCCGATGGGAAGTTGGCGATGGGCGTCAGATCCTTGTCCAGGTTGTAGGGCAGTTTGCTGTACAGCACCCGGTTTTGCCAAACCGTGCCGGACGTGGTCATCAGCAAGGTGTAACCGTCAGCGGGCGATTTGGCCACCGCGTCAATGCCAATGATGGCGCCTGCACCAGGTTTGTTTTCGACAATGGCAGAAACCCCGAACGTGGCCGTGAGTTGCTCCGCGTACATGCGGGCATAAGCGTCGGTCAATCCGCCAGGGGGAAAGGCCACCACAATGCGAATCGGTTTGTTGGGCCACTTGGCTGTTTGTGCCAAAGCGCTGGGCAACATCACAGCACCAGAAAGCAGGGCCATGGCTTGGCGGCGTGTGGGGGTTTGAATGGGGGTCATGAAGGGTTTTTCTAAAGAAGACAGTGGGTTCAGTCTATTCGGCAACAGGCCCCCAGCCAAAGAGTGAAAACCCTGCGAGACCTTGCGCTCACAGGCTCTGCTCTAACATGCCCATGTGGGCGTGCATGGCGTCAAGCACGAACCCCACCTTGAATTTCAACGAGACATTGGAAAGTAACTATGCGCATACCCGACTGGACCCCCGAAGCACAGGCTCAATCGCCCGAGTTGATGCAGACCATTTTGGCCCGACGCGGCGGCGCGCTCTTGAACCTGGACAAGGCCTTGCTCTGGAGCGGCCCCGTGGCCCAGGGTTGGCACGCTTTTTTTCAGCATGTTCGCGCCGACCTGACGGTCTCGCGCAAGTTGAGTGAGTTGGGCATTTGCACCGTGGCCTTGCTGACTGGGGCCGATTACGAGTACCACCACCATGCGCCCGATTTTTTAAAGGCGGGCGGCACGGCGGCTGAATTGAGCGCTCTGCAGTTGGCCGTCGCGCACCAGCCCTCGCAAGGCGTGTCGCAGGACGGCTTGGGCTCTCTTGAGCAATTGGTGGTGCAGTACGCGGCGCAAATGACGCTGCAGATTGCGGTGGACGAGGACTTGTTCCGTGCGCTGCAGGCCTATTTGAATTCCACGCAATTGGTCGAATTGACCACCGTGATTGCAGCCTACAACATGGTGGCACGCATTCTGTTGACTCTGCAAATTACACCTGAAGTGTGAAAGTACGTGACGACCCGGCGGGCGCAGTGGGATGTATCCTTGAGCCCATGTTGAATTTCGCCCCACCCTCGCTTCAATTCTTTGCCGATTTGTCGGTGCATGTGGCCACGCCGCAAGAGGTCGGTCAGGCCTTGCATGGTCAGCGCCGAGTGATTCCCATTTTGGGCGGCGAGGTGCAGGGCCAAGGCTGGTCGGCTCGGGTCTTGCCAGGTGGCGCTGATTTTCAGTTGATCTTGAACCCTCGCATGGCCGAGTTGGACGCGCGCTATGTGATCGAGACCGATGGCGGTGATTTGATCTATGTGCAAAACAGGGCGGTGCGCACCGCCGCGCCCGAGGTCATGGCGCGCCTGATCCGTGGCGAACCGGTCGACCCTGCCGAAGTGTATTTTCGCTGCAGCCCCAGTTTCGAGACCGCCAGTGCGTCCTTGGGCTGGATCAGCGAGCGCCTGTTTATCGGCACGGGTGCGCGCCAACCGGATCGCGTGGTGATGCGCTTTTTTGAAGTTCTTTAAGGCCTTGAGCAAGACGGCTCACTTTTCGCTTAGCGTGCTCAACAACACAGGCAAGCGTTCGCAGCGCTCGTTGGCGCTGAAGGTACGGCCATGACCCCACGCTTTCGCGTTTCTTCGGTGCAGCATGTAACGCTGGCTTGGTTTGCCATGGTCATGGGGCTGTGCGGCCTGTCCTTGGCTTGGCACCGCGCTGTGCCCTGGTGGGGGACATGGGCTTTGGCGGTTTCGTGGGTTTTGGGCGGCATCGCGGCTCTGGTCTTGGCCTTGCTGCTGCTGGTGAGCGTGTACAAGGCCTGGCGCTTTCCGGCCGCCTGGCGGGCCGACAGGGATCATCCGGTGCGCCATGTGTTTGTCGCCGCCGTTCCTTCCTCTTTTATTTTGCTGTCTACCGTGATGGTCACGCTGCAGGGCCCGAGCCCATGGGCGGACCTGCTGTGGATGGGCGGCTCGGCCACCTTGTTCGCGGCCACCGTATGGGTGGCACAGCGCTGGTTGCGCCCGGGATTCACCTCCGCCGATTTTTGGGCTGCCATGACACCGGCCCTGTTCATTCCTGTGGTGGGCAATGTATTGCCGGCTTTGGCCTGTGTGGCTTTGGGTCACCCGGTCTGGGCGGGTCTGCAATACGCTTTGGCGGCTGTGCTGTGGCCGGTTTCGCTCACCTTGATTTGGATGCGCATTGGCATGGTGGGCCTGTGGCCTGAGCGAATGTTGCCTGCCACCTTCGTCACCATTGCACCGCCTGCGGTGCTGGGCTTGTCAGGCGCCAATCTGGGCGCGCCCGAATGGCTGGTGCAGATGGCCTGGGGGCTGGCACTTTTCTTCACCCTGTGGTCCATGGGGGTGGCGCGGCGATGTTGGGCGCAGTCCTTTGGCATGGCCTTTTGGGGTTTGTCATTTCCGCTGGCGGCCAGCGCCGCCTTATCGCTTCGCCAGGTGCCCCATGAACAAGGCGCCTGGGCTTTGGCCTGGTTGCTGGGGGTTACCGCCTTGATCCTGTGGTTACTTTGGCGCACCTGCCTCGGTGTGCTCCAGGGCAGTCTGCTGCTGCCTGAAGGCGGAGCCTCATCCCACCCCGAGCCCACTTAGTTCTGCCTCGGCTTGATCGTTGGGGCGCGGGTTCAGTCTCTCAAGTGACCTTCAGTCGTCTGCGTGATTCGTAGACTGATTTTCGATCAACCCAAGGAGACCGCCATGATTCGACCCCTCGCCGCGACCCTGCTGGCCGCTTCGCTGCTGCTCAGCGCCTGCACAACTGTGCCTCCTTCGCGCCCCAGCAGCTGGTCTGCACCCGAGGTGTTGGTAGCCCCCTCATCGTTTACCGGGGTGCACGGTTTGGCGGTGGACAAGCAAGGCCGTTTGCTGGCCGGCTCCGTCGTGGGCAGTTCCTTGTGGGAAGTGAACCGCCAAACCGGTGCAGCGCGCATCATGGTGCCCGCACCAGAAGGCCAAGCGGACGACATTGCTGTGGGGCCCAAAGGCGAGTTGGCCTGGACCAATTACATGGTGGGCATGATCCGCTACCGCGAAAATGACGCCGCTCCCTTGCGCGTATTGGCCAAGGACCTGCCCGGTATCAACGCCCTGGACTTTGACCGGCGCAACGGCAAGCTCTATGCGTCACAGGTGTTCTTGGGTGATGCCTTGTGGGAAATCGATGTGGCAGGCCAGCAAGCGCCGCGCTTGATCAAGAAAGATCTGGGGGGCTTCAATGGCTTTGAAGTGGGACCCGATGGCATGCTGTATGGGCCTTTGTGGTTCAAAGGCCAGGTGGTCAAAATCAATCCGGCCAATGGCGATGTCACGATCATCAACAGCGAATTCAAAACACCTGCAGCGGCCAACCTGGATGGCAAAGGCAATTTGTGGGTGATCGACACCAAGACCGGCGAGCTGAGCCGTGTGGAATTGGCCACTGGGCGCAAAACCGTGGCCAAGCAACTCAAACCCGCTTTGGATAATTTGGCGATCGCCCCCGATGGGACGATTTATGTGTCCAACATGGCCGACAACTCGATTGAGGCCTTCAATCCTGTGACGGGTGTCTTGACGCTGGTGACCGGCGGTAAGGTGGCGGTGCCTGCTGGATTGAAAGTCGAAGGCCATGACCTGTGGGTCGCGGATGTCTTTGGTTTTCGCAACGTCAATACCCAAACCGGCGCGGTGAAAGATATTTTTCGCATGCAGGCTTCTGACATGGAGTACCCCTTTGCCGTGGGCGTCTCGGCCACGCACTTTGCTTTGACCTCTTGGTTCACCGGCACCGTGCAAATGGTCGAGCGCAGTACGCTTAAAACCAGTGCCATGTTGCATGGCTTGAAAGCGCCATTTGATGCCATTCCTATGGCCGACGGCAGCGTGGTGTACGCCGAAATTGCCACCGGCAGCATTACCCGGGCCAGTGGCGCGCAATGGGCGGACAGAAAAGTCATTGCCCAAGGCTTGGCGGGTCCGGTGCAAATGGTGCTGGGCAAGGACGGCGCTTTGTATGTGACCGAGGCCGCAGGCAAACTGGTGCGGGTCAATATGGCGGATGGCAGCAAGACCACTGTGGCTGAAGGGTTGGCTTTGCCTGAAGGCGTGGCGCAAACCCCATGGGGCAGTTTCATCGTCGCCGAAAGCGCAGCCAAACGCCTGGTGGAAATTGACCCCGCTAACGGCACTCGCCGCACTGTGGCCGAAAACCTGCCCATTGGCATGCCCGGCGGCGCGGGTATGCCGCCGCCCTATGTGGTGACCGGTGTGGCCGTGGGCGCTGACGGCAGCATTTACATGTCTGCCGATCTCAACAACGCCATTTACCGCATACGCCCTCAACGCTGAGTCGGGCAAGAATTGGCAAGAGGTTGTCACTTTTTGCCAATCGCTTTGAGGATTCGGGCGATTGCCTGCAAGGGCCAATGCCGGTGCAATGCACTTGAGCGACGCCGGCTTGTGGCGTCGCGCCAGGAGCACCCATGTATTTGACCGCAGGATTGCACCGTTCGGTGCAAAAGCACCCCGACAAAACTGCCACCGTGACCGGGTCGCGCAGGCAGACTTTTCGGCAATTGGCGCAGCGCGTGGCACACACGGCCGGGGCTTTGCAGGCCCTGGGGTTGCAGCCTGGCGAGCGGCTGTCGGTGCTGGCACAAAACAGCGACCGCATGATGGAGTTGCTGTGGGCTGGCTGGTGGGCGGGCCTGGTGGTCAACCCCATCAACACCCGCTGGTCCAGCGCCGAGGTGAGTTATGCGCTGCGCGATTGCGCGGCCAGCGCCTTCGCTGTGGACGACGCCCTGTGGCATGTGGCCCAGTCGCTGGAATCGGCTTTGCCCGCCTTGCGCCATCGCTTGTTTCTGGGGCAGGGCGCTGTGCCTGAGGGCTATCAGGCGCTGGAGGCCTTGGTAGTGCAGGCCCCGCCGGTGGAAGATGTGCGCAGCCCTTCGGACGCGTTGGCCGCCATCGTCTACACCGGCGGCACCACGGGCTTTCCCAAGGGGGTAATGCTGTCGCATGGCAATTTCTGGGCGTCTCTGGTGGGGCGCATGGCCGAAATCCCGAACCCGCCGCATTACGTGACCTTGCTGACCTCACCCCTGTTCCATGTGGCCGGCTTGGGCCGCATGCTGGGTCAGACCATCGTCGGTGGCACCTGCGTCACCGTCCCCGTCTTTCAGCCGCAACAGGTGTTGGACACCATGGCCCGCGAGGGCGTGTCGGACCTGGTGATCGTGCCGAGCATGTTGCAAATGCTGCTGGAGACCGAAGGCTTCAACCCCCAGAACCTGCCGCAACTGGAGCGCATTTTGTGGGGCGCCGCCCCCATCACCTTGCCGCTGCTGGAACGCGGCCTGGCCGCCTTCCCCAATGTTCATTTCGTGCACGCTTATGGCATGACCGAGACGGCGGCATCGGTGTCGGTGTTGCAAATCGCGCGCGATCCGGCGTTTTTGGTCAGCCCGCGCATTCGCTCGGCTGGCCAGGCCGGCTTGTCGTCTGAGATCCGCATCGCTGACCCCGAAGGCCACGAAGTGCCGCCCGGCAACCCCGGCGAAATCCTGATTCGCGGCCCCATGGTCATGCAAGGTTACTGGGGCCGACCCGCTGAAAGCGCCCAAGCCCTGCAAAGCGGCTGGCTGCACACCGGCGACGGCGGCACCATGGACGAAGGCGGTTACCTGTACGTGATCGACCGCATCAAAGACATGGTCATCACCGGCGGCGAAAACGTCTACCCGGCCGAAGTTGAAAACGTTTTGAGCAGCCACGCCGCCGTGGGGGCCTGCGCCGTGATCGGTGTGCCGCACGAGAAATGGGGCGAGGCCGTGCACGCCATCGTGGTGCTGCGCCCGGGTGTGACCGCCACCGAGGCTGAGCTGGATGCGCATTGCCGCAGCCAGATGGGCGCCTACAAATGCCCCAAGAGTTACGAATTCCGAGACAAGCTGCCCTTGACGGCAGCGGGCAAGGTGCAAAAGACCGAGTTGCGCAAATCGGTGCAGCAAGGCCGCGCGGTATGAGCACCCACATCCATCACAACACCCCAGCGCAAAACCGTCCGCCGCTGCAAGGCGTGCGTGTTCTGGACCTGACCCGCTTGCTGCCCGGCCCCATGTGCACATTGCACCTGGCCGACCTGGGCGCCGATGTCATCAAGATCGAAGACCTGGGCGCAGGCGACTACGCCTCGCCTGCCGTGCGCGAGATGCTCAACCGCAACAAGCGCGGTATGCGCTTGGACCTGAAGCAGCCCGAAGGTGTGCAGCTGTTCTTGCAGCTGTGCGAGGGCGCCGATGTCTTGGTGGAGGGTTTTCGTCCGGGCGTGATGGCGCGGCTGGGCCTGGGCTACGAGGTGGTGCGCAGCCGCAACCCCCGCTTGGTGTACTGCAGCATCAGCGGTTACGGCCAAACCGGCCCGCTCAGTCAAAAAGCCGGACACGACCTGAACTACTGCGGTTGGGCCGGTGTGGCCGATCAGGTCGGCACGCCCAGCGGCGAGCTGGCGTTGTCGAATCTGCCCCTGGGCGATTTGCTGGGCGGCACCATGCCCGCCGTCATGGGTATTTTGGCGGCCTTGTTTGATGCGCAGCGCACCGGCCAGGGGCGTTATGTGGACGTGGCGATTGCCGACGGCGTGCTGGCGCATGCGGTCATTCCGCTGGCGGGCCTGCACAGCCAGGGGCGCGTGCCTGCAACCGGTGGCGATAAGCTGACCGGCGCGCTGCCTTGCTACGGCCTGTACCCGACGCAGGATGGGCGCTATCTGGCGGTTGGCGCGTTCGAATACAAGTTTTGGGCCGAGTTTTGCGCCATCTTGGCGCGGCCCGATCTGGTTGCACACCACATTCCCCAAACCCAGGCCCTGTGCGACTGGGTGCGAAGCGAAGTGGCGCAGGCGGTGCAGGCGCATCCCTTGGCCTATTGGGCAAAGCGCCTGGACGGCGCGGACTGCTGCGTCACGCCCGTGCTCAAACTCGACGAAGCCCAGGCGCTGCCGCATTTTCAGGCGCGCGGCATGTGGGTGCAGGTGCAGACCGCGCAGGGCGAGTCGATGACGCAAACCGCCATGCCGGTGCAAATCAGCGGCTACCGCTTTGAAGTTCAGCGCCCAGCGCCTGTGCAGGGTCAGCACACCCAAGAACTGCTGGCTGAGATGGGGCTGGACGCGGCCGCTTATGATGTTTTATGCCAGCGTAAAGTCGTGGCCTAAAGGTCCCGCCGACGCCATGCCCACTGTTCCATGACCCGCCCCCCTAATACCCCCCCGATTCAGCACACCATTGCCGCCTACCAGGTGGTGCAAATGCTGTTGGCCATTGACGGTGAAGAGGCGAGAGCCTCGGTGCTGCGCCGCGCGGGGATCGCGCCGGCCTTGCTTGAATCCAAGCTGGCCCGGGTCACCCAAAGCCAATTTGCCCGCCTGATGACGGCGCTGATGCGCCACCACCGCGATGAGTTCTGGGGCCTGGGCTCGGTGCCTTTGCCCTTGGGCTCGTTTGCCATGTGTGGGCGCATGCTGGTGGGACACCGCCGGCTGGGCGATGCGGTGCGCGCCGGCCTGCGTTACTACCATGCCTTGTTGCCCGACTTCGTGCCCCGCTTGCAGGTCAACCAAGGTGTGGCTTATTTGCGCATGAGCCCGCGCCATGCCCTGAACGACCGCCAGGCCTACGCCGTGCGGGTCTTCATGTTCCTCAGCTACGGTGTGATGTGCTGGCTGGCGGCGCGGCGCATTCCGGTGGACGAGGTCGTTTACCAAGACAGCGATGTGGCCCGCCGCAGCGACGCGTCACGCCTTTTTCAAGCCCCCATCCATTTGGTCGATGGGGAATGGGGTTACCGCTTTGATGCCAAGTGGTTGGAACTGCCGGTGGTGCAAAACAAGGAAAGTGTTGAGATCTTCTTGCGCCAGGCCCCGGCCTGCCTGATTGTCAAATACCGCGATCAGGCCAGCTTCAGCGAGCGCATTCGCCGCCTGCTGCGCCGTTATTTGACCGAAGAAATGCCTTCCCTCGAAGCGGTGAGCGACATGCTGGCCACCACGCCGCAGACCTTGCGCCGCCGCCTGCAGCGCGAAGGGCAGGGCTACCAAATGATCAAGGACGCTTTGCGGCGTGACGTGGCGGTCGAGTTCCTCACCCAGTCCGAGTTGCCTTTGCTCGAAGTGGCGGCGCAGGTGGGTTTTTCTGAGGCCAGCACCTTCCACCGCGCCTTCAAGGCCTGGACCGGCCTGACCCCTGGCGCTTACCGCCAGGCACACAACGAACCTGCCGAGGCTGAGGCCGAGGCGCCTGCCGCCAGGTAAAAAATCGACGACAGTGTCATTTTCTGCCAATCAACTTGGGGGGAATGGCGATTGGTGAATCGGCTTGAGCGGCAGATACTTTGCAGCTATAGAACCTTTTCAAGGAGCAGGCATGGCCGTTCAGCAGCGCGCAGTCCACGTCGTCGGCGTGGGCATGATCCCCTTCACCAAACCCGGGGCCAGCGAGTCCTACAACCTGATGGGCGCGCGGGCCGCCCAGCTGGCGCTGGACGATGCGGGTGTGCCCTACGACCAGGTGCAGCAAGCCTATGTCGGCTACGTCTACGGTGACTCCACCGCCGGACAGGCTGCGATTTACGGCGTGGGTTTGACGGGTATCCCGGTCTTCAACTTGAACAACAACTGCTCGACCGGCTCCAGCGCCCTGTTCCTGGCGCGCCAGGCGGTGGAGAGCGGCATGGTCGAATGCGCCATTGCCCTGGGTTTTGAGCAGATGGTGCCCGGCGCGCTCAAAGGCGCTTACGACGACCGCCCCTCGCCCATGAGCCGTTTTGCCGAGGTCATGACCGCGCACCAGGGCTACGACCCGGCTGTGCCCCGCGCCGCGCAGTTCTTTGGCGGCGCCGGCCTGGACTACATGAATGAATACGGTATTCGCGCCGACACCTTCGGTCGCATTTCGGTCAAGGCGCGCCAACATGCGGCGCGCAACCCTTTGGCGGTGTTTCGCCAGACCCTGACGCTGGAAGAGGTGATGGCTTCGCCCACCGTGTTTGGCCCGCTGACGCGCTTTCAGTGCTGCCCGCCCACCTGCGGTGCGGCGGCGGCCATCGTGTGTTCGGCTGACTTTGCCAAAAAGCACAAGCTGGACATGCGCGTGGTGATTGCCGCGCAGGCCATGACCACCGATACCGCCAGCACCTTTGACAGCGGCGATATGCGCCGCGTGGTGGGCTACGACATGACGGCCTCCGCGGCCAGCCAAGTGTATGAAGCCGCCGGCATCGGCCCCGAAGACCTCGACGTGGTGGAGCTGCACGACTGCTTTACCGCCAACGAACTGATTACCTACGAAGGCCTGGGCCTGACGCCCGAAGGCACGGCCGAAAAATTCATCATGGACGGTGACAACACCTACGGCGGGCGCATCGTCACCAATCCCTCGGGCGGTCTGCTGTCCAAGGGCCACCCGCTGGGAGCCACCGGCTTGGCGCAGTGCTACGAGCTGGTGTCCCAGCTGCGCGGCAACGCCGAGCAGCGCCAGGTGGAAGGTGCGCGGCTGGCGCTGCAGCACAACCTGGGCCTGGGCGGCGCCTGTGTGGTCACGCTGTACCAAAAAGTCTGAGGGAGGCCCGCATGATCGACCGCCAATTCATCGGCCACACCATGCCCGCCTTTGAGGTGCTGGTGGAAAAAGGCCGTTTGCGCTTTTTCGCCAAGGCCACCGGCCAGACCGACCCGGTGTATACCGACGACGCCGCCGCACTGGCGGCCGGCTACAGCGGCTTGCCGGTGCCGCCCACCTTTTTGTTTTGCCTGGAGATGGAGTCGCCCGATCCAGCGGCGATCCGCAATTTGCTGGGCATGGACTACCGCAAACTCTTGCACGGCGAGCAGGGCTTCAGCTACCACCGCACGGCCTGTGTGGGCGATGTGTTGCGCTTTGAGCAACGCATCGAAGACATCTACGACAAGAAGGGCGGCGCACTTGAATTCGTGGTGCGCCAAACCCGTGTGAGCAACCAACGCGGTGAAGCTGTGGCCGATCTGCGCACCGTCACCGTGCTGCGCCACGGCTGAGGAAAAAACCCATGACTCTGCCTTCATTTGACGCCCTGAACGTGGGCGACGCCATTCCCCTGCTGGCCTTGCCACCGGTCTCACGCCTGACGCTGGCTTTGTACTGCGGCGCTTCGGGCGACCACAACCCGATCCATGTGGACACCGACTTTGCGCACAGCGCCGGCATGCCCGACGTGATCGCCCACGGCATGCTGTCCATGGCCTGGTTGGCCCGCGTGCTGACCGACTGGGTGCCGCAAACCGCCATTCGCGAATACAGCGTGCGCTTTGCCGCCATGACCCAGGTGGGTGAGCGCATCACCTGCAGCGGCCAAGTGACCGAGAAATTTGAAGCGGGCGGCGAGCGCCGCGTGCGCCTGGCGCTGAGCACCGTCAACGCCGAAGGCCAGATCAAGTTGGCCGGCGACGCGGTGGTCGCCCTGGCCTGAACCCATTTTTAAAAAACACATTCCAAAGGAATTTTCATGACCCGCACATTCGAAGGCAAACTCGAAGGCAAAGTCGCCCTGGTCTCCGGCTCGGGTCGCGGCATTGGCCGTGAAATCGCGCTCAAGCTCGCCAGCGAGGGCGCACGCATCGTCATCAACGACCTGGACGCTGCCCCCGCCGAGCAAACCGTGGCCGACATCATGGCGCGCGGTGGCCAGGCCGTGGCCTGCATCGGCAGCGTGACCGATACCGATTTTGGCGAGCGTTTCGTCAAGACCGCGCTCGACAGTTTTGGCGGCATCGACATCATCGTCAACAACGCCGGCTACACCTGGGACAACGTGCTGCAAAAAATGAGCGACGAGCAATGGGACGCCATGCTGGCCGTGCACATGACGGCGCCGTTTCGCATCTTGCGCGCCGCCTCGGGCTTTATCCGCGAAGCGGCCAAGCGCGAAGCCGAAGCCGGCACGCCCGTGCACCGCAAGGTGGTGAACATCTCGTCCACCTCGGGCGTGTACGGCAACGCCGGCCAGGCCAACTATGCCGCCGCCAAGGCCGGCATCAACGGCTTGACCAAAGCCATGGCCAAAGAATGGGGCCGCTACAAGGTCAACGTCAACAGCGTGGCTTTTGGCCTGATCATGACGCGCCTGACCCAGCCCTTGACGGCGGGCGAGGCCAGCGTGGACATTGGCGGTCGCACCATCGCGGTGGGCGTGCAGCCGGAGCGCCTGAAGGCGGCCGAATCTACTATCCCGTTGGGCCGGGGCGGCACACCCGAAGAGGCGGCTGGCGCGGTCTACATGTTCTGCATCCCCGAGTCCAATTACGTCAGCGGCCAAGTCTTGGTCTGCGGTGGCGGCCGTCCCTGAGGCGCGTATGGACAGCATCCTGACCTTCCCCCGCAGCGTGTTCCGTGACGACCACGAAATGCTGCGCGAAACCGTGCGCCGCTTTCTGGAGCGCGAATGCAAACCCCGCCAAGCCCAGTGGGACCGAGACGGCCGCGTGGACCGGGAAACCTGGCTCAAAGCCGGGCGCGAAGGCCTGCTCTGCGCCACCATGGATCCGCAATGGGGGGGAGGCGGGGGCGACTTCGGTCATGCGGCGGTGATCGTCGAAGAAATTGGCCGCTCGGGTGTGGGCGGTCTGGGCTTTGGCCTGCACTCCGATGTGGTGGCGCCCTACATCGAGCGCCTGGGCACCGAGGCGCAAAAGCAGCGCTGGTTGCCACGCTGCGCCACCGGCGAAGTGATTCTGGCGATTGCCATGAGCGAGCCCGGTGCCGGCAGCGACCTGAAAGCGATCCGCACCACGGCCCGCCGCGACGGGGGCGACTACGTCATCAACGGCGCCAAGACGTTTATCTCCAACGGCCTGAACTGCGACCTGGTGGTGGTGGTGGCCAAGACCCAACCGGAGCTGGGCGCCAAAGGCGTGTCGCTGATTTTGGTGGAGGCCGACCGCATGGGTTTTCGCCGGGGTCGCAAGCTGGAAAAAATGGGCCAAGAAGCGGCCGATACCGCCGAGCTGTTTTTTGAAGACTTGCGCGTACCGGTCAGCAACTTGTTGGGCGAAGAAAACAAGGGCTTTGGCTACCTCATGCAAGAACTGGCGCAAGAGCGTTTTGTGATCGCGCTGGGCGCCGCCGCCAAGATGGAGGCCATGTTCCTGGAGACCGTGCGCTACACCAAGGAGCGGGTGGTGTTTGGCAAGCCGCTGTTTGATTTTCAAAACACCCGCTTCAAGCTGGCCGAGATCAAGGTGCGCACCACCGCCGTGCGCATGATGGTCGACCAGTACCTCGCCGAGCACCTGCGCCGCAAACTCACCGTGCAAGAGGGCGCCATGGCCAAACTCTTTGCCACCGAAGAGCTGGGCAAGGCGCTGGACGAGTTGCTGCAGCTGTACGGCGGCTACGGCTACATGATGGAGTACCCGATTACCCGCGCTTTTGTCGACTCGCGTGTGACCCGCATTTATGGCGGCACCAGCGAGGTCATGAAAGAGCTGATCTCCCGAAGCCTGTGACCATGGCCGCCACCCCGTCTTCCCTTCAGCCCATGGCGCCTGTGCACCCCTCCCACCATTCGCACCCTGCGCACCACGCCCACTGGCCCAAGGGCGTGCCGCACGACTTGCGTGTGCCGCAGGTCACGCTCAACCACTATGTGCAGACGGCGGCGCTGCGTTACCCGGACAAGCCCGCGCTGATCTTTGCCGAGCAGGTCCTCACCTACCGCCAGCTGAACCAGCAGATCGAGGCCGTGGCCGCTTATTTGCAGCAGGCGCTGGGCGTGGCGCGCGGTGACCGTGTGCTGCTGATGAGTCAGAACTGCCCGCAGTTTGTCATCGCCTTTTATGCGGTCATGCGCGTGGGCGCGGCGGTGGTGCCGGTCAATCCCATGAGCACCTTGCCCGAGCTGACTTATTACGCCGAGAACAGCGGCGCCAAAGTGGCCGTGGTGGCGCAAGAGGTGTTGCCCCCGTTGCAGCCGCTGATCGGCCGCGAGGGCAGTTCATTGACCGCGGCACTGGTGCTGGCTTACAGCGAGGGCCTGAGCGCCAGCGGCTTGGAAACGCTGCCCCCGGCCATGCGCTTGGCCGCCACAGCCTTGGACGATGCCCGCCTGCACGCTTTTGCCGATGCGGCCGCCTATGGCGGCGCGGTGCAAGAGGTCGGCGGTACGCCCGACGACCTGGCCTTGTTGCCCTACACCTCGGGCACCACCGGGCACCCCAAAGGCTGCTGCCACACCCACCGCACGGTGCTGGCTTCCAATATCGCCTCGCAGGTGTGGCGCGGTCTGCATGCCGACGCGGTGTTTTTGTGCGTGGCCCCTTTGTTTCACATGCTGGGCATGCAAAACGGCATGAACATGCCGCTCACGCTGGGCGCCACCATCGTCATGATGCCGCGCTGGGACGCGGCCCGCGCGGTGGCTTTGGTGGAGCGCTACCGCGTCACCGTCTGGACGGCGCCGCCGGCCATGGTGATCGACTTCTTTGCCCAGCCCGCGGCCCAGACCAGCGACCTGTCCAGCCTGGCGCTGCTGTCGGGCGGCGGTGCGGCCATGCCCGAGGCCGTGGCCAAAATGCTGTTTGAGCAATTTGGCCTGAGTTACAACGAAGCCTATGGCCTGTCGGAAACGGCGGCCTTTTTGCATGCCAATCCGCTGGCGCGAGGCAAGCGACAATGCCTGGGCATGCCCACGCAGGGCGTTGATTCCCGCATCGTCGACCCTGAAACCCTGCGCGAGTTGCCGCAAGGCGAGGTGGGCGAACTGGTCACGCGCGGAGCCCAGGTCATGCAGGGCTATTGGCGCAACCCGCAAGCCGACGAAGAGGCTTTCATCACCTTGGATGGCGAGCGTTATTTCAGAACTGGCGACTTGGCGCTGGTTGACGAAGAGGGCTACTTCTTCATGCGCGACCGGCTGAAACGCATGATCAACGCCTCGGGCCTGAAGGTCTGGCCCGCCGAGGTGGAAAACGCCATGTACGAACACCCGGCGGTGCACGAGGCCTGCGTGATTGCGGTGCCCGATGCCAAGCGCGGTGAAACCGTGATGGCGCTCTTGGTGCTGAAACCTGGCCTGCGGGGCCAGGTCACCGAACAAGAAATCATCGATTGGGGCCGCCAGCGCATGGCTGTTTACAAGGCGCCGCGCCTTGTGCGCTTTGTCGACAGTTTGCCCAAGTCGGGTACCGGCAAGATTCTTTGGCGCCAGTTGCAAGAACAAGAACAGGCGCAAATCGCTGCACAAGCACATTCAATTGAATCCACTTCACAGGAGACCCCATGCGCATTCCCTTGAGTTTTCAGGGCCAGTCGGTGTTTGTTGCCGGCGGCAGCAGCGGCATCAACCTGGGCATCGCCACCGCGTTTGCCCAAGCCGGCGCGAACGTGGCCATTGCCAGCCGCAACGCCGAACGCGTGGCCCAGGCGGTGGCGCAATTGCGCAGCCACGGCACGCGCATTGAAGGTTACAGCGCCGATGTGCGCGACGCCGCCGCCATTGCCGCAGCGCTGCAACAAGCGCGCGATGCGTTGGGGCCGTTTGACGTGTTGGTGTCGGGCGCCGCAGGCAATTTTCTGGCGCCGGCTTTGGGCATGTCGGCCAACGGTTTCAAGACCGTGGTCGACATCGACCTGAACGGCACCTTCCATGTGCTGCGTGCGGGCTTTGAGCACCTGCGCCGCCCGGGCGCCTGTGTGCTCAATATTTCAGCGCCGCAGGCTTTCAACCCGACCCGATTTCAGGCCCATGTGTGCGCCGCCAAGGCCGGTGTGGACATGCTCACCCGGGTGCTGGCCATGGAGTGGGGCCCTGAGGGCGTGCGCGTGAACTCCATCGTGCCTGGCCCGATTGGCGGTACCGAAGGCATACGTCGCCTCGCACCCACGCCCGAAGCGCTTCAGCGCATGACCGAATCCGTGCCCTTGCAGCGCATGGGCCGGGTTGAAGAGATCGCCGACATGGCGCTGTTTTTGGCGTCCCCGCACGCCGCTTTCGTCACCGGCGCCATCATGGTGGTGGACGGTGGCAGTTCCCTGGCCGGTGGCCGGGATTACGCAGGCGCATTGGCATGACACATCCTTCTTTGCTGCAAATGCAGGTGAGCGAGCAGGTCGCCACCATCACCCTCAACAGCCCCACCAAGCGCAACGCGATGGAGCCGGCCATGCGCGATGAGCTGGCCTTGGCCTTGAGCCAAATCCAGCAGGACCGCAGCATCCGCGCCTTGGTGATCACCGGCGCGGGCGGGCATTTCTGCTCGGGCGGTGACCTGAAAAACATCGCCACGGCAAATTTGGACAACGGCGGTTGGCTGGCCCGCATGCAAACCCTGCACGAGTGGGTGCAAATTTTGCTCACGCTGGACCGCCCGGTGATCGCCGCGGTCGATGGCGCGGCGGCGGGCGCGGGCTTTAGCCTGGCTTTGGCGGCTGACTTTGTGCTGGCCACGCCGCGCGCCTGGTTCAATATGTCTTTTCTCAAAGTGGGCCTGGTGCCTGACGTGGGCGCGCTCTATACCTTGCCGCGCGTGGTCGGCGCGCAGCGTGCCAAAGAGATCATGCTGTCGGCCCGCGATGTCGATGCCCAAGAAGCCTTGCGCCTGGGGATCGTGATGGAGCTGCACGCACCCGAGCAACTGCTGCCCCGGGCCCAGGCCATGGCCCGCAGCTTTGTTGGCGCATCGCCTGCTGCCGTGTCGCTGATCAAGCGCAGCCTGAACAACGCCTTGGGCGGGGGTCTGCAAGACATGCTGACGGCCGAAGCCCAAGCCCAGTCCCTGGCCGCAGGCACCGCGGAGCACCGTGAAGCGGTGGCGCGCTTTTTGAACAAGCAAACCCCTTTGTTCGCTTGGCCGGCACAGGACAAAGCAGAGGACCAAGCAGAAAACAAAGCGCAGGGCCAAAGCTGACCCAGGGCATTCCCTGAGTTCGGCAATTCAAAAGCCCCGGTTCAGCAATCGCAGAGGGTTCAAAACCGTGGGCCGATGCAAGATACACCAACCCCCAGGGTGACACAGGCCTTCGCCGGCCTTCACTCTCGCATTTTCAGGAGCAAGACATGAGCAGTACAGGATTGGTTCAAGACAAGGTGGTCGTGGTCACCGGCGCCGGTGGCGGCATAGGCCGCGAGATTGCGCTGGCCATGGCCCGCGAGGGCGCCAAAGTGGTGGTCAACGACATTGGCGCGTCGGTCTCGGGCGAAGGCCAGGACGCCGGACCGGCGCAACAGGTGGTCAACGAGATCCTGGCCCTGGGCGGCCAGGCCGCGGCCAACAACGACAGCGTGTCTGACGCCGCAGGCGCGGCGCGCATCATCCAGACGGCCATCGACCACTTTGGCCGCATCGACGTGGTGGTGAACAACGCGGGCATTTTGCGTGACCGCTTCTTCCACAAAATGAGCGCGGACGAATGGGATGCGGTGATCAAGGTGCATTTGTACGGCGCCTTTTACGTCAGCCGCGCCGCCGCCACGCACTTCAAGGAGCAAGGCAGCGGCAACTACATCCACATGACCTCCACCTCGGGGCTGGTCGGCAACTTTGGCCAGGCGAATTATTCGGCGGCCAAGCTGGGTGTGGCGGCGCTGTCCAAGTCGATCGCGCTGGACATGCAAAAGTTCCATGTGCGCTCCAACTGCATTTCGCCCTTTGCCTGGAGCCGCATGATCGGCTCGATCCCGACCGACACGCCGGCCGAGCAGGCGCGAGTGGAACGCATCAAGCAGATGACGCCGGCCAAGATCGCGCCCATGGTCGTGGCCTTGGCCAGCGATGCTTCGGCGCATGTGAACGGCCAAATTTTTGCCGTGCGCAACAACGAAATTTTTCTGATGAGCCAGCCGCGCCCGGTCCGATCGGTGCACCGCAGCGAGGGCTGGACACCGCAGTCGGTGCTGGACCACGCCATGCCGGCGCTCCAGTCCAGCTTCTTCGACCTGGACCGCTCCGGCGATGTGTTCAGCTGGGACCCGATCTAAGGTGCCGCCATGACAGAACTCCACAAAGACACCGGTGTGTTTGCACAACACCAAGCCGCATTGGCCGAAGGCCAATTTTTCATTCAAAAATGTGGCGACTGCGCGCAGCACATTTACTTTCCGCGTGAAATCTGCCCGCACTGCGGCAGCGATGCGCTGAGTTGGGTTGCGCCCAGCGGGCAAGGCACGGTCTACGCCGTGACCACGGTGCGCCGCAAAGCGGCTGACGGCGGCGACTACAACGTCAGCCTGATTGACTTGGACGAGGGCCCGCGCCTGATGAGCCGGGTCGAGCAGCTGCAACCTGACGCGATCCACATCGGTCTGCGCGTGCGCGCCCGTGTGGTGGTCACCGAAGGCCAAGGCCGGGTGGTTTTTGATGCCATCGACGGAGGTGCTGTATGAATTCAGGTTTGAAATCCTTGCGCGGCAGCGCCGCCATTGCCGGTGTGGCCACCTTCGGTTGCGGCGAGGCCCATGGCTTTACCGAGATGGAATTGCTGGTGCGTTCAGCCCGTGCTGCGGTGGCCGATGCGGGCCTGAAGATGAGCGACATTGACGGCCTGTGCACCGCCAGCGTCGGCTCCACCATGTGGACCATGCCGGTGGTGGAGTATTTGGGCATTCGTCCCAGCTTCATTGATGGCACCATGGTGGGCGGCTCCAGCTTCATTGCCCATTTGTTGCCGGCCATGCACGCGCTGCAGTCGGGCCAGTGCAAAGCGGTCTTGGTCTGCTACGGCAGCACCCAACGCACCGCCAGCTTTGGCCGGCGCGAGATCGCACAGGCGCGCCGCTGGATGGACCCGCAGCCTTACGAAACCCCGTACGAGCCCTTCAACCCGCCCAGTGCCTACGCCCTGGCCGCCTCGCGCCACATGCACCAGTACGGCACCACGCGGCGTGACCTGGCCGAAGTGGCTGTGGCCGCCCGCGCCTGGGCCCGGCTGAATCCCGAGGCCTTCAGCCGTGACCCTTTGTCGATTGACGATGTGCTCAACGCCCGCATGGTCAGCGATCCGCTGTCGGTGCGCGACTGCTGCCTGGTCACCGACGGTGGCGGGGCCTATGTGCTGGTGCGCGCCGACCGGGCCAAAGACTTGCCGAAAAAACCGGTGTACGTGCTGGGCAACGGCACGGCGGTGTGGAACCGCCAGATCTCGTCGATGCACGACCTGACGGTGACCGCCGCCACCCAGTCCGGGCGAGACGCCTATGCCATGGCAGGCCTGGGACCCAAAGACATGGACATGGCCCAGCTGTACGACGCTTTCACCATCAACACCTTGCTGTTCTTGGAAGACCTGGGGTTTTGCAAAAAGGGCGAGGCGGGGGCTTTTGTGCAGGGCGGCGGCATTGCGCCGGGCGGTCATTTGCCGGTCAACACCAACGGCGGCGGCTTGTCTTGCGTGCACCCGGGCATGTACGGCATCTTCACCCTGATCGAAGCCGTGCGCCAACTGCGCGGTGAAGCCGGCGACCGTCAGGTGGCGGGTGCCCAAACCGCGCTGGCGCATGGCAACGGGGGCACGCTGTCGAGCCAGTCCACCGCCATCTTCGGCACCTTTGAAACTTTGTGAGAACCGCATGATCCGAGATCCCGAAACCTTTGAAGCTTTGCTCGAGTCCGTGCGCCGCTTTGTGCGCGAGCGCCTGGTGCCTGCGGAAAACGAAGTCGCTGAAACCGACCAAATTCCACCCGCCATCGTGCAAGAGATGCGCGAGATGGGCTTGTTTGGCCTGACGATTCCCGAGTCCTATGGCGGCCTGGAGCTGACCATGGAGGAAGAGTCGCGCTTGTTGTTCGAGCTGTGCAAGACCTCGCCCGCTTTCCGCTCGGTGATCGGCACCACGGTGGGCATTGGCTCGCAAGGCATTTTGATGGACGGCACGCCGGAACAAAAAGCCTATTACTTGCCCAAGCTGGCCACGGGCGAGCTGATGGCCTCGTTTGCGCTGACCGAACCCGAGGCCGGTTCGGACGCGGCGTCCCTGCGCACCAGCGCGATCCTGGATGGGGACCACTACGTGGTCAATGGCACCAAACGCTACATCACCAACGCGCCGCATTCGAGCATCTTCACGTTGATGGCCCGCACCAACCCGGCCGACAAGAGCGCGGGCGGCGTGTCGGCTTTCATCGTGGACGCCCAATCTCCCGGCATCAGCTTGGGCAAGATCGACCAGAAAATGGGGCAAAAGGGCGCGCACACCTGCGACGTGATTTTTGACAACGTGCGCGTGCCTGCAGCCAACCTGATTGGCGGCAAAGAAGGGCAGGGCTTCAAGACCGCCATGAAGGTGCTTGAAAAAGGCCGCATTCATTTGGCGGCGGTGTGTGTGGGGGTGGCCCAGCGTATGCTGAGTGACGCACTGCGCTACGCCGTGGAACGCCAACAGTTCGGCCAAGCGATCGCCGAATTTCAGCTGGTGCAGGCCTTGCTCGCCGACAGCAAGGCCGAGCTGTATGCCGCCGAATGCATGGTGATCGACGCGGCCCGCAAACGCGACGAGGGCCGCAATGTGTCGACCGAGGCGTCTTGCTGCAAGATGTTTGCCTCCGAGATGTGCGGCCGCGTGGCCGATCGTGCGGTGCAGATTTTGGGCGGCGCAGGTTACCTGACGGAGTACGGCATGGAGCGCTTTTACCGCGACGTGCGGCTGTTTCGCCTCTACGAAGGCACGACCCAGATTCAGCAAATCATCATTGGCCGCAACATGGTGCGTGAAGCGCGCGCTTGAGCCGACGCCAATTGCCCATTGCCCATTTCATAAAAACAGGAGACTCTCATGAACCATTTCAATCGCCGTCAAACCCTGGGCGCTTTGGGCGCATTGGCCTTGCTGGGCACAGGGGCTGTGCAGGCGCAGGCCGCTTACCCCAGTCAGACGATCAAGTTCATCGTGCCTTACCCGGCCGGTGGTGCGACCGATGCGCTGGCCCGCATGGTGGCGCAAAAGATGCAAGACAGCTGGCAGCAAACCGTGGTGGTGGAGAACAAGCCGGGCGCGGGCGGCACCATCGGCGCCAACCTGGTGGCCAAAGGGCCGGCGGACGGCCACACCGTGCTGTTCACCATCGTGGCTTTGCTGCAGCAAATTTCGCTGATGAAGTTGCCCTACGATCCGATCAAAGACTTTGCGCCCATCAGCCGCGTGGCCATCAGCCCCAGCGTGTTTGCGGCCAGTGCCAGCATGCCGGTCAACACCTTGGAGGAATTGGTCAAACTGGTCAAGGCCAATCCGGGCAAGTACAGCTTTGGCACCTATGGCCCAGGCACCTCGGCGCATCTGCAAGGCGAGTTGCTGAACATGCAAACCGGCATGGATTTGTTGCACGTGCCTTTCCAGGGTGCGGCGCCTTTGGTCACCGCCATGCTGGGCGGTCAGCTGTCCACGGCGTTTCTGGACGCGGGCTCTTCACGCCAGCACTTTCCCAAATTCAAGTTGCTGGGCGTGACGGGCAGCGAGCGCCTGTCCTGGCTGCCCAATTTGCCCACGCTCAAAGAGCAGGGCCTGAACTCGTTCGAGCCCCTGGGCTGGTTTGGCTTGTTCTTGCCGGTGGCCACGCCCAAGCCGGTGGTGGACAAGTTCTCAGTGGAAATCCAGCGCATTTTGAAGCTGCCCGAGGTGCGTGAAAAAATCGAATCCATGGGGCTGGTGCCCGGCGGCGAAACCCAGGAGAACTTTGCCAAGATCGTCAAGTCCGATGCCGAGGTGTATGCCCGCATCATCCGTGACGCCAAGATCAGCCTGAACTGACACCGGGGGCCAGCGTGAGAACCCGTGTGACCGACATGCTCGGCATCCGCTACCCCATCATTCAAGGCGGCATGCAGTGGGTGGGCAAGGCCGAGCTGGTCTCGGCCGTCTCCAATGCCGGGGGCTTGGGGGTGCTGACGGCGCTGACTCAGCCCACGCCTCAGGCGCTCTTCGATGAAATTGCCCGCACCCGCACGCTGACCGACAAACCCTTTGGCGTGAACCTGACCCTCTTGCCGACGTTGACGCCGCCGCCTTACAGCGCCTACCTGCAGGCCATCATCGACAGCGGCGTGAAGATCGTGGAAACGGCGGGCAACAGCCCGACAGCGTTCATCGCCCGCATGAAGGCGGCCGGCATCGTCATCGTGCACAAATGCACCTCGGTGCGCCACGCCCTGTCGGCCCAGCGCAATGGGGTCGACATGATCAGCATCGACGGCTTTGAATGCGCGGGTCACCCTGGCGAAGACGATGTGCCGGGCCTGGTGTTGATTCCGCTGGCTTGCCAGGCCCTCAAGGTGCCGGTGATCGCCTCGGGCGGCATTGCCGATGGGCGCGGCATGGCCGCGGCCATGGCACTGGGCGCCGAGGGCGTGAACATGGGCACGCGTTTTCTGGTCACGCAAGAAGCGCCGGTGCACGACAACATCAAGCAAGCCCTGGTGGGCGCCTCTGAGCGCGACACCAAGCTGATGTTTCGCACGCTGCGCAACACCACCCGCGCTTGGCGCAATGCGGTGTCGCAAGAAGTGGTGGACACCGAAAACCGCGAAGGCGGTTGCAGCTTTGACGACATTCGCCATCTGGTCGCCGGTCAGCGCGGCAACCAAGCTTTGCAGTCGGGTGACATCCACGGCGGCGTGGTCGCCGCAGGTCAGGTGATCGGGCTGATTGACGATGTGCCCAGCTGCGCCGAACTCATTGAGCGCATGGTGGCGCAATGCCGCCAGCAGTTGCGCCAAGCCTCGCGCTGGGCCGAGCGGGAAGAGCACCAGCCACAGACCGTTTCATGAGCGATGAGATCAATCCTTGCCGCTGAGTTTGAGTCGATTCACAACAACCCAGGAGACAGCACATGAGCCCCTTGAAAAATTCCCCTTTTCGCGCCCGCCGAGGTCTGGTGACTGCGCTGTGCGCGGCCTTGACCGGACTGGCCGGACTGACCGGTGGCGCCTGGGCGCAGACGCCCAACCCCAATGCCAATCCTGTTGCCAACCCGAACGCCAGCGCCACCGTCAAGCTGATTGTGGGCTATGCCGCAGGCGGCCCGGTGGACGCGGCCGCCAGGGTCTTTGCCCCGGTGCTCAGCCGTGAGCTGGGCCAGCCCGTGATCGTCGAAAACCGGCCCGGTGCGGGCGGGGCTTTGGCGGGCAACAGCGTGGTCAAGGCTGCGCCCAATGGCCAAGAGCTGTTTTTTGCCGCCAGCCCGACCATGACCATCAGCCCGCATGTGCTGAAAGCCATGACCTTTGATCCGCTCAAAGACTTGGCGCCGCTGGCGCCGATCCTGACTTATGCGAATGTGCTGGTGATCAACCAGAACCAGCCCTTTAAAACCCTGCCCGAGCTGGTGGCCCATGCCAAGGCCAACCCTGGCCAGCTGGCATATGGCTCTGCGGGCATGGGCGCCTCCAACCACTTGAGCGGTGAATTGTTTGCGCGCCGTGCGGGCATGACCCTGACCCATGTGCCCTACAAAGGCAACGCCCCGGCCATGACCGATGTGATGGGGGGACAGATCCAAATGATGTTCGACATCGTGGGCGGTGCCAAGGCCTACATCGATGGCGGCAAGGTGCGCGCCTTGGCGGTCACCTCCAAAGAGCGCAATCCGGCGTTCCCGCAGTTGCCGAGCATGGCCGAGCTGGGCATTCGCGATTACGACGTGGGCGGCTGGTACGGTTTGTATGGCCCGCTGGGCATCAGTGCCGACGTCAGCCAGCGCATGGCCGCGGCCACAGGCCGTGCCTTGCAGGACGCCGAGCTGCGCAAACGCTGGGTTGACCAAGGCTATGTGATCTGGAACGCCAAAGCCACCGATCTGGCCGAGCGCATGCGGCGCGAGCACGCGCTGTGGGCCGAAGTGACCAAAGGCATGAGTTTCGAATAAACATGGACTCTCACCTGACCCACAGCCGCATTCACCAGCTGTTTGACGCGCGCGTTGCCCAGGCGCCAGGCCACCCGTTTTTGTATTTGACCGACGGCGTGCTCACGCTGGGCCAAGTGGCCGCGCAAGTCAATTCGCTCGAAGCTGAGCTGCGCGAAGCCGGTGTGGGCGTGGGCGACCGGGTGCTGGTGGCCGCCGAAAACTGCCCCGAGCATATTGCGCTGGTACTGGCTTGCAGCCGCTTGGGGGCCTGGGCCTGCGGCGTCAATGCCCGGGTGACGGCGTCCGAGCTGGCGGGCTTTGCCGCCAAGGCCGATGCCCGCGTTGTGTATTTCACCGTGGGCGTGTCAGCGGCGGCGCGCCAGCACGCGGCGCAGCACGACACTCTGTCCAGCGCGCTGCCGGCGCTGCAGCGCACGCGGGCCAACCCGCAGGCCACCGCGCAAGCGGGCGAGCTGGCAGAGCGCGTGGCCGCGATCATCTTCACATCGGGCACCACGGGCCAGCCCAAGGGCGTGATGCTCACCCATGCCGGTTTGCTGCAGTTTGGCAAGGTCTCGGCGCAGTCGCGCCAGCTCTTGCCCGCAGACAGGTCTTACGCTTATTTGCCCATGACGCACATCTTTGGCCTGGGCACGGTGCTGATGGCCTCGCTGCATGCGGGCGCCGGTTTGCTCATGCGCAGTCAGTTCGACCCGGCTGACGTGTTTGAGGCCTTGGCCCACCAGGGCCTGACGCAGCTGCAAGGACCTCCCGCCATGTTCAGCCGCTTGCTGGCCTGGCTGGACAGCCAGGGTATAGCCCATCCTGCGGCGCCTGCGCTGCGCTATGTTTACACCGGCGCGGCGCCGCTCGACCTGAGCGTCAAGAAAGCCATTGAGGCGCGCTTTGGCCAGCCCCTGCACCACGGCTATGGCCTGTCGGAATACGCCGGCGCCCTGACGCTGTGCCGAAGGGGAGAGTGGCGGGGTGACACCAGCGCCGGTTATTTGGTGGAGGGCGCCGAGCTGCGCATCGTGGGCCCACAGGGGCATGACCTGCCTGCGGGCGAAACGGGCGAGATCTGGATGCGCGGCCTGGGCCTGATGCCGGGTTACTTTCGCGATACCGAGATCACCGCGCAGGTGATGCAGCCCGGCGGCTGGTACGCCAGCGGCGACTTGGGCCGACAAGACGCCGATGGCGCTTTGCAGGTGGTGGGGCGGCTCAAGGAAATGATCATTCGCTCGGGCTTCAATGTGTACCCGGGTGAGGTCGAGGCCGTGTTGCTGGCCTGGCCCGGCGTGCAAAAAGCGGCGGTGGCCGGCTGCAAAACGGCCGACGGCAACGAAGACATCTTGGCCTTCATCGAAGCCACGCCCGGTGCGCAGCTGGACCTGGCAGCGCTCAAGGCCCATGCCCATGAACACCTGTCGCCCTACAAACGCCCCACAGCCCTGACACTGGTGACGCAGATGCCCATGACGCTGAGTGGCAAGGTGCTCAAACGCGAACTGGTAGAACAGTGGATGGCCAAAGCGGCTGAGGCGGACCCGGCATGAGCCCTTTCAGTTCGCCAAAGATGGGCTTTCATAACCACAGACCGGCGCAGGCCGGGATCTCAGCGAAGATCGGGCCATGAATACCTTTGCCCTTGACACCCCACTTGACGCTGCCCAGGTCGCGCATTTGCGCAGTTGGGAAGGCCGCTCTGAATCCCATGCCGACGAGGTGACGGCGGCGCCTTTGCGCGGGCTCAGCGCCACGCTCGACCGCGACGACCCCTTGCCGCAAGCCGGCAGCCGCGTGCCGCCGCTGTGGCATTGGCTGTACTTTTTGCCGCAGGCGCTGCAAAGCCAGATTGGCCCTGACGGTCACCCTTTGCGCGGTGGTTTTTTGCCACCTGTGCCGCTGCCGCGCCGCATGTGGGCCGGTGGCCGTTTGCAGTGGCAAAGCGATAACCCGCTGCGCGTGGGCGACGCGGCGCAAAAGCATTCGCGCATTGCTTCGGTCAAACACAAGGCCGGTCGCTCGGGTGATTTGCTGTTTGTCGAAGTCGAGCACGCTTTTCACAACGCCCAGGGCCTGTGCCTGACGGAAAGCCACGACATCGTCTACCGCGCTGCGGCCTTGCCCACCACCGCCGGTACGGCCGAAGTGGCGCCCACCCAGGCCGAAACCGATGCCCCTTGGCAGCGCGAATTTGTGCCGGACCCGGTGGCCCTGTTTCGCTATTCGGCGCTGACTTTCAATGGCCACCGCATCCACTACGACCGCAGCTATGTGACGCAAGAAGAGGGCTACCCCGGCTTGGTGGTGCATGGCCCCTTGATCGCCACCTTGCTGGTGGACCTGCTGCGCCGCAATGTGCCGCAGGCCCGCGTGGCCGCGTTCCAGTTTCGCGCCGTGCGTCCTACTTTTGACCTTCACCCCTTGCGCCTGAACGGCCGGCCCTCTGCCGACGGCCGAACCATCGACCTGTGGGCCTGCGACCACGAGGGTTGGCTCACCATGCAGGCGCAAGCCACCCTGGCCTGAAATTTGATCACCGAAGACGAACCGACCCATGCACCACACTCCCGACCTCTACCAAGACATCCGCGACGCCGTGCGCGCTCTGTGCGCCCAGTTCCCCGACGAATACCACCGCAAGGTGGACGAACAACGCGCTTACCCCGAAGCGTTTGTGGCTGCGCTCACCAAAGCCGGCTGGATGGCCGCGCTGATTCCGCAGGAATACGGGGGCTCGGGCTTGTCCATGGCCGAGGCCTCGGTCATCATGGAAGAGATCAACCGCTCGGGCGGCAATTCCGGCGCTTGCCACGGCCAGATGTACGTGATGAATTCCATCGTGCGCAGCGGATCTGACGCGCAAAAAAATACGCTCTTGCCCAAGATCGCCAGCGGCGAGTTGCGCATCCAGTCCATGGGCGTGACCGAGCCCACGACGGGCAGCGACACCACCCAGCTGAAAACCACCGCCGTGAAGAAAGACGGCCGCTGGGTCATCAACGGACAAAAAGTGTGGATCTCGCGCATCCAGCACAGCGACTTGATGATCTTGTTGGCACGCACCACGCCGGCAGACCAAGTCAAGCGAAAGTCCGAAGGCCTGTCTTGCTTCTTGATCGATCTGAAGACCGCGATCGGCAACGGCCTCACGGTGCGTCCGATCTTGAACATGGTGAACCACGAAACCAATGAGCTATTTTTCGACAACCTGGAAATTCCCGAAGACGCGCTGCTGGGCCAAGAGGGCCAGGGCTTCAAGGCCTTGCTCGACGGCCTGAACGCCGAGCGCACGCTGATTGCGGCCGAATGCATTGGCGACGGTTACTGGTTCATTGACCGGGCCCGCAAATACGCCAATGAACGCGTGGTGTTCGGTCGCCCGATTGGGCAAAACCAGGGCGTGCAGTTCCCGATCGCCGACGCCTTCATTGAACTCGAAGCGGCGAACCTGATGCGCTGGAAAGCCTGCGAAAAAATCGACGCCATGCAAAACGCCGGTGCCGAAGCCAATATGGCCAAGTACCTGGCGGCCAAGGCCAGCTGGGAAGCGGCCAATGTGTGCATGCAAACGCATGGCGGCTTTGGCTTTGCTTGCGAGTACGACATTGAGCGCAAGTTCCGCGAGACGCGCCTGTACCAGGTGGCGCCGATCTCGACCAATATGATTTTCAGCTACGTGGCCGAGCACATTCTCGGCTTGCCACGCTCATTCTGAGGGGAAGACGATGACCCGACCTTTGGACGGCATCACCGTCATCTCGCTCGAACACGCGATTGCCGCGCCGTTTTGCACCCGCCAATTGGCCGACTTGGGCGCCCGCGTGATCAAGGTCGAGCGCCCCGGCGCGGGCGACTTTGCCCGGGCTTATGACACGCGGGTGCGCGGCCAAGCTTCGCACTTTGTCTGGACCAACCGGTCTAAAGAAAGCCTGACGCTGGACCTCAAGCAGCCAGGCGCACTGGCGGTGCTGCACCGTCTGCTCAAAGACGCCGATGTGCTGGTGCAAAACCTGGCGCCCGGCGCGGCGGCGCGCATGGGCCTGTCGTTTGAGGCGCTCAGCCCTACGCACCCGAAGTTGATTGTGTGTGACATTTCCGGCTACGGCGAAGACGGCCCTTACCGCGACAAAAAAGCCTACGACCTGTTGATCCAGAGCGAGGCCGGTCTCTTGTCCGTCACCGGCACGCCCGAGGCGCCGTCCAAGGCGGGCAACTCCATGGCCGACATCGCGGCGGGCATGTATGCCTACAGCAACATCTTGTCGGCGCTGCTGCTGCGCGGCCAAACAGGGCAGGGCAGTCACATCGACCTGTCCATGCTGGAAGCGCTGGGCGAGTGGATGGGCTACCCGCTGTATTACGCCTTTGAAGGCGCAACGCCGCCGCCGCGCACGGCCGCTTCGCACGCCAGCATCTACCCTTATGGCCCGTTTGCTGCGGGCGATGGCGGCACGGTGATGTTGGGCTTGCAAAACGAGCGCGAGTGGAAAGTGTTTTGTGAAGTCGTGCTTCAGGATGCGGCGCTGGCCACCGATGCGCGTTTTCATACCAACGCCTTGCGCAACGAGCACCGCGCCCAGTTGCAGCAGCTGATTTTGGGCGTGTTTGCCGCCATGACCACGGCCGAGGTGGAGGCGCGTTTGGACACCGCGCAAATTGCCAACGCCCGCATGAACGACATGGCCGGGGTCTGGGCGCACCCGCAACTCAAAGCGCGTCAGCGCTGGCAACTGGTGGGCTCGCCTGCGGGCGAGATACCGGCCTTGCTGCCGCCAGGACGCAACAATCGCTACGACTACCGCATGGACGCCGTGCCCGCCGTCGGCGAGCACACCGAGGCCATCTTGCATGCGCTGGGCTTGGACGCGGATGCCGTGCAGGCTTTGCGCAACAGCCGGGCCATTTGAACCCGGCCATTTGAGAATTCAAGGAGACCGCATGCCATCTCACACCGCCCAACTCGCGGCCTTTGCCGCCACGCTGCGTTTTGACGACATTCCCGCGCCGGTGGTGCGCAAGATCGAAGACTTGCTGGTCGACTGGTTCGGATCGGCCGTGGCCGGTCACGGCACGCGCCCGGTCGAAACCATCAGCCGTTTTGCACAGGCCATGGACCCAAGTTCTGGTTCAAACTCGGGTCCGTCGGAGGTGATCATCAACCGTGCGCGCACCAGCCCTTATTGGGCCGCCATGGCGAATGCGGCGGCTTCGCATGTGGCGGAACAAGACGATGTGCACAACGGCTCGGTGTTCCATCCGGCCACGGTGGTCTTTCCGCCCGCCGTGGCGGTGGCGCAGGCGCTGGGCGCCAGCGGCCCGCAATTGCTCGCCGCTTCGGTGGTGGGCTATGAAGTGGGCATTCGCGTGGGTGAATTTTTGGGGCGCTCGCATTACCGTGTGTTCCACACCACCGGCACCGCGGGCACGTTGGCGGCTGCGGCCGCGGTGGGCCACCTCTTGGGTCTGAACGCGCAGCAGATGCAACATGCACTCGGCTCAGCGGGCACGCAGTCGGCGGGGCTGTGGGAGTTCTTGCGCACCGCCGCCGACAGCAAGCAACTGCACACCGCCCACGCGGCGGCCGCTGGCCTGATGTCGGCCTACCTGGCCAAAGACGATTTCACCGGCGCCGCCGACATTTTGGAAGGCCCGCAGGGCATGGCCGCGGGCATGTCGAGCGACGCCGACCCGAGCCGTTTGGTGGACGGCCTGGGCACGCGCTGGGCCACGGCCGAGACCTCGTTCAAATACCACGCCAGCTGCCGCCACACCCATCCAGCGGCCGATGCGCTGCTGCATGTGATGCAGACGCATGGCTTACAGCTGACGGACTTGGCCAAAGTCGTCACGCATGTGCACCAGGGTGCCATCGACGTGCTGGGCCCGGTTGTGCGGCCCACCACGGTGCACCAAAGCAAGTTTTCCATGGGCACGGTGCTGGCCTTGGTGGCGCAATTTGGCCATGCAGGCTTGACCGAATTTGACCGCGACTTTCTGAGCACGGCCACCGTGGCGCTGCGCGACAAAGTCGAGATGGCGCTTGACGCCGAAGTCGACGCCGCTTACCCCAAGCGCTGGATCGGCAAAGTCACGGTGACCACCACCGACGGCCGCGTGCTGCACGGCCGTGTGGACGAACCCAAAGGCGATCCGGGCAACACCTTGTCGCGCCAAGAAATCACCGACAAGGCCTTGCGCCTGGCCGCTTTCAGCGGCGGCGCCAGTGCGGCTGCGATGCGCAGCGCGGTGGATGCACTGTGGCAGGTGGCCAGCTGGCCCCGAGTGGGCCCACTCTTCGTTTGACTGGAGGGGCTGGACTTTGGCCTGGTGTCAGGTATTGCTACCGCCTTTGTTGTTTTCAGCCATTTGAGAGCGCGGCTTGAGCCTTTAACCTTCGTGTCTACACATCACTTCATCCGTGATGACAACGAATGGAAATGGCAATGCTGAAAAATCATTTAAGCCGCCGAAAGGCTTTGACCGTGCTGGCGAGCGTGACCGCGGGTGCGAGCACTTGGGCGGCGGAGCCTTTTCCGAATAAACCGATTCAGTTGGTTTTTCCGTTTCCACCGGGCGGGTCTTTGGATCCCATTTTCAGGACCTTGGCGGAGGCAGCCAGCAAAGAGTTAGGCCAGCCGGTGCTGTTGATGCACAAGCCTGGCGCGGGCGGTATCACCGGCACAGCCGCCCTGGCGGCCATGACCGAGTCCGATGGCTACACCCTTGCGGTGATGCACAACTCGGTGATCCGTGCGCCCTTGGTGCAAAAAGTCAATTTCGATCCGTTGAAAGACTTCACCTACCTGATCGGTTTGTTTAACTTAACCACCGGCATTTGTGTGGCCGCCGACTCGCCTTGGCAAAACTTAGGCGACTTGCTGGCCGATGCCAAGAAAAGACCAGGTGCCATCAGTTGGGGCACAGTGGGGGCGATCAGCATCAACCGCATCGTGGCAGAGCGCTTGGCCAAAATGGCGGGCACCTCGTTCAATATGGTGCCCTTCAAAGGCGGCTCGGAAGCCTTTCAGGCCTTGATCGGTCGGCATTTGGATGTGTATGGCGACCCCGGGTTTGGCTCGCAGGTGCGCGGTGGCAAGGCGCGCTTGCTGGCGACTTTCACTAACGAGCCCCTCAAGTCCTATCCCGGTGTGCCCACCATCAAAGCCGCAGGTTATGACTTGACCATTGATTCGCCCATGGGCCTGGTCGCGCCCAAAAACATGCCCTCCGCAATCGCGGCCCGCTTGAGCGCGGCTTTTCGCAAAGCGGCCACCGATCCGGCTTATCTGAACATGCTCGAGAGTTTTGATATGCAGGCCAATGTGATCAGCGGCGAGGCCTATACCGCCTATGCCAAAGTGGCATTTGAGCGCGACGCCAAGATGCTCAAAGACATTGGTTTTAAATTGGAATGACCCTATGACCATGCAAGCTGTGGTGTCTGCGGACCCGTTGAATGTGTTTGCGCAAACCCCTTTCATGCGTTTGCTGGGCATGCAAAGAGATTACTCATCGCGCGGAAAAGCCCAGATGTCGCTGGAGCCGAACGCAGATTTTGGCAATGTGATTGGTGCTGTGCACGGCGGCGTGGTGGTCACACTGCTCGATGTGGTGATGGCCAGCGCGGCGGTGTCGATCATGGATTTTGCCAAGACGGTGGTGACGCTGAACCTGAACACCTCCTTCTTGGAGCCGGGCCGCGGCAAACTGATTGCGCAGGGCCAAGTTGTGCAGCACGACCAAGACCTGGCCTGGTGCACCGCACAGGTGTACGATGCGCAAGGCCGCAAGGTGGCCCAGGCGCAAGCTTCTTTTCGTTATCTGCCCAGACCCGAATGAGCACTCTGACACGCAGCGAAATCATGGACCAATTGGACGCTTGCATGGTCCAGGCCGTGAGGGCGCGCTGGGGCACTGAGCGTGACATTGTGGCTGTGGATTTGCATCTCGCTTTCATGGGCGTGGCCAGCGGTCCGCTGCAGGTGACGGGCCAGGTAGTGGGTGGGGGCAAAACGGTGAGTTTTTGCCAAGCCCAGTTGCAACAGGCCGATGGCGCGGTAGTGGCCCAAGCGCAAGCCACCTACCGCGGGGTTCAGCGCACCACGCCGCTGGCGTAAAGCGCGTCAATCTCCTGCGCGGTTTTGCCCAATTCGGTCAGCACCTCGCGTGTGTGCTGGCCCAAGTGCGCGGCCAAGGGGGGCTCGTTGGCGGACACAGACGGGAAAACCGCCGCCGCACGGGGCGCGCGGACACGACCGATCGTGGGGTACACCGTGTCTAACAAGGTGCGGTTGTGTTGAATTTGCGGATCGGCCGCTAAACCCGCTTTGCTATTGACCTTGCCCACAGGCACGCCTGCTGCGCCCAGTTGGGCCAGCAGTTCATGCACAGAGCGCTGGGCCACGATCGGGTCGAGCAGGGCGCGCAGGGCCTGCGCGTTGTCACGTCGCGCCAGAATGGTGCTGAACTGCGCTTGCGCAATCAGGTCGGGCACACCCAAGACCCGGCACATCGCCACAAATTCGTCGTTCTGCGGCGTGATCATGGCAAACCAACCGTCATGGCATTGCCATAACCTTTGGCTGGCACCGAACTCGGGTACGGCAGGGCGGGGCGCATCAATGTAGGCGTGGTTGTAAAGCGCTTCGGGCCACAAAAATGAAACGGCAGCATCGAGCATGGAGAGTTCAATTTTTTGTCCCTCTCCTGTGCGGTGGCGCGCCAGCAGGGCGGCGCTGAGAGCTTGTGCTGCCGTCAAGGCCGTGATTTTGTCGCAGAGCAAGGTTTGCAGCAGTTGCGGTTCACCTGTTTCGTTGTTGGGGTGGGCTGCGGCAAAGCCAGAGACCGCTTGAATTACCGGGTCGTACACGCGGTAGTTGGCAAACGGGCCGCTGTGCCCAAAGCCCGAAATAGACAGGTAAACCAAGCGCGGGTTGTAGGCTTTGACCGCGTCGTAAGAAAATCCGAGACGGTCCAAGGCGCCAGGTCGAAAATTCTCGACCAGCACATCGGCCTGCGCCACCAACTCGCGCAAGATGGCCTGGGCCGGCGCTTGTTTCAAGTCCAGCACGATGCACCGTTTGCCCCGGTTGATGCTCATGAACAGCGGCGTCAAGTCGCCCGCCACAGGCCCAATGACCCGTGTCAAGTCGCCCCCTTGAGCTTCTACCTTGATGACATCGGCGCCTTGGTCAGCCAAGATGCCTGTGGCCATGGGGCCGGAGACCACCGCCGACAAATCGACAACTTTGATACCTTGAAATGGGGCATGCATGGGAGCTTCCGGTCAATGGTTTCGGTGAAGGTTAAAGGACGCATGCAAAACCACGCATGGCAAGAAGTGACATAAGCGATGCCCAAACCTGACACCTTGCATACCCTAAGCGGAGTGAGGGTTTGACCCACTTGGCAGCAAAGTAAGTATGCGTAGTATTTACGGGCGAGCTGAGTCAGCTTGCGCCTAAACCTTGAATGCGTCTCTTGAAGACCCCATGAATTGATGAGCCCCTCGACACCTTTCGCTGTTCGCCACACCACCGCCCGGTATTTTTTGGAAGGTCTGCAGGAAACAGGGATGAAGTACCTGTTTGCCAATTTCGGCACCGACCATGTGACCTTGATTGACGAGATGGCCCGCTTACAAGCCGAAGGCCAGCCGTTACCCCAGGTGGTTTTGTGTCCGCATGAAAATGTGGCCATCCACATGGCGGGCGGCTATGCCGCAGTGACCGGTCAAGGCCAGGGCGTCATGGTACATGTGGATGCGGGCACGGCCAATGCCGCCATGGGCATGCACAACCTGATGCGCGCAAGGCTACCCGTGTTGCTGATGGCGGGCAAAGCGCCTTATGCCTTGCATGGCGAAGTGCCTGGCGCCCGCGACAACTATGTGCATTACGTGCAAGACCCGTTTGACATCGGCTCCTTGGTTCGGCCCTATGTGAAGTGGGAGTACAACTTGCCTTCGGGCGTGGTGGCCAAAGAGGTGCTGCGCCGCGCCCACAGCGTGATGCACACGGAGCCCGCTGGTCCGGTGTACATGACGATGCCGCGCGAAACATTGATCGAGAACTGGGCGCCAGAACAAGTCAAGTCCTACCCCGCAGCCCGCTTCGGCGCTGTGGGCATGGGGGCGCTGCCTGCCGAGGCCACGCTGCAAATCGCCCAAGAATTGATGGCCGCCGAAAACCCCTTGGTGATCACGTCCTATTTAGGCCGTAAGCCCGAGGCGGTGGAGGCCCTGCAGGCCTTGGCCGAGTTGTGCGGTATCCGCGTGGTGGAGTTCAGCCCGAGCTGGCTGTGCATCTCGCGCGAATCACCTTGTTTCTTTGGGTTCGATCCGACACCTGTGTTGCCCGATACCGATTGGGGTTTGTTGCTGGACATTGACGTGCCTTGGCTGCCGCACCAAACACGCGCCCGTGAAGACACCCGTTGGGTGCATATCGATGTGGACCCGATCAAAAAGGATTTTCCGGCTTGGGGCTTTGCCACGGATGTGCGTTGGCCTGCCGACTGTGCGCTGGCTTTGCGCGATCTGCACCAGGCCGTCACCGATTTGGCCGACGAGGCTTTCCACCAGCGAGTCGCCCAGCGCATGGCGGGCTGGGCGCCGCAGCGCCAACAACGCCTGGACCGTGTGGCGGCTGCGGCACAAGACCCTGGCCAAGAAAACGCCCTCAATCCGGCCTGGGTGTGCGCTCAAATCGGTTTGCAGTTGCGTCCCACCGATGTGGTGATCAACGAAGCCATTCGCAATTCACCCGCGGTGTTGCAACAAATACCCCGCACCCAGCCCCTGAGTTTTTTAGGCGGTGCGGGTGGCGGCTTGGGGTACAGCGCAGGCATGGCGCTGGGTGTCAAACTGGCCCGGCCGAATGACCGGGTCGTGCACATTGAGGGCGACGGCGGCTTTCATTTTTCAACCCCCACTTCGGTCTATGCCGTGGCGCAAGCGCAGGGCTTGCCCATCTTGACGGTGGTGCTGGACAACGGCGGTTGGCAGGCCGTGAAAGAAGCCGTGTTGCGCGTGCACCCCGATGGGCCTGCAGCCCAAGCCGGCGAGTTTCAGGCGCGACTTCAAGGTGAAAAACGTCACTTTGAAGAAGTGGCCAAAGCCTTTGGCGCTCACGGTGAGCGAGTCCATCGACCCGAGGAACTGCCTGCTGCTGTCACCCGATGCCTGCAAGCCTTGGAAGAAGGGCGCGCTGCCTTGCTGGTGGCCTGCGTGGCCAAAATTTGATTTTCATTTCCAACATCAAAGAAGACAAGTCATGAAGAAATACGCGTTTATTGCTACTCGCCGCCATTGCCTCGCCGGTGCGGCCCTTTCCTTGGCCGCCCTGTGGCCAGCCTTGTCGTTTGCACAGACCGCTTGGCCTTCTAAGGCTGTGCGCATTGTGGTGCCTTATGCGCCAGGGGGCGCCAACGACATTCTGGCGCGTGTGGTGGCTGAAAAGCTCGCGCCCGCGCTGGGACAGGCGGTTTTGGTAGAGAACAAGCCTGGCGCGGGTGCAGCGGTGGGCACCGAGTTTGTGGTCAAGTCTGCGCCCGACGGCTACACCTTGCTGATGGCGGCCAGTGGTCCCATCGTGTTCAATCCGGCGCTGGTGTCTAAGCTGGCTTACAACCCGATCACCGATTTGGCACCGATTTCTTTGACGGGCACTTTCCCGATGATCCTGGCGGTCAATGATGCATCGCCAGCCAAGACCTTTACAGAGTTGGTGGCGTTGTCCAAAGCCAATGCCGACAAGTCCAACTACTCGTACCCTTCGGCCTCATTTCAGTTGGTCATGGAGCTGGTCAAGGCCAAGTCGGGTTTGAAAGCCTTGAACGTGCCCTACCAGGGCAGTGCGCCGTCGATCAATGCGGTGTTGACGCAAGAGGTGCAAATGACCTTGATCGATTCCGGCCCGATTGCGGCACTGGTCAAGTCGGGCAAGTTGCGTGCACTGGCCGTCACGTCTGAGCAGCGCTTGGCCAGTTACCCGCAAGTGCCTACGCTCAAAGAACAGGGCATCGATTTGGCGGTCAATTTTTGGAGTGGTTTGTTGGCACCAGCCGGCACACCCACGCCCATCATCAAACGCCTGCAAGAAGAAGTGGCCCGCATCATGGCCTTGCCTGACGTGGTCGAGCGCATGGCTAAGCTGGACATTCGCCCGGTGGGCGGCAGCTCTGCCGATTTTGCCAAGACTATTGCCGCTGAAATTCCACTCTGGAAGCAAGTGGCCAAAGACAACAACATCAAAGCCGAATGAGCAAGCGCCAAGCTGGACCCCAGCGCATCGCCATTGCTGGTGCGGGCATAGGCGGTTTGACCACGGCGCTGGCCTTGTTGCAACAAGGCTTTGAGGTGGAGGTTTTTGAACAAGCGTCGCAGTTGGCAGAGGTGGGTGCGGGCTTGCAAATCGCGCCCAACGGCACACGCGTGTTGCAGGCGTTGGGCTTGGATGCCGCATTGCAAGCCATTGTCAGTCCGGCACGCGGTAAAGAAATCCGCATGTGGAACACCGGTCAGCGCTGGAACTTGTTTGACCTGGGTGACGATTGTTTAACGC
>Ga0209134_10000034_pt1 | contig 37785 bp, 56 predicted proteins | sample LauGreSp1BDMLBSN_2_FD_187566 | JGI IMG/M metagenome (GOLD analysis project Ga0209134, IMG submission 187566) | Freshwater lake microbial communities from Lake Michigan, USA - Sp13.BD.MLB.SN (SPAdes) (version 2) | ecosystem: Environmental > Aquatic > Freshwater > Lake | place: Lake Michigan, USA... | reverse complement strand
CATAATGCAGCAACCGGCCATCGCTTGATGCAACCGCCAGAACGTCGCCGCCCCAATTATCGAAGGTCCACGAGAAAGACCCATAGAAATAGGCAGACTGCGGCCTTGGATAGGTGGCATCAGTGTCATCGCCGTAGAGAAGCTCTCCATAGTCCCAGGCGCCATAGCCGCCAACTGATCCAGCAGCCTCGCCGACAAAGTTTGCAGGCGTGACGTTTGTATAGATTGCACCTTCCAGCGCATAAAGAGTGTCGCCGCAGCCAACCATTGTTAGATGCGTCCCTGCATTGGTTGTCCAGGTGAACAAAGCGCGGGGGGTGCTTGCAAGAGGGGTTGCAGTGATGCGCTGCCACCCGCCAACAGGAAGCAGCTTGTTAGAGCGCCAACGCACCAGATTGGCATCCCAATAGCGCCCCTTCACCTGCAAAGGCGTGGCTGTCTTTACGACACCAGGAGGAATGGTGATTGGTGCAAGTGGCATTAGGGTTGATCCTTAGTAGACGCAGAAAATACCACATTTTCCAGCGACTGGATAATTGCAGTTGATGTTTCTCTGTCGATCATCAGAACACCCTCACAGCACACATTCCACTGCTCCCCATCGCGCTCGTCCCAGACCGGGACAGTGATACGCAAGTGCTTAAACAAGCGTTCCTTGCCATCTTCGAACACGCGCCAAACATGTTCGGCTGTCCCCCTGCCCGGCTGTCCGCGTGACTGGTTGAACCGAATACAAAACTTGCTCAAATCACCTCAACGTCTGTCGGTACAGGGCAAACCGTTGGCGCGGCCTGTTGTACACTGACATTGAAGTGGATGAAGCGCATAGGCTTGGTTGCTGCATGGCGGGTAAAGGAGTGGGCTAGCCACGCATTGGCGAACATGACCGTGCCAGCTTCCGGCACGAAGTTGATGACGTTGGAGGCGACGGTCGCCTGCGACATGTCCTTCTCGGGCAAATTCAACTGGACCTTGCCCGCCTTGGGGTCGTGGAACAGGACACGCGAACTGTCCTTGGGAACGTCGATGAAGTAGAAACCAACGATCTGCGATCCATAGCCATGCACATGCTGCTCCATCGCAGAGTGTTTGTGATGCTCTTGGCACCAGAACTCGGTGAAGTAGGTGGACAGATTCTGCATGGCGTAGCCTTGGCTGTCCAAGATTTCCCACGCTGACTGGGCGATGAAGTTGGCAAGGCCAAGCATCCGTGGATCACCGTTGAGATTGCCAGTCATAAGGACCGGGTAAATCTCATTGAGCTTCTTGGTTTCTTTTTTCTTGATGGCAAGCTCTTCGCTCACCACTATCTTGGCAGTGTCTAAAAACTGCGGAGCCTTGACGTTGTATATCGCAACAGGGAAGTGGAACATCGCCTCGATGTTCAACCCTGCTGGCGTCTCTTGCACTGGCGATTGGCTCTCATCAATTTGGCTGACACTGCACATCACATATCCCCCTATGATGCTGATTGTTTACGGTTTTGGAGTTGGTACTTCAACCCAAGACAGGGTGGCTTCGTCCCACTTATAACGCTTTCCATCATTAGGATACGGAACAGGAGCTTCCCACTGGCATATGGTGGTGTTCAACAACCATGAAGGATACGGCTGCGGCGGAATGAACGCATCCAGAACGGGATCGTAGGTATAGCCGATGCCCGCATAATTTTTGCGGAAGTTGGCGTTGTAGCTGGTCTGCTTCCAGACGGTCGTTGAGCCAAAGAGCGACTGGCAAAACGCCACGCCAGCGGGTTCGCTCTCCGGAAACGGCAGATTATCAATCGTCGCGTTGTTGACGACAATCACTTCGGTGACGAGATAGCTCTCGTTAAGCTGCGCAAAGCTTGCCATTAGAAGGTTACACTCCCGCTGCCGGTGAACTTATAGATTTTGTAGCCGTTAGTTGTGCAGTTTGTAAATACGGGCGAACCGGTTGTAGATGCTGCGTCGGCATATGTGTTGGCATATCGAATGATGGTAATGCCAGATCCGCCAGCAGCGCCAGCAGTGAAATTGGGGCCACCACCGCCACCAATGCCTGTATTTGCTGCACCTGCGGTGGGGGTTGCACTAAGCCCACCGCCCCGGCCACCAGTCGAATATGTGACAGAAGCCCCACTAATGGAACTAGCCGCACCAGTGCCACCGGGTTGTCCGTTATTATTTATGCCGGGACCGCCGCCAACGCCCGCCGCGCCGCCGCCGCCGCCGCCAGTCTCTTGTCCGGTGCATGGGATAAGTCCTTGACCGCCAGCATATCCTTGGACAGGGGATGTTGATGGCGTGTTTCCAGCGCCACCAGGGGCGCAGTTAATGGCACCGCCACCGCCAGAGCCGCCACTTAACCCAGCCTCAACAGCACCGCAACTACTACCGCCACCGCCGCCGCCAGCAGACGAAATAGTCCCAAAAACACTGGCTGTGCCACTACTTCCTCTTACAGCAGAGCTAGTACCACCAGCGCCGCCGCCGCCGACAGTCACTGTGATAGGCGATCCCGCCGTGACAGCGTAGCCCGTAGCAGTCCGATAGCCGCCAGCGCCACCACCGCCGCCTCTATAATATCCAGCGCCACCAGCGCCAGCGACAACAAGATATTCAACAGTGGGGGTTGTCAGAAGAGCCCCACCGGCAAGGAAGAAGTTCTTCGCAGCAAACATTACGGGGTGTATCCCTGCGAATAGGAGCCGTACCAGTTCGTTCCGTCAGCGACGAAGGTCAAAATATCCATCTTGCCAGCAGTGGCCGTGATCGTGGGTGCGCCCGCGCTGTTCCACTTCACGCTGGTAAAGGTCGCCGTTCCGTTGCCGGTGGCCGCCGCCTGCTTCAAGAGCAGGATGAAGGACTTGCCAGCAGTAGCCGTGGGCATCGTGAATGTGCAGGCCGTGGAGGCAGTCAGGGTTGCGGTCTGGACGGTGCCGCTTGTAAGGCTGATTGTGTTCGCCGTAGTCACCGTGCCAATTGCTACCACGCTCTCAACATAACCAGTAAGCGTTGGATTGGTGACAGTTGGAGCCGAGTTTAGAACAGCGCCACCAGATCCAGTGACGTTTTGCCCCCATGAAGTTGCAACGCCTGTTCCAAGAGTTGTTATCCCAGTTCCACCATTGGCAACCGGCAACGTCCCTGCCACGCCTGTTGTAAGAGATAGCCCAGTGACATTTGTCATCACGCCGGAAGCCGGTGTCCCAAGTGCAGGCGTTGTCATCGTTGGGCTTGTCAGTGTCTTATTGGTGAGCGTCTGCGCTCCTGTCAGCGTCACATAGCTGGCAAACCCAGCGCCAGAGACTGTTCCACTAACATCCAACGTCCCGCCAACACTCAGCGTCTTGCCAGAACCAACATTCAACCCAACGGATGTTCCAGTGCCACCCGCGTTGAACAACGCATCCAGTGTATCAAGATCCGTGTTAAGTTTGGTTCCCCAGGTATCGCGAGACGCGCCAACCTCCGGCTTCGTCATGTTCAGATTGGCGGTATATGAATCAGCCATCGGTTAGCTCCTACGCAGCCCTCTGCCATGTGTTGTTCGGTTTAGGTATATCATCCCAACTATTGGCAGGCGGCTCTATATCATTCCAACTGCTGACAGGTGGCGTAACGGCTCCCCAAATATCGGTCGGCGGGGTTATATCATCCCAATCGCTGACCGGCACAGGCAGAGGATGCCAGCCAATGTCTTTTCCTTCCGCCGATACTACACAAGTTCCAGCCGCTGATCCAGCCGCTGCCGCAGTTGCCCGCAGAACGCCTTCCGCCGTGCTAGTTCCTTCTGCCGATCCAACCATGATGGCGGTGGCTGCAAGGACGCCGGATGCCGTGCTGGTGCCTGCTGCCGAGCCAACGCCAGTGACAAAGTTGATCCCGTCTCCGACTGCCGATGCCGTCGATGTTCCTGCGGCAGACCCAACAGCCACGATGATTGTGTTGCTGTTTGCCGCTGCCGTTGAGGTTCCCGCCGCAGATCCAACTGCCTGGAAGATAAGAGCGCCAACCGCCTGAACGGTCGATGTTCCAATGGCTGAACCAGCCGCCGATGCGATTGCAATATCAACAGCCTGGGCCGTCGATGTTCCTGCCGCAGATCCAACCGCCGCAGCAATCGGAGCCGCAACCGCCTGAACAGTCGATGTCCCTGCCGCCAATCCAACAGATGCAGCAATCGGGGCTGCAACCGACTGGACAGTTGATGTTCCAGCCGCAGACCCTACAGATGCCGCAACAGAGGTCCCGGCGGCATCCGCCGTTGAGGTTCCAGCCGCAGACCCAACTGCTTCGAAGATCTGGGTGCTAACCGCCTGAACTGTCGATGTTCCAGCCGCAGACCCAATGGATGACGCGATGATTTCACTGGTTGCAGATGCCGTTGATGTCCCAGCCGCAGACCCAACACCAGACGCTATGACTTCGCTGACTGCCGCTGCGGTAGATGTCCCGGTGGCTGTTCCAACCGCCTCAACAGCCGCCTGCTGCGCCGATCCCGAGATGGGAAAGGCGGCAATTGGTTGCGCTGCAATGCCAAAGTCAGCCATTTAGATCACCTGATCTGTTCAGCCAGATTGTACCATTTCCCCAGACTTGACGCTAACCTCCGCCACCCTGCGGCTCCAGCCTTTACCATAGGTCTCAAATGTTGGCAGGCGTCTCAGGAAATCCATCCGCATGTCGCAGAGCGCGTCTACGGTCTGCGCCGGGTCGCAAGCCGCAATAGCGTCCAATGATTTGGGGCCGATCATGCCGTCTTGCGTCACTCCAGCAATCTGTTGCAAATAGCGGGCGGCGCGGCTGACGCCGCTGTTGACCGCCAGGTCGAACGCCGCGTAGTCCACACCGGCAGGGAGCTGATTGCCTTTCAGCTTGTCCCAATACATGACCTTGTAGAAGGTCTTCACATCGCTTGGCGTCAGTTTCCGCATTTCCGTTTCGGTCACGCTGCGGTTGAGGTAGGTTTCCCAATTGCGCTGCGTTACGCCAAGGTTGGTGCGCCCGCCAGGATCACGCGGATCGTTAACGTAGCCGCCCTCGTCTTGAATTATAAGGGCGAAGCACTTGTCGAAGTTTTCCTTCACCGGGCGACGCCTTTGAGTTTTTCCAGTGTCCGCAAACCGCCCATGCCGAGCATGGCGAAGACAAGCTGCCAGAGGGTGTCGTCAAGCTTGGGCGGGACCGGGGGGTGAAACCCGGCGCAGAGGCCGACCCAGACAAAGATCGGGGAAAGCACAAACTGGTAAGCTAGAGCTAGGCCGCATGTCCATCCGATGAAGGGACGCCAGCCCGACACGAACACGCTGGCATTGGCCGCCTCGACGGCGTTCACGTCGCTCTGGGCCTTGTCCCAAGACAGAAGACTGTCGCGCAAGGCGGTCTCGGCCTTGGCTTTAGCTTCGGGGTCTGGAATGAACTTGTCGAGAACTTTCATGCCCGCCGCAATGGCGTCGTCGATTCCAAAGCTCATTTGTCGGCCTTTCCATCCAGCTTGTCAGAAATGCGCTGGAACATCGCCTCAATGTGGTCCATGCGCTTGTCCATGTCGAACTTGCTGACATAGGTTTTGGGCAGGTCCGTCTCAATTGCGTGGAGGTCTTTGCGCAGCTCTTTCACCGCGCCCCATATCTCGCGGGCAAACCAGCCGCCGGCCGCGACGCAAGCACCCCCTGCCAAGTTGAAGATTGACTGCGTGTCCATTTCCATTGCCATCCTCAGAACATGAAGAAGAAGTTGCCGTTTGAACTTGTAGCCGGGGGAGCGGTAAATATCCAACCCAAGTTGCCGCTGACGTTGGTGGACGTTGTGCCAGCGTACCACGCAGCCCCGCCAGTGGCCGTGCTGTCCTTGAGGCTGAGATAGTTGGAACTGGCGACACCAGACGCCTTGGACAAGAGCGCCGGGACGCCAGCGGTGCTGCTGATGATTGTGACGAGGTTGCCCGCCGTGCCGCTCACATTCCAGTCGGTGACGGTCTGCGTTGTACCAGCCGTGAATGTGAAGGCCGTGGGCTGGACGCTGTTAGCGATGGCGGTGAATGTGTTGCTGCCCGAGATGGTCAACGCGCCCGCGCCGTTATTGGACAAGGTGCAGTTGTATGTAGCCCCGCCGCCAACGAATGTCTTGGCCGTCGCGCCGGTCATGCTGATCTTGCCGGTGCCGGTTCCTGCGGTGGTGGTGAAGCCGGTGGGCGCGGCGTTGTTGAAAGCGGTCGTCGTCACCGCTGGGCAGACTAGTGTGCCGCCGTTGAATGTGAGGTCTTTTGTGCCTGCGGCGGTTGCGTAAGTCGTCCCAACGGTCAACGTCATTCCGTTGAGATCGAGCGTCCCGTTGGTGTGCGTGAAGGCGCGAGCGGTCCCCATCAACAGCGCGTCTGCGAGGCGGATTGTGCCGCCAACGCCATTGACGGTTAGCGGCTTGTCCTGCGTTTTTCCGTTTGATGTGATGAGTTGGACGCCGGATGTCGCCCCAAAAGTCAAAGCCTGTGTGCTAAGAGCGACCGTCATGCCTGTGGAGAGCGTCAGGTTCCCATAAATAATGCCAGTTGCCGTTCCAGCCCAAGTGCCAGCAAACCCGGTAAAGTCGATGTTTTTGGCCGAAAGGTTGGCTGTCGGTGCCAAAAACGTCAGGGTGTATGTTCCGGCGGTGAAATTGAATGAGAAGGCTTGAGCCTCTGGATAAACGCCGGGTGTCACCGTCACGGCGGTTGCCCCAGAATAAACAATGTTGACTATTGGTGTCCCCGTTGTCACCATGGCTGCATTTGCGTTAAAAAGCGTTCCGCCTGCGCCGTTGCAAGTGATGTTGCCACCACTAAAGTATAGTGTTTTTGCAGAGCTTCCTGTGGACGAAAAGCTTGTACAAGTTAATTGATACGACGAAATATCAATGTATGAAAGGCCGCTGATGGCATCAAAGACACCAAAAGTTCCGAAAGTATTAGGGCCGCCCATGGTGAGGGCTGTGAGCGAGTTGGTTACTGTTGGCACTGCGGTCAGTACGTTTTTGACCACGGTGCCGCCCAAACTAATGGACGAAGCGCCGCTGATGGTCTTGTTGTCTCCATCAAACGTGCCGTTGGTAATTGTTAACACACGGGTTGCACCCATAGTGAGGGCGTCTAAAAGCTTAAATGTTCCGCCAACGCCATTAAAAGTTAATGGGAAATCAACGGTTTTCCCGTTGGTGGTTATTAGCTGGGTGCCGGATGTCGCGCCAAATCGCATCGCGCTCGCAGATGCAGTCAACGTCATGCCGGTTGAGATAGTCAAATTTCCATAAATTATAGGACTCGCTATTGCCGCCAGCGTTCCTGCAAAACCAGTAAAATTAACATTTTTTGCAGTTTGATTTGCGGTGGTAAATGTGAGCGTGTATGTTCCGGTTGTGAAATTAAAAGATATGGCACTTGCTTCTGCAAGTGTTCCCGTCAAAACTGTCGTGGCTACCGCGCCAGAGTTTGAGATATTGACGACAGGCGTTCCCGTGACCGTCAATGCGCCGGATGTGGCGGTTGTCCAAAGTGTTCCGCCATTTCCAACGCAAGTGATGTTGCCGATACCAAAGGCAAGAGTGCGGGCAGTGCCGGAGTTTGACGCAAACAAGCCTGTTGTAATTGTCTTTCCATTAATATTAAGAACCCCATTATTGAGCGTCAGTGTGCGTGTAGCACCCATAGTAAACGCATCTTGAAGCTGCCACGCCGCGCCGACACCACTGAAAATGATGGGGAAGTCCATCGTTTTCCCGTTGGTTGTGATGGTCTTGGTGCCAGAGGTGCCTGCAAAATTCATAGTGGTTACAGACGCAGTCAGGGTCATACCTGTTGAAAGCGTCAAGTTTCCATAAATGTTGCCCGCGCCAGTCGCGTTCCATGTCCCAGCAAACCCTGTGAAATCGACATTTTTAACCGCAGTGCCTGCATTGTTTAAGAATGTCAGCGGATAAGTTCCGCCCGTAAAATTAAACGATATGGTTTGTGCTTCAACAGGTGCGCCAGCGGTCACGGTTATGGCTGTAGACCCCGCGCTTGTCACGTTGATGACCGGGGTTCCCGTAACTGTAAAAGTATTGTTGGCCGTATAAACCGTTCCGGTGCCGCCCACTGAAATTGAATTTGTGCCAAAATCCAACCGCACACTACTCCCGGTCAAAGTTAGCGCGAAGATGCTGGGGTTAATGTCTATGTTGCACGGGTTGCTGCCGCTGGCGCTATTAAAAATGGCTACATCAGATGTCCCCGGCACCGACGCGCCGCCCGTGCCACCAGACGAAGTTGACCAACTGGACGTGCTGCTCCAGTTTGTGCCGGAAGTTATCCAATAGCGGTTCGCCATGATTACACCGCAGGGTCAATGGGTGCATCTTCAATAGGTAATGCAGTCACGATGGCGATCCAGTTGTCATAGCGGGCCTGCTTCATAGCTATGATCTGCTCCGGCGTGAACGAGTCGTAATCGCTCACGCGCATCACCAGCGCGTCCTTGAGGATGTATGGCTCTTCGCCAATCTCAAACTCGTCGGCAATGCGCCCGTCTTCAAGCATCTTGATAGCCATTTTGTTCCCCTCTTAGGCTGATGCCACGCAGCGCCATGTTGTCGTGGCCACGTTCCAGACAAACCCAACATCAAGGCGATTTGTTGTCACGGTCGTCGTCGGAAGCGCCACGGTCGATGCTGAGAACGATGCGCCCCAAGTGATACCAATCGCACCCGTGCCAGTGATCGAAATCCAGAGCTTCTGACCATTGACCGGCGTTCCCGTCAAGTTGGTCGTGAACGAGGTGATGGCCGCACTCTGGTTGGTGATGACGAGCATGTCATAGCTGTCGGTGTTCAGCGTAGGCGTTGCGCTGTTGGCCGTGCTGGCGAGGACACGAATTGGAACCAGTCCAAGAGCAGTTACATTTCCAGACGCATCTAGCTGGGGTGAACGCGCCGCCGCCATCGTAATGAAAACATCTTTGGTGCCTGCCGAGAAGGTGACAGCAGAACCTGCATTTGAGGATGAATAAATGGTTGTCCGGGAAAACGTGTTTGCAGACGTATATGTTCCAAGTCCTACTTCCCATTCGTTCAGCGTTTGATGCTGGATCGAGTAATAAAAGGTATCGCTGACAGACAGAACCGCAGAAAATGTTCGATAGCCAGTTGGCGCTGTTCCCGATACCGCGAACGAGCCAGATCCAGCCGTGGTCGATGTGTCTCGAACACGATCTGCGGTTACGAATGCCATTGGCTTTAGTCCTCAGTGATCGTTGAGGCAGTCGTCAAGCGAGGCGTCACGCCAGAACTGACAGAGATGCTAGGGCTGACAGTACCGCTGTAGTAGAGGACGCCAGCGCCACTTGCAGCCGTGCCAACACCAAAATAGGTGATTGTGTTGGTTCCAGCCGTGCAGTTGGCAAAGTCAATGTTGGCAACAGGCGAGACGCTGTTGTTGGTCACTGTCCAGCCGCCAGATGTGCGAAGAACCGCCACGCGAGCATAGCCCGTGTAAGTGGCTTCGCTGGTGGACTGATCGCCAGCTTCGCCAGGGTCTGCCGTATGCAGCGACACATAGAGATTTGTCAGCGGGGACGTGGCCGCATTGTCAGCCAGATTGGCAATGGCTGTCGCGTTGAAGATCAGCTTCAGCAGAGAGTTTTCGAAGGCATTTGATTTGGACATGATAGCTCCTTAACCGTAGACGCCGCGTGGCCGAGAGATAAGTGGCGACCCGCTGTGCAGTGCTTTCTGTGATTCATCCTGCAAGGATTGGACGCGAGCCAGATAAATCTGACTGAAGACACCCATTCTCTGATCGTCCATCAGGAATGGCGCTGCATGGGTTAGGGCGCCATAGAGGTAAACGTCAGGAGCCTTGGTCAGCAGCCAATTGGTTGTATTGGCTGTCGATAATGCAGGGATCTTCCCATAGTAGACCATATCTATGGTGATGTCGTTTACCGCAGGCGGGACCAGTTCAATGATGCCAGTGGTCATCGAGTAGAACCTGGTGCTGGTGTAGGTCTGCGCCTTGATGATCGTATCAGCCTCATCAGGCGTGATGTAGCGCAGGGGGCTTTGACCGCCCACGATCATCATGTTGATGGCTTCTAGCCAATCAGGAGGAAGCGCCACAAACTGCCCGTCGCTGGTAGCCGTTGCGTTGACGATCATCTCCCGGCTGCGCAGCCTGGTGTTCAGATCAGCCTCGGCAAACTGAATGAAGGTCTGGATCTGAGCCGTCAGATCAGCACGGTTCAGATAGTCAGCAATGGCTGACTGCAACGTGGCATAGTTTGTGATTGTGCCCATCAGCTCGTCATCCAGTGCGTTCGATATGGGGCGGCCTCATCTGTCGCCAACCATTTCCGCAGTGCGGTCTTGTCCCCAAGGATACCACGTTGCTTCAGATCCATATAGAGGACCATCGGAATTGATGCGACCTTGACCATCCCATCAGGGAGCTTGTCCATCCTGCTGATCTCATTCCTGATCGCCTTGTTCTGCTCGGCGATCTGGTCGATCTCAACCGTTGTTTCCAGGACGATCTTGTTATCTGTCGTGAAGTGCATCTGCTGGCGGGTGCCAGTGAGCGAATCATAGGCCAGATCAAATGATCCAGGCGCAAAGTTCTCAGCCATCAGTCTCTCCCAAAGAGGTAGGAGCCGGGGGTTAACCCGGCTCCATTTATTGTCAGGAAGGAATGAGGTTAGCAATCACCGCATTTGCCTTTTCAGACTTCATGCGCAGACCATATTCCACCACCATTTCCTTCTTGTCGAAGTCGCCGGTCTTGGCAATGTCGAACGTCTGGAACGGACGCAGGTAAGCAACGCTGATATACTCAGGGTCCAGAACATACGCAAAGTTTGCAGGCTGGAAGCGGTTCGGAACAATCGACACTTCGCCGAAGTCTCCGAGGTAGATGTCCGCCGTCGCAATGATCTTGAGAGGCGCGACGCCCGTGTTCATCTGACGCTGAGAGGAAAGACCAGCAAACGCCGAGACAACAGTCTTGTTGTAGGCATTCACCATCAGCATCTTGGGATCGCCGCCCTGCTCCCAGACCTGCTGGATAGCAGTCTTGAGCATGGTCTCGGTAAACGCCACGTCAGTTGAGGTGGAAAGGCCGGTCCAGGCGGTGCCGGGATAACCGTTGCCGCCAGAGCCAGACATGGCCGAGACAGTCGCCGCATTAGCCTGCGAGTTGGTGATCAGCCAGGTAGGCAGACCAGCCGTCTTGCGGGCCGTGCTGCTGGAGTTGCCAGCCACGCCAGCCTGGTTGCTGGTGAGGATAGCTTCCATATCGCGCTTCAGCTCTTTGGACGCCTTCGCGGTCTGATAGGCCATCTGGGTGCGCATACCAGCGTTGTCCACGGCATCATCGGTGCCAGAGACCGAGATGATCTTGGTGCTGATCTGCGTGTAGTTGGCGACACGGACGGTATCCGTGAAGTCAGCGTTACCAGCAGCCGCGCCTTCGATAGCCGCGTTGGCAGTGCTTGCCGCAGCAAGCGCATCCACCTGCCACTCGAAGTAGGTGTTCTTGCAGGTATCACGCCCAATGTTGGACATGAAAGGCGTATCTACGGGGCTGATGTCGTAGATGATATTAGACAGGTCTTCGCGGATTTCATTGGCCGCGTCGTAGGTGGTGACTTTGCTGAGAGATGCCATGTTATTTTCTCCTAGAGTCCATCAGACCAAATAAAGCAGCGGCATCATTGACGCTGCCAGATGCTTTGAGACGCTGTTGCATCCGCGACATATCATTTCCGCGTTGGGGATTAGACGTTGTGGAGCCTGCCCGCATTGGCCTTGGTCCTTCTGCCTGTTTAGGCTTGGGACGGTTAGCATTTAGCGCATCATATCGTCTGGCCTTTTCAAGGATGACGACATAACGAGGATCATACACCTGCGCCAATTCTTCAGTGGTAAAGCCAACTTTCTGGCCGTATTCCCGAAGGTTCTTGGTCGAAGCCTGCATTTTCTCTGGATCAGACCACTCCTTGAAGGTGGAAACCAGAAACTTCTGGCCCTCTTCTACAAGTTGCCGTCTAGCAGCCATTTCCCGCTCTTGATCGACCATCTGGAGCCTGACCTGTTCCTGCTGCATCATTGCAAGCTGGTTTTTTCGGTCGTTCCATTGATCGCGATAGAGAGGATAATTGATCGGGTCTTCCTGATGAATACGCACCCAGTCCGGTTCCTGTTCGATCTGCGATTGCAGGATCGGGATTGCCGCGCTGAGAGCCTGTTGCATCTGGCTCCGCTCAGTTTCTAGCTGCTGTTTCTCCTGTCTCAACACGTTAAAGTTGCGCGAATAGTCGGACTGCCTCTGATAGCCTTCCAAAGCCTCCTTCAGCGGAACCTCAACTGTCTTTCCGTCGATTTTGACGGTTACGAGTCGGTTCGGATCTAGAGGTTTATTCTTGCCACCATTGTCGTCCGCGCCCGTGTCTGCCTCATCCTCACCATCGAACTCAGATGAATAATCATCTGCTGCCTCGTTCTCTGGATCGGACGTCTCATCGGCATAATCAAGCGCCGCCTCTGTCTGATTGACTTCGGCATCAGCCCTCTGCCTTCGCTCTGGTCTGGTTTGGGCCGGTGGGCCTTCCATTGCAGAAATACGGTCAGCGGCTTCCGCAAGGCTGATTTCGCTAGGCTGCGACTGCTCAGCATTAGACATATAGGTTACCTCATCAGTTAGGCCGCTTCAAGCGGTTGTTAAATCGCGTAATATCCGGCTCTGACGCGAGTGCGTTCAGTTCTCCCCGGAACGCGGCTATGGCGCGCACCATAAAGTACGCGGCATCTCTCCCACCCAGGTCTTCTGGGTCTGAATGTCTCCACTCGTCAATGTATCGCTCTTCCAAACGATCCAAGACGGTGCTTGTGGCCTTGTCAGACGCCAGCGCCTTGGCTGACCTCCATAGGTCTTCCTGTTCAAAAGTGGACATTTACTGCATCCCCGGCGGCATCATGCCGGGAGGCATCATCGGCCCCTGCGGCATTGGAATAGGAGGTGGTGCGGTAGGAGGCGCGAACGCCTGCGCCGTCTTGAACACCTCTTGGATCTCGGTGCGCTGGCGATCAACCTCGGCCTTGATGACCGCCATATCCACCTGCGCCCCATACTTGGCCTGGATTTCAGCCGCCTTCAACATGGCGTCGATGAACATCTGATCGCGCTTGAAATCGTTCTCGGCAATGGCTTTCTGGCGATCAAGCTCCTGCTTGGCCGCATTGATGATGATGTCAGCCTTGGTTTTCTCGGCCTCAACGTCAGCCAGCAACTGCGCAGGATCGGGCTTGTTGGAACCAGCCTGCATCTGCTGCATAAACGCCTGAACCTCCTGCGGGTTTACTTCCTTCCAGAACTGGGAAGCATCCTGGAAACCCTGCAAGGTCGTCATCTGCGCCAGCGTGTTGCGGAACTGCGCGAGATCAACCAGCGGGTTATTAGGACCATATTTCTCGATGGCTGCTTGCTGCATCTGGGCGATTTGACCCAGACCCATCAGGCGGGTTTCATCAGAGCCGCGTCCCAGCGAGATGTTGACAATCATATCCATGCTGGAATCCCAGCCGCGAGGATCGACCGGCACGAACTTGTTGCGCAGGCGGATGATCTTGGCCTTGTCCTGGTGCTGGATCACCATCTGCAAGACGCCTTGGAAGCAGTGCTTGATGCCATCGGCAAACAGCCTGGCGATCATCTCGATGCGATCCTGCGAAGACGACAATTGCGCCTGAACCGCCGCCCGAGTGGTTGATTGCAGCACGTCAGCATCCAGCCCCTGCGATGTGCGGGAGATGCCGGTGCGCTGGGTCTTCACCTCGTCGAGATAGGCCAAGACGCCAAGCGCCTGTTGCCCAACAAATGGCTCAACCAGAGGCGCGATCATGCCAGGAGCGCGAGCGCGGATGATGGCACCCGTCTCCACGTTCATCACGTCGTCGATGTTGACCTGATTTTCGACGATGACCATGCGCGGATGGATCGACTGCGCCAGGCTATCGAGCGTGTTGCGCATGATTGAGGATTTGATCAGTTGCAGATCCATTGTCTGATCGGCAATCGACTTGCCAAAGATCGTGTGAGGCGTTGGATCAGGCTCCAGCAGCGAGAATGGCGCATATTGCACCACCTCATCATGGAGAATATAGGAGCCGTTGCCGACCGAGCAGACCTTATGCAGTTCAGCAATGCCATCGCCGTCTTTGTCGATCCGCATATAGCTCTCGACGTAGTAGACTTTGGTGGTGGCCTCGTCATTCTGGGCTGTTATGCCGAAAAACGACTGATCTGCTGGGTTTCTGACGATGACCTCGTTGTTCATCTCGAAGCCGCCGGTTCCAGCGTTCTCCTCGATGATTGTCTTGTCGTAACCCATCTGAACCAGCTCAGAGATGGTCGTCAGCTTGCGTCTGGCAACATAGATCGCGTCTGCAATGCAGGTTGCTTCGTTGTCGATCAGGAATTGCTCAGGAGGAACGCACTCAACCACATATCGGGGCGTCTTTTTGGTCCGCTTGATGCGCATTGTGATGCGCTGCTCGCCAGTCATCATGTCCATTTCTTCGGCATATTCGTCAACGGACACATCAGGGTCTTGGGCAATGAAGCTTGCTTCTGCCTGGGTGATGCCGGAGTAGGAATAATATTCCACCGTCTCATCGGTGCGCACATACCATGTCAGAACGCCTGTTTTCAGGATCAGAGCATCCTTGATGGCGTCATGGAGGATGCGGAAACCGGGGTTTTCCTGCATGAAGATGTAGTTGATCAGGTCTGTGGCCTGTTCTGCGCTTTCGACATCCTCGGCAGACTTCGGGATAAACTCAAGCAGCTTGTCGCCGCCCGTGAAGATGCGAAGCAAAGACGGGATCATGGATAGAACGGTGTCGCGCACCTCCGTCATGATCACCTGAGATCGGCCAGCCTCTTCATTGCCAAAGAGATCGCCCAGGTAGAACGACATTGCGCGTTCACGCTCTGGCGCAATATAGCTGTCGATGTAGGTTGTTGCGTCCTCAATCGCCTGGGCAACCCGATAGCGAAACTCCTCATCCGTCATCGGCACCTCATATGGTGTCAGAAACCCGGTTTCGCTGTTGTAAGCCGAGTCCTGAACGCCATCCGCGCTGATCGGGATCAGATCGGGGTTATATGCGCCAAATGACGTTGTAGGGTTCGCCATGTCTTAGATCCTTATTTCTTCTTTGACTTGCCAGCTTCGCTGAGCGCAATCGCAATTGCCTGCTTCCTGCTGCCAGCCATCGGAGCCTTCTTCGGCCCCTTTGGATTGACGCCAGCGTGAAGCGTTCCAGCCTTATATTCACCCATCACTTTAGCGATCTTGGCGTTTGATTTGCTGGATTTCTTCATCTTTTCCTACCGATCATAATGGCTAGTGCAGGCTCATCGCCTTCAGACCCGTCTTCGTCCGCATACTCATCCGAATTGTCACTCTCGGCATTGTCCTTAATTGGTCCGCCGACAATCCACGCAGCGCAGGTGCGCTCCGCAGCACACTTGAAGTCAAAGATTTCACAGAAGCCAAGATCACCTGCTTCAATGACCTCCATTGCATCGTCAGCCATTCCATCGCCAATCCCCTCCTCGATGCAGTCGATGATCTTCTGCTTCTGATTAAAAGCAGAACAATTGCCGCAGAGCATTGATTTCGCCTCATCACCTGAGACGTCCCAACGCTGACCCATTCTGCGCCAATACCGGTCGTTGGGCTGATTAGGGTCCATCGGCCCATAGTCCGCCTTATCAATTGCCTTGCCCCTGTTCTTCAGGTTCATGGTGATGTCGCCGGTTGCCTGCGGGCAAGTGTCACCGCGCTGGCTGTCTTCCATCATAAAGTCAGCCATCAGATAATCTCCGTGACAGATACCGTGGATGAAGTAACGGCTGAATCCTTGATAACAGCCATTTTATCGCCGGGGTTTACAGCAAAAACCTCAGACCAGTTATTTGGAACCATCGGACTGGTTGTGATACTGGCGACAGGAGCCGCGCCAAATGCAACGTGACAGTGACCAAGAGAACAAGCCACACGAACCATTGTTGTAAACGGTCCAAAAGCCGTTGCCGTTGCAGAGCTGGTATTTCCAACAGTTATAACCTGCGTTGTGCCAGGAAAGGAAACAGTCGGCACAAGCTGACCATTACTGTCCTTGATGATTTTGCTCATGATCGTGCTCCTTTAGTCGTAACGCCTCTTCAAGGCTTCTTTCCACTATTTCTCGTCGAGATGGCTTTTGCCTTGGTCTTGGCATCCGCCTTTGAACTCGCTCCCCACGCTTGCAGCGATAGAAGTAGACGTGTTGGCTGTCCCTTTTCATCCCGTTCTGGCCCCGGCATGTTTCCCATCCGAGCCAAGAATGAAGCACGGCGAGGATTATCGCCAGCCTTCACAGGAGGTTTTAGGTTCATCCCCTCGGCTTTTGCAGATGCGCGGCCCTTGGCGTTCAACCCGCCCTTGGGGTTTTTGCCTTCCGATCTCTGCCATGCCGGGGTCTTCGCCATCACACGATCCCCTCAGAACTGTTTCCGATAACGCGCATAAATGGCCTTATCTTTGGTTGAAGGGGTTATTTCGCCAACTATCTCAGCCAATCCACCAAGCAGGCCGGGGATCTGCGCCCTTGCCCCATAACTTGTTGGGATGCCTGCACCTTGCGTCATCTGCCCACCGATAGTTGCCACACTTGTCGGCACATTAACAGAGTAAGTTGTGCTGGATGGTCCAGCAGATGCAATGTTGCGCATTGCTTGCAACTGGGCTGGGCCAAGATCAACGCCGCCGCCAATCGTTTGCCCCTGCCTAACACCATCTTGGTAGTTCTGCCCATATTGCGCAGAAAGACGCCCATATTCTGCGGCAAGTTGTGGGCTGATTGTTGTCCCAGATCCCCGTGGTGTTGAACTCATTGCCGCATTAAGCGCAGCCCTTAGTTTCAGATCCTCGCCTCCAGCCGCAGATATGTTGGCATTAGCCAACCGGCCATATTCATTCTCTACATTCTGAACCGATGTCTGAAACGCCCCTGCTTGCCCGCCGCTCTGGGCAACATTAGGATTTGATCCGCCCATACCCATTCGGTAGAGCATCATCATTTGTTCTGGCGTCAGATCGGCATAATCAGCCATCACACGATCCCACTGATTCCGCGCCGCAGCGGTTTGCCGGGACGCCATGCAAATGCTCGACCGCCCACACCAGCGGCAGTTCCGGCAAACGTCAAACACAGGCTATCCGCCAAGTCGGGCGAACGCATCCCGCGCTTTCTCATTCCGTCCTTCGACTCTACCACTAATTTGCCAGAACTGGAAAACGTGTAGCGAGGGGCGACCAGTTCATGGCGCAGCGCCTCATCCCTTGGCAACTTTACCGCCCGCGTCCCCAGCCAATCCTTTACCGAGATCCACAGTTCATCCCGCAGCCTGTTGGCATTCGGGTTCATGGCCGAGCTTTCCGACACGTTCACGTCCCTGACGTTGTAGCCCTGTTCCCGCAGTCGATCGGCGACGCCTGATCCGAGACCGATGGTGTCCACGCAGATCTCGTCTGGTGCATCCATCTTGGCTTCATTCACAATCGCGCCGACCGTCTGCATCAGATCGAGACCGCCCCATGATTTCAACTCAACCACAACATTGCCGCGCCGTTTGCAGAGCGCCGTTCGATCTGAACCAAACCTGGCAACGTCCACTCCATATATAATAGGCTCAGACATGGGCGCCGTAATATCCCGATCAAAGGCTGCATCGACAAGCTCAGCCGGGATCAGGGTGTCGTCGTCGCCCAGGGCGAACTCGCCGAGAACGCGGATGCGGAAGGCATTGGACGCCTCACCATATGTTGCGGCGATTTGTCGCACAAAGTCTGTGGAAACTAGTGGGTTATCCAAGCAACTGACATGCATCCGGTTCCAGTCGGACGCCAGTTCATGGTGCGTTTTATAGAAAAGGCCGGATGACCGGGTGGGATTCGAGATCATGATGGTTGTGGCTGAGTGGCCGGACATTGAGCCAGCCGCCGCCTCGAAGACCGCCTCTGGCACGGCAGACGCCTCATCGACCACCAGCAAAACATGCTCGGAGTGAACACCGGCCAGCGCCTCTGGTCTTTCCGCGCTGCTGGTCCTGGCCGATATGAAGCTGCTTTCTGGCGCACCCTTCAGCACGATCTTGTCCGAGAACACCTCGAAGCTTTCCCTGAGAACAGGTGGAAGCTTATTAATCCATGACTTAAGCTCGGCAAACAATGCGTCAAACAACTGCGCCGCAGTCGGAGCCGTCACCACACCCTTCTGCGGAAAGCGGCACGTCATATGCCAGATCAGCGCCCAGGAGCAGGCGGTGGACTTGCCCACGCCGTGACCGGCCCTGACGCTGATCCTGCGCTCGCCCTTGGCAATCTTGTTCAGGAAGTCCTTCTGCCACGGCAGAGGATCAGCCTTCAGAACATTGATCACAAAACCAACGGGATCTGCCGCATAGGTGCGGATGAAGTCGATGTAGGCGTCAGCTTCGTTGATTGGCTGTGTCATTCTGATTTCTTTTTTTTGGAAGACCAGTCGAACAAGGCAACCCGGTAGGGGGGGGAGGGGGGTCCACCCCTGCTTGCCTGTTAACCTGTTACAGGGGGTTGTTGAGTGTAAAAAGGGATAGACGTTTGTGGTGTTGAGGGGGGTTCTTTGGTTTCAGAGTATGCCTTGGATGTGGGTTCAGCACGCTTCTCTTCTCCAGGTGGATACTTGTGATCCGAGTATGCCGTGGGTTTCTCAGGGTGAGGTGTTTCTGTGGGTGAAATGGTGTCTGTGAGCAGAGGGTGCTGCTGCAACAGCCGCCCCCCGCCGCCTGGGGAGGCCGGGGGGGCTCCCGACACATCCCCATCCCAGCGTGACCCTGGACGCCTGCTGATGCCGCCTGTGTCCCCGTCCCACCTGTCCCCCATCTGTTCCCTCATCACGGTTATACGGATATATCATCCGCCCTAGGTGTAATGATTTCAATGGGTTGCAGGTCGTCATCGCTGCTGTCCCCTATTGTGTCCCCTATCTCGATGGCTTGTAGCTCCAGTTCACGCTGTGCAATGGCTGCCTGACCAACCCTTGCCGCCTCTGACAGCTGCCTGAGAGCGTGCAGATGCAGGTGCTGATGCGTTACCTGCACCTCCTGCCGCTCTCCGAAGATCGTTGGCACTAGCTTGGTTGCCAGCCATTTGTAGCTGTCTATCGCCACTCTAGCCCCGTTTGGGTCCAGCTTTCCAGCCAATACCGCCTGCGCAATGTCCCCGATCGTATCAGCGTAGACGAGGCTTCGGTTCGAGCAGGCGCGCAAGTATGCTAGACGGAAATCGTCGTCTTCCCCCAGCCATCTATACACGCTTCTGACATCAGGCATCCCCGGATCATTGGCACACACGTTCGCAATGGATCTGCCTGACGACACGCCTGCGATGATGTCGTCGATGATAGCAGGTGACTTTTTGCTGGGCCTTCCGATCCTAGAAGGCTGTTTTATTTGAACTTCCTCAGCCAGCGTCACCCTGCGTTTAGGACGCCTGGCTCTTGCTTCGATCCTTTTGCGCCGCGCTTCGATCTGCGCTGGCGTTAAATCCTTCGGCATCTGACCCTCTGCGGTATCCTAATACCATCCGGTATCCCGTTACCATATTGTATGACAAAAGTTCTGCGTCATGTCAAAACCCCGATTAACCTGTTTCTGGTTAATCGGGGTCAATCAAAAGGGATCGCATCATTCAGCAGCGTGTTCGTCGGGTTCTTGTTCTGGACGTATGCCCCTGGAAACTGCCGTTTGATCTCTGCGATGGTTGCCATTGCGTCTGGCCTCTCGAACAGTCCTACGATTTCATCGAAGCTGATGACGATGTGATCTGGGTGGCGCTTGGCGATGTCCGGGATGTCGTGGACCGACTTGGCGAAGGCATAGCGTTTCCTGCCGTCAGGAGAGCCGTGGAACCACACGTGGCTGTTATCCTCACTCCTATGGCCTGCTGCCCTTGCAGCCTTGTCCAGCGCCTCCCAGCCCCTTGCCATCGCCATTGCCTTCTGGCTGGCAAGTTCGATGTCCACGGCCATGATAGCCTCGTCTAGCTGGTGCTTGGCGATTGCGAACTTGGCTGCAAGTTCAGGCGGAACGATGCGCTCCAGGCGTCCTATGCCCCATTCGCCTTCGAACTTGATTGCGGCTTGGTCCGCGACTTGGATCGCCGCCCATAGACCTGCGTCCCTGGCTGTCTTGGCTCTGTTTGTGGTTCTGTCGGCCATTGATATGTTCACCCTTTGCATTGGTTGACCCTGTTTTTGTGTGCTTGTGCTGAGCATTTCGGTAAATAGGGTAGACGGATTCTACGGGACCTCTGGAAATAGGCTGTAATAGGGCAGGCTATCTACCTGCTAATTATATTGTGTCTATATATCAATAAGTTAATTAAAAAAAAAAGGTAAGTAGAAAACAAACTACCCTGTCGACCGCCTTCCATAGGTAGACGGATTTGGTCCGAAAGTGTCAAATCCTTTCATTCTGTCGACCGCCCTATCTGCCGCACTTTGAACCGTTCCTTTCCATCCTAATGGACTTTCCCTGTTATATTTAGTACCTATGTAGACATTGGCGACTAGGCGTCAATAAGGCAAGGAGATGTAAGGCATGTTAGCTTTTGAGATCCACAACGACCTACCCATGCCAGCGAAAGCTCCTGTAGGATGTGTCTATCCGTTCAGAGATATGTCTGTTGGACAGTGCGCAGTGTTTAACTTGGATGAACCAACATTCAAGGAAAGCAGGGCCAGGAAATTGGTTCACCTCTATCATCTGCGCAGAGGGATGGAATTCACCTGCCGTGTTGACCGCAAGGCCGGTGTCTTCCGTGTCTGGCGCATCAAGTAGCCAATCAATTTCACCCAATAGCTCACCTATTGGGTGAAACCCTCATCCCTTCTTCACGAACTTGGCCTGCCCCTTATTAGGCTGCGCTGTGAACTGCCCATCCCTGCTCCACCCATTCTGAAGCAAGATCGAGACAACACGGTTGCTCATCATCCTGTCCCGCCTGCTGACTTCGATCAGCATGTCAGACATGATCTGGCTCACGCAGGTCTCCTGCTTCCCCAGAACCTTGGATAGCACCTCAGACGTCCATGGATCGTCTATGAGCCTGGCCTTCGTCTCCTGTGCTGCGATGGTCTCAGCAGCCCTTGTAAGCCACCACTGCTCGCCCTGCCGGTATCTATGGACAGCCTCGCCCCATATCTGGATGCGATCCTGCTGGAGCGCATCTGTGTCGATCCTGCCCACCTTCACCGGCCAGAAGCGCCTGTTGCCGGTGTCGTCCCGCAGATAATCCGTTCGATTGGTTGATCCGATAAAGACGCATTGCCGGGGAAAGGTGACTTCGTTCCTGCCGTATGGCGGTCTGAACCGTTCCTCTGATCTTGAAATAAACGCTTTGACCACCTCCACCTCGGCCTTGGAGACGTTGGCAAGTTCTGCCAGTTCGATGATCCAGCGCCCTCTGACGTAGCCGCTGGCCTCCTTGGAGTGCATCGGAGGCAGGCTATCTCCGAAAAACTCAGGACCGGCCAGCACCTTGGCTGCGGTGCTCTTCCCAGCCCCTTGGCTGCCTTCAAGGATCAGAACACCGTCAGCCTTGCAACCCGGCTCCATGACCCTCGCAACCGCGCTGACGCACCATTTGGTTGCAACTTGCTCGATGTAGCTGCTGTGCGCTGGGTCTTCTCCCTCCACCCCGCAATAGGTGAACAGCCATTTATCTAATCTTGGCTGCTTGTCCCATGCTGCTTCGCAGTCCTCCAAGAAGTGCTTCACCGGGTTGATGATGGCGTCATGCACCACATCGTCGATGGCGTCGGCAACCTGGTTCTTGGCTGCTCTTGGAAACAGGTTCCGGTTAAACCAGCTTGTCGCGCTCAAGATGTCACGGTCTTCGATCTCGCGAGGCTTGAACTGCTTGTTTGCCGGGGTGCCTGGCACGGTCTTCAGCAGGATCTTGCGCCCTGTGAAGGCGTTGTATGCCAGCGCCTCTGTCCACTCCCCGTGATGCCGAAGCGTGTGGGCAAGATTGGCATGGTTGCTGATCGCCCAGCCCTTCTGATCAACGACAAGCTTGTCCTCCCAGGGATCGCCGAGGAACAGGGTCCGCTTGATCGGTTGTTCCTCTGGACTATTCCCGGCAATCTGCTTCTTGGGCTTTTTGGCTTCTAGCGCATCTGACTTGGCGTCCAGATCGTGTTGCAAGTCTGAAAAGAAATCGTCGTCATCGAATGTGTTCCCCATCACTTCCACCAATCATCGTCTGCGCTGACCTTATTGCCCTGACCGGCAACCGCATCTATTCCTGCCTGTTCCTTGGCTGCGATGCTGATGTCCATCGCGGCAACAAGCTCTCGCTGTGCAGCTTTGACATAGGCGACCAAGGATCTTTGAGCGTAGTTTGCGCCAGGCAAATCGCCAACTGATACAAATTCCCGTGCCAGCCGTGCATAAAGCTCGACGTAGCCAAAATACTCGGCCGCTATTTGCAGCGTGTCTTCGAGAGTGTTAAATTTAGCCATTGCCTCCGCTCCTCCTCCCGGCGTTGAGGCGATTGACGGCGCAGCAGACTGACCCCCGCTGCGCCGTCTTTCTGTTTACAGCCTAGAACACGTCATCTGCTGACATTTCAGCAAGCGCCTTCGGAGCCGGTGAACCAAAGTCCTCCGCTTCGATCACGCCCCAGTCTGTGGCGCCAGACCCAAGCGGCTCACCCTTCCGAGTGATCCAGACGCCATTCAATCCAGCCGCTACACCGCGATTGCCCGCAGCGTCATAGCCGTAGAAATTCAGTTCTGCCGCCCCATAGTTGCCGGATTGCAGATGATCCTCTGTTGCCGGCAGGCGAGCCTTTCCAGCCTGGGCGCGCACTGGCTTCTTGCTGCTGGCTGACAGATACCAGTTGCCCCTGAACTCGTCGCCCTTCATGTATTCGCCGGAATCTCCATCCTTTTCGTCGCCATCCCGCAGCGGATTGCGCAGACCCTTCGGCGGTTTATCCCCGAATTTCTTTGCAACTGCCGCTTTCATTGCTGCCTTGATGGCTGCAATGCCTGCTTCGTCCGTCTTCGGGATGATCAGAGTGACGCTGTATTTGGGTTCTGCACCCTCTGCCGCAGCACGAGGCTCCAGCAGGTGGATGTAGGCCATGCGAGCATCCTTGACGACAATGCGTGTATTTGCGTTTTCCATTTTACCGTTTCCTTCGGTTCGACGTTTCAGAAGTCTTCAAGCTCTAGATCGGTGACTGCCGTATCCAGATTAATCGGGATTGATAGCTCGATAGACCTTCCTTCATATCCCGGCCACACATTGGTGTTGATGCAGTCGGAATATATCTTGGCGATCCTGTTCATCGCCGCCCATCCAGCCGCAAGGCTGTCATTGGAAAGCGTGTAACAGGCAACCGCATATGGTGGCTGCTTCTCAACAGCAATGAATGTAAACGGGGCGATGGCTCCCGTCGTCTCCGCAACACCGTCAATGTAGTGAGCGGCCTGCATGTAGTAGCCGTATGATCGGATAGCTCTGGCAAAGGCTTCTGGCGATGCGTCGATGGTAGTCTTGAGATCGACAATCCCATGTTCACCTATACCGTCAATACCGCCCTTGCATGGCACCTTGGAATCGTAGCCTGTCCAGGTTGTCTGCTGTTCCGTCTTGCAGCCGGTGAGCATTTCCGCTGCGTGTTTGCTTGCCCAGACGCTGTCCCTCATCCGCAGCGCCTTATCGAGATCAGCCACTGAGATGATGGGCAAACCGATCCGCTCCAGCTTTGCCTTCTCTTCCTTTCCTTCCTTGGTTGTCCAGTTCAGTTCCTTGACGCTGAACAGATCAGCATGGGTTTTGTGCGGCTCCAGAACCATCGAGTGAACCACGGTCCCGAAGATCTGCGCTGGCGTTGGCGTCCTGCTTACCTCCATCGCTGCCTTGTAGTGCGCTGGTGATCTGGCGAGCAGCTTGGCTCCAGAGGCTGATAGCGCCTCTAGCTTAAAGTAGTCATTTTCCACTGTTGTTCTCCCTAGTTGGTTGCTGCCCAGAAGGCGATCAGTGCAGCGTCTGCCCTGCCGTCATCCTTGACCCGTCGAAACAGGTGGGCATATGCGGGAAAGCACTCTGCCGCCCGCATCCTGTTTCCATCTTTGCCCTCGCGGGCGCCGACTGCTTTCTTCCACTTCTGTGGCGTCACATGCTCGATCGGGATCTGTAGGCCAGAGCATATGCCGATGCACAAACCGTAGGATTTCCCAAAGGCAAACATGCTGGTGACGCCCTGCCCTGGCATTGCACCTACCAGTTCGATGATGGCACGATCTGGTTTGCGTGATGCAATGATCCCAGCCAGCATCTGCGGGCTGATCTCGCGCTTCATTTTGTTTCCGCGCTTCACCTCTAGCGTCGGCATATCCTCAACGTCGAGCATACCTGTGGCCGAGTTGAAGAACGCCAGCGCCCCTGATGCGCCAGGATCAATAGCAAGGATCACGGCCATTCTAGCCTCATTTCCAGACCCATGACCTTTGCATAGGCCAATGCAGATTTCAGGGTGCATGTTTTGTTAGTGCGCGATGCACTATAGGTAGCTGACGATACAGCAGCCTCATCGCAAACGGCGCGTGTGGATTTCTCCTGCCGTTTGCGCTCCTTTTCGATCACCCGAAAGAAGTCATCGGCATTGCGAATGCGGTAACTCATTCCTCATGCTCCTTGCTCATCACGGGATCTTGGATTTCCATTGCATTGCGCTTGCGGCGATCTGTTGGGATTTTGTCCGCCTGCCACTCGCCGCACCACTGCGTCCTGGCGACCCGCGTGGATGTTGGATAGCGCAGGCATGTCAGAGATCCACCTGTTTTCTCTTTCGTGAACCGGCACGTTAAGCAGGTATCTGTTGCGCGTTCCATCAGTCGCTCGCTTTCGGCATGTTGCTCTGGATTACCATCTCGATCGGTGTCATTCCGATTTCGTGCATGTAAGCGGCAAGGATGACGCTTTCCTCCTTGCGCTTAGCATCGTCCATCTTCCGCATTGCGATGATCTTGCGGATGATTTTCACATCGTAGCCGCTGCTCTTGGCTTCAATGTAGATGTCTTTCACGTCTGTCTTTAGGAGACTGATTTCGTCTTCCTGCTTTTCGATGCGCTCAACGATGCGAGCTAGTTGGTTGTTTTTAAGATCAGACATTTTGTGACCCCGTTTCTTGAGTTACCTGGTCCAACTCGCGCACCACCAGTGCCGCATATCCGATAATGTCTAACCAGTGATCCGGCTCATATGCGTTGCCGCTTAGGATGCGAGAAATCTTATGCTCGATCATCTCAAGTGACTCCTGCATATATTCCGGCATGTCCGCCCAATTAGGACTTGTCCGTATAAGGCTTTTCAATCTCTGTGACATTGCAGACTGTACTGAGTAAGATCCGTGCGTCTTCTCTCGGCTCTGCAAGATACCCTCTATAGTCTGGTCCATTTCGTTCTTTCCATTTTCTGACGCCGTGAATGACTGTTGTGTGGTCTCTCCCGCAGATGCGTCCTGTCTCCGCATATCCGTATCCATTTGAGATAAGAGCAAAGAAAACCTCTGATCTGGCTCTAACAATTGGTCCATGTCTGTTCTGCCCCCTGATTATGTCCCAAGTCATATTTCGACTTCGAAGGATTGGCAGGATAATCCGCCTGATCCTGTCTCTCTTCAAACCCCGTGTGATCAGCATGTCATCCCTGCTGAACTCTCTGACCGGCTCTTCCTCAATTACCGTCTCGATCTCTAGCTGTGCTTCCTCCTGTATTTGTATCTTTGGAATCGCAATCACCATCATGACCTCTGATATAGGTGCTTGCTGTTGAACTGGTTTTGGTCCGTTGAGCCTGGCCTTGACGCTCATGTAATGCTGCTGCCAGTTCTCTACCTGAAATTCTCCACCAGATACCGCCTTGCTTCCCGCATGGTCTTTGTGTGTTTCAAGTCCCCGTTCCAACTGAGCGCCCTCCATATTTTCCGCACCTTGCTTTGCTGTATCCAGCCAATTTGCCTGTTAAAGTATTTGACGGAATACACACCGTCAAACCCAATCTCGATTGTGATCGGTCTCATGTCAGCCCCCCAGCACTATGCAGATGACAAAGATAGACCCGATTGCAGTCAGTCCTGCGCAGACATTGGCGATTTCGTAGATTACCGTTTTCATCGTTTTGACCCCGTGTTTTCATTACAAGTCAAACCTATCTTCTATAAGTTGCCAAATCATTAATCCCAGGAACAAGATTGCTCCGTTGCACCCAATCACAATGACACCTGTGAACATGGTTGCTGCAATGTTAAGAAGCGCCAGTTGATAGTCAGTCATCTTTCCCCTCCAGTGCTTTGCGCGTTTCATCTTTCAGGTAATGCCAATCAGCCCTAGACACATATTGCAGGGCATCCTCTAGCGCCGCCTCCAGCTTCTCAATGTGGGCTTCTGCCGCGCAAAGTTTCCAATGCAATTCAAAGTGAGAATCGCGCCACAGTTTGATGGATTTTTCTTGAAGATCAGTCACCTTTCCCCTCCAGTGTTTTGCGGGCAATTTCGCAGATGCGAGCGCCATCGAAGAAATTGTCGATGACATCCAGCAGCGCCGCCTCCAGCCTCTCGATGCGGTCGGCCAGCTCTCCGCAAAGACATTTTGAGCGTTCATTCGGGAAGATGCAGGTATCTAGGCGGCGGGCTCGCCTTAAAAGATCGTCAGTCATCTTTCCCCTCCAGTGCTTTGCGGGCTTCCGACTGAAGTTCAAAAAACAAAGACACGTAAGATTTGTCTACGTCTCTTGGCCCTTCAGCTATCTCCCGCAGCGCCGCCTCCAGCTTCTCGATGCGGTCTTCGTAGTGCTTGACACTTTCGTGCCATTTGTCCGTCAATTCGCGGAACGCTGTTTCGTAGTCAGTCATTGCCGCTGCTCCCGTGCATCCTGGACACAGACCAGATGGGCATGGGTTCCACCGTAGATGCCAAGCTCCCTGAGCGCCTGGTTCTGCGGAATCAGAACACCTGTAGTTAGGTTGCAGAGCGGGCATTTGCGCTGAATGAGCGGCCTGTTGAACTTCATATTGAAGACCGGGCGGTTGGCGTTACTGACCCGCATGATTTCCTCCCAAAGCTTTTTTAAGTTTCTGCCTAAGCTCCAACGGCATCGGATATTTGTCAGCGTCGATGATAGCCTGTTCCAGTTCGTCCACCCGTTGCTCCAATTCATCGCAGACCTTTTCAATCCGAAGGCATTGCCGATACCAACGCTCTTCGTTCTCGTGCCAATAGTGAACAGCCTTCATCCCTGACATTCCAGCTCCTCCATGACTTGCTTGAACCGCTTGAGATGATGCTGAAGCTCGATCTTGTGCCGCAGTTGCGCGGCCTCATCGGTGGCGTAGTAAACCAGCAAAGAGCAGTCGGCGATGTTGCGGGCTGCAATCTGAAGTTCAATGTATTCCGTTGGAAACTCGCTTTCGATCTTCATCGTGTGACCCCGTTGCAGGGCGGTTCGAATCACCATCCCATGTAAAAAAGATTATTAGGCAAAAAGGATTTTGTAAACAGAAAAATGGCGGTTGCGGAATATTTTTCCACAGACCGCCATTTATCGTTAATAATCAGTTACTTACTGGCCCAGTAAACCGCCTTGCTGGCGTTCTCGAAGCTGCTGGAGAATTGCCGCAGACGCTGGCGCATATGGCGTAAAGCCACCGCCACCCAGGATCTTTGCCGCTTCATCGCGCAGTGCCTGCGCCGCAGACGATGCCGCTGTTGTCTGAACAGGAGATGCAGCCAAAGCCTGCTGAACAGCGCCAACCTGCCCGGCTTGGGTAGCAGCCTCCGCAATCTGTTTCGCGACAGGTATCCTCCCTAGCAAATTGGCAAGACCAGCCGCCGTTCCAGACCTGTTTTCAATTGCAATACCACCGCTGACAGGCTGGGCAAATGCTGCCTCAGATACTCGGCGCACGGTAGAGAGCGTTCCAATCTCTTCTGGGCTGAACAGGATCTCAAGCTTTGAGTTTCCTTTTCCTGTTGGAGCGCCAAGATCAGAGAACGCTTTCCGATATGCAGCCTGCGAGAAACCTTCCCCACTCGGAGCCGCTTTGTCGATCAGGTTTTGGACCACCTGCCCACGGATGTTTTCCCAAGCTTGTAAGTTTGCCGTTTGCTGATCTGGAGAAATGTCTGTGCGCGAAAGTGTCGCTTTTAGTTTTCGCAGATCATCTACTTTCCCGCCAAGAACATGGCTCTTGATGAAATCTTCAGCCGCAACTTTCTCATCAATTGCAGATTGAAGACCAGGCGTCTGGAAAGCTCTTGCTCTTGCCGATGACGCATCAATCCCCTGCTTGAACAGGTTGATGGCCTCAACGGCATTGTCACCAGATGTTTCCGCCGTCTCAATGAAGAATTTATCAAGGTTCTTCTTGATCGTGGAAAGTGCAACTGCCTGCTCAGGATCGGCTGATGCAGCTCTCTGTGTCAGCATTTCTCGAAACTTGATGGCTTCCTTGATTGTAAATGGACGGCCATCATCAGCAGCAAACTGCTCTAGTCGCTTCTTGATAGGAGATGGAATTTTGTCTTCAAACTGGTCAAGCGTATCTGCAATCTTGACACGATATGGACCAAACGGAAGTTCAGCGTTTGAGCCAGGAGCATTCCGCGCTGCCGTGTATATCTCATCAATCTGTTTTCCTAGATCTCCATAGGTTCCGCTTTTCTGGAAACGTGAACCAGCAGCCGCCATAGCCTGCGCACCAGCCTCATAGGCAGGCATTTGCTGCCCAGGGCGAACTTGCTCTAGCGCAGATATTAGCTGTCCTGGTTGTTGCGAATACCTCTGCAAAAGAGGATCACCAACGCCTGCAACCTGTGCCAAATTGCGTTCAGTCTGCCATTGGCGAGGATCGCGAGTGATTTGCGCTTTTGTCGGATCAATCCCTAGTTTCTGGAAGTCCTGAACACGAACAAGCGCCATAGGATCAAGCTCGCCAGAGACACGCAACTGTTCCTTAGCATCCTTAAATAGTTGGTTTCTTGCATCAGCAGTTATTTTCCCAACGTCAAAGCTAGGGTCGAAACTGCGGCCTGTGCTTTGAACAGCAGCAAGAATATCCGCATTGGTGACGTTCGATGGCGTGATCCTTTTAACTGTTCCGACAACAGATTGACCTGCACCAACAAGTCCGCGCCCCAAACCCCGCATAGCCTCTGGAAGCAATGCACCACCAACAGAACCAACAGCAGCCTGCATTCCCTTGTCAGCAAACGTGCCTTCTTGGCTAAACTCAGATGCACCTGTCACAGCGCCGCTGAGAGCGCCAGCAGCAAGCCTTGGCAATAGTGCTGCCTGTCCACCAGGAATCAGCATTGCAGGTGCTTGTGCGGCCATAGAACCAAGCCCACGAGCAATATCCATTCCCGGCTTCGATCCAAGCCGTTCCTGATATGCAGCAATCTCCTTGTTGACCTCTTGCGTGTAAGCTTTGGCATCTTCAGGCGGTCGAACAGCCATCATGTAAAGCTGCTTCAGCCCCTGTCCAACGTCCATCACGCCGCGTCCCATGCGCTCACCAAGAGACGTGATGTCCGGTGCAATCTGCAACTGCTGTAGATTTTCTCTGGTAAAGGTAGGTGGCATCCCGGCAGTGTTTACCTGCCTGCCAGCATCAACAGGAATCATCTCTGGCGCAAGGCGTCTGGTGTCTTGCTCAACAGGGACCATTTCAACCATTTGAATTACTCCTCTGGAAGCACAAGACGCTGACCATTGACGGTCGCATAATAGCGCCCATCAACGCCGAGCTTGGCAGTGATTGGCTGCCCTTGGAAAGTAGCAGAACGAGTGTATGGCTTTGGCTCTGCTGGCTTTGGATATGCGGCACCAAGACCAGCCGCCTTTATCCCAGGTGATTCTTGTAAGACACCAGCCGCAATTATTCCCTGTTTCAAAGCAACTTGGTCCACTCGATCTGTAATATCAAGAATTTTGCGAATCGTTCCTTCGCCAAGAGCAATGTTCGATCCAGCAGCCTGTTCGAGAAGTTTGCGCTCTGGATCTGTGATTGCGCCCTGACCTTTCATTCGTCCTGCTGCATCCAGCGAACGATTGGCAAGCTGGGTCATCAAAACGCGGCTATTGGCAATCCTTGGATCTTCAGGTGTTATTCCAAGTTTCTGCAAGGTTGACCCAATTTCAACTATTCCTTGTGCACCAAATCCAGTGATCGCACCTTCATCCAACAATGCCCTAATGGTGTTGCTCCCAGCCAAGTTTGTAGCAGCGGCCTGACCAGTAGCAAGTTGCTCTTGCAACAGATTTGCAGCGTTTGTCGCCATTACCTTTTCAGCGGTATCCCCAACATTGACTGTTGTCCCAGGAGGCTTCAAGGCCATTTTATAATCAAAGAAAAGTTTTGGAACGCGGCCAGCGGCCTCTTCCTGCGTCTTATATAGGTTATATTCCTGAATCTCAGCGCCTGATTTCTGCGCTTCAGGTATCATTCTTCCTATCAGAGATGGATCAACCCTGACTGCTGCCTTAATTTTTGGATCAATGTCTGGATTAGCTAGGAACGCATCAATTGCCGACTTCTTTTCAGAAGCCTGCGCCAATGTTTGCTGATTAGCTTGAAGCTGCGTCAAAGCAGTTTCCTGCGCATATGGGTTTGTTGCCCTCTGAGCCACAATCTGTTGATTGATGCCCATCAATTGCGATCCAGCAATGCCACTTGGATCGTAGCCAAACCGAGCCTTGTAAGCCTCTGGATCTTTCGCCAGTTCGCCAAGCTGCTTCTGGCTCTCAAGCATCTGCTGCTTCTCCAGCAGTTGCTGGCGCATCAGATTAGCTTGGGCGATGTTGTAAGACTGCGTCTGGATGTTGCCGCCAACGCCACCAAGCTTTGCAAGCGCCTGCGCACGGCTCTCAGGAGACTGTCTGGCGCCCGCAGCAAGCAGCACTCCACCCAGCTCACCCAATGTCGAAAACATCAGCCGCCTTTGATCAGCCTGTGACATCATCGACATGCTATCAGGCATCTGCCCACCAGCAGCAGGCGTCTGCTCCCCGCCACCAAGAAGGCCGGAGATGCCGCCATAGATCGAACTGCCAGCGTCTTTCACGCCACCAAGAAGGCCGCTCAGAAAGTCATTCTCAGCCATGTGTCGTCCTCACTTCTTTGCAGCAGCTTCAGCCAGCCAGCTAGGTAATGGCGTTGTTCCTACATTAACACGTCGAGCCGCTGGCGTGGGCAGGATGTTGAGAGGGTTAACCGCAGTCGGGTTTTCCATGCGATCCATGCCAGGCAACTGAGATTGATACAGCAGCGACTGCATGAAGGCATTGGCGATGTCTGGGCTGATCTGTGGCGCCTGCTGGGGCGCAGGACCAAGCAGACCAGCAGGCATAGCCTGTTGCGGTGCGATCAGCGCCTGCACGTCTCCCAGCGTCATCCTGCCATTGTTGATGGCGTCTGAGAGGTAGCCAATGATCTGCGGATCGCCAGAGGTGCCGGTCAGACCAAGATACATGCTGTTGATGTCTTCAATTGTCGCCATGTCTATTATCCCCAAGCCTGCGGGCCGAGCAGCCCGGCAAAGATGTCATCACGCCATTTGCCGCGAGTCACAGGAGCCGCAGCACCAGGTTGCCAACTTGGCTTCCCCTGACCAGCCTGCATCAGAGAACTGCCAAGACCGGCAAGACCAGCGATCTGACCTGCTGTTGCACTATCAATGCTGAAACCCGTATCTTTTGGAGCCAAAGGAACAGCCGCCATTGCCGCCTGACCGCCTCCAGCCGTTGCCATAGGTCCAACGCCGCCAGGTGGCTGTGATCCCATCAGCGACTGCGGCAGTGTTGCGCCCATCATCTGTTGAGGCGCACCAAACCCAATCGGTGACGGCTCTTTGCTCTGAGGAGTAGCCATCCCAAGCAGGTTTGTGATCGGACTGGCAATGAAACCAAGACCACCGTTCAGATACTTCTGATCCAAATTACCAATTGCACTGGCCGCATTTGACCAAGGCGGTGTAGCACCAGCCGGTGGCGCCATAGCAGCCTGATCACCATTCAGACCAAGTTCGCCGGCATACTTCTCACCGATCTTAGTGATGTTGCCAATGCCGCCGCGATCTCGGACGGCATACCAATCTCCAGTCCCCTTGTTTGCCATACGATCCAGCGAGAAATCGACCTGTTGCTGCCAGTTTTCAGCAGATGGAATAGCCCCATATTTCTGCTGAAATTCATGAGCCATCCCGCCTGGCGCAACCTTGGTTGGATCAGTTGAGCCAGAATAGAGTTGGAACGGACCATAGGAATAACCTTTAGCATCCTTGTTGCCAAAGCTGGGTGATCCAATCGTGTTTGGGTTCAACCCTTCAGACTTGGCAATCCCAAGCGCCATTGCAGGATTGACGTTGTAATCCTTGGAGCGCCGCCAGATGTAGGATGCAATGTCGTTGATTTCAGCCATAACGCACCCTCTGGTCGTCGATTGCTTTGTCGATGATTGCCAAGCGGCGCAGCATCTCTTCACGCTTGCTGTCTGGCAGATTATGGATGCGTTTGAGGTTGTCGTCCAGAAAGCCAGTGCAATTCCAGCAATCCCGGCCAGTTTTCTCGCCCAGACCATAACCCGGTGGCATATCAGCACCAGCCTTCGCCAGGTAATCAAACACCTGCTTTTCGGACCAATCTTCAATCGGCATGATGTACTCGATGCCGTCGATGATCTGACCATTTTGCGAGGTAGACTTCCTCCGATCGTCCATCCTCTGACCCTTGATGATCTTTGTGCAGCCAAGATCCTTGATCCCCTGATATAAGGGAATCCAGATATTGATAGCGCAGCACTCCAAACAGGATTGCATTGCTGGGCCTTCATTCCCGCTGATCGCCTTGCCGAGTGCTGTGTTCTCAATCGGCAGAACGTCAACCGGCCATCCTCTTTCCGCAATGTTTGCAGGCTGATCCGATTTCAGATGGATGAAATGCGGCAACCTTTTTGACCAGCGTTCCATATAATCCAGCATCTCAGGATAGGATGCCCCGGTGTCCAGCCATACAACATAGAGATCATCCCACCGCTCACGATAGAGATAGAGGCAGGCAAGGCTGTCCTTACCACCCGAGAACTGGAGTGCTGTATCAATCACAGTGAAGCCAATCCAGCCATGATCGACACGGCAGATCCTGCAGCGCCAAGACCCGTCAGCAATGGGTTGCTCTGCTGCCCCGGGCCGGTCTGGGTATTAGACTGCCCATACGGAGTTGCACCCAGAGCCTGAATTGGGATCTGAAGCTGCTGGATGGGGAATTGCTGCGCCTCACGATAGGATTGCTGGGCCGCATCAAGCTGCGCCTGCTGCTGGGCCTGCAAGAGAGATTGAGCCGTCAGCGCCCCTGTCTGCCCTGTCAGATAGGATTCCTGACCAGCATTAGCCAAGTTGCCCAATGTCCCAGCACCCTGGATGCCCAACTGAGCGCCAGACAGACCGGCCTGCTGGTTAAGCCGCTGAGCCTCCATCGCCCGTGTAATGTCAGCCTGCGCCGCCGTCTGCGCCTGCCCATAGTTCTGCGCCATCAACTGCGCTGCCAGTTGCCCGGCCTGCTGTTGCGCCGCTGCATTCACAACACCTTCTTGGATGGCCTGCCGCGATCCACCAAAAGCCTTAGCCTTCAGAGCGGAATCATAGGCTTGGTTCAACCCGGTCTGGCGCTGCTGGTTGAGAACATCGAGCGAGGTGCCAAGAACCGCCTGCGTGTAGGGGTTCATGTACTGGGAAAGATCAGTCTGCGCCAGTTGCCCTGGCTGGACCTGCTGCGGTTGATAGCCGCCAGCCTGTGCCGCAAGCTGCTGGGCATAGGCAAAGGCAGGCTGAGACATGGCCGCATTCTGCGTAATGTTGCCAACAATGTTCTCTGTCCCAGGCGTCATACTAGCAACCCGCTGGCCTTCATACGGGCCGAGCATGTTTGCTGAGACGTCATAGGCCGCAGCAAGGTTCCGCTGACCGGCCTGCTGGACCCATTCAGGCAGTTCAGTCTTATTTGTAACAGTCTGTGACTCAGGTGCCGACTTACCCATGATTCATCTCCATAATAGGCAGAGCATGAGAAATGCCCGTTTGATGCCAGCCATATTTGGGCAGAACCTTGCTCCAGCCCACTCGTCCGCTCATCTCGATAAACTCGCAGCCCATGTCCTTCGCCATCTGGATCAACTGAGGCTGCATCGTCATTGCCTCATCCATGTCGCCAAAGACCAAGAAAACCGTCATTGCCCGTTTGCGAGGATACTGGCTCACCATCGTCACAACGCCAGAGTTCTCCTTCCAGAGCATCTGCATCTGGCCGGATTGCAAGGCTTCAAACACGTCTTCGACCGAGTGTGTGTTGCCACCGTGATCGAGCGCAATCTGAAGCTTAGTAATTAGGAGCGCCTGTTTGTCCAAGTGGCACCAACGTCGTTGTGAGAGTTCCAGTGTTTCCTACCGTCACCTTATACACTGATCCGTTTGGCGACTGAAGCAGGATGGAATCCGTCACCTCAATGGTAGAAACCGTCCTGCTGAAGATCCGGTCAATGGCCGCAAACGCCCTGATAAAGTAATCAGGCTCATATTTAGCCGGTGCTGGCGGGAGATTAGCCCTCATCGACCGCCCCCACTTGATAGATCAATGCGCATCTCGCCAATGCTCCACTCGGCATCTTGGGTTGAGGCGATCTTCACACGGAAGTCGCGCCCGGTCACCCTGGTGTCGCAGTAACCGTCTGATCGCGGGCTGAACGGTCCAGACGTGTATTCTGTTCCCTCAGGCGTGAAGCTGCTGAAATACGTCAGTTGGGTGCTGGCGTATCCATAGCCGCTGTCCGTGATCGTCTGCTTTACATGGGCAAGCGTCGATCCGTTGGTGACATTGATGCTGGAGGTCTCGGCATAGCGGTCAGTGGTGATCGGGACGCCAGCCGCCGTCCAGCCGTTCTCTTGGAAGTAGAGTTCGCCAGAACTGTCGCCAGTCATCGGATATTGATAGATCCCGGCTCCCTGGGCTGCTGTACGTTCCATCTCGCCAATGGACCACCAGTTTTCCGCATAATTGTAGCAGACATACAGGTTTGGGTTTTCCTCGCCATCTGCGGGATACCAGAACCAGACTTCTGGGAAAACGCTGTTGTCCGCACCATGCGTGTAGAGGATACCAGCATCAGTGTCGATGTTGTCAAAGACATAGGAACCAACGTCGCACGGCAGAGGCTTCACAACGCCGCCGTCATAGAGCCAGAAGCCTTCTTTCCCCATCCAGATGCAGCGACCGGCAAACGTAGCGAATGATCTCGGTGCGATCAAGCCGCAGCCAAATCCAATGCGCTCGATAGCGTAGATGTAGGGAAGGCCTATATAGCGCATCAGCCATGCCTCATCCTCGGTCCAGATCAGGGTGCCTTCGCGAACTGCCGCGCACATGATGATCCCGCTTGATGTATCTAGATCGAGATAGCCAGAGGTTATCGTCGTGTCGGCATAATCCCAGTTGGTGTAATCCTCGGAGGCTGACCATGCCACCCGGCGATTGTTGCCGCCTGCCCCGATCAAGACTGCATGGCGTTCTGCGGTAACGATGACGCCACGGTTGTTGAGTGGCGGAAGATCAGCAGCAGCAGACTTTGCCACGCCACCTGTCCCAGAGGCATTTGTGCCTGCGTCACTATAGGTAAACGATGACTCAGTTGGAACCGTTGCAATCGTAAACGTGCCATTCATCGAACCAACGCTGGTTCCTGTAATGACCACAGATTGACCAACAATGAACCCATGATGATGGTCTGTGGTGATCGTTATAACGTTGGAAACCCTGACAGCAGTTGCAATGTCATTGTAGCCAACAGGGTGCGCCTGATCTTCGCCCTCGCCATAATGCAGCAACCGGCCATCGCTTGATGCAACCGCCAGAACGTCGCCGCCCCAATTATCGAAGGTCCACGAGAAAGACCCATAGAAATAGGCAGACTGCGGCCTTGGATAGGTGGCATCAGTGTCGTCACCATAGAGCAGCGTCCCGTAGTTCCAGGCGCCATAGCCGCCAACATTCCCCGCAGACTCACCAACAAAATTGGCAGGCGTGATGTTAGTATATGTTGCCCCCTCTAGCGCATAGAGAGTGTCACCGCAGCCAACCATTGTCAGATGCGTCCCTGCATTGGTTGTCCAGGTGAACAAAGCGCGAGGGGTGCTTGCAAGAGGGGTTGCAGTGATGCGCTGCCACCCGCCAACAGGAAGCAGCTTGTTAGAGCGCCACCGCACCAGATTTGCATCCCAATAGCGCCCCTTCACCTGTAAAGGTGTGGCTGTCTTTACGACACCGGGAGGGATTGTGATAGGTGCAAGTGGCATTATGGTTGCTCCACCAAGACCCAAGACAAGGTTGCCTCATCCCATATATACGTTTTTCCGTCATCGGGATACGGGACAGGAGCCTGCCACTGGCATGTGGTCGTGTTCAAAACCCACGAGGGATAGGGTTGCGGCGCGATGAACGCATCCAACACGGGATCATAGGTGTAGCCAATACCAGCATAGTTTTTCCTGTAACTGGCCGTATAGCTGGTCTGCTTCCAGATAGTCGTTGAGCCAAAGAGCGATTGCAGGAACGCCACGCCAGCAGACTCGCTCTCAGGGAATGGCAGATCGTTGATCGTCTCGTTATTGACGACGATCACTTCGGTGATGATGTAGCTCCAGTCAAGCTGCGCGAAGTTTGCCATTAGAAGGTAATGCTCCCGCTTCCGGTGAAGGTGTAAATCTTATAGCCGCCCGTGTTGGCGAACGTGGGCGATCCGGTTGTTGATGCGGCATCTGCGTAAGTGCTTGGATAGCGAATGATGACGATACCGGAGCCGCCGGAGCCGCCAGATCGTGTAAGCCCTGTTGAGTAAGACCCGCCGCCGCCACCGCCGCCAAGATTAGCGCCGCCATTTCCCCCGTTGCCATTCCCGCTTGTCCCGGCAATGCCGCCGCCGCCCGTACCGGCAGTGCCAACAGTGCCAGAAGAAAATGTCCCGCCCGCACCGCCGCCCGCGTAAGTAACGGACGCGCCAGAAATGGAAGATGCCGTGCCGTTGCCGCCGTTGCCACCTACTGAAGTCGTGCCGTTTGTGCCCGCCGCACTAGCGCCACCACCGCCGCCGCCGCCATATACTCCGCTTCCCGGTCCAGATCCGCCTGCGTTGCCTTGTCCAGATGGGGAAGCCGCACCGCCTGCGCCGCCCATACCGCCGCCGCCGCTGCCCCCGGACGCCCCTGCAACTCCGGCTCCACCGCCGCCAAGAGATGCGCCGCCGCCGCCGCCTGTTGAGGTTATTGACGAAAAAACAGAGTCGCTCCCAGCCCCGCCAGTCGTGCCGGTATTATTGTTGATACCTGCTCCACCACCGCCAACCGTAACTGTGTATGGTGTCCCTCTAGAAACCGCCAACCCGCTTGCGGTTCTGTACCCACCAGCGCCGCCAGCTCCGGTAGACCCGCCGCCGCCGCCGCCAGCAACAACAAGATACTCAACGGTTGGGGTTGCCAAAGCCCCGCCAGCAAGGAAGAAGTTCTTCGCAGCAAACATTACGGGGTGTATCCCTGCGAATAGGAGCCGTACCAGTTCGTTCCGTCAGCGACGAAGGTCAAAATATCCATCTTGC
>Ga0209134_10000033_pt1 | contig 38457 bp, 58 predicted proteins | sample LauGreSp1BDMLBSN_2_FD_187566 | JGI IMG/M metagenome (GOLD analysis project Ga0209134, IMG submission 187566) | Freshwater lake microbial communities from Lake Michigan, USA - Sp13.BD.MLB.SN (SPAdes) (version 2) | ecosystem: Environmental > Aquatic > Freshwater > Lake | place: Lake Michigan, USA... | reverse complement strand
ATGCCCATTGCGTTGCTTCCGTCCGCATCGCAGCAGCGGCGTAAAACATCAGTTGCGCGTTTTCGATGACCTCCACGGCGACACCTGATCCGAATTTCCAATCCAATACCACGGCACGATTATCAATCCGGCCAAGCAGATCAGTGCTGCCAAAGACGTCAGGTATAAAAGCACCAAAGCCGACTGTGCTTTCAACAGCATATTCCATCCTTCCGTCTGGGTCGATCAGGTTGAGCGCGTCCAGCGCAGGGGCCAGCTTGTCATCGATCAAATCCTGCGTGAGCGCAATACCGCCGTATGTGCGGCCCAGATGACCCGCGGGCGCCCTTTTGCCGTTTAGCACGTCGGCTATCACGTCGTGCAGTAGCGTCCCCTCGTTGGCGTAGCTGCTGCTGGGGCTGGGTGGCATCTTGTCCACCAGCGCCACGCTGCCGGGGCAGGCGATGACGCGCTTGGCGGTTGACCCGCCGACGATCTTACTGTGCTTCACTGTCGTGTCCTTTATTTGGATGGTGACCTTACACGCTAAAGATTAGAGTGCAAGGGGGTAGCGTCAATAATTCCGGCGGGCTGCGATGTGCTGTTCCAGGCCAGCATACGCTCTCGCCAGCCCAGTTCCCACCCGGTGCGATACTCGTCATCGTCACTGGTCGCGTTGCGGCCTGCTAGACCGTCCTGATAGCCCTCGCTCACGGTCATGCTGCAATCCCTCTCGCGCGGCAGGCTTGCGCCAGGTGGTGCGGGGCCAACCCGCGTGATCCGTTCGCTTGCTCATACTCGCGGCACATCCGCCGCACCTCATCCTCTGCGGTGCGGGCGGCGCGCTTGGCGGCGTCCAATGCCGCCAGGGCGACGGCGCTGCGGTGCAGTATCTCAACTTCCTGTGTCATTGGTCATGCTTCCTTTGCGTAGGTGAAAGTTTGCCATCCGCGCTTGCGTTGCAGCGCGATGATAGACTTTTCGAGCCGCGCGGTAGCCTCGCGCACCTGATGGTCGGACATCGACCCGCCAGCGCCTCTGTTGATACCGGCGACATGAACGCTGTCGTAGTCGGTCACGACCTCGACCGGCCTGCTCTTGTCAGGGCGACGGCGCGGCGTGTCCGCTGGCCTGAACCGCGCGCTCCAATCCAAGATAGTGCGGGGGTTGACGCCATAGTCGCGGGCAACAGCCCCCAAACGCATACCACCCTCATACGCGGCGACTGCCAGGCGGCGGCGTTCGTTGGCTTTTTCCATCCGCGCGGCGTGGACTATGGCGTTTCGGGCGGGGTAGCGGCGGATTGCTTTCGCCTTGCGGCTCGACGTTTCCCCCGGTGAAACAGGAATTCCATCGTCTGCTGCACCTGCTCTAGCCGGTGTAACTCCCGCTGCTCGCCGGGGGTCATATACGTTTGGGCTTTGATCTGTCGCAATCGCAGGATGCGTTTCAACCCTGGCGTCCGAAATAGAGGGTCGGGCGCGTAGTCGATTATCCGTTTCGCCATATGAATTACTCATTGGAGGCTCCTAGTGGGTTTGGCAGCAGCCACTCGGCAATTTCAAATTTGCCGTTGCCGTTCTGCACAAGAGGGAAACACTCGCCGTTTATGTCGGTAAGCGCGTAACGGCCTGCTGACATCAACATAGAGTGCAACAGGTGGTGCAGGCTGCTAAACTGCTCACGGGGGACGCTGCGCAACTCGCGCACAGCCTTTTCTATTGTCGCCGGTTTCATGCGTCTTGCCCTTTTTCTTGCGCTGCGATGGCGGCGCGAAGGATGCGACCAGCTTCGGCACAAATCTCGCTGTCGTGCCACGGTTCATCATCAATCTGGCCGCACTGAATGCAGCGGCATGTTCCGTCGCGAACCGGCTTGGGGTGGGCAATGATGCGGCGGAAATTGCGCCCGCCAATCTGCACGAATTTCGGTTTTTGTTTTTGCAATGCCGCCAGCGCCGTTATCGGGTGATCAATCCTCATCGGTCTGCTCCTGCTCTTGCGCTGCGAGGGTGGCGAGTGCGGCTTTATAAACCTTGTTGGCGTCGACGTACGCGCTGTTGCAGGCGGCGTTGGCGGACTTTACGGTGGCGTCCCATGCGGCGTATGCGGCGTCCCATGCGGCGTCCCGAGCGGCGGTCAGTCTCTCCAAGTCAGTCTTTGGTCTGCTCCTGTTCTTGCGCTGCGAGAGCGGCGTTGTAGGCCTTGCTGCGTCGACGGCGGCGATGGCGGCGACGTAGGCGGCGATGGCGGCGTCTGCGGCAACGTTGTACTCCTCCATGGCGTTGAGGGCTGCGTCCCGTGCGGCTCTTAAGCTCTCGATCTCAGTCATCGTTCAGTTTCCTTCTCTTGCGCTGCGAGTGCGGCGGCGTGGGCGTCGTTAGCAGCGTAGAAGGTGGCGAGGTAGGCGTCGATGGCGGCGTCGTATGCGGCGTCGGCGTCGATGGCTGCGGCGTTGGCGGTGCGGGCGGCCTTACGTGCAACTTTCAATCTCTCTAAGTCAGTCATTGGTCAGTCTCCCTCTCTTGCGCTGCGAGGGCGGCGTAATACGCGGCGCGGGCGTCATAATAGCGGGCCAGGGTGAAGTAATAGCGGGCGCGGGCGTCGTAAGCGGCGTATGGGTTGCCAGCAGGAACGACGGCGTAGTCAGTCAGTGTGGCGTTATAGGCGTCCAATGCGACGCGCCAAGCGGCGTCAGCAGCGGCTTTCAGTTTCTGAATTTCGTCAGTCATGCGAATTGGCTTGCGCGGCGCGGGCGGCGTTGTAGTCGGCGCGGCGCGGTCAGCGCGGACGGCAGCGTCCCATGCATCCCATGCGGTTTGCATTTCGGCTTTCAGTCTCTCTAAGTCAGTCATTGGTCGGTCTCCTTAGCTTGCGCTGCGAGTGCGGCGTCGTAGGCGTGGCATGCGGCGACAAGGTTGGCGGCGCGGTAAGCCTGTTCAACGGCGTCGTAAGCCTGATCACCGGCAAAAGCGGCGGCGTAAGCGGTGCGGGCGGCGTTGCGTGCAACTTTCAGTCTCTGGATTTCGTCAGTCATCGGTCATTTTCCTATCTGTATGGAATGGCGGCTAGCCAAGGCGCGAAGGCAATGGCCAGCGCCAGCACGATCACGACGATGGACTGCCGATAGCTCAGGTGGCGCTTGCCGGGGCGCTCTGGGTCTACCACGACAGCATCCAACCGATTGGCAGGGCCAGGATTGCCAGCGCAAGGCCGGCAGCGGCCACGGTGGCGGCTACGCGGGCAAGGCGGCGGTTGCGGCGGTCGCGCTCGATCAGCGCGGCGATGGTGATGTATCGGGTCATTGGTCAATCCTCCCATATCAAACAAAGCAGGGCCATAAGCAGCCCCATAAGCGCGGCAATCATTAGTCGAACAGTGCGCTGCGCAGGTCTTCTATGTCGCGTTCTAGCCGCGCCACGTTAGCCTCCAAGGCGTCTATGTAGTTGCTATCATTCTTGCGCACCGACAAGGCTTCCGCCAGCGCCTCGCCTAGCACTAGGGCCAACTCGCTGTCGCTGTCGCGCGCCATCTCGACAAGCGTGCTGTCAGGGCAAGCGCGGTAATAATCGCGGTCTAAATCTGTTGTCATTATCTTATCCTCCACAAAAACCGCTGTCGCAGTCGGGTTCTTCTTCTACATCCGGTTTGTACTTCCCCCGGTCGGATTGCGCCCAGCGTATCACCTCGCGCACACCATCCGCGCCTGCATATGCCTTGGGGCGAAACATCACGCGGCCAACATCGCTTTCTAACTGTTCAATTTCCGCGATGCGGGTTTCTGATACGTTCCGCAAATCGGCGCGGCTGCTAAATATGCACGGGCTGCATTCTAACGAACGATGCGGCAGCATTTCAAACGGTGTACGCGCAATTAATGCGTTGCGGTCATCATCGCTAAATTCAGCCAATGGCGACCATAAAGACCGCCCGCCGTGGCTATCACTTACGGGGACAAACGCGGGTGTTTGCGCGCGGCGCAAGCTTTCGGCGCGGCGTACACCATTAACCGCAACCGCTATGCGTTCTGGGTCATGCGTTTCTAGCCATCGCTTTGCGGGTTCGATTTTTAATTCACCCGTGCAAAACTGCATCATCCCGCGCGGAAATGTTTTGCGTTTACGCGCCAAGTCAGCAAACCCTATTGATGTTGTGCGATGCGTTTCAAAACCAATTGACTGCGCCCAAGTTTCGGCTTTTTCGACGCGCGTCAGCCAGGTCGGTTCAGCCCAACCCGTGTCACTAAACAATGCCACGCAACGACGCCGCTTGGGCAGATCATGTTCGTGCATCAATTGTGCGGCGGCTAAACTGTCGTTGCCCCATGATGAAAACAAAACAAAATCGGGATATGCGTTTGCGGTCATGATGTGGCTTCCTTTCCGGCGGCAACAAGCGCCGTTACCGCGGCCTGTTCGGCAGGCGTGCGATTGTGCGGGTGCTTGGCTATAACGCGCACGATTTGCCCCCGGCTGAACCCGTGCGCGGCGAGAATGTCTTGATCGGTCATGGTGTCGGTTTCTTTCGATTGGATTGGATTAGCGATAGTAGCGCAAGCCGTCATCGGCTTTGAACCAACGCTTTAGAAAGCGAGTGCCGGGCTTGCAGCAAGCCTCTACCGGAAAGTCCCGATAGTGCGTCGCGCCGTGGCCAAACCGGACTTCGCCGGGTGTTGGCGGGCGGTAATATGTGACGGTAATAACGTCATCGCGAACGGGAAACGTCATGGTCTAGTGTCCTTTCGTTACGGCGGTTAAATGTCGGGGCAAATGTCGTGGGCGGTTTCGCCCGCATACCATTCGACAGCGAAACGAAGACCAATCAAAGTGGCGTCGGCATCATCGCCATTCATGCCCCGATAATCCTCAAAATCAAACGGGCCGCGCAGCAAGGCAGACATAATTTCATCCGCGCCTATTTCCGTTCCCGTAGAGCTATCGCGGAACGTGTAGCGGTCGCCCGTCGCGTCGCGGTACTCTGCAAACGCCATAGCAATATCGCGGCGGTAGCTATGCGCCATATCCAACATAGGGGCAGTGTATATAAGGTCAGCCCACCAACCGCTGTCGGTGCCGCGCATCGCATCGGTAAACGCGGCGCGAGTACTGTCAGCAGTGCGGCGCTTACCGCCAGCATAATCGCGGGCAGATTGCAGGATGGTGCGGCGTACATAAGATTTAAGGCGGTTCATGGTGTAGTGTCCTTTCGTGGAGTGTGAGTGTCAGGCGATGCGCTCAATCATGATGTTGCGCATATCGCCGGGCAGCATCATGCGGCAGCCGCGCGGCAAGTCGGCGATGACATCGCCAAGCTCGCCACCAAATTCGTCGGCGACATCATCAGCGGCAACGTCGGCAAGCTCGACCAGCACGGCGGCGACATCAGCGGCGGTGTAAGTGTCGCCGTGCAACGGATGATAACGGTCATCGTGATAGGTGGTGATGGTGAACATGGCGGTGTGTCCTTTCGTTGCGTGTCGTGGAGTGTCGGCGCGGTGGTTAGACCGCGCCGGGTTGGGCTGTTAGATCGAAATATCGACGCCATCCCATGCGCCATCCTTGAACACATTCATGGCGCATGAACGGTCGCGCCCGGTATAATCGCGGATGAACTTCACAACGTAACCCGAGCCGTGCGTTTCGACAGCGGCGCGCGCTTCGGTTTCGCTGGCGAAATCGGCGGAATCAAGACCGGTGTGAGATTCGTAGATCGTCATGTTGGCGTTTCCTTTTGTGCTTGGCTGATGGCGCATTCTATCAACGGCGGATGGCTTGGCAACACCTTTTTGTGCAAGCTTACAAATTTGTAATGTTAGGGGTGATTTGTGGGTGTTTTGGGCGGAAAGCTAGGCAAATGGGAGAAGCTGAAAAGCCTATGTTTTGGGAGGCAATATGCGCGGCGGATCAACGTGTTAGCGTGGGACGCTTGGCGGATTGTCATTTTATTGCTGTTATTTTTAAGCAAGAAAAAGAGTATATATAAAGATATGTGCATATCCGCCCATGTATTCTGGCCGCGACTGAAACCAGCGTGGCAAGACCGCCAAGGTCGCCCAGAAACACTTTGTGTTGCGAACCAGGCGCACGCGCATCCTTGGCGGTCTAGGTCGCCATGTAACTAGTCGGCTAGCAACTTGCTATGTCCCTACCCAGAACGCCCAGCAATGACCGCGCAAGCTGGCGCGCCAGCGGCATGATGTTTTGTTGCCAAGACCGCCAAGCCAAGGCAAATGACCGCGCGCAATCCTGCACGCGCACGCGGTTGCGGGTGTCTGGCCGACTGGGGTAGGGGGGGGTGGGGGCCGACGCGCGCGTGACTGTCACGGGCAGGGTTCGCAAACAATTTTTTTAAAATCAAAATTTTTTTTGCATATTGCCCACGTCACCCGCAACGGTTACTGTCGCGCACCATGAGTTTCTACTCTCTGCCTTTTACACCTGAACGGCCCGAGGCAACCGAGGCGCGGTTGGAGGCCATATACGCAGCCGCGCGCTATGGCCTGAAGGGCGACAGCCTGGCAATGGCCGCTGGCCTGACGCCCAGCCAATACCGACGCCTTCAGGAGTTTGACCCGCTGGTCGAGATGGCCGAGATGAAGGGCCGTTCCGAGGGCGAGTTCAACGCCGCCAAGACGCTGTACGACGCCGCCGCCGCGGGCGACGCCAAGGCCGCGCTTGACATCCTCAAGCATCAGCATGGGTGGGTAGCCAAGCAGCAGATCGACGTAAACATCGACCAGCAGATCAGCATCACGGGCGCGCTAGAGCGGGCGCAGTCGCGCGTAATTGAGGGGCTGTACACGGACGTGACGCCTATAGAGGACAACACCAGTGCAACAGCCCATCTACTCGGCGACGGAAGAAATGGAATTGATGAGTCGGCTATGGTCGCCGACTATCAAGGATGACCCGCTGGCGTTCGTACTGCTGACCTACCCGTGGGGTGAAAAGAACACGCCGCTGGAGAACTTCACCGGGCCGCGCAAGTGGCAGCGCGAGGTGCTGACAACCCTGCGGGATCACATCAAAGCTAACAACGGCAAGATCGACTACGACACGTTCCGCAACGCCGTCGCGTCAGGCCGCGGCATCGGCAAGTCGGCGCTGGTCAGTTGGCTGGTGCATTGGATGCTGTCCACGCGCATCGGCAGCACAACCATCGTGTCGGCCAACTCCGAGGCGCAGCTTCGGTCGGTGACCTGGGCCGAGATAACCAAGTGGCTGGCGATGGCCATCAACAGCCACTGGTTCGAGATAGCCGCCACACGCATCATGCCCGCGAAGTGGATCACGGAACTGGTCGAGCGTGACCTCAAGAAAGGCACACGCTACTGGGCCGTCGAGGGGCGGCTGTGGTCGGAGGAGAACCCCGACGCCTACGCAGGGGTTCACAACTGGGATGGCGTGATGTTGATCTTCGACGAAGCGTCGGGTATTCCCGACAGCATCTGGTCGGTCAGCGACGGGTTCTTCACGGAGAACACGCCGCACCGCTTTCACATCGCGTTCTCTAACCCCCGGCGCAACACCGGGTATTTCTACGAAGCGTTCAACAGCAAGCGCGCGTTCTGGCGCACAAGCAACATCGACGCGCGGGATGTCGAGGGAACCGACAAAAACCTGTACCAGCGCATACTCGATGAGTACGGCGCGGACAGCTACCAGGCCAACGTAGAAGTCTATGGTCAGTTTCCCAGCGAGGGCGACGATCAGTTCATCCCGGTCAATCTGATCGACGACGCCATGAAGCGGCCGCGGCAGAAGGACGAAACCGCGCCCATCGTCATTGGCGTCGATCCGGCGCGCTTTGGATCAGACGCTACCGTCATTGCGGTGCGGCAGGGCCGGGACATCATCGACATCAAGCGGCTGCGCGGCGCGGATACCATGGAAGTCGTAGGGCACGTCATCGACGCCATAGAGGAATACAAGCCTGCGCTGACCGTCATCGACGAGGGCGGGCTGGGCGCGGGCGTCGTGGATCGGCTGAAGGAACAGCGGTACAAGATCAGGGGCGTCAACTTTGGCAGCAAGGCCAAGAACCAGATCATGTGGGGCAACAAGCGCGCTGAGATGTGGGGCGCCATGCGTGACTGGCTCAAGACAGGCAGCGTGCCAGCGGACAGGTTCCTGAAGTCTGACTTGATCGGGCCTAAGACAAAGCCAGACAGCAAGGGTACGCTGTTCCTTGAGTCGAAGAAGGATATGCGCTCGCGCGGGCTGGCGTCGCCAGATGCCGCAGATGCCATCGCGGTGACGTTCGCGTTCCCTGTAGCGTCACGCGAAGGGCGCGTTGACAAGAAGCGCACACACGCGTATTCTCCCGGCGGAGTTACTAATTCTTGGATGGGTTCTTGAAATGGCCGACAAGAAAAAGTCTGTTTCACTGGCCGTGGGCCGCGGGGAAAAGCTGCCCGTGTCCAAGGGCGCGGGACTGACTGAGAAGGGCCGTGCCAAGTACAACCGGGAAACCGGGTCGAACCTCAAGGCACCAGCGCCCAACCCCAAGACGAAGGCCGACGCAGGCCGCAAGGCATCATTTTGCGCCAGGATGGGCGCGGTAGCGGCTAAGGCCAAGGACGGCGAACGTGCCAAGGCCAGCCTCAAGCGGTGGAAATGCTAATGAAGAAGCCAGGTTTGTACGCAAATATTGCAGCCAAGAAGGAGCGGATTGCCGCTGGTTCTGGCGAAAAGATGCGTAAGGTGGGTGCCAAGGGTGCGCCCACGGCAAAGGCGTTCAAAGAGAGCGCCAAGACAGCTAAGAAGGGCAAGTGATCGCTATGGCTAAGATGCCCACCATGAAGATGCCCACCATGAAGATGTCAGCGGGGCCGAAGATGCCCAAAGCCGAGATGGACGCCATCCCGCTGGCGCGCAAGCCTATGCCAACCGCAGGCGGCAAGGACATCATCAGCATCACCACGCGGATGCGTGAAACACCAGCCAAGAAGGCAAACAAATGAGTTTTACTAAACCAATTGGCGTAGCCTACCTCGACCAAGACATTATTGGCGCGGATACAGTTATTGCTACTGTGGTGTATGCCACTTCACAGCTTGGCTATACAAACGGCGCATATGGCACGGTAACACAAACTGGCAATAAGGCTTCACCCGTCACAATTAACAAAACGGCTGGTACGATTACGACGACTAACGCACAAATGGCTCCTAACGCTAAAGTTGCGTTTGTTGTTACCAACAGCCAAGTGTCTGCTTTAGATACCGTGATTGTGAATATTGCCTCTGGCGCTACAGCTACTTTTGCGTATCTGATTGCTGTGGTGACCGTCACTGACGGTGCATTTACGATCAATCTAGACAATGTATCAAGCAACGCTTATACAGACACGCTGAAAATTAATTTTTCCATTCTTCATGTTCAGCCAGCGTAAACAAGTTAAAGGGAAAATAGTATGCCCCTTGTTAAATCTACAAGCAAAGCCGCGTTCCGCAAGAACATCAAGGCGGAAGTAAACGCTGGTAAGCCGATCAAACAAGCTGTAGCGATAGCGTATTCGACAAAGCGCGCCGCGGCTAAAAAGGGTCAGAAGTAACATTATGGCTGATCCTACAGGCATGGTCGCGGCTGGAAAAGTCGCAAACGTAGGGTCTAACCCGGCGAAGTCGTCGAAGGATGACGACAATAAGATGGCCACCATGCGCCATCGCCTTCAGATGGCGCAGTCGGCGTATTCCGACAGCCGCGAGGACGAACTGGACGATCTGCGCTTTATGGCCGGGTCGCCAGACAACCAGTGGCAGTGGCCCGCCGACGTGCTGGCGACCCGCGGTGCGGTGCAGGGCCAGACAATCAACGCTCGCCCGTGCCTGACGATCAACAAGCTGCCGCAGCACGTCCGTCAGGTGACGAACGAGCAGCGCCAGAACCGCCCCAGCGGCAAGGTCATCCCCGCGGATGACAACGCCGACGTTCAGGTGGCAGAGATTTTCAACGGCGTCGTGCGGCACATTGAGTATATGTCGGACGCCGACGTGGCCTACGACACCGCCTGCGACAACCAGGTGACCTACGGCGAGGGCTACATCCGCCTGCTGACGGAATACTGCAACGACGAGACGTTCGATCAGGACATCCGCATTGAGCGGGTGCGCAACTCGTTCAGCGTCTATATGGACCCGACGATCCAAGACCCGTGCGGCGCGGACGCCGAGTGGTGCTTCGTCACCGAGGACATCCTGCGCGACGAATACGAGCGTATGTTCCCCGACGCATCGCCGATCAGCACGCTGTACAGCCAAGGCGTCGGCAACGACGGCCTGTCGTCGTGGCTCCAAGAAGACACGATCCGCATCGCGGAATACTTCTATAACACCTACGAAAAAGCCACGCTGCACCTCTACCCAGACAACCAGACTGCGTTCAGCGGCACGCCGCAGGACAAGCAGCTTACAGCGATGTTTGGCAAGCCTATCCGCACCCGCATCGTTGACCGCAAGAAGGTCATGTGGATGAAAACCAACGGGTTTGACATCCTTGACGAACGCGAGTGGGCGGGCAAGTGGATTCCTGTTGTCCGCGTCATCGGCAACGAGTGGGAAGTCGAAGGACGCCTGCACATCTCTGGCCTTGTGCGTAATGCCAAGGACGCGCAGCGGATGTACAACTACTGGACGAGCCAAGAAGCCGAGATGCTCGCTTTGGCACCAAAGGCACCCTTCATTGGCTACGGCGGCCAGTTTGAAGGGTACGAGATGCAGTGGAAGACTGCCAATACGACCAATTGGCCGTATCTGGAAGTCAATCCCGACGTGACGGACGGCGCTGGCTCAGTTCTCCCCCTGCCGCAGCGTGCGCCGCCTCCGTTGCCCCAGACCGGCTTGATCCAAGCCAAGATGGGGGCTGCTGACGACATCAAGGGAACGACGGGGCAGTATGACGCCTCGTTGGGCATGGCAGGCAACGAACGCTCTGGAAAGGCCATCCTTGCCCGCGAGAAGCAGGGCGACGTTGGCACTTACCACTACGTCGATAACTTGGCCCGTGCGATCCGCCACATCACCCGGCAGATCGTCGACATGATCCCCAAGATTTACGACACGCAGCGCATCGCCCGCATCATTGGTGTTGACGGCGAAGTTAGCATGGTCAAGTTCAACCCGTCGCAGCCAGAGCCGGTCAAGGAAGTCCGTGACCAGAACGGCGGGATGATTGAGAAAATTTACAACCCCAGCGTCGGCGTGTACGACGTGATGGTTACGACCGGCCCCGGCTACATGACCAAGCGTCAGGAAGCCTTGGACGCCATGAGCCAGATTTTGCAAACCAACCCGCAGCTTTGGTCGGTTGCTGGCGATCTGTTCATCAAAAATATGGATTGGCCAGGCGCTCAAGAGATGGCCGAGCGGTTCAAGAAGATTCTTGACCCGAAGGTTCTGTCGGAAGGCGATCAGTCGCCCGAGATGGCTGCTGCTGCACAGCAGATGGAAGCCATGACGCAAGAGATGAACCGCATGACGGACATCATCCAGAACGTGCAGGACAGCGTTGCCCAGCGCGAGGTGGACATCAAGGAGTACAAGGCTCAGGTAGACGCCTACGACGCCGAAACAAAGCGTATCAGCGCCGTGCAGAACAGTATGTCGCCCGAGCAAATTCAAGACATCGTGATGGGTACGATTGCAGCGGCTATGGACACTGGCGATCTGATTGGAGGCGCACCTGAGATGCGCGAAATGCCCAACATGGAGCAGCCTGAACCCGCAGAAATGCCCGAAATGGGGGCTATGGAGCCTCAAATGCCCGAAATGGCACCTGAACAACCCCCCGAAGGAATGATGTAATGGCTGGCTGCGCCGACTTTGTAGGTATGCTGTTTTTGGCGCGGGATGTAGCCCATTCTGCGCACCTGAACACTCGTAGCTACGCCAAACACGTTGCTCTGAACGAGTTTTACGACGGTGTTATCGACCTGGCGGACAAGTTTGCGGAAGCCTATCAGGGCAAATACGGGCTGATTGGCCCTATCTCGCTCATGTCGGCCAAAAAGACCAACAACGTGGTTGAGTTTCTGGAAGGCCAAGTGGACGACCTTAACGAAATGCGTTACAAGGTTGTTGATAAGGATTGTACCCCAATCCAGAACATTATCGACGAGATTTTTGGGTTGTATTACTCAACGCTCTACAAACTGAAATTTTTGGCGTAAGGACTGGCTATGGAACTTCTAAACCCCCTAAGCAAAGCCGATTACCCGGCCTACAGCGTAGCTTACACCGGCACCGCGGGCAGCACGACTGCATGGCCTCCCGGCGCGCAGGGCGTTGTAGTGTGGTCTGACCAGGCTTGCTACATTGAAGTTGGTGTATCCGCGGTTGCTACGACCGCCAGCACACCCGTCCCGCCATTCACGCCGATCCCGTTCGTGCTGCCTACCAACACCAGCGGAGCGCCGTGGCGCGTTAGTGCCATTCAGGTGGCTACCGCCGGTACTGTGTACGCCAAGCCGATCAATCGGAACTGACACATGGGTTTTGGCGGCGCGCTTCGTAATGGCATTGCCCTCGGGCTGGGAAGCATCATTAGTTTCCTGTCCGGCTACGCGGACGCGACCGTTCAAAATAACCTATTGACTGAGTCCGGTAACAACCTCGTCCAAGAGGACGGGGGTTTGCTGCTTTTGGAGTAACAGTTACATGGTGGCACTTTCTTCCCTTGGCGGCGCTGGCTGGCAATTTTTCGACTCCAACGGCACGCCTTTGGCCGGAGGAAAGCTGTACACTTATGCGGCGGGGACAACGACGCCCGCGGTGACGTACACGACAAGCGCAGGCACGCCTGGCACCGAGAACGCCAACCCTATCATTCTTGACAGCGCAGGGCGCGTCACCGCGCAGGTGTGGCTTGAAGACGGCGATATTTATAAGTTTGCGCTTGAAACTTCTACAGGCATACCGCTGTGGACTAAAGATAACATCCCTGGCATTTTTGCGGCGGTTGTTTTGAACGCTAATATTATCGAATACGACCCGCCGTTTACAGGGGCCGTAACGAGCGGATACACGGTTGCCGACAAGCTGGCTCAAACCATATCACCTAAAGATTTTGGGGCTGTTTCCAACGGCGTTACTAACGACGCGGCGGCAGTGGTGTCCGCCAACGCCGCAGCGGGGCTGATTCCTCTGGTATTCACTGGAATCACTTACATTGGCTCGCCAGTGACGATCACTGCGCCTATTTCAGACACGCTTGAGCAAATCTTCACGTCGAGTTCGCAAGTTACAATTAGCAACGGTTTGCCTGTGCGGCCTGAGTGGTTCGGCGTCGGCAATAACAGCACTGTCGGCAAAGTATCCCGCGCCTGCCAAGCGTTGCCATCAACCGGCGGCACAGTGACGCTGCGCATCGCCCGATATCAGTCTGGCTTTACCACGGGAATTTCAGACGGCACCAGTGTCCCAGATGTCGATTATCTGGCAAAGTCCAACGTCTCCATTATTGGCGAGCGCGTGCCTTTTCCTGCGTTTGCATTTTCCGTGCTGACGGGCGGCAGCGTAATTGAAGGGCCGTTTTTGGTTCATGCCAATGGCTTTTCTATTGACAAAGTTGGCGTTGATAGCGGCATCAATGTTTGCAACGCGCTATACGGCGGCGTGTCAAAAGACGGGCTGGCTCTTTACCAGCCAAATCAACCGACGCCTGCGTTCGTCAAAGACAACGTGATCGGTTGGGTTGTCGGGCTAAATAACTCCGCCACATCCGCCACTCATGCGGTGCTAATGGAAGCCGTTGATGGGCTGACAATCGACGTAGCCCAAAGCTATCTATCCGGCATCGGTACTGTCCTCAAGTCGTTCAATGTTCGCGCGAACTTGCTGGCGTCTGATGAGTGCGGCAATTTCAGTGTGTTTTTGAAGTCAGACACTTACGCGCCGATGCGCAACGTCAGCATCAACCAGATCGTTACGCGCAACGCGGCGCTTTCGTCGGGCATTGGTTTGCAAATCCAAGGGTCGTCTGCTGCTGCATCAAACATCAAGATTGGTTCTGTTGAAATCAACAATAAAGTCACTGGCTTCAACATCCAGGCTGAACTTTCCGCATTGCAGACAGTGCAGATCGGCACGATGACGACTGATGGCTGCACCATTGGCGGGCGAGTTTACGGCCCGGCTTTTTCGCGCATCGACAATCTAACGATGGTGAACGCCACCAATGGCATGGAACTTTACGACCAGGACACTCTGACATTTAGTGTCGGGCATATTTCTATGGTCAACATCACAGGTGTTGGCTTGCTGCTACAGGGCATTATTGGAGTCGATAGCATTGATTGCAGCACCGTCGCCAACATGGTGCGGTATGACAACAACAACGCAAAGCTGACGCTGGGCGGCTTTCGCGGCAACGGCATTACAACGCCGTTTGCATTTTCAAGCGGCGCAGTTACCATCGCGGGAACATGGGCAACTTACGCTGGAGCGGAACCCTATGTCTATGACCAGAACAGCGGAATGTCGCGTTTGCGTGGGACAGTTTCGGGCGGCGGCACGGGGCAGATCATCGGGTCAGTGCCTGTTCCGCTGCGCCCCGCCGCCGATGTTCGCTGCTCGGCGCTAGGTTACAATGGCTTGGCCTATACCCCTATTGAGGTGCTTGTATCAGCCTCTGGGGGGACAGTGACCGCAGTTAACTACACGGCTGCGTCCACTTGGCTCAGTCTTAATGGTGTTGAGTGGAAGCCCGCGTAATTCAATTTAAGTTCGTAAGAGGTTATCAAAATGGCTGACCAAAAGATCTCCGCGCTTACGAGCGCCACTACACCGCTCGCAGGAACGGAGGTTCTCCCGATTGTTCAGGGGGCAGCAACCGTCAAGGTAACGGTTGAAAACCTGACAGCCGGACGGGCAATCAGCGCAACGCAGGCTACAATATCAACCGGCAACGTCATTATGGGAACTGCGAACCAAGGCATCGATTTCAGCGTTAACACATCCGCCGCCGGAATGACCAGCGAGATTCTTAACGATTACGAGCAAGGCACTTGGACGCCAACCGGCAACGGCGTTACCTATGCAGCCGGTACAGCAGGAAACTACACCAAGATTGGCAATATTGTAATTTGCACGTTTATTGTGGTATTTCCGACAACGGCGGATGTTAGCGCCGCAAGAGTGGCGGGCCTTCCATTTGCGTCGGGAGTAAATAGCGCCGCTACGTTTGGCAGCTATAGCAGCGGGTTTAACGGCGCGCTTTATCCCGCAAACTCGCACATTACGTTTCTTAACCCAACAGGGACTGCTTTTATAACTAATGTTGAGTTAAGCGCAAAGGCTTTTACTGGTTCGGTCGCTTACCAAGTGTAACACGCCGGTATATCCACAAGTTTTGACAAGCGTTGCAGGGTCTGTTACGCTGGTCAGTAACCGTACTGGTGAGGTTCATCAGGAACTCTTAGGAGTTAAACATGGACGAAAATGTTCCTGACGTAGCGGATGCCTCCGCGCCAGAACTGGAAGCCACGGCAGCACTCCAGCCTGTAGAAAACACGACGCCGGAAACGCCTGCCGAGCAGGAAGCATCCAAGACTTTCTCGCAAGAGGAACTTGATGCGATTGTCGGTAAGCGACTTGCAAGAGAACAGCGCAAGTGGGAACGCGAGCAAGCCCAAAGGCTGGAAACGGTTCAAGCGCAGAGGCCGGTGGCGACACCGCAATCTGATCTTAGCCCAGACCAGTTCAACACCTACGAGGATTATGCTGACGCTTTGGCGGAGTATAAGGCGGAGGAGTTGCTCGCCAGACGGGAAACCGCCAGGCAGCATCAGGACTTGCTCGAACATTACCACGACCGTGAGGAAGCGGCGCGGGATCGGTACGACGACTTTGAACAAGTCGCCTACAACCCCAAGCTATCCATCACGGACGCGATGGCGCAAAGCATCCAAGCCTCGGACAACGGCCCAGACGTACTCTACTATCTCGGCTCGAACCCCAAGGAAGCGGATCGCATTGCCCGACTGTCTCCCATCTTGCAGGCAAAAGAGATCGGAAAACTTGAAGCCGGTATGGCATCAAGCCCGCCGGTTAGAAAGACTTCAACCGCCCCGGCACCGATTGCACCTGTCACTGCCCGCGCCGCTAATGCGCCCATGTACGACACCACCGACCCTCGTTCTACGAAGTCGATGAGTACGTCAGAATGGATCGAAGCGGAACGGCGGCGGCAGATCAAAAAGTACGAGGCACAACGCAACCGCTAACTTAGGAATACATCTATGTCTAACTCGATCCTTACTATCGACATGATCACGCGGAAGGCTCTGGAAATCCTGGAGAACAACCTCGTGCTTACCCGCAACGTCAACCGCCAGTACGACGACAGCTTTGCTGTTGAAGGCGCGAAGATCGGCTCCACCCTCCGCATCCGTCTGCCGGATCGCGCCCTCGTCACGGACGGCGCTGCCCTTCAGGTGCAGGATGACAACGAGCAGTTCACCACGCTGACGGTTGCTAACCAGAAGCACATCGGCGTGAACTTCACGACCGCTGAACTGACGATGCAGCTTGATGATTTCGCCGAGCGCGTTCTCAAGCCGCGTATCTCGCAGCTTGCTTCGAGCATCGACGCTGACGTTGCCAATGCGTTCAAGACCATTGGTAACTCGGTTGGTACCCCCGGCACGACGCCAGCCACTTCGGCAGTCCTTCTTGCTGCACAGCAGAAGCTGAACGAAAACGCTGCTGTCATGTCGCCGCGCTACGCGACGGTCAACCCGGCTGCAAACGCTGGCCTGGTTGAAGGCATGAAGGGCTTGTTTAACCCGACCGATACGGTCAGCAAGCAGTTCAAGAACGGCATGATGGGTACGGGCGTGCTTGGTTTCGACGAAATCAATATGTCGCAGTCGATCAAGCAGTTCACCACCGGCACCCGCGCCGCTACAGGCACGGTTACCGGCGCTGCCGTAACGTCGGAAGGCGCTACCACGCTGACGCTGACTGTCGGTTCGGGCGAAACCATCCTCCCCGGCGATGTGTTCACGATTGCTGACTGCTTTGCCGTCAACCCGCAGACCCGTGAAAGCACCGGCTCGCTGTTCCAGTTCGTTGCGCTGTCGTCCTCGACCGCGACCACGACTGCTACCGTGACCGTGGCCGCGATCTACTCGGCTGCTCATGCACTCGCCACTGTCAGCACTCTGCCTGCTAACGCTAAGGCAGTCGTGTTCGTCGGCGCGGCTTCGTCGCAGTACGCCCAGAACCTTGTGTACCACAAGGACGCGATCACCTTCGCCACTGCCGATCTCCTGCTCCCGCAGGGCGTCGATATGGCATCGCGTCAGGTTCACAACGGCATCAGCCTGCGCATTGTTCGTCAGTACGACATCAACAATGACCGTATGCCTTGCCGTATTGACGTTCTGTACGGCTTCAGCACGATCCGTCCGCAGATGGCTTGCCGCATCTGGGGCTAACCTAATCGGCCCCCGGTTCGCTGGGGGCCACTTTTTTTGAAAGGAATATACTATGGCAATTCCCAATGGCGCTGGCGGCTATCAGGTCGGCGATGGCAACGCTAATGAAATCCTGTTTGCGCCTTCGGCTATCCCGACCGCGTACACTGCTGGTGTGACCCTGACGACCAACGATTTGGCCGGTGGCCTCGTCGTTTACACGTCGGCAAGCACTGCCAACCTTGTGCTGCCAACGGCTGCGCTTACGGATGCTGCTTTCAGCAGCGCCCGCGTTGGTTCGTCGTTTGACGTTTCGCTGGTTGCTACCAGCACGGGCGTCCCGACCATTACGGTTGGTACGGGCTGGACGCTGGTTGGCGTCGGTACGGGTGTCGCATCTAAGAGCGTCCTGTTCCGCGCGGTCAAGACTGGCGACGCAACGTACAACCTGTACCGCATCGCTGGCTAATCGGTTTGCCCCGGCTTCGGTCGGGGCAACCTTTTTAGGAGAAAGACAATGCCAAATACAAAGGCTGTCGGCGTAGCTTACGCCGATCCTGAGTTCGAAAGCGTTTCCGTTACCGGCACGATGAGCGCCGCCTCAGTTGTTTCAACAAACAGCGGCGGCGCGGTTGCATCTAACGCCAGTGCGGGCGTTTACGTTCTCAGCACGGCAATCACTGCCAACACTACCACCACTTCGGCCCCTGTTGGTTCGTTGGGTATCACCACGAACGCTACGGGCAAGGGCAAGCTGTTTTACGCAGACGGCACCAAGTGGCAGTTCATGGCAATCAGCTAATATGATGGCCGGCCTTCGGGCCGTCCATTTTACGAGGGTTTTATGTCTGTCATCTATCTGGTTCATCCGACGCACGGCGCAAAAGTCGCTATCTCAGATGCAGAAGCGAATTATGATGCAATGAGCGGCTGGCAGCGGTATGATATCGATACGTCAACCATATTGGCGGACGATGACGGCGACGACGAGCCTGTCAACGAGATGGCGGCACCTAAGCGGCGTGGACGCCCCCGCGCGAAGCAGGAAGGCTAACCAATGACGACTGCCGGAGACATCATCAACGGGTCGCTGCGACTTCTGGGTGTTCTGGCAGAAGGCGAAGTGCCGTCCGCGGAAACATCGCAGGACGCGCTGAACGCGATGAACCAGATGATTGATAGCTGGAACACTGAGCGTTTGGCGGTGTTCTCCACGCAGGATCAGATGTTCACATGGCCATCGGGAGTGCTGTCGCGCACGCTGGGGCCATCAGGTAACTTCGTCGGTAGCCGCCCGGTGTTGCTCGAAGACAGCACCTACTTCCGCGACCCAGGCACGGGCGTCAGCTACGGCATCAAGTTCATCAACCAGCAGCAGTACAACGGTATTGCGGTCAAGACGGTCACCTCTACCTTCCCGCAGGTTATCTTCGTCAACATGACGTTCCCCGACATTGAAATGTACATCTACCCGCGCCCAACGCGCGATCTGGAATGGCATTTCATCTCTGTCGAAGAACTGACGCAGCCTGCAACGCTGGCTACCCAATTGCACTTCCCGCCAGGATATCTGCGCGCTTTTCGGTATAATCTTGCCACGGAAATGTCGCCTGAGTTTGGTATGGAACCATCCTCACAGGTCATGCGTATTGCTATGACCAGCAAGCGCAACCTCAAGCGCATCAACAACCCTGACGACATCATGTCCATGCCGTACAGCCTTGTGGCGTCGCGGCAGCGGTTTAACGTCTATGCGGGTAACTACTGATGAAAACGCCGATCTTAGGGTCGGCGTATGTCGCTCGAAGCGTCAACGCCGCCGACAATCGAATGGTCAATATTTTTCCGGAAGTTGTTCCGGAGGGCGGCAAAGAGCCTGCGTTCCTTCAGCGTGCGCCGGGGCTGACTTTGTTGGCTACTCTCGGCGTTGGCCCTGTCCGTGGACTGTGGCAGTTTGGCGACTACGGCTACGCTGTGTCGGGCAATACGCTGTATCAGATCAACAGCAGTTGGGTTGCAGTTGCCAAAGGCGCGATAGCAGGTGCAGGGCCGGTTAGCATGGCCGACAACGGCACACAGCTATTCATCGCCGCCGATCCGCTGGGCTATATTTATAACTCTAATACCGATGTGTTTCAGCAAATCACAGACCCAGATTTCCCCGGCGCGGTGACGGTCGGGTACATCGACGGCTATTTTGTGTTCAACGAACCCAACAGCCAGAAGATTTGGGTGACGCAGTTGCTCGACGGCACCAGCATTGACCCGCTGGAGTTTGCCAGCGCCGAAGGCAACCCCGACAACGTGGTGGCGGTCTTTGTCGATCACCGCGAAGTCTGGGTGTTTGGCACCAACTCGACTGAAGTTTGGTATGACGCAGGGCTGCTCGACTTTCCGCTGGCACGCATCCAAGGTGCGTTCAACGAACTTGGTTGCGCTTCGCCGCACAGCATCGCCAAGATGGACAACCAGATTTACTGGCTGGGCAAGGACGCCCGCGGGCAGGGCATGGTTTTCCGCGCGTCGGGTTACATCGGCCAGCGCGTGTCCACGCACGCTATCGAATGGCAGATGCAGGAATACGCCAACATCGGCGACGCTGTGGGCTACACCTACCAGCAGGACGGCCACAGCTTCTATGTGCTGAACTTCCCATCAGCTGATACGACGTGGGTGTTTGACGTGGCAACGGGCGCATGGCACGAACGCGCGGCCTTTGCCAACGGCGATTTTAACCGCCACCGCGCCAACAGCCAGATGTTCTTCAACGCCACAAACGCTGTTGGTGACTACCAGAACGGCAAACTCTACAAGTTTGACCTTGAGGTGTACGCCGACGACGGCCAGCCGCAGAAGTGGCTGCGGTCGTGGCGGGCGTTGCCAACCGGCGCTAACAACCTGACACGCACCATCCAGCACGCCATGCAGCTAGACTGCGAAACAGGCGTGGGGCTGAACACCGGACAAGGCAGCAACCCGCAAGTCATGCTGCGCTTCTCTGATGATGGTGGGCATACCTGGTCGAACGAGCATTGGAAGTCGATGGGGGCGATTGGCGAATACGGCAATCGTACGATCTGGCGGCGTCTTGGCGCGACGATGAAGATTCGTGACCGGGTGTACGAGGTGTCGGGTACTGATCCGGTGCGCATCTACATCATGGGCGCTGAGTTGGCCTTGAGCGGGACGCGAGCCTAATGGCACTTGCGCCGATCAACCCTACGCAGCTTACACCACCGCGCGTCGCGTTGATCGACGACCGCAGCGGTGCGATCAGCCGTGAGTGGTATCGGTTCTTTCTGTCGCTGCTGACGGCTACGCAGACCAACCAATCTGAGACGGAACTCTCGCCCGACACGTCGTCGCTGCTGGCATCCTATGACGCCATGCTGGCCGAGCTTGCGCAGGCGACAGAGACGCAGCCCGACTGTTGCGTGTCTGGTGAAGCGGTCTTGGCAAGCGATATTCAGGCGTTAGCGGTTACATCGCCCAGCGCGTCAATAGCTGCCTTAGCGGTTGTACAGAGCGAAGTACAGGCGTTGGCCTTGTCGCCACCGCCGCTTGATGAGTTAGCTATACGGGCGTTGAACCCATCCTCGACAGCACCGGTCACCAAGACCGCTGACTTCACGGTCGCGTACAACGAAACGTGGATCATCAATAACAAGTCTGGATCGACTTGCACCGTCACGCTGCCGTCCGCCGCAACGTACTCTGGCCGGTATCTTACGTTCCAGAACAACCAAGCCCAGAACCTTGTCTCTGCATCCAGTAACGTCGTGCCGCAGGGCGGCGGCGCAGCCGGGACTGCTATTTTGACTGATGTGTCTGGTAACTGGGCTACCCTAGTGTCAAACGGCACAGATTGGGTTATTATGCAAGCCGCTTCGTTTAACAATTTGCTGTATTAAGGAACCCGATATGGCCGTGAACATCAGCAATATCATCCCCGCCAAGACGGCGGAAGCTACGCAAGTCACGCAGTACACGTCGAACGGCGTGCAGACGATCATCGACAAGTTCACGGCGACGAACTACAGCGCCTCGGCTGCAACGATCAGCGTTAACCTGATAACGGCTGCTGGCAGCGCGGGCAACGACAACTTGATCGTCAAGACCAAAACGCTTCAGCCCGCCGAGACGTACACGTTTCCGGAACTGGTCGGCCACGTCCTGCCCAACAATGGCTTCATCTCCACAATCGCTGGCACGGCGTCGGCTATCAACATCCGCGCCTCGGGGCGTCTGGTTAGCTGATGTTGGCGCGCGCCAACTCTCAGGCGGCTTTGGTTTCGTTTACGGAAGCCGACGTTGAAAAGTTAGAGACGGCTTTTCTTGCCCAAGAGCAGGCCGAATGCCCCGTGCAACATCATTTTGGCCCCGGCGTTTACATCCGCGAAGTCGTGTTGCCGACCGGCGCGTATGTCATTGGCCATCGCCACAAAACGCCGCACGTCAACATCATGTTGGAGGGGCAAATTACTCTATTCAACCAAGATGGAACTCGGACTGAGTTGACCGCACCGCAGACTTTTGTCGGCGGCGCGGGGCGCAAGATTGCGTATATCAACGAAAAGGTACGTTGGCAGAACATATACGCAACCAACGAAACAAACGTAGAGACATTAGAAGCGCAGCTTTTGGATAAAAGCCTTGCGTTTGAAGAATCTCAAAAAGCTAACGGCTTTTTTCTAACCCATGACCCCAGCGCCGACCAAGAAGATTTTATAGAAGCTATTGCTGCGTTTGGGTTTGACCCTGACACAGTGTGGGCAATTTCGGACGATGAAAGCGACCAAATTCCGTTGCCGCACGGCGGCTACAAAATGATGGTAGCTACATCACCGATCCACGGCAAAGGTGTATTTGCTACCGGCGACATCGCCGCGCATGAACTTATTGCCCCCGCTCGGTTGGACGGCAAACGCACGCCAGCAGGCAGATTTACCAACCATTCTAAGACGCCAAACGCAGAGATGGTAAAAAGCAAAAATGGTGATATATATTTGTTCTCGACCCAGTCGATTTTAGGTTGCAAAGGTAGTAACGTCGGCGCGGAAATCACGATAGATTACAGACAGGCTTTAGCTTTGTCGGCAGGAGTTGAATGAGATGTCAGCGGTAGCAGCAGCAGTAATTGGTTCCGCGGTTATCGGCGGCGTTGTGGCGGCAAGTTCGGCCAGCAAGGCAGCTAAAGCGCAGCAGGAAGCGGCGAAGCAGGCGCAACAGACTGCCGAAAGTACGTTTGATAAGCAAGCTGCACTACAAGAACCGTTTCGTCAGGGTGGTTTGACTGCTCAAAGCGAGATTATGCAGTTGCTGGGTATCGGCGGCGACAAGACCGCTGAAGGCTACGGCAGTCTGGCCAAGCCGTTTGGGTCTGACCAGTTTCAGCAAGACCCAGGTTACGCCTTTCGCCAGTCGGAAGGCATGAAGGCGTTGGAGCGGTCGGCAGCGGCGCGCGGCGGTCTGCTGTCAGGTGGCACGCTGAAGGGCATCCAGCGGTTCGGACAGGACTTGGCCAGCCAAGAGTATGGCAACGCCTTCAACCGCTACCAGGTTGAACGATCTGCGCGGCTGAACCCGCTTCAGTCGCTGATGGGTTCTGGTCAGTCTGCGACTAACGTAACCACAAGCGCGGCAGGGCAAGAAGGTCAGAACATTGCAAATGCCCAGTATGGCGCAGGGCAAGCCCGCGCGTCTGGTTACATCGGCGTCGGCAACGCGATCAATCAAGGTCTTGGGGCTGTCGGAGGTTACTTTGCTAATCAGCCGCTGCAAAACGCCATGGTTGACTACTATAAGGCTGGCGCTCCCGGCGGGTTCCCGGGCCGCGGTTAACAAGGACAAACGCGATGGCTAATCAGATGGTTGCTCTCCAGGCTCGCGGGCCTCAGTTGCCCGATATGGGCGCGCTTACCACGCGCTTTGGCAATATGATGGCACAGCAGCAAGTCGCCAACCGTCAAGCCGCCGCCGCGCAGCAGTCGGCAGACTTTGCGCGCGCGGAAGAAGGACGCAAAGCGGCATTGCAGCCAGCGGCGTTGGCAAAAGGAGCCGCCGAAGCTACCGCGGAAGAACTTAAAACCGGGCAGTTATTTAACCAGGCTATCTATACCGCTGCGGCCAACGCTAATTCACCAGATGATTTTATGGCGTTTGCGCAACGCATAGCCGCAGCACCTCAATTTCAAAACAAAACGTTTTTTGGTGGGCTACAAGAAGTCGTGGCGTCTATACCCGCCGACCCCGCAAAGTTTCCAGATTGGCAAAAGCAAACTGGTCTTAAAAGTATTGAAGTAGCTAAACGGTACGAACAAAAGCTTCTGACGCAAAAGACCGGAACCGAAGAACGCATCATATCTATTCCGGCTTACGGCGGTGCGGCGACTGAAGTGCCTGGGTCGCGTTTCGATACGGCGCAGGACATTCAGTACGTCAAGGGCGAGGATGGTTCCGTCAGGGCTATGCCTAAGAATATGCCTGGTACAGGCGGGTTCAATGCGCCTGCGCCTGCGCCTGCGTCCCCTGCGGCTGGTCTTGTTGGCGGCGCTCGCGGCGGTGCGCTTGGCCCAAGCATCGAACAGGCCGCGCAGCGACTCAGCCCCGGCCTTGTTGTCAGCGGGCGGGCGCGCACGCCTGAGCGTAATGCTCAGGTTGGTGGTGTGCCTGACAGCTTTCATAAAACCGACAACGCCCGCGACTTTCAGCCGGGTAAGGGTCAGACGCTTACAGGCCTGTACAACAGCTTGGCTCCGCTCAAAGCGCAGGGCTTTGATGTCATCAAAGAACGCAACCACGTCCACGTCGAGCCTTCGCCGGGTAAAGCGCCCGCCCCTCGCGGCGGTGCGGGCGGCTTGCAGTTCGGCCAGGTTGTGCCGGGTATGGAAGGCGGCAGGGCAAAGGCTAAAGATTTGACCGTGTCTGAGCAGACGGCGTCTTACAACATCAAGCGTCTGTTGCGTGGGGCGGACGCAATTAAAAAAGCCGTGGGGCGCACACCGGGAGCAAACGTGCCTAGCGCCACAGAAGCCGCCGTTGGAAGTCTGCCGTTTATTTCAAAAGCCGTCAATTTTACACGCGGCGAAGATCGTCAGATCGTTGCGGCGGCGCAGCGGGATGTGCTGGACGCGCTGCTGTATCTTGCCACTGGCGCAGCGTACAACAAAGAGCAGTTGGAAGGGCAGATGGAGTCGTACATCCCCGCGTATTCCGACGAGCCTGGGGCTATCGAGTCCAAGCGCGAGCGTTTGGCGCAACTCGTCACCGACGCTAAAACCCGCGCTGGACGCGGGTGGACACCGGAGTTGGACAAAGCGGCTAGTACGCTGTTTGGTAAGCAGACGCCTGTTAAGACGCCTGCTACAACGGGCCGCAAAACACCTACGGGCGTTGACACTAACAACCCGCTTTTGAAAGGCTAAGGCATGGCCACCGCGGCGGAAATTCTCAACGACCCTAACTACATCAATGCTAACGCGGCTACAAAGAAGGCAATCTTTGACCGCCGCATTGCTGTGCTTCCTGAATACCGGAACGCAAACCCGGCGACGCAGACGCAGATACAGACGCGGTTTGGCATTTCAGGGCCGAAGATATCTCGGACAGAGGCAACGCTGTCTGGGTTTGGCCGTGGCTTGAAAACTGCAACCGAGAATATCCAAAGCGTAGACCCGCTGTCGCTTTTGATGGATGCCACTGGTTTCGGCGCTGAAGGCCGCAAAGCGTTGGGGGCTAAAACGGCGGCTATTGCCCAACAGGCGCAACAGTCGCGGCCTAACTACTTTGCCGGGGGTGAGATTGCTGGCGAACTTGCGCCTGCGCTGGCCGCAGGGGGTTTGGGCGGCGCGGCGTTGCGGGGCGTCGGCGGCGCTTTGGCGCGTGTGGCTCCCCGCGCAGGCGGCGTTGTGCAGCGCGTAGGTACGGCTATGCAAACCGGCGGCATCGGCGCGGGGCGCACGGCGGCGCAGACCGCAGCGATGACGAGGGGCGCGCGTGCGGGGCGTCTTGCAGAACGTGTGGCGGGCGGCGCTATTGCTGGCGGCGCTGGCGCGGCGTTGACCGACCAGGATGTAACGACCGGGGCTGCGTTCGGTGGCGGTCTGCCTGTCATGGCATCGGTGTTAAAGCGCGTAGGCGGGGCTGTGCCTGACTTGGTCAAACTGCCAACGCTAAACGCGGCCAAGATAATTCGAGAGACGTTGGGTAACAACGTCGAAGCAGCTAAAGCCGCGCTCAGGGGTCTGTCTCCTGACGACCGGCGCATTGCAGAACAGGTAATGCTTGAGGCTGGCGTTAAAGATGATGCGTTCTATGGCCTGGGCAAAATGGCGCAGGAAAGATTTAAGCAAGGCGAACGGCCCATTAGGGAAACGCTGGAAAGCCAAGCCGCCGCCCGCGAAGCACGCTTGGCTGCGGCAGGCGGTGGCCCTACGGCAACTGCAACCCGGTCGGCTGCTGAAACCGGGCGGCGCGACGTGTCAGCCGCTACTGGCCCAATGCGCGAAACTGCCTTGGAGCGCGCTAATATTGCAGGGCGTGAAGTGCCACAGGCAGAACAGTTGGCTGCGCAAGCCCGCGCAAGGGCTGAACAGGAGTCTGGTTTGGCGCGCCGCATGACGTTTGGCGCAGAGCGCGCCGAAACGCGGCTTGGCCAAGCAGATGACTTGGGGGATGTGTTTGACCCCGCCGCCGTTGCCCGCGAGCGTGGGCTTGCGGGGACCATGACGCAGCGCGGCGAACAGGCCGCGTTGGGCGCTATCGGTTCGCGTCAGGCCGCGCGTGACATGGAAGATTACGTCGCTGATCTGGCCGCGCAGGGTATGCAGCCATTGCAGGTTTCGCCTATCGTGCAGCAGATTCGCAGCATGGCGGGGCAACCTGGCACACGCGCTGACGATCTTCAGCGCGGGACGCTGACAAAGTTAGCTGACCAGTTAGAAGGTTTGGCTGACCCGAACGGCGTCATTGACGCGCGCGATCTTTACCAACTTCGCAAGACCGGCGTAAACGACATTGTAGATCGTTTGCTTGGCGGCGCGCAACCGTCGTCAGGCACGAAAGAGCGCGCGGCGGCGCTGATGACTAGCATTCGTCCGATGATTGACCAAGCTATTGAAGGCGCTGGCGGCACTGGATGGAAAGACTATCTTAATCGAACTCGGAGCGGTTTTGAAGCTGTCAACCGGCAAGAGTTGGGCGGCAAAGCCGCGCAAATGGCCAAGGAAAGCCCGAATGAGTTTATCGCACTAATGCGCGGTGAACGCCCGAAGGTAGTTGAAGATATCATGGGTACGGGCCAGTATGACATCGGCGGAATGGCGTTGGCCGATCCGCAACGGTATCAGGCGCTAACGCAATCTGCTGGCGAATTGAATACGCTGAACCGCATGGGTGCGTTGCGTTCGGCGGGAACAGGCCGCGCGGGGGATATCTTGTTCAACGCGCAACCTAACATAGTCAAAAGAGGTGTAATGCGGGCGGCGCTTGCGCCGTTCCCTTCCGTTCGTATTGCCGCGGAAGGTGCTTTAGGCGCTGAACGCGCTGCGGTGTCGCCGTTCACACAGCGAAATATCGCGGAGGCATACGCCAGTGGCCCGAATATGCTGGCGCTGATGAACCAGTATCCAACTTCCATGCGGGCATCAGAAATGATCAGCCAGCTATCGCCGGAGACGCGGAACGCGCTTGCGCAGCTACTGCGCAGCGGTACGTTCAAGCTGAACCAGCCCTCAGAATAACCAAAAGTAGTGGAGTACATCATGGCCGAAATCGACGAAACGAAAGCGCGATTGCAGACCCATGAGGAAGTGTGTGCGCTGCGCTACGACGGTCTGTGCGCCAGGCTAAAACGCCTCGAAGGCGTCGGCATTGCCGTCGCTGGGTTCATCATCGCCATGCTGTTGACGATCATTCTGAAGATAAGCTGAAATGCCAAATCAACACACTGATCTCGCGGCTATCGACGCCGAGCGGATCGCCGTGTGGGAGGCTTGCGGTCGCAATCAGCAAGCCACTGCTGACAAACTAAACTGTACGCGCAGCGCAATTCAAAAGGCCCTCAAGCGCACTTTTGGCGCTGACTTTGTGACTGCCAGTTTGGCGCATCAAGCAACAGTTGCCGAGCCTCTGCCACCGTCAGATTTGCCGTTCAACGAACGACTGGCGACGATGAAGGTGCGGAACAATCTTCGCATCAACCACGCCCGTGCGGCGTCGTGGCAGAACGTGCGGGTGCCAATCTCTGGGCCATACGGCATCTGCTGGTTTGGCGATCCGCACCTTGACGATCCGTTCTGCGACCTCGACAGCGTTGAACGCCATGCTCGCATCTGCGCCGAGACCGAGGGCATGTATGGCGCGAACGGCGGCGATTCCATCAACAACTGGGTCGGTCGGCTTGAACGGCTCTATGGCGAGCAATCGGCTACGGTGTCCGAAGGATGGGAGCTAGTCGAGTGGCTGCTGAAAGATTTGGGTGTCCGATGGTTGGTATGGCTGCTCGGGAACCACGACACTTGGAACACCGGGAAAAGAATCTTCGAAGGGCTGAACACCAACCGCATTTTGATGCGAGACTGGGACGCCAAACTAAAGCTGATGTCGCCAGACGGCGCAGACACTACGGTATGGGCGCGGCACAACTTCAAAGGTAGTTCGATCTACAACGAACTGCATGGCCTGAAGCGCGCCGCCATGATGGACGAACACGCCGACATTTACGCCGCGTTTCATATCCATACGTTCGCCACCGGCAACGTCGAACTACCCGGCGGTCGTCGCGCTTGCCTTGTGCGGGCAAGAGGGTATAAGGACGCCGACGATTACGCCCTCAAAGGCCAGTTCACGGAGCAACGTGATGGACAGTCTGTCGTGACAATCGTGACGCCGCGTGTCGGCCAGCGCCCGCTGATACAGGCGTTCGACAACGTCGAGATGGCGGCGGACTTCCTGACGTTCCTGCGGCAGAAGGAATAGCTCATGAGCATCGTTCTCGGCCCACGCTCGCTATCCCGGTTGCAAGACGTTCACCCTGATCTGGTGCGCGTCGTAAAGCGCGCGGCGGCGATGTCTGACCTAGACTTCACAGTATTGGAGGGACGGCGAACGCTGGCGCGGCAACAGGTGCTAATGAAGAACGGTGCCACCAAGACGTTGAACAGCCGCCACCTGACCGGCCATGCCGTCGATCTTGCGCCAATGGTGGGCGATGGCGTATCGTGGGACTGGCCGCTGTATCACCGGCTGGCCAAGATCATAAAGGCCGCTGCTGTGGCCGAGAATGTCCCGCTCACTTGGGGCGGTGACTGGCGAACTTTCAAGGACGGCCCGCACTGGGAACTGCCTTGGAAGCAATACCCGAAAGGAACCTAATATGTCTGTTGTAAACTTTGTTCTAGCCCGACTCAAAGAGCCATCGACCTACGCTGGCCTGTCTGGCCTTGCACTGGCCCTCGGCGTCTCTGGCGAACTGTACAGTGCCGCATCGGCGGCGCTTGCTGCCATTGCTGGCCTGGTTGCCGTTGTCTTGGCTGATCCCGCCAAGTGATTAAGTTTCTGTCGTCCCTGCTGTCGCTTATCGAACGGGCGTTTGCCTATTTCGATCAAGAGCGATGGAAGCAGCAGGGACGGCAGGAAGCCCTAAAGGAAGCGGCAGATGTTGTGGAACGCCAGATCGAACTGGGTGAGGCGGCTGTTGCTGTGCCTGATCCTACCCGTGATGAACGGATGCGCAACCGTTTCGACCGTTCCCGTTTCCGTCAATAGCTACTGCTCAATTGCTCGTCCAATCGGGTACGACAGCTTGCTGGATTCGTCGGAGACGCGCAAGGCGATTGAAGCCCACAACAGCCAATGGGTTTGTCTGTGCGAACAAGACTGCCCCGCCAGCGTTCCAGATACCAAATAGCCTTGCCAATCTCCTGCGCCGTAGCGTCCTTGTGACCTGCGCGGCTAAGGTACTTCAGCGCGTTGCCCCGGCAGTAGCCCGCGAACTCCTCCGGCGATAGCTTGGCCTGGAGGTAGTCAATCGTCTCCATGCCGCCGACCTTGTAGTGGTCTGGGTTTACTGCGTCGGTCATGCCGCAAGCCTCGCCATCAGTTCGGTGCGCTCTCGCGCGGATCGCAGCATTGTAAACCGCTGATGCAAACGCCTGACGATGGACGGGCGCTGCTGCGCTTCCATCTCAATATCCAGCAGTTCCTTTATTTCTTCCTCAGACAACGTATTCAGCGCCGCCGCCAGTGATCGCCAGTCTACCTTAATCATTCTTCAGTTCCTCCATAGCTATGTCTGACACGGCGCGCTTGTCGTGAAGCGACGCCCAGATGCGTTCGTCAATCGTTTTATCGGTTAGCATGATGTAAACCCAGACCGCATGGGGTTGCCCGCCGCGGTGTAGCCGCCCGACTGTCTGCTCGTACAACTCCAGCGACCACGGCAGCGACACGAACACCATATGGCAACCGCCGTGCTGTAGGTTCAGGCCGTGGCCTGCGGACTTGGGGTGGATCAGCAGCAGTTCGATCTTGCCCGCGTTCCAGCGCGCGATGGCGTCTGGCTCGTCAATCGTCGCGGCGTGGGGGAACCGGCGCTTCAGTTCGGCCAGTTCTTCCTGGTAGTTGTAGACGACGATGGTGTTGGCGCGCTGGTTCTCGTCCAGCAGTTCGGCCAGCCGGTCAAACTTGTGGTCGCTGAACCAAATCGACTTGTCGCCCGCCTCGCGGTTGTAGACAAACCCCGACGCCATCTGTTGCAGCTTGGTCGTCACCGACGCGGCGTTCTGGGCTATCACCCGGTCATCGCCGAACTTGACCACATAGTCGCGCTTCATCTTCTCATAGGGCGCACGATCCACAAACGTGGTGCGCACCTCGACGACGTTGCACGGCGGCAGTTTGTCCTTGTAGTCGCCGGGGTCTAGCACGAACGTCGCGGGCTTGATCCGCGCCATCACCTGTTCCAGCGCGCCGGGCGCCGGAACCCACTGGCCAAAGTCGCGGTTGATGCAGATGAAATACTGCTGCATGAACGCGCCCTTGGCGCGGCCCAGCAGCGGCTGGTCGATTATCTTGCACTGGCCGAAGACATCCTCCAGTCCGTTCGACGTGAACGAGCCGGTCAGACCCCAGCGCACCTTGACCGGCTCCAACAGCTTCTCCAGCGCCTTGAAGCGTTTGCCGCTGGGGTTCTTCAGCCGCGTCAGTTCGTCGAACACAATGCCGTCAAAGCCCGACAGGTCGGTCAGCTTATCCAGGTTGTCGTAGTTGGTGACGACCACAGACGCGGCGCTGTCAAGCGCCGCTTTACGCTGCGCAGGCGTACCCACGGCCAGCGCCGGGGTGATGCGCGACCACAGCGGTGCTTCGACCGGCCACACGTCGGTACAGACGCGCTTGGGTGCGACCACCAGCCACCGCTTGACGCGCCCGTCGTCTAGCATCGCCTGCATGGCCGTCAGCGTGATTGCGGTCTTGCCCGCGCCGACCGGCGCGAGGATCATGGCGCGGTCACGCTCGTACAGAAAGTCTGCCGCGTCGTCTTGGTAAGGGCGCAGTCTCAGGCCCATTGGGCTACCATCGCCGCAGCAATACCAGCATAAGTTTCGCTGCGGATTTTCCAACGGTATTCGCTTGGCGGCAAACGGTTTTGGCCGCTGTCGGTTTGATTCGCCCACCGCTTCTTGCCGTTGGCAATCCGCGGCTCAACCACGGCAGTCGGCGTCAGCAACGGCAAATTCTTTAGCCAGAGGCACGTCGATTTGCTGGCGTCATGGCCAAACTGCCACGGCTGGATCGTCTGGTCGGCCTTGCGGATGCGGGTGCCGATGCAGCCAATGGGGTTTTCTAGCGCGATGCGCGGGATATGGGCGTCCAGCAAGAACTGCACGAACTTCAGTGCATCTTCGGTCATCTGCGCCCGCTCAGGGCGGCGCTTGTTCCAATGCAAACCGCTAGAACAAAGGTAGGTGCATGGCGGATGCGCGACCATCAAGTCCCAGCCATCGTTGATGATGTCCGTAACATCACCTTGATAGTGCGGCCCCGGCACGTCTGTTGGCAGCAGATCACACGACAACGCGTCATGTCCCGCAGCGCGGAACGCATCCCGCACGGTGCCGCTGTATTCGCAAGCCACTAAAACTTTCATGCCGCCCATGCGTCCACATCCTCTTTCGACCACAGCACGGCGTAACGCTGATTCGTCGCGGCCATTTGCTCGGCAAATATCTCTTGCAGCGGCGACAGCCGCCCGCCGGGCTTCTTCAGTTCGACAAACCATGTCTCGCCGTTCGGCAAGCAGGCAATGCGGTCAGACACGCCGCGCAGCGTTATACTGCGGAACTTGTAGCTGTACCCGCCCAACGCCTTCACGCGCTTCACGAAGTAGGCTTCGATTTCTTTTTCGGTCATGGCGGCACCCTACAAGGCCAAACAATGTGTTGCAAGCCGCACACAAAAAGAAACCCCCGTCGTGCAGTGAGGCACGCCGGGGGTTTCATCGGTAACCGCGCTAATTGGGGATACGCAGCTACCGAATTCCTACTACCTTTTTGTCGTGCGCTGCAACAGGTTCGACCGCCCGACGCAAAGCCGACTTGGACAGCGACGCCGCTATAGCCGGCGCGGCGATGACGTGCCGTTTCGTCTGGTGCTCCACCGACGCCAACCGCCCGCAATCGACCCAGCCAGCCTCCTTGAAGGCGTGCAACAGCGCCGCCTGCGGCACCTTCACGCCCGCCGGAACATGGCCCTGCGAGGCCATCAGGTCGCACAGCTTATGGAACGGCCCGCCGACAACGCCTGACGCGAACGGCCCGATCCGCTGGCGCATCATATCGACGAGGAAACTCTCGGCGACGCTCATGCCCTGCTCGACCATGTTGATTTTCCACTCGGTGATCGGCGGTGCGGCGGCGGGGTTAAACGCCTCAACCTGGCGTTGCCACATCCACGCCGCGATCAGTTCGTACCCGCCGTTCTTGTACCACCTGTACAGCTTCTGCGCGTCGTCTGGGTTCATGCGCGACGCGCGCGACCAGACGCAGAACCAGCGGCGGTCTTGCGTCGGCAGCGTGATCGGCAACGTGTCGTTCGAGAACGCGATGACTTGCAGCCGGTTCAGCATCTCGTAGGGGTGCAGCCCCTTGCGGTTGATGACCAGCGTCTCGGGCGGCGCGGCAATGATAGGCTTCAGCTTGTTGGCCATCGCGCGACGCTCCCGCGCCTCCGCCTCGCGCAACTCGTTCAGGATGACCACCTCGGCTTCTAGGTTGTAGCCCCACTGGCTGTTGATCTCGCCCGTCTCCATGATCGAACGGTTGTGCTGATGCACGCCGCCAATGGCCCACAGGAACGGTGCCCACAGGGTATCTTTGCCGCAGCCCTCGTCGCCGCCGTGCAGCACGGCGTGGTTGATCTTGACATTCGCGTGCTGGACTTTGTGCGCCATCACATTCCAGACGTGTTCCAAGGAATTTGGGTCTGGGATCAGATTGCGGCAGTGATCCAGCCACGGCGCGATCTGGTCGTCTGACACCCGCAAGTAGGTACCCATGTCGGGACGCATATTGATCCAGCGGTTGCCATAGACCAGCCCGTCACGGGCAACCAATACATCCTCGCCCGCGGCGTAGGTCATGCCCAGCAGAGCCTTGGCCCCAAACTCCTGCCGCCGCTCGTCGAAGTAATTCGACGCCGGTATCTGCCGCTTATTGTTGTGGACAGACCGGCAGTCAACGTGCCTGAACAGCGCGTTAAATACCGGGCGCGACACCTCGCGCCGCGTCATCATGTCGAAGTAGCTGTCGTCAGACTGGACGTAAGCGAAGCGGGCAAACCACTCGCTCTTTTCCAGCCGTCCAGCTTCCTTGCGCTCGACCTCGCGGACGACTGTTGCGGCCTGATCTGGGTACGCCGTGGTCGGCGAAATCTTCTCGGCCATCTGCTTCATGCGCTCGGCGATCAGTTCGTCCCGCAGCCCCGGCGTGGCGGTCGGCCCTTTGTTGGCCGACACCCATTCCAGAAACGCGCTGCTGGTCAGGTCTTGGCAGTGACCGTGGTAGCAGCAGTACGACCGATCCAGAGGCTTGTAGCGCCCCTCGATGCTGCCGTCCGTGTGCTGCTCATGGTTCGGACAGATGACGCTGCACCAGCCCTCGTTGTTGACCCGCGACAGCACCATGTTGTTGTCCGACAGCCACGCCAGCACGTTGTCCATACCAGTGTCGCGTATCTTGATGCTCTTGATCTCGGCAGTGTCCGCCTCGGGCGGCTCGACGCCCAGCGCCCCGCAGATGTCGTCCAGGTCATACTCGCGCTCGGGGTGGAACTCAACCAGCCGCGCCTCGAAGTTGTTGCGGCCCTTCTTCAAGTTAACGCTGCCAGGGATGCGGCAGTTGCGGACGGCGTTGGTAGCGCCGGGGTCGGTGTAGCCCGCCTCGGCAATGGCCGTGATCGCCGCGGTAAACTCAGCCTTGGTCGGCTGGTTGGCAAAGGCGTAGCCCCACTGGAATGACCCGTCCGACGTTTCCATGATCCATGTCGGGTCAAGCGGCGGCGTTTTGGACTTGGTGCCAATGTCGTCCAGCATCATAAACAGGACAAACTCGACGTTCTCCGACTTGGCGGACGGCTTACCATCCGCAAAGCGTTCAACAATGAACGACCCCGTGTTGACGTACCAAGCATCCCCCGGCTTGATGTTGGCCTTGGCGGGCAGGAACGCCGGGAACGACGCCTTGGGGACGCCATCGCCGTGGTAGATCATCTGGCCGTCAGCAAGCGCAGGCTTCTGACGCAACAGCAGCGCCGTCTCGCCTGTCTCGGTGGACAGTTTGGTGACGTATTCGAGAAATTTAGTGCGATCCTCACTCATCGCGATTCCTTCCTATTTTCCGTATCGGGTCATGACCGCGACTTCCGCGTTCAGCGGCAGTCCTGCGGCCCACATGGGCGGCGTACACATAGTTTTTACTAGCGCCACGGCAGCGGTGTCGGCTTGCGCGGCTTCGACTTCCAGCACGATCTCGTCGTGGACGTGCAGCACAGTCTCCAATCCCTCCGCCTCCAGCCGTCGCAGCGCGTAGCGCAGCAAATCATTGGCAATGGCCTGTGTGATGTTTTCGCAGGCCAGTCCGCGCCACAGGCGGGCGCGGGGCCATTCCTTTGCGTCGGCAGCAGGCTTCCAAGCCGCCTTCGCGTAGGTGATGTTGCCCTCCTCATCGAAGCGGGCGAAAGGATAGCATAGCACACGGCCTGACGGCAGGGCATACCAAAGATGCTGCTTGTCAAACAAATACGTCACGCGCCCCGCGGTAAACTCATGGTGCGGGTTGCGCATCGCGGCCATGTACGACCGCTCCAGCCCCGACCAGTAAGTCTGCGCCCACGGGTTCGCCCTGCGCCAGCCATCGACCATGCGGCGGCTGTCGCTCTCGGCCAACACCACGTTGTAGATGCGGCCCATGCTGGCGAACGCGCCGATCCCGCCCGCAAACCCGCAGGCTAGTTCCTGCACCTTGCCGATCTGGCGCTGATCCTTGTCCACATCGGCGTAGTCAACCTTAAACGTCGCGGCGGCGTTGTGCTTGTACACATCCTCGCCGCGCTCGAAGATGCCCAGCTTGTCCGCGCCGCTGTTGGTGTTCGACGCCCAGGGCGTCACCCGCGCCTCAATCGCAGCCCAGTCGGCCACCACCAGCCGCTTGCCCTCGGGGGCCATCAGCGATGGGCGCAGCATACCCTTCAGCACGTCGGTAATGCGACGCCCAAACTGCGGCACGATCTTGTGACCGCGCACCATCGCCTGCCGTGCTAGTGCAGGGTCTGCGGCGCATCTTCGGGGGAAGTTGTGGACTTGTAGTCCGAATGAACTAGCGCGACCTGTAGCACTGCCACCAGAAAAGACAAACGCTCCTCTAACTCGGTGATCCTCATCATCTGCAAGTGCTGCCGCGCGCGCAAACTTTGCAACTGACGATGCCCATAGGTCGTCCGCACACTGTATGACTTCTGCGACTTCGGCGGGGACTTCATCGGGGTTCTCCTCGGCCAGCGCCAACAGGTTGAAGCGGACGTTCTTGTCAATGGATAGCTTAGGCTCGCCGTCCTTGTAAACGGTCGCCAGCTTAATCGCCTGCGGCCCGACGCGATCCAATACCCACGCCCGCATCTTGGGGCTGCGCACGGACATGACCGCGCCCTGCGTGACTTCCTCAACCGTCTTCTGGATGTCGGCGCTCTCGGCGTCGGAGTATTGCACCGCAGCCAGCGCCAGCGGGCGATCCAGCAGGACGCCGCGGTCGTTGATCCGCTCGTTGGTTTGGTAGTCGGCCAGTTCGTCATCGGACAGCGGCCGCTGCGCCTGGCTGATCGAACGCATGGCCCGGACATCCTGTTCGCAGTAGCGCACCATCTCAGCCATCAGCGCCGGGTCATCCCTGAACCCGCCATCGGCTTGCGGTATGGACAACAGCCTGATCAGTTGTGATCCGCGATGATCCTTCTTCATGGATGCGCCAGCGAACCGCCCGACATCCTCAAGGCTACCCGGCGCGCAGTTGGCGCGGGCTTGTGCTGCGGTGCAGTAGAACTGTTCTAAGGTAAAATCGTTCTGTAGAACGTACCAAAACACCAGACGCTCAAACGCGGCGTTGTGCGCGCGTATCTGGCCAGTGTGTTGGCGCACGGCGACGGGAAACGGCTGGCCTGGCAGCCATGTCTGCACGTCGTCATCGTCGAAGGCGTAGGACATACACAGCACGTCGGTGCTGGCGTGTCTTGCGTAGTTGTAGACGCCAGCAGCCCGCAAATCGCAGCGGCTGCGCGTCTCGAAATCGAGCCATAGGATAGTCATCGGATACCTCACTGCATCCAGCTACTAGCCGGGGTGGCCCAATCCACCCCGGCGTTCACTTACTGGTTACGCGCGGCGACGACGGCGCGGTGCTTCGTCAACTGGCGCGTCGGCTTCCTCGACAGTCTCACCGGCTGAGTCGGCGTCCATGCTGACCCACTTCACAAGGTCGAACACGGGCGTGAAGATGCGACCGTAGGACTTGTGCTGGTAATGCTCTTTCTTCAAGCGCACGACCGGCACCGGCTTGGTCTGATCCTTGTCCACCTGTTCAGCGATGGCCACGGCCAGAGCCTGCACGGCACGCTTGCCGCCGACGCTGGTGACGCTGTAACGGGCCTGAAGACCCTCGTCCTCGCCGTTGGTGCAGGCCAGCGTCATGCCGATCTGCATTTCCCAGCCGCGCTTGGCACCGCCGGGGGCGGGGTCAAGTTCAGGCAGGGGTTCAGCAACGCTGACCATCTTCTCGCCAAGCACTTCGCCGTCGCCCCATGCGATATAGCCGTGGACAAACGAGAACGGATTGATGGCCCACAGGCTATCGTCCTCGACCTCGGTCTGATCGGCACCGAATACCCAGTGGCCGGTCTTGTCCATCTTGAGGATGGCCATGCCGGTTGCGCTGGCCGACGATTCAATCGACCGCAGCGCGGACGACAGGGACTTCACGGACGGCAGATTTGCGCCGCCGAAAACAGATACGTTCGTCATTATATTTCCTTCTACTGGATTTTGGCCATAGCCTTCTTGAGCGTATGGCCGATCTGCAACACCGCCGGTCGGGGGTCATTCCCCGGCGCGAGTGTGTTACCACTGGAGACAGAGACCGTCAGGTCACCTGGCAATTCGATTTTTAACTTCTTCAACGCCTTCTCGGCAACCGCAGGGCTGATCGTCTTGGGTTCGCTCCAAGCTTCCACACCCATGCGCGTCAGGAACGCCTCGGCCTCGGCCTCGTCGGCCCACTGGCGGGTCGCACGCTTTGGCACCAGCTTCCAGTCGCCCACGGGCGCACCTTCCTCTAACATCTGCTGCGCCAGCGCCTGCAATCCCTTAATAAACTCCTCGACCAGCGGCACCTGATCCAGATAGTGCGCGATCTGATCCGCCGGGATGGCGTCCAGCTTGGTCTTCATCAGCCGGTCAACAGCGCCGGTCAGCAACGGACAGACAGGCTTGGCGCTGCACCACTTGCAATGGTCGCCAGCGGCCAGCGGTGCGCCTGGCTTCATGGCGATCTTGACGGCACCGGCTAACTCTTGCTCGAACGCCTTGATGCGCTCCACTGTGGTCACCCACCGCTTGACGCTGGGCGGCTGCACGATGATCAGTTCGACCTCAGTCACGCCATCGAATGCCCATTGCGTTGCTTCCGTCCGCATCGCAGCAGCGGCGTAAAACATCAGTTGCGCGTTTTCGATGACCTCCACGGCGACACCTGATCCGAATTTCCAATCCAATACCACGGCACGATTATCAATGCGGCCAAGTAGATCAGTGCTGCCAAAAACGTCAGGTATAAAAGCACCAAAGCCGACTGTGCTTTCAACAGCATATTCCATCCTTCCGTCTGGGTCGATCAGGTTGAGCGCGTCCAGCGCCGGTTGCAGCTTATCATCTATCAACGCTGGGGTCAGCGCAATGCCGCCGTGCGTGCGGCCCAGATAATCCTCTATCGTTCCCTTGCCGTCCAGCAAGTCGGCTATCACGTCGTGCAGCAAGGTGCCTTCGTTGGCGTAGCTGCTGCTCGGGCTGGGTGGCATCTTGTCCACCAGCGCCACGCTGCCGGGGCAGGCGATGACGCGCTTGGCGGTCGAACCGCCGACGATCTTACTGTGTTGCATTGTACTGTCCTTTATTTGGATGGTGACCTTACACGCTAAAAATTAGAGTGCAAGGGGGTAGCGTTGATAATTCCGGCGGGCTGGCTGAGGCTGTTCCAGGCCAACATCCGTTCGCGCCAGCCTATGACCCAGCCCCGCATATAGTCGGCGCTATCGTCGGCGCAGTTGCGGCCCGCTAGACCGTCCTGATAGCCCTCGCTCACGGTCATGCTCATGCTTCCTTTGCGTAGGTGAATGTTTGCCAGCCGCGCTTGCGTTGCAGCGCGATGATAGACTTTTCGAGCCGCGCGGTAGCCTCGCGCACCTGATGGTCGGACATCGACCCGCCAGCGCCTCTGTTGATACCGGCGACATGAACGCTGTC